>LFRM01188038.1_pt1 | contig 36094 bp, 35 predicted proteins | sample 618341 | NCBI WGS metagenome assembly LFRM01 (sample SAMN03654438, study PRJNA283298) | anaerobic digester metagenome | isolation source: pool of bioreactors CSTR01a, CSTR02a, and CSTR03a thermophilic anaerobic... | place: Denmark: Kgs. Lyngby | collected 2014-05-21 | reverse complement strand
ATCAAAATCGTTTTGAACAATTTTCTTGCCGTTGTTGCTCATCTGCCAGGAACCGGCAGCGCCGGACGCTATCGTTTCGAGCATGTGGCCGGTATCCAGGCCTGCTTTTTTGCCATATTCAATGGCTTCACAGACGCCGGCGATAGCGCCCGCGATGGCGATCTGATTGGCCATTTTGGTGTGCTGGCCATTGCCCGCCGCGCCTTCATAACGGATATTGCTGCCCATGCTTTCAAAAATACCCAAGCATTCGTCAAAAGCGTCGCGGTCGCCGCCTGCCATCACGGTAAGCGTACCCAACCGTGCGCCGCTGTCGCCGCCGGAAACGGGGGCGTCCAGCGCGCGGATATCCCGATTTTTGGCCTCCTCATAAATGCGCCTTGCCAGCAGGGGGGAAGTGGTGGTCATATCAATGACGATACTGCCCTTGCGGGCGGCAGCCAAAATACCGTTTGCAGCAAAATATACTTCCTCCACGTCCTTGGGGTAGCCCACGATCGTAATGATGACCGGACACCCTGAAACACACTCCGCCACGGAATCATGCCAAATGGCGCCTTCGCTAATGACCTCTTGCGCCTTGTGCATTGTTCTGGAAAATATGTGCAGTTCGTGTCCCTTTTTCATAAGGTTGCGCACCATGCCCTGCCCCATGACGCCCACGCCGATAAATGCGATTTTCATCTTCTTCCTCCTAATGTTGATCCTTGCAAGTGTACCAAATGTTTCCTGATCCGTAAACGGTCCCGCCTTTGCACGCGCCCGCATTTATAGTACAATGGGCACGTTGATGCAAGAATACGACCGCTTGCGCCGTTCAATTGTCAAAAGGATCAGGGGGTTTTGATGAAGCGTTTGTTGTGCCTTTTTATGCTGCTGGCTCTTATCCCGCTGGGGAGTATGAGTGAAGCGCCCGCCACCCTTTATTTGGGAAGCGGGGGCAGCGAAGTCGTCCGGCTGCAAAACCGGCTGATCGAGCTTGGCTTTTTGAAAGGTACGGCAGACGGCATGTACGGCCCCGCGACACTGAACTGCGTCATAGCGGCGCAGACGGCCTTGAAGGAACAGGGCCACACACTATCGGTCGATGGTGTATTTGGACCGCAAACTGCAACCCTTTTGTATGATGACATCGTCATGAGACAATACCTGGACCTGCGCCGGGGCAGCAGCGGTCAGAAAGTGCTAACGCTGCAGCACCGCCTGTATGACCTCAATTACCTTGAGGACAGAGCCGACGGCCTGTTTGGCTCACGCACGGAAGATGCTCTCACGCGTCTGCAGGAAACACTTGTTTTGGGCGGCGCCACGGACGTTGAAGCCAACGGGGTTTATGATAAAGCTACCCGCGATATAATGGCAAACGACCTATCCGCGTACGGCATCCAAGCGCCTGAGTTTTTTGACGACAGCCGTCCCATGTCCCTCACAAGTGAGTATCTCTACGGGCGCACCGCTATCCTTCTTGACGCGGCGAATGACCGTGTGTTGTTTGAAAAGGACGCGGACAAGCACATGTTTCCTGCCAGTACCACAAAAATTATGACGTTGCTCATTGCTGTTGAACATGGCGATCTGGACCGCACCATAACAGTTCCTGCGAGCGCCCGGCAAGTGCCCAAGGATTCATCGCTCGTGCCCGTATACCCGGGCGAACAAATGACGCTGCGGGATTTGCTGTACGGTCTCATGGTGCGCTCCGGCAACGACGCGGCCAACGCCGTCGCGCAGATCGTATCGGGCTCAGTGGATGCCTTCGTTGATGAAATGAACCAAAGGGCTGCCGGTCTGGGCATGACCAATACACATTACATGAATCCCCACGGCTATCACCATGAAGGCCACTACACCACTGCCCGCGATCTGGCAACACTGTCGCGCCATGCTATGAGCAACAACTTCATTGTGCACATCGTGGCGTGCATGGAATACACCCTGCCCCCCACAAGCCTCAGAGAAAAACTCGTAATAAGGAACAACACAGAACTGCTGCAGCCCTTTTCCCCCAGCTACTACGAAGGCGCCTTTGGCATCAAAAAGGGCTACACGCGCGCGGCGGGCTTTTGCTACGCCGGCGCGGCGGCGCGCGGCGACCGGCTGTTGATCGCCGTCGTGATGGACTGTCGTGACCGTTATAAAGCCTGGGCAGACATGGCACGCTTGTTTGACTTTGGGTTCGCGCAATGACGCGGGAAAAAGGCAAGAAACAGGGCAAAAAGCCTTCCCTCTATTGGCAGCTGTTCACTTCCACCTTTGCGCTGAGCGCGTTTACCTTCGGCGGGGGTTACGTCATCATCCCGCTGATGAAAAAGAAGTTCTGCGACGAACTCTGCTTTCTTGGCGAAGAAGAGGCGCTGGATCTGGTCGCCATCGCGCAAGCCTCGCCCGGCGCCTTGGCTGTTAACACCGCCATGCTTTTGGGCTACCGCATGGCAGGGCTGCCCGGCGCTTTTGTCACAATATTGGGAACTCTGCTGCCGCCCATGATCACACTCAGCGTCATATCGCTTTTTTACGATGCTTTCCGCACCAATCGCATCGTGGGCGCGCTGCTGCACGCTATGCGTGCCGGTGTCGCCGCAGTCATTGCCGATGTGGTATGGACAATGGCACAGAATATCCTCGGGCAAAAAAGGGCGCTGCCCGCACTCATCATGCTGGGCACATTCGCTGCCGTCTACTTCTTCCGTATCAGTGTCGTGCTTATTCTGCCCATCGCGGGCATCCTGGGGGCGCTGGGCGCCAAGTGGCGCTTAAAGCAGGAGGAGCAGGCGTGAGCAGACTCCTTCAGCTTTTCCTCAGTTTTCTTCAGGTTGGTGCGCTGGCCTTCGGCGGCGGGTATGCTGCCATCCCGCTTATCAAGGAGCAGGTCACGCAGCTTCACCCCTGGCTGACCCTTAGCGAATTCACCGACCTGGTCACCATCGCCGAAATGACGCCCGGCCCCATCGCCATCAACGCCGCTACGTTTGTGGGGATGCACCTGAACGGTATCGTTGGGGCGGTCGTCGCTACATTGGGCGCTATTCTCCCGGCCTGCCTCGTCGTCTCCATTTTGGGCTATTTCTACAACAAATACAAAAATCTGGCGTGGGTGGACGGCGTACTGTCGGGCTTTCGCCCCGCCATTGTCGCAATGATCGCCGCGGCGGGCTTCTCCATTTTCCGGCTCGCTATGTTTGATACTAAAGCCTACACGCTCCAAAACCTTGACGTGATCTCCCTTGTATGTTTCATTGGGGCGCTGTTTGCCCTCAGAAAATGGCGTCCCAGCCCCATCAAAGTGATGCTGACGACCGGTGTGCTGGGCGCTGCGGCGGGGCTTCTGATGGAGATGGCACGATAACACGCACGAAAAAAATCCCTTGATAAGTTCAAGGGATTCCTTGGTGCGCCCGGCGCGATTCGAACGCGCGGCCTTCAGAGTCGGAGTCTGACACTCTATCCAGCTGAGCTACGAGCGCATAAACCTCACAAACCGTTGATCGATAAGGCTTTAGCAGTATAGCTTATGCCCCAATTTTTGTCAAACGCTATCGGAGCGCTTATACTCAGTCAGTTGAGCACTTTCCCGGGGTTAAGGATGCCCTCGGGATCAAACACTTTCTTGATGCCGCGCATGAGCGACATTTGTGTTTCACCCACCGATTCCTCAAGAAACGCTATCTTGGCGTGTCCGATGCCGTGTTCGCCCGAAACGTGACCGCCCATGGTTTTTGCCAAAGAGTACAGTCTGTTCATCGCTTGCGCGCGGCGAGCCTCCCAGGTTTCATCGTCCAAAGCGTCCCGGCACACATACAGGTGCAGGTTGCCATCCCCCGCGTGCCCAAAAGAGCGTATGCGGACTGCCTCTTCGCGGCTTACATCGCGCGACTTTTGCACAAATTCCGCGACGTTTTCCTGCGGCACCACCACATCGCACTCATCCATGGAGGGCGTCGAATTCTTGATTGCTTCCAGAAACGCGCCGCGCGCATCCCAGATGCCCGATTTCCTTTCGTCCGTGTCTGCCAGCAGCACATCCCGCGCGCCGCTTGATAAGAGCAGGTCAGTCACCCTCTGCACACGGGGTTCCAGTACCGCTTCGTCCGCGCCGTCCAAGCGCACCAGCAGATAGGCATCAGCGTTCTTGTCGGGGAATTGTTTGCCCAAATAGCTTTCCGCCGCCACGATGACTTCCTTTTCCATAAACTCCACCGCAGTGGGTTCACACCCGCAGGCGAGCACGTCCGGCACGCAGGAAACGCATTGGTCCAGGGAATCAAACGGCACCAGAAGAGAAATATTCGCTTTGGGTTCGGGGATCAGTTTGACGATGGCCTTTGTCAGAACGCACAGCGTGCCTTCGGACCCGCAGAGCAACTGCATAAGGTTGTATCCGCTGGACGACTTAACGACCTTGCCGCCAAGCTCAGTTACCGTGCCGTCTGCCAGCACGATCTCCATACCCAGTACATAATCCTTGGTGACGCCATAACGCACCGCGCGCATGCCGCCCGCGTTGGTCATGATGTTGCCGCATACCGTGGCACTTTTTTCCCCGGGGTCAGGCGGGTAAAAAAGCCCCGTTCCCTCCAATAGCGCACTGAACTCCATGAGCAGCAGCCCCGGTTCCACCGTCGCCGTCATGTTGACTTTGTCCACTTCCAAAAGACGCTTCATCTCCTGCATGGAAAGGACGACGCCGCCGTGCAGCGCAACACACCCGCCGCACAGGCCCGTACCGGCGCCGCGCGGTGTTACGGCGATGCTGTTTTGGTGGCAGTATCGCATTACGCGGCTTACCTCTTCCGTACTGTGCGGCAGCAGCAACGCGTCCGGGAGGAAGGATCCGTACTCCGTCATCTCGTCATGCGCGTAATCTTCGCTGATGGCATCCCCCCAGATCACGCGTACGTCAGACAGAATGCTCTTGAAATACGCGATATCCTCAACACTCACTCTGCTAAACGGCATCTTTCTCTCTTTTCTCTTTCAGTTCTTCGATCAATTGCGGCAAGACCCGGTACAGATCGCCCACGATGCCCACATGCGCCACGCTGAAGATAGGGGCATTGGGGTCGCTGTTGATAGCGACGATGCGATCTGCGGCGTTCATGCAGGCCGTAAACTGAATAGCGCCGGACACGCCGCAGGTGATGATCAGCTTGGGACGCACTGTGCGGCCCGAAAGCCCGATCTGCCGCGCATTGGTTTCCCACCCCTTTTCGACCAAAGGACGACTGACGGCGTATTCACCCTTCAGAAGCCGCGCCAACTCTTTGACGTATTGAAGGTCATTTTCACTTTTGAGCCCTCTGCCGCCCACGACGAGTATTTCAGCATCCGAAATGTTCGCCGTTTTCTCCACATGACGCCGCTTCGTCAAACGTACTTTGCAGTCGGATACCTTTTTGGGGAGACCGTGCCGAACGACACGCCCCGATGCGGTCTCCTCCCTTTGCGGCGTATCCATCACCTTGTAGCGCACGGTGGCAAACTGCGGGCGCGTATTGGGTGTGACGATCTGCGCCATGATATTGCCGCCAAAGGCCGGGCGTATCTGCACAAGATCGCTGTTCACCCGCATCTCAAGACGCGTACAGTCCGCCGTCAGACCCGTGTGGAAACGCGTTGACAACCTGGGAGCGAGCGAGCGCCCCAACGCCGTCGCGCCGACAAGCACTACGGAAGGCCGCAACGACTTGATCACTTCTTCTGCGCAGGCAGCGTAAGCCTCGGCGCGGTAATAGCCCAGTTCCAAATCATCGAAAACATGGATATCACTGAGGCCATAGTGCCGCAGGTTTTCCAGGGGCTTTTCACACCCTTGCCCGATCAAAAGGGCGTTGACCTTGAAGCCGCACACCTTAGCCAGTTCCCGCGCCTTGCCGACCAGCTCGAGCGATACGGGATGAAGATGCCCCTCAGACTGCTCGCAGAAGACAAGGATGTCTCTCCAAAGGCTCTTGTCGACGCTTTTCGTTCTGGTTTCCAGCCTGATGATGGCATTTTGCGGGCACACCTTTAAGCATATGCCGCACACGCGGCAGCCGCTGTTGATGTCCGCTTTTCCTTCGTTCATGTCGATGGCACTGAAAGGACAGACCGCTGCGCAGTCGCCGCAGCCCGTACACTTCCGCTCAATGATCGCTATACGCGGCATGGTGCCCCCCCTAAATGAATTTCCATTTCCTGAGCATAAGGTGCAGCTGCCCCGCCAGATCACCGTCTGTGATCATCTCATGCATTTGGTCGCTGTCCGGCGGAAAAATGCGCTCCACCTGCGTGGGGCTGCCGCTGAGCCCGTAATGCTCCTCGTCCGTATCCAGAAAAACATCCAGCCCAAACACCGTGACCTTCCGATCCTTCGTTTCCCGCTGCTTTTTCATGCTCGGCAGGCGCGGCGTGTGAATATCCTGTTCCACCGTAACAAGGCACGGGAAAGGCAGGAATACCGTCTCGATGACTTCCTGCAGTTGCTGCTCCGCTTCGATACCGCCTTCACACGGCCGTATCTCGCTCACCCAGACGGCATGGGGGATACCCATGTGCTCCGCAATGGCGGGTCCGACTTGCGCGGTGTCGCCGTCTGTCGTCTGCTTGCCGCAAAGGACCAAATCAAAGTCCCCTATCCTGCGGATAGCCTGCGAGAGGGTATAGCTGGTGGCGAGCACATCCGCCCCACCCAACCGCTTGTCCGAAAACAAATAACCCTCATCCGCGCCCATCATGTAGGCTTCCTTGATGATGGCTTGCGCCTGTGGCGGCCCCATCGTGCCTACGACGACCCTGCCGCCCGTTTCCTCGCGCAGGCGCAGCGCTGTTTCCAGCGCATACAAATCATAGGGATTCATCTTGCTCTTGACGCCCCAGCGTTTCAATGCGCCCGTCTCTTCATCGACTTCCACTTTTGAAGTTGCCGGGACCTGCTTTATGCATACGAAAATATCCACATTGGCAGCACCTTTCTATGGGTACGGTTTCTGACGGCAGATACACACGGCGCCCGGTATCGCCAGGTGCGCCTGTTTTCCGCCCCGTATCGTCCAAAGGGTTACGTCACCGCTTTTCTGGTGCGCGATGAGGAAACGCCCATCCGGAAGAATAACAAAATCGCGTGGGAAGGCGCCGCCCGAGGGGCGGATCCATTCCAACGCGAGAAAACTTGATCCCATCGCAAAACAGGCAAGACTGTCATGGCCGCGGTTGGATACATAAACACGATCACTATCCACGCGCACGGCTGCGGCTGTGCTCTCCCCATGCCAACCCTCCGGCAGTGTCGACACCAGGGCACGACATACCCAAGCGCCATTTTCAAACGCATAATCACCCAGGAGGTTTTCCAACTCGAATAACGCAAGCATCCTGTCGCGGCCCGGGAACACCAAATGCCTGGGTCCCAGACCTGAAGGGGTCCTAATAATGTCACGCAGTGAAAGACGCCCGGTTTCCCTTTTTCCATCATAAATCAGGATGCGGTCGGTTCCCAAATCGCACAGGTAGTATTCCTGCGTTTGCGGCCGTCGGCATATCATATGCGCATGCGGTGAATCCTGCCGCGGATGAATGCCTTTGCCCACAAGCTGAATCAGTTGGACACGCTTATCAAGAGCGCCATCACGTATTGGCAGCACCGAAACAGAACCGCCGATGTAGTTGGCTGTGTACAAAAAGGCTTCGTCATCACTCAAAGCTGCGTGGCACGGTACATCCCCGCCGGTTGCTTGCCGCGACTTAAGACGCATCCCGTCTTCGCGGACGTCCAGCATCGCTGCAAGGCCGCTCCCTGTGTCCGGATCATCGCCACAGGCGATCAACGTTCCAAATCGTTCCGACCAGAGCAGCCATATCGGGTTGTCGATGGCTTGAGTGGTTCCAAGAACCGATAGTGCATCTCTCTCCAAGCGGCAATGCGAGATCCCCTGTCCGCCATCCCGCGCATAAGTTCCCACGAAAAAATCCATTCTGCTTCGGCTTCCCGCCGCGCCGATACTCTCCGGGAAAAATGCATCGCCTTCCCGTCCGTGCGACCGCGCAGGAAACTTTCCCCCTCATCATCTCGGCTCTCGCGGATTGAAATCAGCATAGCACAAGCCTCTGCCGCCGTCCACACCGATACGGCACAAAAAGGAACCGCGGCAACAGCGCCGCGGCTCCCCGGGGTATCTTGATAACGCAAGTTCGGGGCAATCTACTTGTTTTTCCTTCTGGCGGTAGCAGAAACCACCAGCCGTTGGATAACGATGAACAGCAGCAACAGCAAACCGGTGAAGATTTTGGCCCACCAGGAGTTCATGGCGCCGTTAAAAGTGATAATGGCAGGGATAGTGGCTTTGAGCAGAACGCCCATGAGAGTGCCCACCATGTAACCCACGCCGCCGGAGAGCATAACGCCGCCTATGACGCAGCTGGAGATAACATCCAGTTCCGAACCCATCAGCGCCAGGTTCCATCCTGATTTTACATACAGGACGTAGGAGATGCCTGCCAGCGCCGAGCACAGGCCGTTGAAAGCGTATACCATCACCCTGGTGCGGCCAACGGGCAGACCCATGAGATTGGCGGATTGCGCGCTGCCGCCGATAGCGTAAACATTGCGGCCAAAGCGCGTCTTTTGCAGGATAACGGCACCGATGATAATCATCACCACAAACATGATGGTGTTAAGGTCTACGCTGGCGACGGGCTTGATCTTGACCCATTCGCCCAGCTCGTTGGGCCATTTGAAGTATAGCTTGAAGCCCGCCAGCGAATCGATCATATCGTGTTTGATGGAAATGGAGTCGCGGCTGATAAGCGAACACACGCCGCGGGCAAAAAACATGCCCGTAAGGGTGGTAACGAAGGCGGGAACATTCAAATACTGGATGCACGCGCCCATCAGCGCGCCCAGACTGACGCCCACCAACAGTGCGATGGAGATGCACACAAGCGGATGCAGTCCCATAACGGAAGTGCCGTAGGCGATTATCATACCCGTCAGAGAGGCCACCGCTCCCACGGACAGATCGATGCCGCCCGTTATCAGCACCATGGTCATGCCTACTGCCGAGATGCCTATGTAGGCGTTGTCACTGAACAGCAGCATGAAGGTTCGCAAGGACGTGAACCCCTTGTGACCATAGAGAATGGCCCCAAACGCATAAATGAGAATGAAGATGCCTATCGTGGCATAGACCATCAGGTAATCGGGTTTAGTCAGGCGGTCAAATAGTTTTTTTCGTTGTACACCGCCGGATGTGCCAACACTAAGCATGCATTTCACCTCCTATGTTCAGGTGCCTTCTCTCGCGGCGCTTGGCGATGGCGTTGCGTACGGGTTCGGACTGAAGCACGATCACAACGGCGATGATAAGCGCCTTAAACGCCATGATGGCTTCCGACACGACGCCAAAGTACATCACAAGAGTAGTAATAGTCCGGATTATGAGAGAACCCACGACGGTGCCAAAAAGGCTGAACTTGCCACCTGTCATGCTGGTGCCGCCGATGACCACTGCCAGGATGGCGTCCATCTCATAACCCAATCCCGCATTGTTGGAGTCGTTGGACGAAATGCGGCTGGAATAGATGAGCCCTGATATCCCCGAAAGAAAGCCTGTCAGGGTGTAGACGATCATGATAATGGTACCTGATTTTAGACCCGACAAACGACTGGCACTGGGATTGATGCCGACTGATTCAACAAACATGCCAAAGGATGTTTTCCTTACAAATACCATCACCGCAACGACGACCACAAGCGTTATGATGATGGGAAACGGTATCCCGAGGATGCTGCCGTTGCCGATAAATTTGAACGGAGAATACTGCGTAGTGAACTGCTTGCCGTTGGTAATGATCTGCGCGATGCCACGCCCGCCCACCATCAAAATAAGGGTCGCAATGATGGGCTGTATTTTGAGTTTGGCGATGAGTGAGCCGTTAAACAGCCCCATCAGGGCACAAACGATCAGCGGCACGGCAATGGCATAAAAGTAAGGTTTGACAGTGTAATCGCCGGGGGTGTTGTAAATGAGCACATCCCAGCGCAAAAACTTAAGTGCGATCGCGCCCGCCACTGCTACCAGGGCGCCGACGGAAATATCTGTGCCGCCAAGCGCGATAACCAACGTCATCCCCATCGCGATGAGGGTTATTTCTGCGGATCGGTTGAAAATATCGATTGGCGTACCATACAGCACCCGTGTACCGTCGGCCAGGGTCCTGAGTTGGATGCTCAGAAAATCCGGCCGCAAGATGAACCCGACGAGTAGGATAAGGAATTCCGCTACGATCGCCCAAAAAAGTTTGGACTTGAGAAAAGCGTTCCCGGCAAGTTTACGCTTCACGCGCTCACCTCCTTCTCGTCTTCGCTGGCAATGATCTTCAGAATCTCCGCCTGCTGGGTATCCCCATCCAGTTCGGCCGCTTTGCTCATATCCCGCATGACAATGATGCGGTTGGAGCAACGGATGATCTCATCCAGTTCGGAACTGATAAAGATGACGCTCTTGCCTTCTTCGCACATTTCCAGCATCAGCCTTTGTATTTCCGCCTTTGCTCCCACGTCGATGCCGCGGGTGGGTTCATCCAGTATGAGCAGGTCAGGCTGCGTTGCCAACCAGCGTGCCAAAATGACCTTTTGCTGATTGCCTCCCGACAATTCGCCCACTCTCTTTTCAGCATCAGGGGTCGATATCGACAGGATCCTAATATACTTGTCTGCCAGTTCTTCCTGTTCCTTGCGTTTCATGGGGTGAAGAAACCCGCGCGTCGCCTGCACCGCCAGGGTGATGTTTTCACGCACCGACAGATCGCCTATGATCCCATCCCGTTTGCGGTCTTCGGGGCAAAACGCCATCTTCTGCAGGATGGCGTCCAGCGGCGCCTTCAGTTGTACTCTTTTGCCGTGCACGGTAATTTCGCCCTTTGTCGGATGCGTGACACCAAAGAGCATCTCCGCGGTTTCGGTGCGCCCGGAACCCAGGAGTCCTGCGAAACCAACCAGTTCACCTTTTTTGACGTCAAAGGAAATATCCTCGACTTTGGCGGGAATGCCAATGTTGTCAACCTCAAGAACCTGCGGCGCGTCCTCTTTGGGCTGCGCTTTCTTGAGGCTGTAGATCACGTTGATGTCTTTGCCGATCATGCTGGTAACGAGTTCAAGTTTATTGATCTTGCTCGTTTCAAATTGTCCGACGAGCTTACCATTGCGCAGCACCGTCAGTCTGTCGGATATGGCGAAGACCTGATCCAAAAAGTGCGTTATGAAAACGATACCAAGGCCCCGTTGTTTCAAATCGTTCATCACTCGGAACAGATGCTGCACCTCATTTTCGTCCAGCGACGAAGTGGGTTCATCCAAAATGAGCACCTTGGCATTGACATCCACCGCCCGCGCGATGGAAGCCATCTGCTGAATGGCGATGGAGCAGGTACCCAGAGTGCGGGTCACATCAACATCCATCCCCATGAGTCCCATAAGTTCTGAAGCGCGCTTGTTCATGGTTTTCCAGTCGATCCGGCCCCTTTTCATTGGCTGGCGGCCTATGAAAATATTCTCCGCCACAGTCAAGTTGGGGCAAAGGTTCACCTCCTGATAGACGGTGGAAATGCCCAGCCTCTGCGCTTCCTGCGTGTTGGACGGACGAATGGGCTTGGCTTCCAGCAAGATGGTACCGGCATCCATACGATGAACGCCCGTGAGGCATTTGATCAAAGTTGATTTGCCCGCACCATTCTCCCCCAATAAAGCATGCACTTCGCCCTTAAGCAGGGTGAAGTCCACCTTATCAAGCGCTTTGACGCCCGGAAAGGCTATCTCCATGCCTTTCATTTCCAAAATGATATCGTTCAAAATGTCACCATCCTTATCAGAAGGACGGATGAGAGTTTTCGCCCTCATCCGTCCTTCGCGGGCTTATCGTTTATAAGCCTTCAGGTTGATTAGTACAAACGGGAGTCGATAACGTCAGCTGCCTTCTCAGACAGACGGCCGTCAGCACTGTATACGATGCCGCCTTCAACGTCAAACGCGCCTTCTTCGGGATGAATGATGGTCTTTGACATTTCTTCACCGGCAATCAGTTTCTTGACTGCGTCGGTAACGAAGGGGCCGTACAAGGGCGTGCACTCGATGGTGGCGTTCATGTCACCTGCAATAATGGCATCAAAAGCGGTTTTGGGGGCATCGCAGCCGATGATAATGATATCTTCGCCCGGATCCTTGCCTGCGGCTTTGATGGATTCCACTGCGCCCAGCGCCATGTCATCGTTATGCGCCAAGAGGATGTCGATCTTCTCATGCGCTTTGAGGAAGGATTCCATAACGGTCTGGCCTTCGGCGCGGGTGAAGTTGCCGGTCTGCGACGCGATCACTTTGAGGTTCGGATAGTTTTCAAGCACTTCCATGATGCCTTCCTGGCGGCCGGAAGCGGCGTCAGCACCGGTGGTGCCTTCCAGGATGACCAAGTTCATTTCCTGGTCAGCTTTGCCGATCTTCTCAACATAGTTGGCTGCCCAATACGCCATGCGGCGGCCTTCTTCGACGAAGTCTCCACCAAATGCAGCGACGTACTCAATGGCGTCCAGCGTGGTCTGTTCGGGCATGCGGTCCACAAGGATCAGCGGGATTTCAGCTTCGTTGACTTCCTTTAGCACTTCATCCCAACCGGTGGATACAACGCCGGTGAACAGGATGTAGTCAACGCCCTGGGAGATGAAGTTGCGCAGCGCTTTAACTTGGTTTTCCTGTTTTTGCTGTGCATCATCATAAACCAGATCCCAGCCTTCATCGGCGATTGCAGCCTTGATGCTGTCGGTGTTGGCGGTACGCCAGTCGGATTCCTGGCCGATCTGCGAGAAGCCGATGGTAACGGCACTGGCAGAAGCGGTAAGCAGCATCATTGCTGCCACGACAAGTACGAGGATTTTTTTCATTTTGCACCCTCCAGTTTTTATTGACCGGTTAGACGCGGTCTACTTATTGGCAGTTTAGGCGAATGTGCGGCCCCGCACAAGCCACTGTATTTGGAAAAAAGGTGTAATTCTTCCAAGTTTGGGATTTGGTCGAAAAGGATGGGGACAATATTACGAAATAAGGGTGATATTTTACGAGCCGTCGACCTGCCGCTCTTTTCGCCAGTCGCGGGGGCTTAAGCCGGAATTCTTTTTGAAAAGATAACTGAAGTAATGGGGATCGCGGTAACCTACTTCAAGCGCCACTTCCGAGGAACGCATCTGCGTGTTCTCCAGCAGCTGCTTGGCACGCTCCAACCGCAAATGCGTCAGATAACCGATAAAAGTCGTGCCCGTTTCCTGCGAAAAAACGGTGCAGAAATGATTGAGCGATAGATGAACGGACGCCGCCGCGTCGCTGAGCGAAACATTGGGGTCGGTGTAATTATCTTCGATAAAAGAGCATGCCTGCCGTATGGTTTCACTGTATCTGGAAAGAGACTGCGTATCCCTAAACTCCAAAGCGCGGGTTAAAGCACCCTGCGCGGCCTTGGAAATGTCTTCCGGCTTAGTCAACAGCGCGATGCCGCGCTCATCCTGCATGCCGTGCGGCAATAGCTTTTCCGGATCTCCCCCATTTTCGCGAATAATACGCGACGCGGTCAGGATGCTTTCGACCAGCAGGTAGTTCAGCATCAATGTCGAGCGCTGCGCGACACCGTCTTTGGACAAAAAGGCATTCACTACACCCCCGATGTCCGACACTGCCGCAAAACGCAACCGGTCATAGAGCGACGCGTCATCCGCCAGGGAAATGACTTCGCTCATTTCTGCTTGCGTATCGGCGTTGTCCATAATGCTGGTACTGTCTTCGCTCATGTGGCCGCGCATGGCTTTGAGTGTTACAAAAGCGGAGGCCAGCGAATCGGGTGCCTGATAAATGGAACCCGCCTGGCTGCCGATCGCAATGTGCATCGCGGGCAAATCAAGATCTGCCGCTTCATGTTTGATCGCTCCGGCAACACCGAAGACCTGTTCTTCCATAACACCTGCATCATCACTGAGATACAGCATCGCCAACAGCCCGTCCAATTGACACAGGTATACGCTGCCCTTTGGCTGACTGTCCGCCACGCGGGTGACGAGCGCTTTGGGAAGCAGGGTATCCGTAGGCGCGGTTTGCCTGATGGAAATCAGCATCACCCGGCAGTACCTTTTCGTAAGCTCGATATCCAGTTTGCGCGCATTCAGGAAAACGTTTGAACGTTTTTCTTCATCGCGGATGCCTTGCAGCACTTCGCGCAAGAACTGCTCCTTCATCAGCCCGCTGGACAGCTCCAGCTGCTTTCTGACCGCCTGCAGATCGGCGTGCAGCCGCCTGTCTTCATCGATCTGCAGGGAAACGCGTCGCAGTGCGTTCTCCAATTCCTGGGCGCTGACAGGCTTCAGCAGATATTCCTTAACGCCCAGGGTAAGCGCTTCCCGCGCGTAGGTGAATTCGTCATAGCCGCTGAGAATGATTATTTTGAGGCTCGGCATGAAAGCCAGCGCCTCGCGGCTAAGTGCCAGCCCGTCCATAAAAGGCATGCGAATATCCGTGATCAGAATATCGGGCTTGATTTCCCGCAACAAAGACAGCGCGATTTCGCCGTCCGGCGCTTCACCGGCCAGAACAAACCCGGAGGAGTCCCAGGGAAAAGATGTTCTGATCCCTTCCCTGACCACGATCTCATCATCCACCAGAAAAACCTTATACATTCTTGCCTCCGTGCGCCGAAAGCGGAACGCAAAAGGAGATGGCTGTCCCTTCGCCAAAGGTACTGACCACATCCAGTCCCTGCGGCTGATCGTAGTACAGTTTGATGCGCTGATGTACGCTGAAAAGCCCATAGCCCAATTCCGCAGAGGGCTCCCGCCCCGACAGCATCGCCTTGAGACTTTCCAGCCTTTCGGGCGTCATCCCCACGCCGTTGTCGGATACCTTCACACACAGCAGAGCATTGTCCCGCCATACATCCACATCGATGCGGCCGCCGCCGCGCCTGTTCTTGATACCGTGGTAGATGGCGTTTTCCACAAGGGGCTGCACACTGAGCTTGAGGATCATCTCCGTTTTGAGGGACGGGTCGATGCGGATGTCATACTCCAGAATATCGCGGTAACGAATCTTCTGTATCGTCAAATAGCCGCGCAGATGTTCTTCCTCCTGCGACACGGTTATCCAGTCATGCCCATCGGATAAGGAAATGCGGTAGAAGTCGGACAGGGCCCGCGTGATGGAAATGACTTCGCTGTTCTTTTTCGCCTCCGCCAGCCACACTATGGCGTCAAGCGTATTATACAGAAAATGCGGCGTAACCTGCGCCTGCAGCACGCGAAGCTCACTTTTTTTGAGGTTCTCCTGCTCGCGTTTGTTTTCCTTGATAAGACCGTCCAATCTGCCCGCCATCATATTCAGGCTGTCGCTGAGCGCGCGCAGTTCATCCACGTCGGGCTCGGGCGTGCGAACATCCAGTTGTCCGTCGGCGATCTTTCCCGCGAACGTTTGAAGCTCCAGCAAGGGGTCCGCGACGGCGCGGGATAAGGCCCCGCGGGCGGAACGAATGAATACCAGGGCAAAGATGACCAGTGCTAGTTCCAGCGTTACCGCCAGCGAAAGCGCGGTGCGCAATTGCCGGCTGGTTTGATTGGCCGCCCTGATTTCAGCGGATACAGCGTCCCGGAACATGTCGCCCAGCAGTGCGGACACGTTCCTGATCTCCTCCAGCACCAACGCGTCTTCGTCCACCGTGGAGCCTTCCGCCATTTGCTTTCCCAATTGCTCGATATATTTGCCCATGGTTTCGGCGGTTCTGCGTGCTACCGTCAGTTCCAATTCCGCGGCGGGTTTTTCGGCAATCAGACTGTCCAGCGTGCTCCCGACTTGTGTCATCAATTCATCCTGCCGCCCCGCGGCAAACCGGGCACGGCCGGCTACGATAGCAAAGAGCTCCGCAGGCAGCGTATCCACCACAACGGCGGTGAGGGAATCGATTTTTTCGGCGCGGGTCAAAAAGGCATAATACAAACGGGAAAAGCTGGTCAGCATGGTCATGGATAGAAGCGCCGGGACCAGCATCATGATCATGATGGTACGGAACGAAATGGTCAGCCGATGGCTCAGCGGCCCCCGGACGGGAAGCACTGCAGAAAAAAGAGAAGCGGGTTTCGCCATCAGTACCCCCTCGGGGGAATGCTGAGCATATCCTCATCAAAATCAGTAAACACCGTCTCCTGAGAATAGGTGACGCGGTCGATGGTCTCGCCCTGTGCCAGCCGTCTGGCAAGCGTCATGATCACATCCCCCAGCATGGGCGTGCATTCCACCACGCAGTTGATCTTGCCTTGCTTCAATAGATCAATAGCGCCTTGTTCGCCGTCGACGGAAATGATGATAATATCTTTTCCCGGCACAATGCCATGCTGCTCGATCGTTTCGATGGCACCCAGCGTCATGGAATCATTATGAGAATACAGGACGTCCACTTCGCCCGCGGTCGCCAAAACATCCACCATTACTTCTTTGCCTTTGGATCTGAGAAAGTCGCCGGATTCACTGTAGACAACCTGGCAGCGCGCGTCCTTTTCAATCGTATCGCGAAAGCCTTGTGCACGGTCGCGCATTGGCGTGGAATCCAATGTCCCGGATATTTCGGCGATGCGGACAGGGCCGGTCACTCCGGCTATTTTCTTGATGAGATATTCTCCCGCACGCACACCTTCCTGATAAAAATCAGAGCCGACAAAGCCGGTAATAAGGCTTTCATCCTCCAATGTGACGGAACGGTCAGAACAGATGACGGGAATGCCCGCATCCTTGGCTTCCCGCAGAACATTATCCCATCCGTCTTCGACGATGGGAGCAAAAGCTATGACGTCCACCTGGTAGGCAATGAACGAACGGATGGCGTCTATCTGGTTTTCCTGTTTCTGTTCCGCATTTTTGAACATCAGCTGGACACCGGCGCGCTCCGCGGCCGCAATGACGGAGCGGGTGTTGCCGATGCGCCATCCGCTTTCGCTGCCCAATTGTGAAAATCCCAATATGATTTGGTGTTCCGCGTCCGGCTGCCTCTTCTGAGTTCCCTTGGGGAGAAGCAGCAACAGCGCCGCCGCCAGTACCGCCAAAATGGTAAACAAAACCGCCAGTCGTTTCATAGGCGCCTCATTTCTGTCCGTAATAGGCGCCTTTTCCGTGTTTGCGCAGATAGTGTTTATCCAGCAATTCCTTCTGCATCGGTGCGCGATCCCTTTGTATGAGTAAGGTGTGATAAGCCATGTGCGCCACTTCCTCCAGCACCACGGCATTATGCACGGCATTTTCCGCCGTATCCCCCCACGCGAAAGCCCCGTGGCTGTGCACCAACGCCCCCGGAACGGACATGGGCGGGATCCCATCAAACGTCTCAAGGATCACGTTGCCCGTTTCCTCTTCGTAATTGCCGGAGATCTCCTTGGCCGTCATCTGCCGCGTGCAGGGGATTTCGCCGTAGAAATAATCCGCGTGCGTTGTGCCCAGCGCGGGGATCCCTTTGCCTGCCTGTGCGAACACCGTCGCCCACCTGGAGTGCGTATGCACCACCGCGCCAATGTCGGAGAAGCCTTTGTAGAGCGCCAAATGCGTAGGGGTATCGGAAGAGGGCTTGTAGCTCCCTTCCAGTATGTTGCCGTCCAAATCCACCACGACCATATCGTCGGCCTTCATGCCGTCATAAGCGACGCCGGAGGGCTTGATGACCACGCGCCCCGTCTTTCGGTCGATAGCGGATACATTTCCCCAGGTGAATATGACCAGATGATGGTCACGCAGCATCAAATTGGCCCCGAGCACCAGCTGCTTAAGTTCTGAAAGCATCAGTATCGCCTCATTTCAGTTTCCAAACCAAGTCTTTGACCATAAGTTCTTCTTCCAATTTTTCGGGCGTTGTATCCTTGGAAATGTGGACAAACTCGATATCCATCATGCGAGCCCAATCACGCATCTGGCCCGCGGTAACGTCGTAGGACAGAACAGTGTGGTGTGCGCCCCCCGCGATGACCCAGCATTCCACGCCGGAAGTCAAATTGGGCATGGCTTTCCACATAACGCGCGCAACAGGAAGATTGGGCATGGGGAAAATGGGCTTCACGCACTCTATATCCTGCACGATCAGCCGGAGCCGTCCACCCATGTCGACGAGCGATGCCACGATGGCGGGGCCGACTTTCCCTTCAAACACCAGTCGCGCCGCGTCTTCGCGCCCGCCGATGCCAAGGGGGTGCACCTCAATGCGCGGCTTGTCTTCAGCCAGACTCGGGCACACTTCCAGCATATGCGCTCCCAGGCTGTACTCATGCCCCTTGGCCAGATGATAGGTGTAATCCTCCATGAACGCGGATGCGCCGTTGCCGTTTTCGCCCATCCTCTTCATGATGGCAGTCATGGCAGAGACTTTCCAGTCACCCTCGCCCCCGTAGCCATATCCCTGCTGGGTCAAGTGCTGGGTAGCGAGACCGGGCAATTGGCGCATGCCGTAAAGATCCTGGAAGGTATTGGTAAATGCCCGGCAGCCTTCCCGTTCCATCATCTTTGCGATGGCGATCTCTTCACGCGCCTGGTAGCGAATAGTATCCACGTCATCGGTCGCAAAATCGTACTGCTCACGGTACAAAGACATCAGTGAATCGATCTTTGTGTCCGTTACCGCATCCATTATTTCCGCCAATTCACCCACCGGCCACGTGTTGACCTGCCAACCGAGTTTCGCCTGCACTTCTACCTTGTCGCCCTCGGTGACGGCCACTTCGCGCATATTGTCGCCAAAGCGCATGACCTTGAGGTCCTTGGAAAAAGCAACGCCTACAGCCGCCTTCATCCAATTGCCCAGGCGTTCCTGAACCATTTCATCCTGCCAGTACCCCGCGATCACCTTGCGCGGCATGCGGAGCCTCGCGCCGATAAACCCGTGTTCCCGATCGCCGTGCGCCGCTTGGTTGAGGTTCATAAAATCCATATCGATCTCGTCATTGGGGATATCCCGGTTATACTGCGTCGCCAAATGGCAATAGGGCTTTTGCAGCTGCGCAAAGCCGTTTATCCACATTTTTGATGGGCTGAATGTATGGCACCAGGTGATGATGCCGGCGCAGGAAGCGTCAAAATTGGCCTCCTTGACAACATCGGAGATCTCCTGATTTGTTTTCGCCGTGACCTTGTGCACCAGCGGATAAGGCAAAGCCTTGGACATCTCCCGCGCCATTTGTGCCGCGCGATCGTCGACCGTTTCCAACACTTCGGGGCCGTACAGGAATTGGCTCCCGACCACAAACCAGAACTGATAATGTTTCATGGGTTTCCTCCTATAGGTTTTCAACAGCGGATCGTTCAACTGCCAAACCGCGTTTATAATATTCCAGAAAAGAGTTGAAGCCTTGCACGTCCGGCGCTTCGGGCGCCAGGGTGCTGGATTCAGCGTCCGCAAAAACACTGTCCGCAAGGTAGCTTTCCAGCGTCTCACCGTTTTTCTTGTTGAGCATGAACGCTGTCAGCAACGCCATGCCGTAGGGCCCGCCTTCGCCCGCGGTCTCCATGCATGTTACCGGGACATTGCACGCCGCGGCAAGATACCTCTGCGCCACGATGGGCGTTTTGAAGAGGCCTCCGTGCCCCATGAGGCGATCAATGGCAACATTTTCCTGCGATAACAAGTCCATGCCGATGCGCAGGGTCGCCATGGAAGAATACAGTTGCGCGCGGAGGAAATTAGCCAAAGTGAAACTGCTGCCGGGCGTGCGGATTACCATCGGCCGTCCCTCATTGAAAGAGGTAACGCCCTCCCCCGCCAGATAATTGAATACCAGAATGCCACCCGCGTCAGCCGCGCCCTCCAGGCTCTTTTGATAAAGCTTGGTGAAAGCCTCCCCCGGGGAGACTTCAACGCCGAACAGTGCCGCTGTTTCGCGAAGGACTTTTACCCACGCGTTCATATCGTTGGTGCCGTTGTTGCAGTGTACCATGGCGACAGGCTTGCCCCCGGGCGTGGTGAGGACGTCTATCTCCGGGTGTACGTTTTTGAGCGCGTGTTCCAGTACCACCATGGCAAAAATGGACGTGCCCGCTGATACATTGCCTGTGCGGGCGGCCACCGCGTTAGTCGCCGCCATACCGGTGCCCGCGTCGCCCTCTGCCGGAGCAAAGGGGATGCCTGCGTTAAGCTGGCCGTCCAGCCGCGACGCGCCCTCCGGGGTCAAAAAGCCCGCGGCGTCGCCTGCCTGCAGCACGCGGGGAAGAAGGTCCTTAATGTGCCAGGGACAGTGCATACCCTTTGCCAGCGTGTCAAATTTCTCCAGCATTGCTTCGTCGTAGTCAAGGGTATTGCTGTCGATGGGGAAAATGCCGGACGCTTCGCCGATGCCCACGGCATTGACGCCCGTTAAAGAAACGTGCACATAGCCTGCCAACGTGGTGATGTGTGCGATGTCCTTCACGTGCGTTTCAGCGTTCAGCATCGCCTGATACAGGTGCGCGATGCTCCAGCGCTGCGGCACGTTGAAGCGGAACAGATCCGTCAGTTCCTCGGCCGCCTGCCCGGTCGATGTGTTTTGCCATGTGCGAAAAGGCGTCAACAGGCGCCAATCCTTGTCAAACGCCAGATAGCCATGCATCATGCCGGAAACGCCCATACCAACGATGTCGTCCTTTGCTTGCATTTGCGATACCGCGGCCCTGATGCCCGACCAGACTTCGTCCAGATCATACGTCCAAACACCGTTTTCGAAGCTGCTTTGCCACGTATAGTCCCCCGTCACGACAGGTCGATGCTTGGAGTCGATCCCCACCGCCTTGATGCGCGTAGACCCCATTTCCAGTCCAAGATAAACACCTGAATGATTCATGCCACTATCCTATTCTGCATGGCTTGAGCGCTCCCGCCCCGTTCCATACCTGAAAATTTTGTCCACACAAAGGTAACAAATTGCAATTTGCCTGTCAACCATCCCGGGCAAACGTGATCTCCCGGCGCCTAGTGCAATGTTATCATGAGAACGCTGTGAAAAACAAGCAAAAACGTCGCGGCACGTACAATTGAAGTCTGCACACGCCATGACACATTTGGTTTATTGATCTATGGGAAAAGTTTTAGGCCATCTTTTCCTGTTTGGTTTTTTTGTCCACCACTTGCCGATCGGCCAATTCCCGCCTGACATCCTCAAGTGAGATGCCCATCTGGACCATCAACACCATAACATGATATGCCAGATCAGCAATTTCATAGACGGTCTCGCGCTTGTCGCCCCCTTTGGCGGCGATAATGACTTCGGTAGATTCCTCCCCCACTTTTTTGAGGATCTTATCCGGTCCCTTTGAAAATAGGTAAGACGTGTAGGAACCTTCCGGCGGGTTGTTTTTGCGCCCCGCGAGCAGCGTCATCAACCTTTCAAGGGAAAACCCGTCAGATGCGGCTTCACCAAAGAGCACGTCGGTGAAACACGAGTCGGTGTTCAAGTGACAAGCGGGGCCGTCCTTTTTGACTTCCACCAACAGCGCATCCTTGTCACAATCCGCGGTAATAGCCACGACGTGCTGGAAATTTCCGCTCGTTTCACCTTTCAGCCACAATGTTTGCCTGCTTCGGCTGTAAAAGCAGGTGAGTCCCTTCTCCAAGGTGACCTTGAGGCTCTCCCTGTTCATGTAGGCGAGCGTCAGCACCCGCCCGGATTCCGCATCCACGACGACGGCGGGTATCAGTCCGTCATCATCAAACTTAAGCTTATCGATGTCCATGCCGTCCCCCTAAATGGACACGGGAATGCCCTGTTCCCGCATCCTTGTCTTGAGCGCCCGAATGTTCACCAAGTCGTAATGAAAGATCGACGCGCCCAACGCCGACGCGCATTTGGGCACCTGAAGAAAAAGAGTGAGTATGTGTTCCGGTTTTCCTGCGCCGCCGCTTGCCACAACGGGAATGTTCACCGTGTCGCACACGTTTTTCAGCAGCGTCAGGTCGTATCCCTCCTGAACACCGTCCGTGTCAATGGAATTGACGACGATCTCCCCCGCGCCATTTTGTTCGCAGATCTTAAGATAAGGCAGTACGTCCACACCGGTGTCATGGGCGCCGGCCTGATTAAAACAATGCCATGTTTCCCCCACGCGCTTGGCATCCACCGCTACGACCACTTCTTCGGAGCCAAAGCGTTTTGCGCAATCCGCAACCAGTTGCGGGTTGGCCAGTGCGCCGGAATTGATGGAGACTTTGCTGACGCCCGTGTCAAGGACGCGGGCAAAGTCATCCACAGACTTAACGCCGCCCGCCGCCGATACCGGGATAGGCACTGCACCGACAATGCGAGCCAGCAAGTCGGTAAACAGGATGCGCCCCTCCACGGAGGCAGAGATATCGTAAAAACACAGTTCATCCGCCCCCAGATCAGCGTATAATTTCGCGCGTGTGAGCGGGTCGCCCACCTCCTTGATGCCTTCGAAGTTGATGCCTTTGACCACTTTGCCGTTCATGATATCCAGACATGCCACGATCTTTTTATCCATCGCCGTTCCCCTCCTCTTGCGCCAATTGTATGGCAGATCCCAAGACGATATCGCCTGTGTAGAGTGCTTTGCCGATAATTACGCCGTCCACCCCGATTTTCTTGAGCGCATGAATATCGTCCAGCGTACTGACGCCGCCCGACGCGGTGATGAGGATATTGTGCCTGAGCATCAAGCGGCTGTACAGCGCCCTGTTGGTGCCGCGCATGGCGCCGTCTCGTGAGATGTCCGTACAGATGATATTGGTAACGCCCAGATCACTCAGCTGCGTCACGAAAGGATCCAGCGGCAGCTCCGTCACTTCTGTCCAGCCTTTTACCGCCACAAAGCCATCCTTAATGTCCACACCAACCGTGACATGAGCGGCGTATCTCCTCAGGGCCTCCCCCAGGAAAGCCTTGTCATTGAGTGCCGCGGTGCCCAGTATGACGCGCCAGGCACCTGCCGCGAGGTATTTTTCGAGCGTCCCCATATCGCGGATGCCGCCGCCCACCTCCGCGTTAAGGCTGCCAGCCGCGATGATGGAAGCGATCACGCTGAAATTGGGGGTGCTGCCTTCGCGCGCACCGTCCAGATCCACGAGATGAAGGTACCGTGCGCCTGCCGTTTGGAATTGGACCGCCAAAGCCAAGGGATCATCCGAATAGACAGTCTTCCTGCTGTAATCCCCCTGAAGAAGCCGGACGGCTTTCCCGCCCATCAGATCAATGGCCGGCAGTATTTTCATATCACGCCCTTGGAGGACGGCAATGTTTCCCCCGTCACCTTCACCGCTTCGCGCAGCACGCGCGCGGTTCCCTTGAAGGCCGCTTCCGCAATGTGGTGCGCGTTGCGCCCATCCAATTGCTTAAGGTGTAATGCAATGTCGGCATTGGTGGCAAAGGCGCGGAAAAACTCCTCCAGCAGTTCTGTATCGAAGGTTCCGATCTTCTTCGCGCGGATCTGACAAGCGAAACGCAGCATGCCGCGGCCGGAAATGTCCACCGCTGCCAGTACCAGCGCTTCATCCATGGGCAAGGCCAAAGAAGCGTACCGCGCCATGCCCTTTTTGTCTCCCAGCGCCTTTTTGAAAGCCCGGCCCAGGCAAATGCCGATGTCCTCCGTACTGTGATGGTCGTCCACCCGCGTATCGCCCCGGCAAGTGAGTGTCATATCAAACCCGCTGTGCACACAAAAAAGCGTCAGCATGTGATCGAGGAAACCGATGCCCGTGTCGATCATGTATTGCCCCGTTCCATCCAGATCAAGCGACAGGGTAATGTCCGTTTCGGCGGTTTTTCTTGCAATATCGGCATTGCGCATTTATCTATCCTCCAAAATATCGCGTGCGGCAGACAAGAACATTTCCATCTGCTGATGAGAACCCACGGTTACCCGGATGTGATCCCGGATGCGCGGAGTCGAAAACCAGCGTACCAATATCCCTTTTTCGCGCAGCCCCGCATACAGCGCTTCACCCGTTACCTGGCTGTGCTTTGCAAACAGAAAATTCGCAAGAGACGGCGTCACTTCAAATCCCATGTTTTTCATGGTCTGCGCCGTGTGTTCCCGTATGCGGGCGATCTGGCGGCAACGTTTGAGGTTCAAATCGTTTTCCTGCAGCGCTTGGAGCGCTGCCGCTTGGCCCATGGCGCTTACGTTATAGGGGTTGACGCAGCAGCGTAACAGATCCAAATCATCCATGATGTCTTTGGCGCCTATGCCAAAGCCGATGCGCGCCCCTGCCAATGAATGCGACTTGGAAAGAGTGCGGATGATCAACAGATTGTCAAACTTTTTAAGAAGCGGAAGCGCGCTGTCGCCGCCAAAATCAATATAGGCTTCATCCACCGCAACAACATGGCTGCGATTGGACGCGACGATCCTCTCTATATCATCAAGCGCCAGGCAGATACCCGTGGGCGCATTGGGATTGGCGATGACAATGCACATACCAAGGTCCAAGTAATCATCGGGGTCGATGCGCAGGTCCCGGGTCAGGGGAATCACCTTCGCTTCGACGCCGTTCGCCTTGGCGAATACAGGGTAGAAACCATAGCTGATGTCCGGAAAGGCGATGCCCTGCTGCCCGAACGCCGCAAAAATAAAATAGAGGACTTCATCAGACCCGTTGAAAGCAAGCACATTGTCAACACCCACCTCGAAAACTTCGGCGGCCTTGCGGCGCAGCAGGCGCACGTCCGGATCACAATAAAGGTGAGCACGGGCGGCTGCCTCCCCGGCAGCGAGCACCACGGCCTGCGTGGGCGGGAAAGGTGATTCATTGGTGTTGAGCTTGATGTACTGTTTGTCCTGCGGCTGTTCGCCCGGCGTGTACGCGGTCAGAGCGGCGTACTTATTGTGCAAAAATCGGCTCATTTCCTCAGGAGAACGCTGCGTGCGTGTGCCTCCAGCCCTTCCTTTCCGGCAAAATACGCCACTTTTTCCGCTACCAGAGCGGTCACTTCCCGAGGGTAGTAGATGTACTGCGACACCTTAATGAAATCTTCCACCGACAAAGGGCTGGAAAAGCGGGCAGTGCCGGAAGTGGGCAAAGTATGGTTGGTGCCCGCCCAGTAATCCCCCACTGCCTCAGGGGTGCTGCGCCCAAGGAAAATGGAGCCTGCGTTGACAATGCTGTCCAGCCACTTGAAGGGGTCGTCCACGCACAGTTCCAGGTGTTCCGGTGCCCAATCATTGGCGATATCCACGGCTTTCCGCAGTGTATCAGTAACGATGATACAGCCATTTTTATCAATGGACGTGCGGGCAATATCGGCGCGTGACAGCAGCGGGATCTGCTCTTCCAGCGCGCGGCTGACAGCCCCGGCCAGCGCCATGCTGTCGGTGACCAATACAGCAGAGGCGTCCTTATCGTGCTCAGCCTGGGACAGAAGGTCCGCCGCCAGCATTTGCGCGTCTGTTTTTTCATCGGACACGATCAAAATTTCGCTGGGGCCGGCAATCATATCGATGCCCGTCAGGCCGTACACCTGCCGTTTGGCTTCCGCCACATAAGCGTTGCCCGGGCCGACGATGCAATCAACGCGCGGGATGCTGGCGGTCCCCATGGCCAAGGCAGCGATAGCTTGCGCCCCGCCCACTTTAAACACCCTGTCCACCCCGGCGATCCTCGCGGCAGACAGGATATCGGGCTTGATAACGCCGCCCGGCGCCGGCGTCACCATAATGATCTCCTTAACGCCTGCTGCCTTTGCCGGTATGGCATTCATCAAGACGGTGGAATAATACGCCGCCGTGCCGCCCGGCACATACAGCCCCGCCCTTTCCACCGGCAGCACACGCTGACCAACGATGGCACCATCCGCGCGCCTGATCTCAAACCCGTCCCTTAGCTGTTTCATATGGAAGGAGCGGATATTGTCCGCCGCTTCTTCCATGATGATTTTGAGCCGGGCGTCTGATTGGAGGAGCGCCGCTTCCCATTCCGCCGCGGATACTTCCAGGTCGGTAAAGACGGCATTGTCAAACTTTTGTCCCAGCCGGAACAAGGCTTCGTCGCCGTTGTCGCGCACATCGCGGATGATCTCTTGCACCGTTTCCCGCACGGTATTCAGCGGTGAGCGGCGCGCCAGCGCCTCACGGGCAAGATCATTTTGCCACGTAATGATTTTTATCACGTCTGTCCCTCCACCACAGCTTTCAGGCTCGCGCACATTTCAAGGATCCTCTCATGCCGGAATTGGTAGCTGGTCTTCCCCGCAATGAGCCTCGCGCTGATGGGCAGGATGTTTTCCACCACATGCAGCCCGTTTTCCTTGAGCGTCTTGCCCGTTTCAACGATATCCACGATCACATCCGACAGTCCCAGCAGAGGCGCGATCTCCACCGAGCCGTTGAGCATGATAATATCTATATCGCGTCCCTTTTCTTCAAAATAGCGCGCCGCGATGCGCGGATACTTGCATGCCACACGCAGCGCGCGGATCCCCGTGTCTTCCCAGGTGACCGGCGCTGCCACCACCATTTGACAAATGCCCACTTTCAAATCCAGCAGTTCATACACATCGGGGGCATTTTCCACCAGTACATCACTGCCTGCCACGCCCAAGTCCGCCGCGCCGCGCTGCACATAAACCGCAACGTCGGAGGGCTTCACCCAAAAATAGCGGATGCCCTTTTCGGCATTCTCAAGCACCAGTTTACGATTGTCTTCCATCAGTTCAGGGCACGGATAGCCTGCCTTATCAAACATGGTGTAGACTTTCTCCCCCAACCTTCCCTTGGGCAGGGCCACGCGAATAAAATCAGTCATTGAGATACTCCAATTCGTTCAAGTAGACGGCAAAACCGATCGCGCCCATACTGTGCCCCATTTTTTGAAGCATCCCGCTGTACTGGCCGCCCGACAACACGCCGCCCGGCAAACCATTCAGGTACCCCTTAAATACAATGCCGTCATAATATTGCATGTTGTTCATGATGGAAAAATCGACCCGTACATGCTGTTGAGCCCCAAACGGGAGAAGCGCCGCGTTCACGCCGGCAAGGTCTTTCACAGCGTCTCTCATCATGGCATTTCCTTGGATGGCGGACATTTTGATGATGCTTTCCTCCAGCGGACCATAAATGCCAATAAGCTGCAACAGCAAAGCACATCCTTGTTCGTTTATGCCAAACCCCCGGCACAACTTCTTTATGCCGTCCGCGTTCTTGTCGCGTACTAAATGAAGCAGTTTGTTTTCCATCGCGGCAGGCACGCCTGCCAGATTCAGCAGCCCCGCGACAAACAGGGAGTGCGACAGCGTCAAAACATTATCCTGATGCAGCGCGTCCAGGGCCCGTACGGCAAGGAGGATGACATCATAAATATCGCTTGGTCCAAGGTCGCCGATGCACTCCACACCGGACTGCATGATCTCCCGAAACGCGCCATCCCCCGGGCGCGCGCGGTATACATTTTCATTGTAGTACACCTTCATTAGGCTGCCCGGCACGTCGCTGACGCGCCTTAGTATGGACATCGTCACATCCGGCTTGAGCGCCATCAGCTTTCCGCCGATATCGCTGAAAGTGATAATGCGGTCAAGCCCCACAAAGTCCTTGTTTTCCACATACAAATCGTATGGTTCAAAACGGCTCATGGCGTAGCGCCTGAAGCCCGCCTGTTCAAACAGCCGGCGCAGCTTCAGATCCGCCTTTTCCTCGCGCGTCAGGAGCTTTTCATCGATCTCCATCTTCTGCGCGGCTCCTTTCCAGCACCAGGCGATACCCGCCCGCCCCGTAGCGCAAGCTGCGGTTGACCCTGCTGATTGTTGCGGAGGACGCGCCTGTCTTCTTTTCCACTTCCTGATAATTGTTCTTGGCATCCAGCATTTTTGCGACGGCAAACCGCTGCCCCATGGCCTGCAATTCGCCCACGGTACACAGGTCCTCAAAAAACATATAACTTTCTTTGACCGACTTTAGTTTGAGCACCGCACGCAGCATATCATCTATAAATTCTGATTGTATTTCCGCCACTTTCATACCTCCTGTGGTTATCGNNTTTTGGCCGAGGAGGGGCGTTGCTTTGCGCGAGATTGTCATCAACGGCTGGGATCAGCTGCAAAGCGCCGCCTTTGAGGGCGTATGGGATCCAAACATACTGCGTTACCGCAATAATCGCGTCTATCGCGGCGTATCTGACAAGCAGTGGGATCTGACGCCATCGCTTAACCGCTGCTGCCCGCATGATTTGGGGCTGGAAAAACAGATTTTGCGCAGCTTTAAGAAGTACGGCTACGCAGAATTGCAGGATGCGCACTCCTTTTGGCAGTTGGTGGCCACGGGCCAGCAGTACGGTTTGCCCACGCGGCTGCTGGATTGGTCATATTCTCCCCTGGTCGCAGCGCACTTCGCGACGGCAGAGCTGGATCTGTACTCCCAGGACGGCGCCATCGTTTGCTGCGATATGGAGAAGATCAATAATCTGCTGCCGGAAAAGTATTCACGGCTGCTGTACCAAGAGAAGTGCAATGTGTTCTCCATGGAAATGCTGGATCATGCAGCAGAGGGCTTTGAGTCCCTGGAAGACATCAGCGAAAAACCCTTTGCTTTCTTTTTTGAGCCGGCGTCCACGCGCAACCGGATCGCCAACCAATTTGCACTGTTCTCCTTGTGCAGCGATCCCAATTTTCTGATCGACGGCATACCGGGCGCGCAGGAAGCCTTTACGCGCATTGTCATCCCTGACGCGGCCAAGCTTGAGATACGCGACAAGCTGGACTATATCAACATTTCTGAACGCATGCTCCATCCGGGGCTCGATGGCATTTGCCGTTGGATCGCCCGCCGTTACGCGCCCCTGGGACCGCGATACAGCCGCGAGGAGCATACCAAATAAGGAGGTTTCCCATAATGGACTTTGGCAAAATGATCGGTGACCTGTTTTCGGGCGTCGCCTACCTTGTGACGGCGGCCGGCGTCAAGACGCTGGTGATGTTCATCATCGCCGGCGCGCTTATATACCTGGCCATTAAGAAGGATTACGAACCGGCGCTGCTGCTGCCCATCGGTTTTGGTGCTATCCTGGCGAACCTGCCCCCTGTACTGGAGACAATGATGCCGGCGGCCATCGGCACGGCGGACGCCCCCGGATTCCTCAAGGTGTTGTTTGACGCGGGTATTGCCAACGAACTGTTTCCCGTGCTCATATTTATCGCCGTCGGCGCGATGATCGATTTTTCGCCGCTGCTGAAAGACCCGAGCATGATTTTCTTTGGCGCGGCGGCACAGTTCGGCATCTTTGCCACCTTTCTGACGGCGCTGGTGCTGATCCCCATTGTCCTGCCTGCCACGCGCGGCAATGAGAGCCTCATTTTGCGTCTGGCAAGCGCCATCGGCATTATCGGCGCGGCAGACGGACCCACCACACTGTACGTGGCCAACCATTTTAACTTAGTGGAGTATATGGCGCCCATCTCGGTGGCGGCGTACAGCTATATGTCGTTGGTGCCCGTCATCCAGCCGCCTGTGATCCGCGCGCTGACGACCAAGGAAGAGCGCCTCATCCGCATGGACTTCCGCGAAGCGCGTTCCTCCAAAACGAGCCTTATCCTCTTCCCCATTATCGTCACACTGGTATCGGGGATCCTGGTTCCCATGTCTTCACCGCTGATCGGTTCGCTGATGTTCGGTAACCTCATCCGCGAATGCGGTGTGCTGGAACGTCTTAGCAAAACCGCGCAAAATGAACTGGCCAATCTGGTCACGATCCTTCTTGGCATCACCATCGGCGCCACCATGGTGGCAGAAAACTTCCTGAGGCTGGACACGGCGCTTATTATGGGCCTGGGCCTGTTCGCCTTCGTGTTTGATACCGCCGGCGGCGTGCTGTTCGCCAAAGCGCTCAACCTGTTTAGAAAGACCAAGATCAACCCCATGGTCGGCGCGGCCGGCATTTCCGCTTTCCCCATGAGTGCCCGCGTCATCCAAAAGATGGCCAAGGCGGAAGATCCCACCAATTTTATCCTGATGCAATCCATCAGTGCCAACGTTTCCGGTCAGCTGGGCAGCATCGTCGCAGGCGGCATGATCATTACCTTGGTCACCATGCTGCTGTAATGAAGGAGGAAAAGAAATGAGTCTGTTTGCAAAAGGATTGCTTGTTAGCGTTGTGGGCCTCGTCGGCGTGTTTCTGGTGCTGACCCTGTTTTTCATCACCATCAAACTTATGCAGAAGATCGACAAGTAAACGCGGCAACCAAAAAGGGACGCTTTCAATCGAAGGCGTCCCTTTTGTATTTCACTGCATTACACGCGAATGCTGTCGCTTTGCGTGGATACGTCGCTGTATCGTTCAAGCACTTGGGCGACTTCGCCGTGCAGATAATCTTCCGTCTGCATCTGCGCGCATCCTGTGTACTGCCCGGGTGACAAGGTTTCCCGGATGTCTTCAAGGCTGACAGCAAAGGCGGGATCCTCCGCAATGCGCTTCAGCAGGTCGTTATCCAGGCCCTCTTCCATCACGCGCTTGCCCGCCTGCATGGCGTGCACGCGAATCTTTTCGTGCAATTCCTGCCGATCGCCACCGCGCTTGACCGCTTCCATCAAAATGTTCTCCGTTGCCATGAAGGGCAGCTCCTCATTCAGATGCTTCTGGATCATCCTGGGATAGACCACCAGGCCGCTCGCCACGTTTTGATAAAGCGTCAGCAAGCCGTCACACGCCAGGAATCCTTCGGCCAGCGAGAGGCGGCGGTTGGCGCTGTCATCCAGCGTGCGCTCCAGCCACTGGGCGGATGCGGTGGCCGCGGCATTTTGCGCGTTGCTGATGATGAAACGCGCAATGCCCGCCATGCGTTCGCTGCGCATCGGGTTTCGCTTGTAAGGCATGGCTGAAGAGCCTACCTGGTGGGATTCAAAGGGTTCTTCTATCTCCTTGAGATGCTGAAGCAAGCGGATATCGTTGCTGAACTTGTGCGCGCTTTGCGCGATTTGGGACAAAAGGAACAGTGCCCGGCTGTCCACTTTGCGCGAATAGGTCTGCCCGGACACGGCAACCGCCTTGTCAAACCCCATTTTTTGTGCGCAGCGCAGATCCAGTTCACGTACTTTATCTTCATCGCCTTCAAAAAGGTTGAGGAAAGACGCCTGTGTGCCGGTCGTGCCCTTGGACCCAAGAGGCTGCAAATGATCCAGCACGTGCTGTGTCTCAATAATATCATCAATGATATCGTGCAGCCACAGCGCCGCGCGCTTGCCCACGGTCGTGGGCTGTGCGGGCTGAAAGTGCGTAAAGCCCAATGTGGGCATCGCCCTATATTCTTCGGCGAACCTGCTTAGCGTGCGGGCGATCTGCACAAGGCGCTTTAGGATCAGCTGCAGCGCTTCACGCATCAGCAGCACATCGGCATTGTCGCCCACATAGCAGCTGGTGGCGCCCAAATGGATGATGGGGCGCGCATGCGGGCAGACATCGCCATAGGCGTGTACATGCGCCATCACGTCATGGCGGAGGCTGCTTTCATACGCCGCGACGGCTTCAAAATCGATGTCGGTAACATGGGCTTTCATCTCATCCACCTGCGACTCTGATACGGGCAGGCCCAATTCCATCTCCGTCTCCGCCAGGATCACCCAAAGCCGGCGCCACGTTTCCGCGCGGTGCTGATCAGAAAAGATGTACTGCATTGTTGGGCCGGCATACCTTGCCGAAAAGGGCGAAACATACCCGCTGTGATTATCCATGCCGCTCTATTCCCCCACCCGGACAACTTTGATCATATTGGTAGCGCCTGCGCGCGCCAGCGGCACGCCGGCGGTAAGCACCACGATGTCGTCATCTTTTACCAGTCCGGCACGTTTTGCGGCATTGACCGCCTGGTCAAGCAGGATGTCCGTTACGCGCTCTTCCCCCACCATCAGCGCTTCCACGCCCCATGACAGCGCCAGCTGGCGCTGTGTTTCGGCGCTGGGCGTGCAGGCAATGATGGGCATGGTAGGCCGAAAGCGGCTGATCATTCTGGCAGTGCTGCCTGATTTGGTTACAGTGATGATGGCAGTCGCCTTCAGATTGTAGGCGATGGAGCAGGTGGCGTAGGAAATGGCATCACGCACATTCCACTCCAGATCCTTGCCCGACTGTTCGTAAAAGCGCTTGGCATAATCGATGTCCTGTTCGGCGCGCTCGGCGATGCGTACCATGGTGCGCACGACCTCCACCGGATACTTGCCGTTGGCAGTCTCACCCGACAGCATGATAACGCTGGTACCGTCATAGATGGCGTTGGCGACGTCGGTGGCTTCCGCCCGTGTGGGGCGCGGATTGCGCACCATGCTTTCCAGCATCTGCGTCGCGGTCACGACTTGCCTGCCTGCCATACGCGCTTCCTTGATGATGTACTTCTGAATGACCGGCACTTCCTCCAGAGGGATCTCCACGCCAAGGTCCCCGCGCGCCACCATGATGGCATCGCTCAGTTCGATGATCTCATGGATATTCTTGACGCCGTCAGGATTTTCGATCTTGGACATGATATTAACGTGCCCGCCGCCGTTTTCATCCAGCAGCTTGCGCAATTCCAGCACATCGTCCTTGGAGCGCACAAAGGACGCGGCAATATAGTCAAACCCGGTGCGGATGCCAAAGAGGATATCTTCTTTGTCATGCTCAGAAATGTACGGCATGGAAATATGTGTCCCCGGCAGGTTGATTCCCTTGCGGCTGCTCAGTTCCCCGCCTGATACCACGCGGCAGACGACATCGGTATCCGTCATGCTTTCGATAGCCAATTCGATCAGGCCGTCGTCCAGCAATATGCGGCTTTTGTCACCCAGATCCTGCGGCAGGTCCTTGTAGGTGACCGATACGATGCCGGCATCGCCCTGCACCTCGCGCGTGGTCAGGACGAATGTATCTCCTTCATTAAGGAAGATCTTGCCGTCCTTGAAATCGCCGATACGAATTTCGGGGCCTTTGGTATCCAGGATGGCTGCGATGGGCCGCGCCAGTTCATTCCTGACGTACTGCAGTTCCTGAAAAAGCGCGTAGTGGGTCGCATGCGTGCCGTGGGAAAAGTTGAAGCGCGCCACGTTCATCCCGGCCAGAGCCAGTTCGCGGATGACTTCACGCTTGCTGGAAGCGGGCCCCAAAGTACAGATGATTTTTGTTTTGCGCATATTTACTCCTTCCGGTTCGGCCAGGCTGGAGCCTTTGAACCACTTTGATTATACTGAGGAACGCAGTATTAGGCAAGATGACCCGAAGAGTTCACCATTTCCATACACCCTGTTTGCGTGTATAGTAGCATCAATACTGTGGAAAGAGGACGCCTATGCTGCACGAAACCGGAACGCTTGCCTACGACAAAATCGCCGCGGAACAAATGCCTGATGAAAACAGCGCTATCTTTGTGTGCACCCGGCACGAAGTGCTGCTGAAGGACGGGGATAATTTGGAGCTCCCCACCCATTCGTTGGCCGCGCCCCTGTGTGACAGCTTTGAATATGTTTTCACCATGGACGGGCGCGCGTTTTATCTGGGCTTCCCCAGCGCCGCCATCAGGCTGGATGGATATGGTTTGCGTCCCTTGCGCGATGTGCGCTCGGGCACGCCAAAAAACATGGTTTATGCCTGCGCAACAGGGCATCATCTTTACAGATGGTACCGCTCACGCACGTTTTGCGGCGTCTGCGGCCAAAGGACGCAGCGCAGCAAACAGGAACGCTTGGTGCTGTGCCCCTCCTGCGGGCATTTTGAATACCCCACCATCATGCCGGCCGTTATTGTCGGCGTGATAAATGGGGATGAGTTGCTGCTCACACGTATCAGGGGCGGAATGCCGGGGCGCCCTGCGCTGGTGGCCGGCTATGTCGAGATCGGCGAAACGCTGGAGGACACCGTACGCCGGGAAGTACACGAAGAAACGGGGCTCCTGGTTACCGACGTCACTTACTACAAAAGCCAGCCATGGGCATTTTCCGGCACGCTGCTGGCGGGCTTCTTCGTGCGCCTGGCAGGTCCGCCTCTCATCTGCCCCAATGATGATGAACTTGAGGACGCCACTTGGGTGAACCGCAAGGATATTGCGATCACGTTTGACGGCATATCACTCACCAATGAGATGATATGCCTGTTTGCCCGGGAAGGAGGCAGCGGGCTGCTGCGGCCGGAAGCCGCATCGCTCGCACCGTAATTACCCGGGCAGTACTTCTACCCAGTAACCGTCCGGATCTTCAATGAAGTAGATGCCCATATCGGTATTTTCATAGCATACCACGCCCATATCGCGGTGTTTTTTAAGCGCGCCATCGTAATCATCCGTCACAAAGGCAATATGGTACTCCTTGTCTCCCAAATCGTAGGGCGTTTCGCGATCGCGCATCCAGGTAAGCTCCAGTTCGCAAAGATGCTTATCGTCTTTCAGAAAAACGATGATGAAACTGCCGTCCTTCGCCACCTTGCGGCGCGATTGCGTGAGTCCCAGTGCCTCGGAATAAAACGCCAGCGACTTATCAAGGTCGAACACATTGAAATTGGTGTGTACCATGGAAAAATGCATAGAATCATCTCCTCCTTTTTTTCGATTATATCATACGGCCGCAATAAAAATCGCGCGGCGGCAATACGCGGCGCGATAGAGGAACCGGTACTATTCGCTAATCCTGTCCATCAGCCAGCCGTAGCCTTCCGCTTCCATCTCTTCATACGGGACGAATCGCAAAGAAGCGCTGTTGATGCAGTACCTCAGGCCACCCTGATCCTTGGGACCATCGTCAAAAACGTGGCCCAGGTGTGCGTCGCCGGAGCGGCTGCGCACTTCCGTGCGCACCATACCGAAACTTATGTCATTGATCTCATTGATCACTTCGTCTGCGATGGGCCTGGTGAAGCTTGGCCAGCCGCAGCCGGACTCAAACTTGGTGGTCGACAGGAACAACGGCTCGCCGGTTGTAATGTCTACATAGATACCTTTGCGCTCTTCGTTTAGCAGTTCGCCTGTAAAGGGCCGCTCCGTGGCAGCTTCCCGGGTCACTTGCCACGAGATCGGCGAAAGCTTTTCGCGCAGTTCCTCTTCGGGCGGCGCGGGATAAAGCGGAATGCTTTCCTCCGCCTTGGCGGATGCAAACAGGAACAGGGACAATAAAATGAAAAGTGTGTTCTTCATGGTGCGTCACCTCCTAAGGGCACAATAGCGTATGTGTGTTCCCCTGTCAACCGCATTGCGAAGGGTCCTGCGGCATGGTATAATGTATACGGGTCATAGGGAAGGAGTGATGAGCATGGCCAAAGCAAAGGGCGTCAAGTCCGTCGCGCAAAACCGGCGTGCCCGTCACGACTACTTTGTGGAAGAGACCTTGGAAGCAGGCATCGAGCTTATGGGTACCGAGGTCAAATCCATGCGCGAGGGCAAAGTCAACCTCAAGGAGAGCTACGCCCAGGTCAGGGATGGCGAGGTATTCGTGCAAAGCATGCATATCAGCCCCTACGAACAGGGCGGCATCTTCAACTCCGACCCGTTGCGTCCCAAACGCCTGCTTCTGCACAAGAGCGAGATACGCAAATTGCAGGAAGCGGTGCAGCGGAAGGGTTACACCCTGATCCCCCTGGAAGTATACCTTAAGGACGGACGCATCAAAATGGAACTGGGCGTTTGCATCGGCAAACACCTGCACGACAAACGAGACGACCTGGCCAAAAAAGACGCACAGCGCGATATGGAGCGCGCCCTGCGCACCGGTACCAAAGCCCTGCAGTATTGAGGGCCCCATTATGGGGGTGCACTGGTTTCGACGGGGATGGACGAAGGTATGGTAAGCGAGCCGCGGCCCCTGACCGCGTTAAAACGGGGACATAAATTAACTGACAACAATCAGAATTACGCTTTCGCAGCCTAAGGGCTGAGAACGTCGGCCCCAAGCGCTCACGGCTCGGGATCGCCGGCGCCATTGATGTGAGGAACAGGTTCGTCAAAGCTTTGAGGCGACACCGGTAAAATGAAGCTACCAACTCAGGAAGCCCGCCCGCAGGCGGCCTGACGCGGGAATGCAAATTGCGGACTCCGCTCGGAGAAAACCCTATCATCGTGTCTTCGGACAGGGGTTCAATTCCCCTCACCTCCACCACATTTTGTCTGAAAACGCTTATGTTTTCAGACATTTTTCATGTTTTGGGTTCAA
>LFRM01377151.1_pt3 | contig 36256 bp, 29 predicted proteins | sample 618341 | NCBI WGS metagenome assembly LFRM01 (sample SAMN03654438, study PRJNA283298) | anaerobic digester metagenome | isolation source: pool of bioreactors CSTR01a, CSTR02a, and CSTR03a thermophilic anaerobic... | place: Denmark: Kgs. Lyngby | collected 2014-05-21 | reverse complement strand
TTATTTAGAAATGAAATAATCATAATATAACTTAATATGAAATTATCATAATATACTCATATGAGCAATCATTTCCTCTCTTCTCTTATTGAAAGAATGCCCCGTCCGTGGTATAATAAATGAACTTGCAGGGTGATAATATGCAGAAACTGAGAATTGAAAATCTGAAAGTCAGCTACCAAAACAAGAAAAAAACTGTCGTGGCGCTGAACGGGCTTTCGCTTGCAGCAGAAGCCGGGGATTTTTTGGTGCTGCTGGGCCCTTCCGGCTGCGGGAAGACGACGCTCTTGAAAACCATTGCCGGATTGGTTTATTATGATGAAGGCGAAATCCACATCAACGGCGTGAATGCGGATCTGCTTTCCGTCAAGGAAAGGAATCTCGCCTTCCTGCCCCAAAACCTCTCCCTCTACCCGCATCTGACCGTTTATGAAAACATCGCCCTGCCTCTCAAAGCCGCGAAAGTCCCCCTTGAGGAACTGATGCGGCGCGTCGAAGAAGTTGCGAAGGAATTGCAGATTGATTTCCTGCTTTCCAGAAAGTCCCGGCAGCTATCGGGCGGTCAGCAACAGCGCGTGGCGCTTGCCAGGTGCATCGTAAAAAGGCCGGAGATGTATCTTTTCGATGAACCCTTCAGTAACCTCGATCCGCCCCTCCGCGCCGCCATGCGCACGGAACTGAAAAAAATCCACCGCCTCCTGCGGGGCACCTTCATTTTCGCGACCCACGACCTGACCGAAGCCCTTGCGCTCGCAACGAAACTTGCGATCATGACGCCGGACGGAAGGATCGCTCAGTGCGGCGAGCCGCTGGAGGTTCTGCATCATCCGGCGGACGATTACGTGCGGGATTTCCTCGGAGGTTTCAAAGATGCTTGACTTGTACGGAAAGTTTGACTCGGGAATGCTTCTGAAAAAATACCGGCGCCAAAAACTGCTTGCAATTCTTACAGCCCTGGCATCCCTGCTTGTTTTGACGGTCAACTTCCTTTTGAGCGATGAGGAAACCAAGAACATTTTCCTGATCGCGAACATCGGAATTTCCCTGGCTGCGGGGTGGTTTCTGCTCACCTTTGTGCTGTATCACATGAGAAACACCAAGAATGCGTTGGGATTCTTCCGAAAAATTGAAGCCTCCGAAAAGAAGGAGTGCGCGGGAAAGGTTCTGGAATTGGACGCTTCCCCCTTAACATTGCACGGAAGGGCATTTTTGGCTTTGACCGTCCGGCTTGCTGACGAAGGCGAAAGGCTTTTCTATCTCCCGCATGAACGAGAATATCCGGCCCTCAAGCCCGATGTTCAGATCAAACTGCGGGTTGCGGATAATTTTGTCCTGGCATATGGGGTGGAAAATGAATAAAATCAAGAACTATCTCGCCTATGCTTGGCATTATTATTTGATTTTCGCCCTCGTCACCGTCATCTTTTGGACGATAGCCTTTAATATCAAATCCGCTCCCAAAAGGGACGAAGAAGTGCGGATCTTCATTTCCGCATACCATGTTAGGACCAAAGAATTGGAAAGGGATCTTAAAAAATTAGTTGATGGGAAGAAAATCAAAAACATCAGCGTTGATTACGCGTATTACGGGGACGGCTTTTTCAACTATATCTTTTTGACGCGGGGGTTGACCAGTTCCGACATCATCATCACCAACGCAAGCAATTTGGAAGTCGACTTGGCCCGATACTATGTCCCCTTCGCCCGGGAGTATCTCGAAGAAAACCTCAACCTCGATCAAGATCATCAGCTCTTAAAGCAAGGAAATGCAATTTACGGCATCCCCGTTTACAATGCTTCCATCAACCTCCTTTCTGATTACGTGACATACGAAAGCGGGGAAGGAGAAGAGGTTTTTTATATGCTCATTAACAGGAATTCCGAATATTTTAAAAACCCGCAGACAGACAACAATGTCCATGCGGTCATCGAACTCATATTTTCCTATTTTCGGGAGGAATCGTGATGTTTAAGAAGAAGTACCGCGCAGCAAAAAGAGATTTCACCGTCGAAGACCTTCCTTCCAACCGGCAAGAGGTTTTCTTTGATCTCTTGAAACACCGCTGGACCGACATTTTATTCCTGGGTTTCTTGCTTCTCCTCTTTGCGACTCCCTTCCTCATAGCCAGATACCAGCGGCTGCTGGTCACGACGGATTTTTTCCAAAAATACGTAAGCGGAGAGCTCGAGGAAAATCTTGCTTTCCAGGCGATTCTCAGTTTCAATAACATGATCAATCTGATCCACATTCCCCTGTTGGTTCTGTTTGCGATAGGGCTTGCGGGAGTAATCAGAATCGTAAAAAAACTTGCCTGGAGCGAATACATCAGCACGAGGCATGATTTGCTTGCCGGCATCAAGGAGAACAGCCTTCATATTGGCGCGGTTTTCTTGCTTATGGGTTTGGGAAATTTCCTGCTTTCGCATCTGCGGGCGCTGAATGTTTTTTCGGACACTCCTGCGAACAATCTTTTGTCCTATTTGCCCGAGGTTGTATTTGTTGCCATCATCTTTCCGGTTCTGGCTTATTTCATTTCCCTCACGGCAATATATAAAGAGAAATTCGCAAAAAAGCTAATGATAGCTTTGAAACTCTACCTATTGAATCTTCCGAAAACCCTCCTTGTTTGTCTGGCCGGCATCCTTCCCCTGCTTTTGTTGCTTGTCAGAAACAGCCTGATGCAACTAATCTTCCCCTTCGTTTATGTCCTGGTTTTTCTGCCGGTGTTTTTGTCGCTTTGGTTTCTTTTCTCCTGCCATGTATTCGACAAACACATAAACAAAAACAATTTCCCGGAAATTCACGACAAAGGGGTTTGGCGGAAGCATGAGAAATAAACTCGTTGTTTTGGTTTTCATTCTCGTTTTAGTTTTCCAGTTCGTTGACTTGAAGATTTTCGACGACCGCTTTCTGAATGAAAGCGCGGAATCCATCATCGTCGGCTATGCCGCTTCCATTCTGATTTTGTTTTTGATCAGGAAGGATGAGGCATTATACAGGACAGAAAGACTGAATGGGAAAATTATTACCCTCCTGCCCTGCTTCCTCATCGTGATCAACAATTTCCCGTTCCTGTCCCTGATCAAAGGCGACGCGCAGTTTGTAAAGCCGTGGCACTATGGCATTATTTTGCTGGTTGATTGCTTCGGGGTAGCCATGTTTGAGGAATTTGTTTTCCGGGGCATTCTACTTCCCGCTGTGCACGGAAGTTTGAAACGCGGTCCCTTCAGGTCATTCTTGGCGGTGCTGATTCAGGCCGCCATCTTCGGAGGCATGCATTTTTTCAATCTGCTGGCAGGCGCATCCTTCCCCATTGTTTTGATGCAAGTGGGCTATACGTTCCTCTTGGGGGGAATGTTTGCGATTGCGCTCCTCATATCCGGAAACATTTGGGTGAGCGTCAGCTTACATTTCCTTTTCAATTTTACCGGTCTCCTGCTTCCCACAATGGGAGAAGGGGATTGGCCGGATCAGGCAACGATCGTGATCACAATCATACTCTCCGTTTTGGCCGCCGCCTACCTCATGGCATTGCTTCTAAAATTAAGCAAAACCATGCATGAAGAAGAGACAACCGATTTGTCATAAACCCCGGGAATAAAAAAAGGTGAAGCAGAGCTTAGTTTCACCTTTTTTTATTTTTGCGCACGGTATGAATTTTCTCAGAATAAACCCGCTTCTTCAATAATATCGACGGCTTCTTCATTAATGCAAGTAAGAATTTCCATCAACTTCTCCATATTTGAGCTGGGGTTTTTGAATGGAGTGCTTGATTCTACAAGCTTTATATTATTAATGGCCTTATTAACCGCTTCCTGATCAATGGCAGACATTATCTTTTTCCTGTTCTTCTGGGTTCTATTCTCGGGCCACTCTCTTACTCCGAAACAGTCTTGAATCGGTTTGTTGTAACCGGAACGAGAGAGGACAGCTTTATTAAATTGCTTTTTATGATTTATCAGCCATAGTTCAAAGGAATAGTTATTGAAAAAGATGATGTCTTCTGCCTCATATTTTTCCCATAAATTTCTAATCTTGGTATGCCTGCATTTTGAACTTATGGGCTTATTCTTATTGTCAATGTCGAGTATGAGGAAAACATCTTAATCAAAATGCTCCTGCAGGAAAATCTCAAAATTTAATTCGTTCCCCTTTTTTGTTTCAAAAACAATGTTCGGGAAAATGTTTAATTCAGCAATCCGTTTGAAATAGTCTTTTTCCGTATCCCCATCCCCCACGATATAAACCCTATGCTTAACTTGAAATGTTTGTTTCCTGGATCTCTTTCTCATATTCCAAGAATTCTTGTATGACCTGGTTTATGTCCGTTTGGGGTAAGGGCACGATTGCTTCTTTTATATACATCTTTTCGAAATTGCTGTTGCTTCTGATGTCATTCTCGGAATTTGCTTTGAAGGAATCAAGATTGATGATCTCTACCCCTTCGTCATCGCGGGTAATGAAATTTATCTGGTCTTTCCTAAATAAATACGGAGACAAAAGTTTAACATCATGGGTTGTCATGATGAACTGCGCATAAAAAAAGTGAAGCTAGATGCTTCACCTTTTTTATATGGCATTTCTCCTTGCCCATTTTTTTGTATCCAAATGCTTCCTGACCATATCCAGGAAGTTGGCGATGTCTTCATTCGTGGCCTCACGCAGATGCTCAAGCTCATATTTCAATCCGAGATTTTTCCATTTGTCAATTCCCAGTTTATGATAGCCCAGGACTTTGAACTGATAATTATTGGAATCATATTTGTTTAAAAGTTCCGCAATTGCCCTGGCCGTATTCTTATCATCGTTAATCCCAGGCAAAAGGACATGGGTGATCCGGAATTGTTTGTTTAAGGAGTTGAGCTTATCCAAGAGTTTGAAGGTATTGCTGATCTTTGCGCCGGCAAGCTCATAGGCTTGGTAGTTATTGGCGCCTTTCAAATCGACGATGAAGAGATCCGTCAGGTTGATTACCTCATCGAAGACTGCCGTGTCCCGATAAACCGCTCCCGAGGTTTGGATGGCGGTGTGCACTCCGTGTTGCTTTAACTTCGTAAAGAGTTCAATGATGAATTCTTTTTGCAGGAGCGGTTCGCCGCCGGAAACGGTGATGCCGCCGTTTTTGTAGAAGGAGCGGTACTTGAGGAAGTCCCTCACAACCTCATCAGCAGTCATCCGCTTGTTTTCCGTCCTCAAGGTGGCATCAACATTATGGCAGTATTTGCAGGCCAGGTTGCAGCCCTGGAGGAAGAGGACGTACCTGATGCCGGGGCCGTCAACGCTGCTGAAGGTCTCGATCGAATGGACGTTTCCGATCATAGGCGCTCGTGGAAGGTCCTGCCGATGATTTCTTCCTGCTGCTCTCGGGTAAGCTTATGGAAGTTGACGGCGTAACCGGAAACCCTAATTGTAAGATTGGGATAGTTTTCGGGATTGTTCATCGCGTCGATCAGCATTTCTCTGTTCAAGACATTGACGTTCAGATGGTGGGCCTTGTTGGCGAAATAGCCGTCGAGGAGCTGCACGAGATTGCAGACAGCAGCGTCGCCTTCCTCTTCGGAAAGCATGCCCCCGTCACTTCCCAAAGCGTTCGGGATGATGCTGAAGGTGTTGCTGATTCCGTCGTTTGCCACGAAGAAAGGTATCTTCGCGACGCTCATCAAGGAAGCAAGCGCGCCGGAAACATCGCGCCCGTGCATCGGATTCGCGCCCGGAGCGAAGGCTTCGCCCTTCTTTCTTCCGTCCGGGGTCGCCCCCGTTTTCTTTCCGTAGACCACGTTGGATGTGATCGTGAGAATCGAAAGCGAGTGTTTCGCGTTCCGGTAGGTTTCATGCTTCTCAATTTTTTGTTTGAAGGTTTCCACCAATTCCTTGGCAATCACATCGACTCTGTCATCATTGTTTCCGTATTTCGGGAAGTCGCCCTCAGTTTCGAAAGCAATGGCGATGCCCTTTTCGTTCCTAATCGGCTTTACTTTCGCGTATTTGATGGCCGAAAGGGAATCGGCGACGACGGAAAGCCCGGCGATGCCCGTCGCGAAATTCCTTTTTACATGATAATCATGGAGCGCCATCTGCAGCCTTTCATAGGCATATTTGTCATGCATGTAGTGGATGGCGTTTAAGGTGTTTACATATATTCCCGCAAGCCAATCCAGGACATGGTCAAATTTCCGGATGACCTCGTCGTAACCGAGGATTTCGGATTCGATTTGCCCGACGCCATTGACGACTTTCACTTCTTTGATTTCATCAACGCCGTCGTTGATTGCATAAAGCAAAGCCTTTGCGAGGTTTGCCCTGGCTCCGAAGAATTGCATTTCTTTTCCCAGGGCCATCGGGGAGACGCAGCAACTGATTGCGTAGTCATCCCCGCAGAGTTTTCGCATCAAATCATCGTTTTCATATTGAATGGAACTGGTGTCGATGCTCACTTTCGCCGCGAATCTCTTGAAAGGTTCGGGAAGCGAAGCGCTCCACAAAACCGTGAGATTGGGTTCCGGGGAAGGGCCGAGCGTGTAGAGCGTGTTCAGCATTCTGTAGGAAGTCTTTGAGACCAGGGGTCTTCCGTCAAGCCCGATGCCGCCGATGGATTCCGTCACCCAATTTGGGTCCCCCGTGAAGAGTTCATTATATTCGGGGGTCCTCGCGAAACGGACCATGCGGAGTTTCAGGACGAATTGGTCAATCAATTCCTGGGCTTCTTTTTCGGAAAGCGTGCCTTCCCCCATGTCCCTATCGATGTAGATGTCAAGGAAGACGGTGTCCCTTCCGAGGCTCATGGCCGCCCCGTTCTGTTCTTTGACGGCGCCCAGATAAGCGAAATAGAGCCACTGGACGGCTTCCCGCGCATTTTCGGCCGGGCGGGAGATGTCGAAACCGTATTCTGAGGCCATTTCCTTCAGTTCATGCAGGGCATTGATCTGTTCCTGTAACTCTTCCCTTGCCCTGAGCACTTCTTCGGTCATAGCCCCGATAAACGCGTCCTTTTCTTCCTGTTTTTCTTCAATCAGGCGGTCGACGCCGTACAAAGGAACTCTCCTGTAATCGCCGATGATTCTTCCCCTTCCGTATCCGTCCGGAAGCCCGGTAATGACTCCCACTTTTCTTGCCAGACGCATTTCTTTCGTATAAACGTCGAACACGCCCTGGTTGTGGGTCTTACGGAATTTCGTAAAGAAATCGACCAACTCAGGATTGATTTCATATCCGTAGGCTTCCGCTGCCTTGGTCGCAATCCGAATCCCCCCGAAGGGCATGAAGGCCCTTTTCAGGGGTTTGTCGGTCTGCAGGCCGACGATGACCTCGTTTTCTCGGTCCACATATCCCGGTCCGTAAGCAGTGATGGTCGAAGGAATTTTCGTCTCCATGTCGACGACGCCCTTTTCCATCTCTAGCTTTTGAAGTTTCCTGAACTCATTCAGGAGTTTCTTGGTTCTATCCGATGCCCCCTCCAAGAAACTATCGTCCCCGTAATAGGGCTCATGATTCTTTTGTATGAAATCTCTGACATTGATTTTCTCCTGCCAGATGCCGGCTTTAAAATCTCTCCAAGCTTTCATTGCCTCACCTCTTTATAATCTCTATCTAGCCGTTTTCTTAAATGTATATATATTATAGCATTGACGGAATGAAAAAGAATGAAAATCGATGAAAAGAACGTTTACAGAGAACGTTTACTTTTTTGCCTTTATTTGCTTAAGAAAAACTTCCTATTTTTGGTTGCATATTTTTGGCGAAAAGCATCTTCTTTAGAAGGGATTTTTGACCTGTGCTTGTCATGGATTCCATCGAACCGCGCTTTATCGTTTTCGGAAATCCATTGCAAATTACAGTGCTTGGTTGTATAATATAATTAAAGTTTACGGAACATTTATTTATGCCGTTCCCCATTTTCCTTGGCACACAACTGATGCCTTAGTTTTTTTATTTATTAATTTGTCTTAATATAACAAACATTGATCAACCACATGATGGGGGGAAAAATGCTTTCCAGTATCAGCATCGACACAATCAATTCTCTTACCATTTCCGAATTGGATGTTTTGCGTTTCATTCAGAACAATCGCAAACTCGTCTTGAGTTTAAGCGTCAAGAAGCTTGCGGAAACGACCTTTGTTTCGACGGCGACCGTGATGAGGTTATGCAAGAAACTGGGCTATTCCGGGTTCACCGAACTCAAATTCCACATTAGGGAAGAGCTCAGCCAAATGGAAAAAGCCCACCGGGACGCCACGTTTACGGACACTTTGGATCAGAACGTGAAGGCGATTGTGGAAACGGCGGCGATGTTGGACGAGAAGAAGATCCTGAAAATCGTGGAACTGATGCTCAAACCCACAAACATCCATTTCTTCGGGAAGGGTTTGACCGCGACGGTTCTTGAATATGCGTCCAAGCAATTGCTGACCTACAACCGCGCCAATTTCATCTATAAGGACACGCACATCGCTTATTTGGTGGCGGAATCGATGACCGAAAACGACCTCCTTTTTGCCTGCAGCTTGAGCGGGAACACGCATCAGGTTGTGCGCATGGCGCAGATTGCGAAAAGCAGGAGGGCGACGGTCGTCACGATTTCATCCAACACCGGGAACGAATTGTCCAAAATCGGGGATTATAATTTTTCCATCTCCAGTGAAGAAGCCTGCAGTAACAGACAGGACATCTCCTCGCGGCTTCCCATTCTCTTCATCCTCAACATCATCATCACAACCTATGTCAACCAAAAAACCAAAACGGATTAGTACATATAGTAATCACAACAAAAACATGGGGTTTCATGCTTTGCCCCAAAAGACAAGCAGATTGTCATGTATTACTTTTTATGTAATGGTTGGGCGTTGATAAAAAAAGCATCAATTAAGTATAATCAAAGTGCGGAGTGAAAGCGCTGCCTTGAAGCGCCTGGCAATTTGATTATACTTATTTTCATTTTATCGGAGTGGTTTATGAAGAAAATATTTCTGATGCTCATAGTCTTGTCATTTCTAATCTTTCCGGGATGCAAACCGCACCAGGATGAACCGGAGCCGGAACCGAAGAACGAATACAGCATCCGCGGACGCGAAAATGCGCCGGATTATCAGGAAGGAGTAGCCATGGTAGAAAACGCTTATGTAGTCTACATCAATTGGGACGGTTTTGCCCGTTATTATTTTGACGAATTGCTAGAAAAAAATCCCGATGCCCTGCCCGTTCTGCGGCAGGTCATCAGCGAGGGTGTCTTTTTTGAGGATCTGCGGACGACGCTGCCTTCAATCACAAATCCTTGCCAGAACATGATCCTTTCGGGATCCACTTCCGAAATTACGAGGAATGTTTACCGCTACTATGACAGGACGATCAATACCGTCATCCAGCAAGAGCGAGAAAACGCAAACAAAACCATTGCCCATGTCGCGGTGGAAGCCGGATTGAGCGTCGCCAGCGTTTCCCACTATCTTTTGGAAACCGTGCTGAAACAGGATAAAACCTATTACATCACCTCTGACCCAAACCTTCCCGAAATCATCCAAAGGGGGCAGGCGAATGATTACTTTGCCCGCTTCACGCAACTGAAAAGGCTTGTTAAGGGGGAGAGCGTGCATGTCGGGGGAAATCAAGTCACAGTTGAAGAGCTGCCGCGCCTGATTGTTTTCTACGCCGATGACTTGGATGCTCTGGGGCATAATTTTGAGGATGCCTACGGCATCAGGCGCGCGGAGACCGAAGCGGGCAGGATGGAAAATGTTCTCGCCAGGCTCGAGGAAATGGACCAAGAGCTCGGCGAATTCATCCAGGCTTGCAAGGACGCCGGGATTTACGAGCGGATGACTTTCTTCCTCACGACCGATCATGGCATGACTCCCTATGGCCTGAAGTCGCTGGACGACAGCGGTGATTACGGGACTTCCAAATTGGGGGACCTGCAGACATTCTTCCAAAACCACGGACATGTTTTGGAAATGGTCGCGCCCGGTTCCTCCCCAAAACCGAGAACGGATGTAGTGGCCGTCGGAGCGAACCTGAACCTGCAACTCACTTGGAAGCAGGGAATCAGCGACGAAGAGCTTGAAGCCCTACGCACGGAACTTGCAAAACTCCACTTTGTCGGTAAGGTCCTTATCCGCGAAGATCTGAAAGCCATGGGCTACATGGAAGGCGCCGCTGACATGATCATCACCCCGGCGGACAGATATGTTTTCAGTTCCAATTATTTCATGCAATATGTTGCCCGCGGGCAGCACGATTCCCTGCTCGACAGTTCGAATCATGTTTTCGGTGTCATTTGGGGGAAGGGAATCAAGAAAAACTATGTCTATCAAAATAGGGCTTACAACTTTGATTTCGGAACAACCATGGCGGCGGCTTTGGGACTAGTGATTCCCAACGCCAACGGCATAGTCTTGGACGTGTTCGAAAAATAATAATCCGTTAGATGATGTGAGGAGATGATAGGATGGAAAAACTGCGTGTCTGCATTGCCGGCGGCGGGAGCACCTACACGCCGGGAATTTTGGTGGGGATGATCAAGAAGAAGAAGAGTTTCCCGCTAAAAAAACTCGTCCTCTATGACATCGACGCTGAGCGATTGGAAAAGATGGGCAAATATGCCCTCCTTTTGATGAAAGAATATTATCCCGAGTTGGAAGTGATATATACCGCTGACAAAGAAACCGCCTTCAAGGACATGGACTTCGTTTTTTGCCAGATCAGGACCGGCGGTTTCAAAATGCGCGAACTCGACGAAAAGATTCCTCTAAGAAACGGCGCCATCGGCCAGGAGACCTGCGGCGCCGGCGGTTTCGCTTACGGAATGCGCTCGATCGGGGACATGATCCGCCTGGTTGAAGAAATCAGAATCCATTCACCAAGGGCCTGGATCATCAATTATACAAATCCTGCGGCCATCGTCGCCCTCGCTCTGGACATGGCCTTCCCCAATGAAAAAAGAATCCTCAACATCTGCGACCAGCCGATCAGTCTCATGATGGCTTACGCGCGCCTGCTCGGAAACATTAAATACCAGGACATGATTCCCCATTATTTCGGTTTGAATCATTTCGGCTGGTTTACCAAGATAATCAATAAAAACAACAACGAAGACTTGACGGAGAAAATCAAGCAAAAGATCCTTGAAGAAGGGTTTTATCCCGCCGACAAGGAAAGCCGGGACCCCTCCTGGCTCGTCACCTATGAAACGGTGCGCCACATGTTGGAACTTGACCCGACGTATCTGCCGAATACTTATCTCCAGTATTATTTGCTTCCGAGAAGAACGCTTTCCCACTTAAATCCTGAATACACGCGCGCCAACGAAGTGATGGACGGGCGCGAAAAGCGTGTCTTTTCGGAATGCGAACGCGTCATCAGTTCCGGAACAATCAGGGTTAGTGCTTTGGTCGAAAAGGAAATGAACAAAGAAGATGCGCATGGGGAAATGATTTTGGAGATAGCGGAAGCGATCCTTCATGATCAGGGGCGGCATTATGTGATGATGGTGAAAAACAGGGGCGTGATTCCCAATTTGCCGGAAGAAGCGATTGTGGAAGTGGTTTGCGAGCTCGGAAAAGAAGGCCCGAAGCCGCTTCCGGTCGGAAAAATCGGAACTTATCATAAGGGCTTGATCGAACAGCAATATGCATATGAAAAGTTGACCTGCGATGCTTATTTTGAAGGGAGTTATTTAAAAGCTCTCCAGGCCCTGACTTTGAACCGCACCATCATTGACATGGAACTAGCAAAAAAAATCCTTGACGAACTGATTATCGCCAACAAGGATTATTGGCCGGTGCTAAAATGAAGCTGATAGTCAATGCCGACGACTTCGGGTATTCCGACGGAGTGAACCTTGGGATCATTGAAGCGCACAGGTCGGGCATCGTCACCTCCACCTCCGCGATGGTCACGATGCCGTCCATCGACCATGCCGTGGGAATCGCCCGTTTCCACCCCCGCTTAGCCATCGGCCTGCATTTGAACATCACCTGCGGGAAGCCCCTTGCTTCCGTTCCCAGTTTAACCAAGAAAGGCGGGCTTTTTTATAAACCGAAAGACAAACCCGACGAGTCCCTGTTTAAAAAAGAGGAAATCAAACAGGAATTTCAAGCGCAGTACAATGAATTCATCCGGAAATTTGGGAAGCCTCCATCACATTTGGATACGCACCTCTATGCGCACCAGGTTTACAGGACTGTGGGAGAAGCGATCCGGGAATTCGCGCTGGAAAAGAAGCTACCCGTCCGCGGGATGATCATAGACGGGTTTCCACCCATCCCCTTTCTTCCCTGGTTCAAGGTCGGAAAATTCGAGACGAAAGAAGCGCTTTTCAGGAGGTTTGAAGCCCGCATCAGGGATTTGGCTGCCTTGGAATATGCTGAGATGATGGTTCATCCGGCTTTTCTCGATGCTTTTTTGATGAAGAATTCTTCATACAACCGCGAACGCTTGATTGAACTGAAAGTCCTGACCAGCGCGAGGATCAAAAACTTGCTGGCCATCCATCGGATAGAATTAACAAATTACACGGAGGCAAGATATGTCGAGGATTGAACTCAACCACATTACGAAAATCTACGGCGAACCCAAAAGGAAAGGGCTGTTGCCGGAAGGGGTGCGGGCGGTAAATAACGTTTCGATGGTCATTCCCGAGCGGAGTTTCACGGTTTTGGTCGGGCCCTCGGGCTGCGGAAAGACGACTTTGCTCAGGATGATTGCCGGACTGGAAAGCATCACTTTGGGAACCATCAAGCTCGACGATGTCGACATCACCAACATCCCTCCAGGCGACCGCGGCATCGCCATGGTCTTTCAATCCTATGCCCTTTACCCGCACATGACGGTTTGGAAGAACATCGAATTCGGTTTGAAAAACGCACGCATGCCGAGTTATGAAATCAGCCGTCGGATCAAAGAAGTCCTGAAACTGGTGAATTTAGAGGAGTATGCCCACCGGCGCCCCGCCAATCTCTCCGGCGGGCAAAGGCAGCGCGTCGCCCTGGCGCGGGCCGTAGCAAAAAAACCGAAGGTATTTTTGATGGACGAACCCCTGTCCAATCTGGACGCGAAGCTGAGATCCTCGATGCGGACGGAACTGATTCAGATCCATGAGTCCTTGGAGTCAACCTTTGTCTATGTCACCCATGACCAGGTCGAAGCGATGACCATGGGCGACAACATCGTGGTGATGAATGAGGGCGTCGTCGAACAGGTCGGAACGCCGCTTGAGATTTACGACGAGCCGAATTGCGTTTTTGTTGCGCAATTCATCGGCGACCCCGGGATGAACGTCATTACACTTGAAAACGGAAAAAAAATTGGCTTCAGGCCAAGGAACATAAATTTTGTAAACGAAGAAAATGTCCCAAAAACGGACGATTGCATAATCCGCGGCAAAATACTGGCAATAGAAAACCATGGTTCGGAATTCTTATACTATGTGGACATCGGCATCGGAAAAATTTACATTAAGGATTCCGACCGCAGGATGAAGGCGATCGGCGAATCTGCGGAAATTATTTTGAAACGGAAAAACGCCTACGCTTTCGACGAGAAAGAAAAAAGAATCTACGGCGAAAGGGAGGTGGCTGAGGTTTATGAATCCTTTAGAGCATTTGGAAACCAGCTATAACCGCATCGTCCAAAAGCAAATCTTTGCTCAGTTGGACAGAATTGATGCAGCGAAGGATTTGTTTCTTTCCGAAAAATACAAGCATCGTCTGCACTTCAATGAGCAAACCAAGGATTTGGTGGCGGAACGCAACCTCCAAAAAGCGCTGTTGAAAGGGCGCCGCCGGGATTTTCGAGATGAAATGCGGAAACTCCGCCGCGAACATCGGAACCGGGTTTCCGAACTGAAAGAAAACAAGAATTTCATCCTCAAAGAGAGCAAGCAGCACGTCGCTTTGGTCATGGCAAAAATTGACGCCAACTACCGGAAAGCAAAAAAAGAATTTTTGGCGGCAATTAAAAAGGGCCACCCGGAAGCGAAAAGCAAACTCCGTGAATTCGAAACGAAATTTCAGAAATACCGGGCGGCGGAGCTCGAAAGGAGACTCAGGGAACAGGAGGAGGCGCGCCTCAGAATTCTTGCTGATTACCGGAACAGATTGATTGAACTCAACGGTGATTATGAAAAAGAAAAAAATACCCTCTTGAATGAACACCGCCAGACTCCAAAAAAGGAATTCAAGAAAGAAAAACTTGCTCTGATAGCCGGCCTCAACGCCCGGATTGAAGCCGAGCGGAAGCTGATGCGGGAAAAGCAAGCGCGGGATGCGGACAAGGTCAGAAAACTTTATTTGGATTATCTTAATGTAAAAAAGGACGCGCAAGCAAAAATCAAGGAAATCAGGCTGGAAGCGCGGGAAACAGTGAGGCGGATGTCTCCCGAGGAAAGAAATCTCTACAAACAACTGCAAAAATATATCAGAGAGGATTTTCGCCTGCGGAAGCTCAAGCGCATGGACAGTTTGGAAGCAAAAATCTTCAAGAGAATCAATCCCGCTTACATCTATGTTGCCCCGGCATTTCTGGGGGCGGTGCTCTTCACTTTGCTGCCCTTCATCTTCATGATTGTGGGCTCCTTCTTCAGGATTGATTTTGCAAACATGCGTAGATCGCGCTTCGTGGGTCTTTCCAATTTCATAAACATCTTCACGAAGGACACCGAGTTCCAGAAAGCCCTGGGAAACACGGCTATCTATGCTTTGATTACGATCGTGCTCCTGACTGTTGTCACGGTCGGAATGGCGGCCTGGTTGGCGAAGAACACGAGAATCCACAATCTTACGCAGACGATGGTCTTCACGCCCCACATCGCTTCCTTGGTTTCGATTTCCATCCTCTGGATCGCGATGCTCAATCCGACGGGAATCATCAACCAATTCCTCGCCCTCTTCGGAATCAAGGGTCCCGCCTGGCTCTTGCAGGAAAACACATCCCTCTTTTCGGTATCCCTGGTCACGGTTTGGAAGGACATAGGTTATTATGTGCTGATAATTATTTCGGGCCTCCAGGGCATTCCTGCCTATGTGTACGAAGCTGCCCTTTTGGACAAAGCCGGCAAAACCACGACTTTCTTCAAAATCACCCTGCCGCTCCTGGCGCCGACGATGTCCTTTGTCTTTCTGACCAAGTTCATCAATTCCTTCAAAGTTTTTGCTCCGATTGAGATTATGACCAACGGGGGCCCGATGGGGTCTTCAATGGTCCTGAGCTACTGGATTTACAAGGTCGGAAGGATTGGTTTCAATTACGGAACCGCCATGGCCGGAGCAATCATCCTGACTTTAATGATTGCGGTTTGCACGTTGTTGAAGAACTTGTATTTTGATAGAGTTGTGGAAAAAGCCATTAATTATTAGAAAGGGGCGGGCAATATGGATTTCAAAAAAATATTTGATGTTGAAAGGGAAGAGGCTTTTTCCTATTCTCCCGTAATCAGTGAGCTCACGCCCAAACAGGAACGAAGAATCAGAATCGTCAAGAGAGTCAAATACATTCTCAAAATCATCAATTATCTGGCAATGATTGCCGTGGGTTTGACCTTCGTCTATCCCTTTGTCTGGATGTTTTTGATGTCGGTCAGGAGCTATGAGGAAGCCGTTCTCTTCTCGCCCGGCCTTTGGGTGAACGAATGGCATTGGGAAAATTACATCCAGGCTTGGAACAGGGCCCGCTTCAGTACTTATCTCGGCAATTCCGTGACCTACGCGGCATTGGTATTGGGACTGCAATATTTCTTCATAGTCCCCGCGGCCTACGCATTTGCCAGAATGAAGTTCAAAGGCAATAAATTCCTCTTCTACCTCAAGCAACTGGGGATGATGCTTCCCGGCGAAGCGACTCTCATACCGGTTTATTTCTTTTATTCCAAAATGGGACTGGTCGATACCTGGACGGGTTTGGTTCTGCCTTCCCTTTTCTCAATGTTCGGGATTTACCTGTTTATGAACAATTTCAAAACCATCCCCAAGGAAATCATCGAATCCGCGGTTCTCGACAAAGCCAAAAACCGGACGATCATGCTTAAAATCATGGTACCTATGATCTTCCCGATTTTCATCACCCATTTCTTGCTGACTTTCATCTCCAATTGGAATTCCTACTATTGGGTTCTCGTCATGACCAACAGCGAGAAACTGAAAACCCTGCCGGTGGCGGTCAGGGGTTTGCTCAAAGCGGAAGGCGTCCTTCCCCCCTGGCATTTGGTCATGGCCGGAAACGTGATGCAGCTTGCGCCGATTCTTCTGATGTATATTTTCGGTAACCAACAGATGAAGCGGGCGATGATCGGCGGCAGGAAGATCGAATTCGCCGGAAGCAAAAAAGGCTCCCTGCTCAAACGCGGGTTCAGAGCAATTATAAAGAAATTAAACAAATCAGACGTAAATTACGCCATCAAGGAAAGGTGAAAAAGATGAAAAGATATTTTCTTCTCCTCTGCGCATTTTTTACCGTTTTGGTTATGCTCGCGGGCTGCGAAGACATTGAAGAGATTACTGACAACGGCGAAATTTTTGTTGATAAGGAATGGGAAATCTATCCCCGTGAGCATCTGCTCACGAAACCTGTGGAAATCGAATTCTGGTCGGCCAACTCCGCAGTCGACCTCCACGGCGTCGTCCAGGCGGATTTGGTGGACCGCTTCAACGCCTACCAAAAGGAGACCTATCCCGATTCCTACATCAAGGTGAACATCTCCTTCCAGGGGGGCTACATCACCCAAAACACCAAGCTTCAAGCTGCCCTGATCGGCAAAACCAATCCGGAAATAGCCATGGTCGGCGTTTCCTCCCTTGCCCTCTACCTGGACAACACCGTCGACATGCGGGAAATCTTCACTTATGATGAGATCCGCGACTTCTACGAAGGTTTTCTCCAGTTTGCCATGTACAGGCATAAATTCATCGGCTATCCTTTCTATGCCTCTACGAATATCTTTATGGTCAATCGCACCCTGGCTGAATCCACGGGCATGCACGTGCCGACGGTCGATGAAATCATCGCCGATCCTGAGAATTCCATCTGGACCTGGGATTACATGAAAGAACTCACCAAGAAAATCAGCGAACAGGCGGAAGATGAGGATGTCTACGGTTTGGCTGCAAACGGTCCGGCGCTCTACGAGTCCTTTTACACGCAGGGCCTTCCGATTTACAATGAAACGGCAACCGAAGTCCTCTTCAATAACGAAGCCGGAGTCAAAGCTTTGAATTATTGGCGCAGTTTGGTGGTTGAGGGGAACATGCTGAATCCCGTGCTCGACCCCAATCACGGAACAAAGATTCAGGGGAAGTTTGTTGAAGGGAAAGTGGGGTTGCTTTGGAACACCTCATCCATAATCAAAAGCCTGTACGAAAACATCCATGAAAGCAGAGTGGAACAGGGGGAGGAGCCCCTTTTCGAAATCGACGTCCTTCCCTTCCCGAAAGACAGCAATTTCTACTCCAATCAAAGCGGGGGCGCTCTGATCGTCTTTAACAACAAATCGGAAAGCAAAATCCAAGCGGCGATCGAATTCCTGCGCTGGTTGCAAGCCCCCGAACAGACTGCCTATTTTTCAATCAACACCGGCTATCTTCCCAGCACAAGAGCCGCAACCGAAACCCAGCTTTGGAAGGATTATTCCGAAATCAACCCCTTGCTGGACCGTGTCATTTCGCTGATGGTATTTGCTCCCCAGGGCGATCTGAAAATCCCCGTGGGACGCGCGAAAGCTCTGGCGGACGATGATTTTTCGAAATACGTGAAGGGCATATATTACGACGACTGCACAAGGGATATCGAAGCCGTACTTGATGAATGCGCCGACCGCGTCCAATACATTCTCGACACCAACGGGTGGTAAAAAGTGAGAATGACAAAAAAAGTCGACAAAGTCACCTTCAGCATCGTCGGCGCCGGAAGCCGCGCGGGGGGCTACCTCCGGGCGCTGGAAGAAAACTATCCGGATGGATTTGAGGTCGTGGCGGTCGCGGAACCAAGAAAAGAACAGCAGGAACTTTACAAGAAGAAGTACGGCATTCCCGATGACATGATTTTTGACAGCCACGAAGAATTCAGCAAACTCCCCCGGCTCTCCGACGTTGTCATCATCGCTACTCTCGACAACATGCACTATCTGCCGGCAATTTCCGCGCTTGAAAAAGGCTATGATCTGATTCTGGAAAAACCGATTGCCGTTTCGCTTGAGGAAGTGTTGGAAATCGGGCGCCTGGGAGATAAGCATCCCAATCAATTGGTCGCGGTCTGCCATGTGCTCCGCCATTCGCCCTTCTTCCGAAAAATCAAAGAAATTATTTCTGAAAAAAAGCTGGGCAATGTCATTGACATCCAGCACAACGAAAACATCGGCTATTACCATTTCGCCCATTCCTATGTGCGGGGAAATTGGCGGAATACGGAAATCGCAGCTCCCCTGGCGGTCGCCAAAAGTTGCCATGATTTTGATATTCTCCTTTATTTGCTGGGGGATAAGCATTGCCTTAAACTAGCTTCCATGGGCAGCCTGAACTTTTTCACCCGCAATAATTACGACGAAGAACGGATGGCTCCGCGCTGCGTGGATTGCTCAATCGAAAGCTCCTGCCCTTATTCGGCGCTGAAAATTTATTCGAGCGGAAAAATCAGAAGCGTCGTTTTTGACGACTCTTCCGCGGAAGCCCTAAAGAAGGATCTGGAAACCAGCCTTTACGGACGCTGCGTCTTCAATTGCGACAACAACGTGCCCGACCATCAGGTCACAATCCTCGAGTTTGAAGGCGGAGTGCACGCCACCTTCAATATCAGCGCCTTCACCGATAAAATCCACCGTTCTTTGAAGGTGATGTGCGAATACGGGGAAATCCGCGCCATCGAGACGAAAAAAGAAATCGAAATCACTTATTTCGGCAGCTCCGAAAAAGAAGTCATTAGAACCGAAACGCTGGCAGGGGGGCACGGTGGCGCCGACACGGCGTTCATGAAAAACTTCATGGAAACCTACCTCCACGGCAAATCCTTCGCTTCCACATTGCCGATGTCCATCGAAAGCCATGCGATGGCTTTTGCTGCGGAAGAATCCCGCCTCAGGGGAGGCGAAATGATTGAACTCAAGAGATTTCTCAACGAAAGGAGCGAACAATGAAAAAGCTACTCCTCATGCTCTTATTGATTCTGCTGCTCGCGGGATGCAACAATGTCGATACCCCGAATAACGGAGGTAACGAGAACGGTGATGAGAACAATAACGGCGAAAACGGCAACGGGGAACCGGAAGAGAAAATCTATGATCTCGAAATCCAACTGCCTTCGACGGAACTCTTGGAGGATGCGGATGCGCTGGCGGTTGTTGAGGATGCTCCGGAACTCCTTATTTTGGAAGTTGTGCTTGACACCTATCATTACTACCATTACGAAACCATGTCCGCGTACGAATACCTCAAAGTCTTTAACAACACCCTCTCCGACTATAACCTGAAAGGGCACCGCGTCGTCCTCTGCAACACCACGCAGGGGCAAAATGCGGAAAACCCGGACGTGAAGGTCGGGAACGAAGCTCTGTGCACCGGCTTTCTCTTCATGGGACTGATTGACGAGGATTTCATCATCCCGAGCCTTTCAACAGCTCTGATTTGGCTGAAGCCCTATTTTTGGACTGCCGGCTGCGGTTCCAATGCTTACAACAAACCTTTCAGCGCGGTCCTGATCCATAAAGACACGGATAAAAAAGGTGCTTTCTCACAAACAGTGGACGATTTCCGCGCCTTTTGGCATCTCGATTCAGACATCCCGGTTTATGAGCTCACGAACATGGGCTTGGTCGGCAGAAGAACCGAAGGAGGAACCGAAGAGCTCTTTCCGATTTACACTCCCGCCTCGGGAACGATGTACACGCATTTGAACAGCAGCCTCCTCAGATCCCTGGAAATCCAAAAATTCAATGACCAGGGCGGCAGCGCGGAAATCAGCCTTTTGAATAAATACTCCGAACTGCCTGCGGAAAAACAGGAAAACCCCGATCCCGTTTACGGAAAGAAATGCTTCAATGTCATGGAAATCAGGGACGGCGGGGAAGTCGTGGATGCCTATTATTATGAGAACTGTTGGAAGTACTTTGATCCGATCGTCCGTATCAATTTCTGCGGTCGCGTCAATCCCGCGGGAATGGCGCCCGGTCAGACATATGTTGACTTCGGAGCGACTTCCAATCCCGGCGTGCTCGGTTGGGACAACACCGTGGGCTTGCAGTTCCGCCCGCCCCGGATCGGCGAAAGGATCATGCAATGGCAGCTACCCCTCCGCGAATATTCCAAATATGAAGAGTACATGAAAAGGGATCAGTTCGAATTGATGCGTTTTTCAACTGAGGACGTGATTGAGTATAGGTTTGTAAAAAAGACGATAAAACTGAAGACGGATCCCGCGCTCGGATTGAAACTCATCAATTGGAGGGCTGACGAGGTGGAAAGCGAGGGCCGTTTGAGCTCCGCAGCCCCGGACAAAATAAAGAAGATCAACCTCACAAGGCCGTGATTGCACCATGAAAAAGAAACTGTTGGCAATCGCGCTTTGCGTAATCATCATCATCGGCGCGGGCCTTTGGCTGATTCTCAAACCCGCGCGCGTTCAAGCCCTATACGGGAATGGGCAAATGGGAATCATCGTCAGGGAAACCGAAGAAATCACCGTCAACGGCAAAACGGTTCCTGTTTATCGGACCACTTCGGAACAGGTTAAAATCCTCTTTGAGAGCAGAAACCTGGACAACAATTATGAAAACCAAATCATCATTAACGGCTACGCGGTTCTTCCCCTAAAGGCGGGAAGATACAGCCATAAAAACTTTATCTCCAACGAGATTGCGCTCATCGGGCCGAACATTGTTTCCGGAAAACTGGAAATCACCTTCAAGGCAGGAAGATACCTGTCCGAAAACCTCAATACCTTCAGCATCAGAAATGTCAGGATCCAAGTTGCGGGCAAAGAATTCTGGTCAGAGGAGTATCCGGAAGCGGAGTATTTCAACGAACCGATCAATCTCGGGGAAAACGGCATGAATCAGGACCTGCGTTCGAATTTTCGGGAAAGCGTGAGTTTCACCTTTCATGTGGATGAGAAACTGCTCAAAAAATACGGCGCAGTTCTGGAAGATTTTGAAGGGGAAGAATTGGAGATAGTTTCCGGAAACAGGATTCATAAAATCAAAAACGAAGCCCACATCGGCATTGACTGCAACATCAATGACGGCGAGGTGATTTCCGAAACCAAAAAGCTTCAAGTCACGGCGGATGCGGAATGGTTCGAAGTGAAAATGGACGGAATCCCCATCCCCCCGAACCTGACTTTTTCCAGGCATGCCTGGTCCGAAGGAACGCATGATTTGGAAATCAGAGCCAGAAACGAACACGGGTTTGAAAAAACAAAAACCTTGAGTTTCTCGCTCACGGGCAAGCCGGAAGTTTCAGGGAAGCTAAGTTACAGGGTTTATAAAACGGGAGTCGCGGCTTCCCCATCCGCCACGCTTGAAGATCTGGGCGCGGAACTTTCCGACATCTCGGCTTTTCTGGAAACGGACGGAAACTATGACAGGACGCCTTTTTCTGAAGCTCCAGTGATAAGTTTTGTTGTTGAAAGGGGCAAAAAAACAGCCCTGGTTTGGAAGGGAAAGGCCAATGAAGGTCGGACGGCCTTCATGCAGCTTTATAATTTTGAAGAAAACCTCTGGGAGACCGTCTCCACGGCCAGGGCGTCCGGAGAAACGCTCACCTTGGCTTATGATTATTTGGGGGAAGAAAAATATCTTTTTGAAGATGCAGTTTATGTCCGCATCTCTTCCGCCTTTACCGATTTTTCCGGAATCTCCTTCAGCGATCGGCTGATCCATGGCACGGACTTCCAATACATCACGCAAATGCTCAGCCTTTCCGAGAAAGATTCTGCTGTTTGGAAGAAAGCCAAGGCGGCTTTTGATGCCATGGTTCAATATTTGCTTTGGGAACATGAAACTGAAAAACTCCGTTATTTCCTCATGACCGGTGATTTCGTGCAGCAACAGCGGGGTGTGACCCTTTCCGAATGGGAAAATGTCAGAACGCATTTCCTCGATCCCTTGCTTGCTTCGGGGCTTCCGCTGGGCGTCTCCAGCGGGAACCACGATGTGGGGGCCATCTCTTCCTACCATCCGAAAGGGGTTAATGCTCTCGATTCCGAATTGGTTTACGATTATTTTTGGGATTATCTGGGGGAGGACGTTTTTAAGGATTTTCCCCATTACGGCGAATCCTTCCAGAACAACCGGAGCCACTATGACCTGTTAACAGTCGACGGGCATCCGTTCCTGATTCTTTATCTGGGCTGGGGGTCTTCGTTCCCCTACGTCCATGTTTCCTCGCAGGACATCGCTTGGGCAAAAGCGGTCCTTGATGCGCATCCTGATTGCACGGTGATTTTGGCTACCCATGAATACCTGCGGGCAAACGGAACGCGGACACCCACGGGCGAAAAGGTCTTCTCGGAACTTGTCAAGGAGTATGGGAATGTAAAATTTGTTTTCAGCGGCCATCTCAACGGTTCCGCAAAACTCATTGACTACTTGGACGACGACGGGGACGGCATTGCCGACCGCCGGGTTCTGCAGCTCCTCACAAATTTCCAGGAGGAAGAAGATCTCTACGGAGCGACATTTTTCAGGACGATTGATTTTGATTTTCGAAACAATCTGCTCCTTTTCGGATTATATTCACCATACTACCGGGATTCTGATTTGTTTTTGAGCGAAGACAGCGACCATTACCGTGAGACCCTGGAATTCCATTATGCCTTCGATTTGCAGGGAAGAGGGTACGGAATATTGACTGATTACTTCGGATAGGTGATTCCATGGAAGAAAAAGAAATTAGGGATATCGTCGGCAATGTCATTGATTTCACGGAAGACCTGATTGAAAGGGTGAGCTTTGAGACGGCAAGCCCGTTGCGCCGCTTCCTGGCTTATCTGGTCGATTTGCTGTTCGTCGTTGTCATCTGGTATCTGGCGACGCGGCATCTGTTTAAGGAAATTGAACTTTTTGTGGAGAGCATCGGCCTGAACGAATCCGATTTCACGGATCTGGAATTGTTTCTGCAGTTCCGCGATTTGCTCTGGCAACTCTACCTGAAGATTTTTCTTTACTGGATTTTCATCAAGACAGCTTATTTTTCCCTCGCTCCGGCCCTGATCGGGAGGGGGCAGACCGTCGGCAAAATGTTCGCCGGCATCGGAGCGGTCAACCGCTCCAATTTGGAGGAAATCTCAGCTTCCCGCCTGATCTTCAGGGAATTTGTCGGCAAGGGCTTATTGGAAACGATGCTGATCCTGCCCCACATAGTGTCCATGTTTTTGGTTTTGTTCCGCAAGGATTCCCGTTCCCTCCATGATTTGTTGGCAGGGACCGTGGTCATCAAATTCGACTTACACAATGATCAATAATATTTAAAGGGAGGTTGAAAATTTTGAAAAGATTCTTTGCAGCACTGTTGTGTGTACTTTTTGTCTTCGCAATGGTGGGCTGCCAGGATGGCCCGGAATGCGAAGAATGTCCGGAATGCGAAGAATGTCAGGAATGTGAAGAATGTCCGGAATGTGAAGAATGCCAGGTTTGCGAGCCCGAGGATCTGACTCCGTCACCCACGGTTACGCCCGTTGTCTATCATTGGGTTCCTGGGGCAATCCAAGGGAATGTGACGGCAGAAGTCGATCTGAAAGGCGCGGAAAATTTAATGGTTCTGTTTGCGGGCAAGGTTTTGGAAGAATACCTTGATTATGAGTTTGAAGACGGCGAATTAACCATTTTCGGCGATGTTTTGCATGAACTAGACCTTGAACTCGGAGAGCATGAGGTAACCATCGTCACCGAAAACGGAACCACCGCCTTTGACATCGAAGTTGTTCTGACGGCGGAAGAAGCGACATCGATTCCCACGAAGACAATCACCGACATCGACTTCTCGAAAATCGCCACCCAACAGCCCACCGATGTCATCGAGGGAGCTCCGGATCTCTTAATCACCGAGATCGGAGTGGAAATGTATGAGTACAGCTATGTCGAAATCTTTAACAACACCACCGAAGAATACAATCTGAAAAACCACAGGATTGTCTTTGCGAACCTGAAAAATCAGGAAGCGACTCTGCTGTCGGAGTTCGGGTTGTTCGAAGAGCCCATCGGCATGGCAAGCGGCGTCTACATCTATCAGGACTACAAGATCCCGGCGCTCAGTTCCGCTGTTCTTTGGATCGTGGCTTCCTACCCCTGGGAGCAGGTCAACGGAGAACTCCTTATCGGTTCGAGCGGCAGGATCATGCAGGAAGTTTCGGGAGCCGCAGCCCATCTCTTCGGCGACGGCGAAGAAAACTTAAGCATCGATAAATTCCGCGCCGTCTACGGGCTCGGCGAAGATGTCCTTGTATTCCCGGTTCGCCCGCAGCCCTGTCTGATGAACGGAACCTCCTCGGGGGATGACGAAGGCTTCGGAGCGGCGCCGGTCAAGGGCGAGTCCAACCGTTTCGCTTCCTTCAATTCAAGCGTCGACGACCGCGGCCTGCAGATCCAAAAATTCGATTTGGAGAAACAAATCCTCGTCGAAAACGTACCGGGCTTTGAAACGGCTGCCTATTACAAATACGATGTGGGAGTTCTCAATCCTGAAGAAGAGATCTATGCGGATGGAACCCTTGACCGCTCCAAGATCCAGGTGAAGGGCGGCAGGGAAAGCATCAACGCCTTCTATGCAAGGATCGCTTATTATGACGCGGAGGACAATCTCCTCGGCTATGCAAACAAGAGCGCGGCCCTCGATGTCTACAATGCCAACACAGTCGCATATTTGCAGATGTACAGAGACATCGTGACGCCCGTTTCCACTGCCCTGCTCTACGGCAAACTCGTCGAAGCAGAAGAAAGCATGAAATACGAGAAATGGGGAGAATACCGCGGCCTGCAATACACGCTTCCGGAAGCGGATTCGCACCTGATGCGCTTCATTCCTTTGGCCGGAACAAGAGCGGATTATGAAGCCTATTTCTCCAATGATGGTGTCACCGATCCAGTCATAGCCGCGCTGAACACCTTCAAACTCTCCGGCGTCGGACCGGAATATCCGGAAATTAACGACAGCGCGGAAATCCTTGTTTTCGAATCGGAAGCCTATCCCACCACCTACCTGAGGAACGGATACAACACCATCGGCAGGGGCATCGCCGCGAACTTCACGGTTCCGGTGTAATCAAGAATATCCCTTATTTGCAGTAGGAGAAGGCGAGGGGGCCAACGGCCCCTTCGCTGTTTGGTATCAACCACCCGTGGAAAGGAGGCCTCATGCGTAAATATTTGATCTGTTTACTTTCCTTTTTCCTGCTTTTGGTCGGCTGTACGGTTCCCGAAAAACCGAAAGAGCCAATCGACGATCCTGGGGAAAACGGAACCGAGGATCCGGAAGATCCCATTGACGACCCGTCAGTTCCCGGAGAGCCAGGGGATTCCGACAATTATGTCGTCTACATCAATCTGGACGGGTTTGCGAAATACTATTATGACGAAGCGGTGAAAAGGGGCGGCGTGCAGACTTTGCGGAAACTAATTCAGGAAGGCGTGATGTTTGAAAACTTGTATAATTTGCCGCCGTCGATCACCAATCCCAATCAGGCAATGATCATTTCCGGCGCGACCTCCGGAAAAACCCAAAATGTTTACCGTTATTACGACCGTCTCAACAACATCGTCGTCCAGCAGGGCAGGGAAAACAAAGCGGAAACCTTGTATGACAAAGCAGTCGAATTGGGGATACCTTCGGTCTCCGTGCGGCATTTCCCCGCCGAATCCGTTTTTTCTCCGACCGATCCCACCCGTCTCTATGTGACAGAACCGAGCGGGACGGAAGCGGATGCGGCCGCGAGATTTGATCAGGCGATAAAACTGGTCAGGGGCAATTCCTTCCAAAACGGAACAAGTCCGATGCGGCTTGAAGAAGTTCCGCGTTTCTTAACCATCTATTGCGATGATTTGGATGCGTTGGGGCATAATGAAAAAGACGCGTACGGATATAAAAAAGCAAGCACCGAAAACGGAAGGTTAAATAATGTCCTGGCTGCCTTGGAAACCATCGATCAAAAACTGGCGGAGCTGATCCAGGCATACAAGGATCGTGGCATTTATGAGAAAACAACTTTTTTCCTGACCACCGACCACGGGATGACTCCCTTCGGCGCTCCAAGTATTTTGGAATCCCTCTTCAGTAAATACAGCCATTCGAAATGGCCGGCTCTTCGCGACAAACTGAAAAGCATCAACAAGGATTATGTTTTCGAATACCTTGGTCCGGGAGAAAAACCATCCCCTTCAACAACCATCGTCGGCGTCGGCGTCGGATTGCAGATGCAACTTACCTTTCTTGACAGTTCGGTGACGGAAAATGAATTGGAAAGCATCAAGCGGGAATTGCTTAAGGAAGAGTATGTCCAGGCCGTGCTGACCAAGAAGGAATTGCTTCAGCAGGGATATTGGCGGGGCGCGAATGTGGATTTGCTGGTGATTCCGAGCGAAAGATATCATTTCCACGGCAGGGAAAACCCCTCTGGAAACTATGCCGTGCGCGGACAGCACGATACGATACTTGACAGCTCCAGGCATATTTACGGAATCGTTTGGGGTTACAGGGTCAAAAAAATCGGCCTTGAGGAGAAGGAATATCTCGTCCCGCAATTCGGCGTGGCGATGGCGGAAATGCTGGGCTTCACTTTAAAGGATGCAAATGTCGGGCGGATGGACATTTTTGATTAAGGATATCTTCAGGATATCCTTTTAATATTGTGGGCGAGTTGACAGTTCATAAAAATTTTGTAAAATAGGGTTATATTTAAAACTAGAAAGGATAGGATACCATGCCGTTTTTCATCATCTTTTTGATTGCCCATTTCCTCGGCGACTTTGCTTTTCAACCCCGTTCCTTCGAAAAAAAAGAAGCAGGAGCACAATAGATTTCTTTTTTATAGTGACCTGATTTACGCCTCCACTATGATGCTTGCAACTCTCCTCATCGGAGACATAATAATCATTATCATTTTCCCGATTCTTTTCTTTGTCAGCCACGGTTTGATCAATATGGGAAGACGCACTCTTGAAAAGAAATTTCCATCCGGAAAGGTACGTTTCGTAGGTTTTGTCATTGGCCAAGCGCTCCATGTTTTGCCCGTCTTCATGCTGACCGAAAGCATCAGCCCTTCGGATTCCAGCCGACTGGGAGAAATTCTCTATGAAGCGCTTGCCGGTGCGCTTGCGCCCCTGAGCGTCGATAATTTCCTGAGAATTCTGCTTGCCTATGTGGTCGTCCTGTCGCCCGCATCCGTTTTCATCAAGCATTTCTTTGTTATGTTCTCGGAAAAAAGCGCCGAGGAAGAAGACACTGCAGTTCTCATCGGTAAACTGGAAAGGCTTCTGATCCTCACTCTGGGGATCATGGGTTTGTACACCGCGATCGCCTTAGTTTTCATCGCCAAAACAATCGCACTTTTCAAACAACTAGCTGAACGAAGGGTTGCGGAAAGGTATCTGGTCGGTACGCTTCTCAGTTTTCTGATAGCGATTCTTTCCCTCGTTTTTGTAAACTACGCTTCGATATTTGCGTTATTCAATGAATTCATGTAAAGCAAGCCCGGCTTGCTTTTTTATTTGGAACATATGTAGAGTTTTATGATTATTAACAAAATTTTATCTATTGAGAACTGTCCCCAATAACAAATAATGATTATAAAAAGAATTTACGAAAATTACGAAAACGTTTTACTTTCCTATTGACAAGGAAAATCCCTAGTGATATTATAATGGTGTGCACGAGCACGATTAGCTTGCGGGGCATCATTCTTGCCTGGCTTAATTTCATATCGCCATCCGTGCACGAGCACGATAATAGAACGGAGAGTATGGTATGAAGATTGATGACTTGCGGAAAATCGGAAAAATTGAGTACAGGGGCAGCAAAAACAAGGAGAAGTTCAGTTTCAAACACTACAATCCGGAAGAAGTGATTTTCGGAAAGAAGATGAAAGACCATCTGAAATTCGCCATGAGTTATTGGCACACGCTTTGCGCGGAAGGGACGGACATGTTCGGGAATGCGACCGCGGATAAAAGCTTTCAAAAATCCGATCCTTTGGAAACATACAAAGCAAAGGCCGATTTCGGATTTGAACTCATGGACATCCTGGGGATTGATTACTATTGCTTCCATGACGTTGACATCGCTCCCCCGGGGAAGGATCTGGAAGAGACTTTCGCGCTCTTCGATCAGATGATTGATTACCTCGAGGGATTGCAAGCGAAGCACGGTAAGAAGCTGCTCTGGGCAACGGCGAACAATTTCGCTGACAAGAAATTCATGAACGGTGCCGCGACCTCCCCCAATGCCGACGTCTATGCCATCGCCGCGGCCAAGGTGAAGAAGACGATTGATGCGACAATCCGGCTCCGCGGCACGGGCTTTGTTTTCTGGGGAGGAAGAGAAGGGTATGAAACTCTGCTCAACACCGACATGAAGAAAGAACTGGACAATTTCGCTTATTTTTTGAAATTGTCCAGGGATTACGGACGCAAGCAGGGCTTCAAAGGCGATTTCCTGATCGAACCGAAGCCCATGGAACCCACCAAACATCAATATGATTTTGACACGGCGACGGCAATCGGGTTCTTGAGAAAGCATAATCTGCATGAGGATTTCAAGATAAATGTTGAGGCGAATCATGCGACGCTTGCCGGGCATACATTCCAGCACGAACTGAGAACGGCCGCGATCGAAGGCATGTTTGGTTCAATCGACGCCAACGAAGGTGATCCCCAGCTCGGTTGGGACACCGACCATTTTCCGAAAAATGTTTATTGCGCGACGCTTGCGATGTATGAAATCCTGAAAGCCGGCGGTTTCAAAAACGGGGGCATCAATTTCGATGCAAAGACGAGGAGGCCCTCGAACACGGTTGAGGATCTTGTGCTTGCCTACATCATGGGCATGGACACCTATGCGCTCGGATTGAGAAAAGCCATCGCCCTCATTGAGGACGGAAGGCTCGATGAATTTGTACAAAAAAGATATGATTCTTACAACCGGGGCATCGGCAAAAATATCGCCAACCAGGAAGTGACCTTGGAAGAACTATATGAATACGCGCTGAAAGCAGGCGAACCAGAGGTAGAAAGCGGCCGCCAAGAATATTTGGAAAGCATCATCAATCAGATTCTGTTTTCATAAAATTAAGTAAAGGAAGCAGCTTATGTATATTGGCATTGATTTGGGCACGACGGGCGTCAAAGTGCTGTTGGTAGACGGAAGGGGGAATTTGCTTAATTCCGTAACCGAAACCTATGAGCTCCTGACGCCGCGCCCGCTTTGGACCGAACAAAACCCGGGCGACTGGTACGAAAGCGCACTCAGAGCCATAAGAAAATGCATTGCCGGCCATGAAACGGAAATCAAAGCCCTCAGTTTTTCCGGCCAGATGCACGGCCTGGTCATCCTCGATGAAGCGGACCGGATCATCAGACCGGCGCTCCTGTGGAACGACCAGCGGACGATTTCGGAAACCGACTCTCTGAACAGGGAAATCGGCATCGAAAACCTGCTCGAGGAGACGGGCAATATCGCCCTCACGGGTTTCACCGCACCGAAAATTCTCTGGGTAAAGAACAATGAACCCGAAAATTACCGAAAAATCAGGAAGATCATGCTTCCAAAGGATTATCTGGCATACCGTTTCACCGGGAATTTCGTGAGCGATGTCTCCGACATCTCTGGCTCCCTGCTCTTTGACGTGAAAAACAAAACCTACAGCCGGAAGATGCTGGATTTTCTGGGAATTGATTCCGGGATGCTTCCCAAGGTTTTGGAAAGCAAAGAAGTAGCGGGCATGCTTACGGAAAAAGTCCGCGGTAAACTGGGCATCCCACAACCTGTGAAAGTCATTGTCGGAGGCGGGGACCAGGCGATCGGCGCCGTCGGCACGGGAACGGTGAGTGGGGGTGACATAAACATTTCCCTCGGGACCAGCGGTGTCGTTTTCGTCGCGACCGACGCGTACGCCGCGGACAGAAAGAGTTTCCTCCATTCCTTCGCCCATGCGAACGGGAAATACCATCTGATGGGCGTGACGCTCGCCGCCGCGGGTTCGCTCAAATGGTGGAAGGAGAGTTTCCGTCCCGAGAAAAGTTATGATGAGATCTTTTCCGATCTCATAAAAACAGAAAGTGACGACACGCTTTATTATCTCCCCTACATATTCGGGGAAAGGTCACCGGTCAACAATCCGCTGGCGAAAGGGACCTTCAGCGGTTTCTGCGCAACCCATGGGCCCGAGCATTTCAGCCGGGCGGTTGTGGAAGGGGTCACTTTTTCGCTCCGCCACTGCTATGAGGCAATTAAAAACCTCAACATTGAATCCAAACAGATCAGGATCACGGGCGGGGGAGCGAAGAACGACCATTGGTGCCAGATGGTTGCTGACGTCTTCAACATTGCCGTCCAGAGGCCGGCGATAACGGAAGGGTCTTCCTTCGGCGCCGCGATAATGGCGATGGTTGGGGACGGGCTCTTCCCCGATGTCCAGGAAGCCTGTGCCGACTTGGTGCGGGTGGAAAAGGAATTCCTGCCCATCGCGGAAAATGTCCGAATATATGAAAAAAAATACCGGAACTATCTCAGATTATATAAAAACATAGAACCGTTCTTTGAAATGATTAGAGAATAGATAAGGAAGATGAACATGTCAATTACAATCAAGAAAATTGCAGAACTGGCCAATGTTTCCAGGGGAACCGTGGACCGCGTGCTCCACAACCGCGGGGGCGTGAGCGATGAAAACAGAAGAAAAATCGAAGCGATCATCAAAAAATATAATTATCAATCCAACCGCTACGCCCAGGGTCTGGTCAATTCCAAGAAGACTTACCGCGTCGGCGTCGTCATCAACAACATCGGGAACGAATTTTTTGATTATGTGTTAGAGGGTTTGGTATATGAAACCCAAAAGCATAGCAACATTCATTTGATTATCAGGAATTTCAAGGGCTACGACGAAGAAAAGCAGATTGAGGCAATTGAAAGCATCATGAAGGAAAAAATCCACGCCCTGATCATCAACCCCTTCAACACAGAAAGGATCATCGAAACCTTAAGCAAAATTAAAATCCCGATCGTGACGATGAACAATGACATTGACATCGAGAAACTTGCATTCGTCGGCTGCGATTATTTCAACAGCGGACAGCTTTCCGGCGACATCGCCAACATCGCCCTTCCGGAGGGCGGGAATGTCGCTATCATCGTCGGCTCCTATAAAATCAGGGGCCATGTCGAGCGCATCGAGGGTTTCAAACGGACTTTCAGAAGCCGGGGGAAACTGGTGAAAACATTCGAGAACCAGGACGATGAGGAAGTCAGCTATCAGCTCACCAAGGAAATCATCAAAAGCAATGAATTCGATTTGATCTACTACGCGGCTGCCGGTATTTCCGGCGGACTAAAAGCAATCGAAGAGATGAAATCGGACATCAAAGTCATCACGGTCGACGAAACGCAAGCAGTGCGGAAGGGGCTTGCGGAAGGGAAGATTCTGGCGACTATCACGCAGCAGCCCTACAAACAGGGGAGCAGATCGCTTCAGATCGTGCGCGATTTCCTCCTTTACAACAGCAGGCCCGCGGAAATTCTCAACATCACCACTAACAGGGTTCATGTGCGCCACCTCCAGTTCCCTGTCGAAACGAAGGCTTAATCCCCCAAAACGCAAACAAAAATATCTTAAGAAAATGTGTGCACGTGCACGATTTCTTAATATATTTTTTTGGGTATTTGGAAAGCGTTTTACGCTTTTGAAAATAGACAAAAGGAGGGACATATGAGAAAATGAAGGGCACATGGTGACGATCTTTGTCTCCGATTCAGTTTGGGGGCCCTTCGCTCCCTATGAGAAGAATCCGCTCCTCTCCCACCGCGATTATGCGAACCACCCCTTCCAGAACATCGGCCATGCGGATTTTGTCAGGACGGATTCGGGCGAGTGGCATGTCTTCCTTTTGGGAGTGCGCCCCAGGTCGCTCCTCCGCCACAATCTTGGCCGGGAAGTGTTCGCGAAGCAATTTTCATGGGATGGTTTTTGGCCCGATTTGGGAAGGGAGATCCGTCCCCACGAACCCATGCCCGCAAAACAAATCCGGAGAAACTGCAGGAATTATGAGTGGCGGAAACTAAAAACCATTCCCCCTGAATGGTGCTCCGTTCGGATTGATTATTCGGATTTCACCGAGTTAACTCCCGGGGGTTTGGTTCTGAAAGCATTCGCAGCCGACATCGGCGAGGGCGGCGCGACCAGCCTGCTTCTGCATCGGCAGGAAGAATACCGATTTTCGTTCACCGCAACGCTCGACCTCGCGGTTTCGAGCGGCGCCAACGGCATCGCTGTTTTGAACGGGGGCACCCATCATGCCACGATGCTCATAGAAAACGGCAAAATTCTGATCAAAAAACAATGCTATGACATCGTGCAGCGTGAAACCCATGCCCTTGAGCAAACGGAGCGAATCTCGCTGGTGCTGAGGGGCGATGAAGACCACTATTATTTTGGAATCAAAGAAGGAAACAAAACGAAGATCATCTCAAGGATGAGGACCGAAATCTTGGCGACCGAGGTTTCCTCCTCCCCCTTCACGGGAACGCTCTTCGGGCTCTTTTCGAAGGGCAGGGGGACGAAGGGAATCTTCGTCGATTCTCTGATCTTATTGGAAGAACCGAATTATGAGGAGCATGGTAATGATTGAGAAAAAAATAGAAGCCATTTTGAAAGAACTGACTTTGGAAGAAAAAATCGGCATGATCCATGGGAGCGGCCTTTTCCGGACCGCGGGTGTCGAGCGGCTCGGCATCAAGCCCCTGTATTTTTCGGACGGCCCCATGGGCGTGCGCGAAGAGTTCCAGAATGACAAATGGATTCCCTTAAACCGCGGGGATGACCGCGGGACTTATCTTCCCGGCGGGAGCGCCATTGCTTGCACGTGGAACCCCTCCTTGGCTCATAAATACGGGCAAATCCTGGGCAGGGAAGCCCGTGCTCGCGGCAAGGACGTCATCCTCGCTCCGAGCATCAACATCATCAGAAGTCCGCTCTGCGGGAGGAACTTCGAATATCTTTCGGAAGATCCCCAGCTTGCGGGCTCGCTCGCGGCAGAAATGGTGAAGGGGATTCAGGAGTCCGACGTCGCCGCCTGCGCAAAACACTTCGTGGCAAACAACCAGGAGACGAACCGTTTGCATGTCGATGCAATCGTTTCCGAAAAAACACTGCATGAAATCTATTTCAAGGCCTTCCGGGACGTTGCCACGAAAGCCGGCATCCTTGCCGTGATGACCGCCTATAACAAACTGAACGGTGAGTACTGTTCCCACGGCAAGTGGCTTTTGAACGAAATCCTGAGAAAGGAATGGGGTTTTAAATACCTGACCGTTTCCGACTGGGGCGCGGTCCATGATAGCAAAGAGGCAGCGGAAGCCGCGCTTGACGTCGAAATGTCGGTCACGAGCGGTTTTGAGAACTACCACTTCGCCATGCCACTGTTGGAAAAAATAAAAAAGGGAGAGATTTCGGAAACGCACATTGATGAAAAAGTCAGGAACATCCTGAGAACGATGTTCGCGATCAAGAAGCTGGGGGATACGGAAAACCGGAAAAAGGGCGCCTACAATGATCGGGAGCACCGCGCGGGGGCTTACGAAATTGCCCTGGAGTCCATCGTGCTCTTGAAAAACGAAGGCGTCCTCCCGCTAAGCAAAAACCTGAAAAAACTCCTCGTCATCGGCGACAACGCCACGAGGCTCCATGCCCACAAGGGCGGGAGCGCTGAAATAAAGGCGCTCTATGAAATCCCGCCGCTCTTGGGAATAAGGAATAGGCTGGGCGATCTGGAAATCAGGTACGCTAGGGGTTATTATGTTCCGGAAAAAGAGACATCAGCAAGGCATTGGCAGGAACTCAGCCTTGAGGAAAGAACGGAAATGGAAAACAGGCTTAACGAAGAGATTAAAGCAAAGCAAAGGGAGTATTTGGAAGAAGCCGTGGCCCTAGCAAAAGACTACGAACACGTGCTCGTCTTTGCCGGTTTGAACAGGGAGCACGATGTTGAGGGCGCGGACAGGAAGGACATGCGCCTTCCCTACGGGCAGGACGAGCTGATTTCGGAAGTTCTGAAAGCGAACCCGAACGCGGTGATCCACATCCTTTCGGGCTCTGCGGTCGACATGTCCGCATGGCATGGCAGAGCCAAGGCAATTCTTTGGTCGGGCTATCTCGGCATGGAAACCGGAAACGCCCTTGCGGATGTGATTTTCGGGAATGCCTCCCCTTCCGGAAAACTCGCCCAGACCTTCGCATATGCTCTTGAGGATTATTCCTCACACGCAATCGGGGAATTTCCTGGCGGAAAGCGGGTCCTGTATCGGGAAGAAGAGCTGGTCGGCTACCGCCATTTCCTGAAAAACAAAGTTAAGCCACTATTTTCCTTCGGGCACGGCCTGAGCTATTCCGAATTTTCCTTTAGCGGTTTTACCCATGAAAAAGAAGGAAACCTTTTCCGTTTCCGTTTCAATATCAAAAACATCGGAAGCTTTGACGCCGCGGAAACCGTTCAGGTTTATGTGCAAAGCGAGGAGGGTGAGCCACGGGTTCTGAAGGCCTATAAAAAAATCTTCCTAAAGCGAGGCGAAGAAAAGCAGGCAAGCATCATTTTGGATGAGGATGCTTTCAGCCGCTATGACGAAGAGGCGAAGCGCTTCGCGGTGAAAAAGGGACAATACCGCATTTTCATCGGCACTTCTGTGGAAAACATCATTTACCGGACGGAGATAGAAGTCTGATGGCAAAAAGGATCAGAGAAATCGAGGAAATGATCAGCCGGGGACCTTTCACGGACGATTGGGGATCGCTTCAGAAAAAGGAGATTCCGAAATGGTTCCAAAAAGACAAATTCGGGATTTTCATTCACTGGGGCGTTTACTCAGTTCCCGCTTTCAAAAACGAATGGTATCCCCGCAACATGTACATCGAAGGCTCTGAGGAATATTTCCACCATCTGAAAACATACGGGGAACATAAAAACTTCGGATACAAGGATTTCATTCCGCTTTTCAAAGCCGAAAAATTTGACCCTGAGGTCTGGGCGAAGCTCATAAAAGACTCCGGAGCCAGGTATCTGGTTCAGGTCGCGGAGCACCATGACGGTTTCCAGATGTATGAAAGCGCAATTTCGGAATGGAACGCCAAAAAAATGGGCCCGAAGCGCGACCTCCTTTTCGAGATCAGGGAGGAGTGCAGAAAAGCGGGTTTGAAATTTGGCGCCTCCAGCCACAGGGCAGAGCACTGGTTTTTCTTTTATAACGGCAGGAAATTCGCAAGCGACATCGGGGAAGACTTAAAAAAGGGCGATTTCTATTGGCCTTCGGAACCGGAACGGGATCATTTTGACTTTACAAGCGCTCCGGAACCGAGCCGGGAATTTCTTGAGGATTGGCTGGAGCGGGTGACAGAAATCATCGACAGGTTCAGCCCGGAAATTCTTTATTTCGATTGGTGGGTCCAGCACCGCTCTTTCAAACCCTTTCTGAAGAAAGCCGCCGCTTATTATTATAATCATGCCGTCCATTGCAACCATGACGCGGTCATCTGTTACAAGCACGACGCGTTCGGATATGGGACGGGAGTTATCCATATCGAAAGGGGCGGTTTCAGAGAACTCAGGCATTTTCCGTGGCAGACGGAAACCTCAATCGCCAACAACTCCTGGGCTTACACGCAGGATTTGGATTATAAAAGCGTCGAGGAGTTGCTCACGCTCCTCATTGACGTCGTCAGCAAAAACGGCAACCTCCTCCTGAACATCTGCCCGAAAGCGGACGGAACGATTCCGGATTACGAAATAAAGGCCCTGAGTGAAGTCGGCGCCTGGCTCAAGGCGAACGGGGAAGCGATCTATGGAGCCAAACCCTTCCTGGTCTTCGGAGAAGGGCCGACGGAAACCGCCGAAGGGATGTGGAGCGAAAAGGCAATCCGCTACACGAACAGGGATTTCCGCTTCACCGCGAACAACGGCGCCGTTTACGTCCTCGTTTTGAATCCGCGGGGCGCAGAGAGCTTCAAAATCAGAACTCTGAGAAAGGCAACCAAAGAAAGCTCCGGAATCTTTTCCGAAATCCTCAGCGTCAAATTGTTGGAAACAGGAGA
>LFRM01271247.1_pt2 | contig 36322 bp, 30 predicted proteins | sample 618341 | NCBI WGS metagenome assembly LFRM01 (sample SAMN03654438, study PRJNA283298) | anaerobic digester metagenome | isolation source: pool of bioreactors CSTR01a, CSTR02a, and CSTR03a thermophilic anaerobic... | place: Denmark: Kgs. Lyngby | collected 2014-05-21 | reverse complement strand
CCAGGTGGGTGCCATTGCCGCGCTTGAAGGTCCCCAGGACTGTGTCAAGGAAGTGGTTGCCCAGTATCAGAAGCGTCGTGATGTTTTATGCAAGGGCTTGCATGAGGCTGGCTGGATGGTTGAAGTTCCCAAGGCCTCCATGTATATATGGGCCGAGATCCCCGAGCCTTATAAGCACTTGGGTTCACTGGAATTCTCCAAAAAATTGCTGGCCGAGGCCAAAGTGGCGGTTTCTCCCGGTATCGGTTTTGGTGAGTATGGTGACAACTACGTCCGTTTTGCCCTGATCGAAAATGAGCAACGCACTCGCCAGGCTATACGCGGTATCAAGGACATGTTCAGGAAGGACGGGTATCTCAAATGAATTTAAAGCCAATTAAGGTGGGCCTGCTGGGCTTTGGCGTTGTGGGCGGTGGCACCTATTCGGTGTTAACCCGCAATGCTGAAGAAATTGCCCGTCGTGCCGGTCGTGACATTGAAGTCGTACGGGTGGCAACCCGTACACCGTCCAAGGCAAAAGCCGTGTTTGGCGAAGCTTTGCCGGTTGATGATGATCTGATGGGGTTGGTTAGCGATCCCGAGATTGATATTGTGGTTGAGCTGATTGGTGGCGAAACCCTGGCACGTGAGCTGGTCATGCAGGCCATTGCCAATGGCAAGCACGTGGTAACAGCCAACAAGGCATTGCTGGCCATGCACGGCAATGAAATTTTTGCCGCAGCCAGCAAGAAGGGTGTCATGGTTGCCTTTGAAGCGGCCGTGGCCGGTGGGGTTCCCATTGTCAAGGCGATTCGTGAGGGCTTGACCGCCAACCGTATCCAGTGGGTGGCGGGTATTATCAATGGCACCACCAATTTCATCCTCAGTGAAATGCGCCAGCGTGGGTTGCCCTTTGAAACCGTCCTGTCCGAAGCACAACGTCTGGGTTACGCCGAAGCCGACCCTACCTTTGATGTGGAAGGGGTCGATGCAGCACACAAGCTCACGTTGCTGGCATCTTTGGCATTTGGCATCCGCATTCAGTTTGACAAGGCCTATGTAGAAGGCATTACCGCACTCAAACAGGAAGACATTACCCATGCCGAGCGCCTGGGTTATCGCATCAAGCTGTTGGGTATTGCCAAGCGTCGTCCCAATGGCATCGAGTTGCGCGTGCATCCTACCCTGGTGCCTGCCAGAAAATTGATTGCCAATGTGGAAGGTGCCATGAATGCAGTGCTGGTCAAGGGTGATGCCATTGGTGAAACCCTTTATTATGGTGCCGGTGCAGGTGCTGAGCCAACCGCATCTGCGGTTGTGGCGGATCTGGTTGATGTGACCCGCATGCATACCTCCGATCCCGAAAACCGGGTGCCACATCTGGCTTTCCAGTCCAATGCATTGGCCGATTTCGATATTCTTCCCATCTCCGAAATCAGGACCTCCTATTATTTGCGGTTTACCGTTGAAGACCGCCCTGGCGTGCTGGCTGATCTAACCCGCATCCTGGCAGACAAATCCATCTCCATCAACTCCATGGTGCAGGAGCAAAAAGGAGAGGGCAGCGCGGCTATTATTATCCTTACGCATGAAGCGCGCGAAGGCAATGTGGTTGATGCCATCCGCATGATTGAAAATCTTGGCTTTGTTCATTCTTCTGTAACTCGTATCCGTCTGGAAAATCTATCATGAGATATGTTTCTACCCGTGGTGGGATGGCAGCCCTTCCTTTTTCTGAAATTCTGCTAGAGGGTCTGGCCCGTGACGGTGGTCTGGCCATGCCCGAAAGTCTGCCCCAGGTAAGCCGTGAAATGCTGGCTTCCTGGCGTAAGCTTTCCTACGCAGACCTGGCTACCCAGGTTCTGAAACTGTTTATTACCGATATCCCTGAAGAGGATTTGTCCAGGCTTACCCATGCGGCTTATAACAGCCAGGTGTTTAGCAGCGAAGCCATTGTGCCGCTCAAGCCCCTTGGCAATGGACTTACGCTGGTGGGTCTTTCTGAAGGCCCCACGCTGGCCTTCAAGGATATGGCCATGCAGTTTCTGGGTCAGGTGTTTGAATATGTCCTGGCGCGTAAAAATACGACTATTAATATTCTGGGCGCCACTTCCGGTGACACCGGCTCTGCGGCTGAATACGCCTTGCGTGGCAAGAAAGGGATCTCGGTTTTCATGTTGTCCCCTTATGGTCGCATGAGTGATTTCCAGCGCGCGCAAATGTACTCCCTGCAAGATGAAAATATTCATAATCTGTCTGTGCATGGTGTTTTTGATGATTGTCAGGATATCGTCAAGGTGTTGGCGTCAGACCTCGAGTTCAAGGAAAAATACCATCTTGGTGCGGTGAATTCCATTAATTGGGCCCGTATTTCAGCGCAAGTGGTTTATTATTTCTGGGCCTGGCTGCGTGCCACCAGCCATGACGACCAGCAGGTTTCCTTTGCGGTGCCTTCCGGTAACTTCGGTAATATCCTTTCGGGGCATATCGCACGTTGCATGGGCTTGCCCGTGCGTCGCCTGGTTCTGGCCACCAACGAAAACAATGTCCTGGAAGAGTTTTTCCGTACTGGTGTGTACAAACCCCGTTCTGCCGAGCAAACCTTTGCCACTTCCAGTCCATCCATGGATATTTCCAAAGCCTCCAATTTTGAGCGCTTTGTCTATGATCTTGTTGGCCGGGATGCCGGAAAGGTCAAGGGCTTGTGGGAGTCCCTTGAACGGAATGGCTCATTTGACTTAAGCGATCTAAAGCCATTGTTTGAAGAAAAATTCGGTTTTGTGGGAGGTCAGAGTTCTCATGCAGATCGCCTGCACACCATTAAAGCGGTTTATGAGCAGGAAGGTGTGCTTATTGATCCGCATACGGCTGATGCCGTAAAAGTGGCCCGCCAGTACCAGGAAGCGGGCATCCCCATGCTGGTGCTTGAAACCGCGCTGCCTGCCAAGTTTAATGAAACCATTCAGGAAGCGATTGGTCAGCCTGCCCCGGTTCCCGAGCACCTGAAAGGATTGGCCGACTTGCCGCAGAAAGTAACGGTCATGGACTGCAATGTTGAACAGGTTCGTTCATACATACAGGAACACGTAATATTGTAGGTCATGTTCAGGGGCACTTCGGTGCCCTTGTTCATGATAGGGATTACACGTCACGCTTGCCAGTATATGGCGCCTTCACTATGACCATTCATCAATAAGCCAGGCCTCTCATGACCCTGTTTACTCCCGGTAATTTTCTTGCAGTGGCTACCGGTGCTGCCTTTGGCGCTATTTTACGCTGGTTGCTGGGCCTGGCCCTAAACCAGGAATCCTGGCCATGGGGCACCTTGCTGGCCAATTGTCTGGGTGGTTTGTTTATTGGCATGCTGATTGGTTTTTTTTCTCTCAACGAGCACATCCCCTTATGGGTAAGACTGTTTCTGGTTACCGGATTCCTAGGCGGATTAACCACTTTTTCCACTTTCTCGGCAGAAACCCTGCAATTTTTGCTTAAAGGCCAATTTCTATGGGCAGGTGCCTACATGGGTATCAGCCTGGCAAGCACCTTGTTATTGACGGCGGTGGGAATGTGGCTGGTTCAGTTATTCAAATAAGTATTTATTGTTTATTCCTATCGCAGGCATAGCTTTTGTCTTATAAGATATATATAATGTGTATCTTATAAAGTAATGATAAAGCCAAACAGGGTTAATACATGAGTACGCTTATTTCCATCTCCCCGCCCAGCAAAACCAAACAACCCGAAACCCGGATGACAGCATTCCTGTCGTTGGGATTTCGGCCCTTATATATTGCCGGTGCAGCCTGGGCGCTAATTTCTATTTTGCTGTGGGTGTATACGCCACAGTTCTTGCAGGGCACCTTGAATGGAATGTGGTGGCATGCCCATGAAATGCTGTGGGCCTTTGTGGGTACCATTGCGGTTGCCTTTTTGCTGACAGCCAGCGCAACCTGGACGGGTTCTAATCCGATTAAAGGTGTTCCGCTGGCCATTCTTGCCCTTACCTGGCTAATTGCCCGCATTGCTTTCCTGATTCCGGGCGACAGCATGTTTTTCACTGGCATGTTGTATGAGTTTTCTTTTTACCTGGTGTCAGCCATTTGCCTGTTCAGGGTGATCCTGAAAGCCAAAAGCAAACGCAATTATGCTTTGCCATGGGCGGTGCTGGGCCTTGGTATTATGGACCTGGCGTTCCTGGTTACCTATTATCAGGGCAAGTTGGATGTACTGATGTCCTTTTTTGAAGTCGGCATTCTGTTTATGGTGCTGATTGCCCTGTTAATTGCCCGTCGTGTGGTGCCATTTTTTGCCACCCGTAAAATTCAGGGCTTGCAGATTCCCATGCATACCCGTTCCGGTTTGTACCAGTTAATTGCCTGTGGGATTGCGATTTTCTTTGGGCTTGTTGCCTTGCCCAAAGTAATGGCGCTGTTTATCGGCATTGCCGGTATCATTGCCATTGTTCAGGTTATTCAATGGAAGCCTTCCAAAGTCCTGGGTGAACCCCTGCTTTGGGTGTTGTACCTGGCTTATTTCTTCCTGGGTCTGGGATTGGTAATGGGCGCCTTGTATTTTGCCGGTATCCGTCCTTCCATCATGGTTCGTCCTGCCGCGTACATTCACGTCATTGGCATGGGCGGGTTTTCTATCATGATTATTGGCATGCTAACCCGTACCGCTTTGGGGCATACCGGACACCCGTTAAAGGCAAGCCGCTTAATGGTCAGCAGTTACGTGCTGGTGCTCGTGGCCACTATCAGCCGTTTGGCAGCCTTGTACCCGTCGGCTTATACCCAGTCTTTGCTGCATGTGGCAGGGCTTGCCTGGATACTGGCTTTTGGTTTCTATCTTTGGCAGTTTGTACCCATTCTGACGCGGCCCCGCGCAGACCAGGCTTTTGATAAAGGCGGCCTGATTAAACCCATGGAGAAAAAATGAGGCTGACGGTTAGAACAGACTATGCTTTCAGGATGCTTTTGTATTTGGCCATGCATTCGGACAGGCTTTGTACCATTAAGGAAATTGCCAAGGCCTATCATATTTCAGAACCTCACCTTATGAAAATCACGCACCAGCTTAGTCAGTTGGCATGGATTGAAACCATAAGAGGTAAAGGCGGTGGTATGAAACTGGCCAAAAAACCGGAAGAAATCTGTTTGGCTGAAGTGATTAAAACAGTTGAGCCGGATTTTCATTTGGTGGAGTGCTTTAGCAATGACAATACCTGCAATATTGGAGCCTATTGTGGTTTGACTGGCATTATGCAAGAAGCGCTGGATGCATTTATTGCCTGTTTTGCCCAATATTCCCTGGCTGATATCCTCAAGTCAGGAACCCCGCCTTCTGACGAATCCCTTGAGAAAATCGTCAATTTCATGAAGTAAGGTGTTGTGCCAAAAGCCGGGCTGCAAGTTGTCCGCTTTTGACGGCGCCTTCCAGCACGCCGGGAAAGCCTGTGTCAGTCCAGTCGCCGGCCAGGTATAAACCAGGCCAGGCAGTGGCGTTTGGCAAGCGATGCAGGCCCGGTTCGGCGCTAAAGGTAGCCCTTTTTTCGGTAATGATGTCCCAGGCGGTCACGGCAGGCAAGGGCAGGTTTTCAGGGGCCTGTCTGGCAAGCTGCANNCTGTCTGGCAAGCTGTTCAATCACCAGCCGGATAATTTCCGGCTTGTCTTTTTCCTGCCATTCACTGGCCTGACTGATGACAATGGCAATTTCGGGACGGACGCTTTTGCCAGTATCAGCCATGAAGCGGGAGCGCATGAACAGCCACTGCCCCGGGTCTTGTTGCGGGTGTTCTGTTTTAAGCAGATAAAACGGCAAGGGCAATTGCCAGTTTTTTTCCAGCTCAAGGGTAATTGTCATGATTGGATTAAAGCTGAATTGCCGCAGCGCTTGCATGAAGCCGGGCTGGTTTTCGCTATTGGGCAGGGTGGCCAGGATTTTGGCGCACTGTTCGGCAGGCGTTGCCAGGATGACAGCATCAAAATCAAGACTATCTATTTGGTAACCCTTGGGTGTGATTGAAAGGGACTGGATGCTTTTTCCATAAGTAAACCTGATTGCCTTGCTGAGTTTTTCTGCCCATAAGGCACTCAGGTTAACCCGGGGTATCAGGAAGTTGGATGCCTGTTTACCTGCATCGGTACTGTGTTGCAACACACGGGCAAACAGTTGCATGCTGGCTTTGTTGATATGTGTGTTCAGGGTGGCAATGCAAAGTGGTTCCCAGAATGCCTGATAAAGAAAGGGTGTCTGCTTTTCCTGTTTTAGCCAGTTGCCAACGGTTTGTGCATGGGGTACCCGCCATTTTTGCCTTTTCAGGGTTAACAGTGCACGTATCAGCTTGCATTTGTCAGTCAATGCCAAACCTTTGGCCCATAGCAGGGCTTGCAGAAAATCAAAGGGCGCAGGCAGGGTTGACTTGAGGTGCAGCCTGAAATCCTGATTCAAGGTTGAAATATCAAGGGGTTGCCTTAAGAAATGTTCCCGTTCATCCAGGCCCAGTTCTTGCATAAGCCGCAGGGTATCTGAATAAGCTCCAATCAGCAGGTGTTGGCCGTTATCAATCGTCCTGCCCAGTTTACGGGAATGCACTTTACGGGCACGTCCACCCAAAGTGTGCGATTGCTCGAAGACATGGACCCTGAGGTTTTTTTGCTGCAGGGTGTGGGCGGCCGCCAGGCCCGCCCAACCTGCACCGATAACGGCAACGCTTTTTTGATCAGGGGTATCAAGAGGTGGCATTACGCATGTCACGGGTGAATGTCCTGCCACCGTTAATCCATATTTTCCAGGCAATAAAAAATTTCCGGATAGGCGTCAGACTGATACGCTGGTCCAGAATGTTCCATTGCTCATGCTCAATTTCTTTTAACAAGGCATGGTAAATGGCGGCCATCATAATGCCAGGGCGTTGAGCGCGGCGGTCTTCTTCCGGCAACAGGGTGAAGGCTTCTTTATAAAGCTGGCAGGCACGATTGGCTTCAAAGGCCATCAGTTTTTTGAAGTTGTCGTTGTAATTGCTGTTCAGAATGTCGGCTGCCTTGACGTTAAAAGCCTGCAAGTCTTCAATCGGAAGATAAATACGTCCACGACGCGCATCATCACCTATATCACGGATAATATTGGTCATTTGCAAGGCCAGCCCCAGCTTTTCCGCATATTGCAGGGTTTGGGGGTTATGAAAGCCAAAAACCCGTGCCGATAACAGTCCCACGGCGCTGGCTGCGTGCCAGCAATATTTTTTCAGGCCCGCCCAGTCCAGGTAGCGGCTTTGGTCAAGGTCCATTTCCATGCCATCAATAATGGCCAGGAAGTGTTCCTGGGCCAGCTTGAAAGGCTCAATATGCGGTGCCAGGGCCTTGGTAACGGGATGCTCGGGTTTTTGTTTGTAAAGATTACCGATTTCATTGCGCCACCAGCCCAGCTTGACACGGGCCAAGGACGGGTCTGAACACTCATCAACCACATCATCAACTTCCCGGCAGAAGGCATAGATGGCCGTAATGGCACGTCTGGGTTCAGGTTGCAGATACAGAAAAGAATAATAAAAACTGGATCCGCTTTTGTTGGTTTTATCCTGGCAGTATTCGTCTGGAGTCATGATGTTATGAATGAGTTAAAGCACGCCATGAAATAATGGCCCAATCAGGTTTGTTCAATACCGGGCGCTGGTTGAAAACATCATAGTTGACGTTTTCAATTTTTTCCAGAATGCGCAATCCACCCTGAATAATCATGCGCATTTCCCATGCCAGGCGTCCACGCAGGTTCTTGGTCAGGGGCGCGCCGGCAAGCATCATTGTACGGGTAAATTCGATTTGTTCCTGCATTAATCCGATCCACTCAGGGGTTATCTTTTCAGATGCCTGGTTTTGTACCGTGATATTGTGCCGATGCAGGCTGTCCTGGGGCAAATAAACCCGGTTTTTATTCAGGTCAATGGCAATATCCTGCCAGAAATTGACCAGTTGCAGGGCAGTGCAGATTTGATCGGAAAAGACAATATTTTCTTCGCTGACAGCCTGGTAAATATGCAGCATTAACAGCCCTACGGGATTGGCAGAAAACCGGCAGTACTCAAGTAACGCTTCCTGATTGGCAAATGGCGTGAAACGGACATCCGATTCGAAGGCGGTGAGTAAGTCCTTGAAGGCGGACATGGGTAAATGATATTGACGGATAATGGTTGCGAGGGGAATAAACACGCTATTTAACTCGGGTGAGCCAAAATCATCAGGGCCGGCGGGTTGTTGTTGTATTTTTCGTAACGCGGTCCTGTAGGCTTGAAGTTTTTCCAGTCGCGCCGCCAGATTCAAATCACCCTCATCGGCAATATCATCGGCACTGCGGGCAAAAGCATAAACCGCATGAATGGCGGGTCTTAACGCTGCCGGGATAAGGACAGAGGCAACCGGAAAGTTTTCATAATGTTCAACAGACATGCAGGGACTCGTAAAATAATTGCATCGTGGGGATTATAAGCGCCAGGAGTGATTATAATTTAGGGCTGGGTGCTGTATTTTTAAACTGGAGTAACGCAAATGCCTCGTCCAATCCGCGCAACAATATCTTTGCCGGCACTGTCACATAATTTGCAGGTGGTTCGCAATCATCTGCAATTGGCCCGTCAGGACTGTCAGGAAACAACCGGGAAGTCGTTCGGGTCACCTTTCATTTGGGCTGTTATCAAGGCAAATGCATATGGGCACGGGCTTGAAAATGGCATTAAGGGGTTTGGACAGGCCGACGGGCTGGCGCTTATTGATTTGAACGATGCCATTCGTTGCCGCGAAAAGGGTTGGGGCAAAAAAATATTAATGCTTGAAGGTTTTTTTGAACAGGCTGATTTGCCGTATTTGCAGGAAAACCATATCACGACCAGTATTCATCATATCGCGCAAATAAAAATGCTTGAAAAAATGCCGGCCGGCAAGCCATTTGATGTTTTTCTCAAGCTCAACACGGGCATGAACCGCTTGGGATTCCGTCCTGCTGATTGTGCTGCCCGCTTCAAGGATTTGCTGGTCTTGCAAAAGCAGGGCAGGGTTGGCAAGATTGGTTTTATGTCGCATTTTTCAAGTGCCGATGGCCAGCCGGGGGCCATCGATGAACCCGCACGCCTCATGATGCAGGCCATTGAAGGTTTGCCCGGCGCGCTTAGCATGTGCAATTCAGCCGCTACGTTGCGGTATCCCTCTCTTGCCTTCAATGAACGGGAAAACTGGGTCAGACCAGGTATTTGCCTTTATGGTGCGTCTCCTTTTGATACACCCACAGAAACCGCAACGGCATTCGGCTTGCGCCCGGCCATGTCTTTAAAGGCAAAACTGCTTTCGGTGCAACACGTGGAAAAGGGTGAGTCGGTTGGCTATGGCGCTACCTTTACGGCCACTCAAAATACCCGTGTGGGTGTGGTAGCCTGTGGCTATGCCGATGGCTATCCACGGCATGCTCCAACGGGTACACCGGTAATGGTCAATGGGGTGCGTACAAGAATTATCGGCCGTGTCTCCATGGACATGCTGACGGTAGACCTTGATCCTGTTCCCGGTGCACGGGAAGGCGATTGGGTCAATTTATGGGGGCAAGATGGCCCGCACATTGATGAAGTGGCCAGTCATGCGGGCACTATTTCCTATGAGCTCATGTGTGCGCTGGCAAAACGAGTGCCTGTTGAACTGGAAGAATAGAATGCGTCCGAATCTAGTAAAATAGACCGGAATGTGAATATAAGGAAAACCGGATGAAGAACAAATGTGTCCTGGTAACTGGGGCAACCAAAGGTATTGGCTGGGCAATTTCAAGACGCCTGAGTGATGCGGGAGCCCATGTCATTGGTCTGGCCCGCCATGTGGATGAAATCGATTTTCCGGGTTTTTTGTATCAATGTGACTTGAGTGATGCCGGCCAGACCGAAGACGTCTTGCGCATGATCCGTGAAAAATATCCTGTTGATGCCATTGTCAATAATGTGGGTGTTGTTCGGCCTGAAGCGATGGGAGAGATTTCATTGGCTTCGTTTTACCAGGTTTATGATCTTAATGTTCGTTCGGCGGTTCAGGTGGTGCAGGCTTTTTCTGATGTCATGAAACAACGTCAGGAAGGACGGATTATCAATATTGCCAGTATTGCCAGTCAAGGTTCTGCGGGTAAAACCAGTTATTCCGCGGCCAAATCGGCCCTGGTGGGCTGTACCAAAACATGGGCCCTGGAATTGGCCGATTATGGCATTACGGTCAATGCCATTTCACCTGGTCCGGTAGAAACGCAGCTGTTGCGTGAAAGTTACCCGGTAGGTAGTGAAAAAGAAAAAAAATTGCTGGCAGAAATTCCGCTTAAACGTTTGGCACGCCCCGAGGAAATTGCCGCAGCGGTGCAGTTTCTGTTGTCTCCTGATGCCGCCTTTATTACCGGTCAGGTATTGCAAATTGATGGGGGAAAAAGCCTGTAACGTTAAAACCTGGCCGTTGCCAGGGCTTATCTGTTTCAAACAGGCGGTAATGTAAATCATAAAAGGAAAAGGCCAAATTCATGGCAAAAGCAAAAACAGTGTATGTCTGCCAGGAATGCGGTGGCATCAGCAGTAAATGGCAGGGTAAGTGTACGCACTGTGGTGCCTGGAATACCTTGCAGGAAACTATTGAGCAGCCTGTATCTGCGGCGGTCGCCAACCGGTTTTCCCATCTGGCTTCATCTGCGCCGGTGCGGATGCTGTCTGACATCGAAGTACGGGAAACACCCCGGCAGCCCACAGGGCTGGCAGAGTTTGACCGGGTGTTGGGTGGCGGGCTGGTGCCGGGCTCGGTGGTTCTGATTGGCGGAGATCCCGGAATCGGCAAATCCACGCTCTTGTTGCAGGCACTGGCCATGCTGTCCCGGGCTGTTTCAGTGTTGTACGTAACCGGTGAAGAGTCCGCGGAACAGGTGGCGTTAAGGGCGCAACGGCTGGATCTTGATGCCAGCAATGTCAAGTTGCTGGCTGAAATCCAGCTGGAAACCATTCAGCGGGCCCTGCAGGAAGAAAAGCCCCAGGTGGCCGTGATTGACTCCATTCAAACCCTGTTTTCAGGGGCCTTGAGTGCTGCGCCCGGTTCAGTATCGCAGGTACGTGAATGTGCCGCACAGCTTACCCGTCTGGCCAAGCAAACCGGCGTGTCCATTATCATGATCGGGCACGTCACCAAGGATGGTACGCTGGCAGGCCCCCGGGTACTGGAACACATTGTTGATACGGTTTTGTATTTTGAGGGTGAACACCATTCTTCCTATCGGCTGATTCGGGCTTTCAAGAACCGGTTTGGAGCCGTCAATGAATTGGGCGTATTCGCCATGACCGATAAAGGGCTCAAAGGTGTCAATAATCCTTCGGCACTGTTCCTTTCCCAGCATGCTTCCAATGTGCCTGGCACGTGTGTGATGGCCACGCAAGAGGGAAGCCGTCCCTTGCTGGTGGAAATACAGGCGCTGGTGGATACCGCCCATGTGCCCAATCCACGTCGTTTGTCGCTGGGGCTTGATGGCGGCAGACTGGCCATGTTGTTGGCGGTGCTTAACCGGCATGCCCAGGTGGCCACGTTTGACCAGGACGTTTTTGTCAATGCGGTGGGCGGGGTAAGGATTACCGAAACGGCCTCTGATCTGGCCGTGTTGCTGGCGATTATTTCCTCACTAAGAAACAAGCCTTTGCCACAAGGCTTGCTGGTTTTTGGTGAGGTGGGCTTGGCTGGTGAGATTCGTCCCGCCACCCGTGGGCAGGAACGTCTCAGGGAAGCCGCCAAACTGGGCTTCAGTATTGNNNNCTTCAGTATTGCGCTAATACCCAAACATAATGCACCCAGGCAGGCAATCGAAGGGCTGGAAATCTGGCCTGTTTCCCGTCTTGATGAAGTGTTGCAGTTTATAAAATAAAATCAGAAAAAGGAGTCATGGGTGGATTGGTTGTCGGGTATTCCCTTGTATTTGCTGTTGGGGGCCAGCATTGGTTTTGTAGGGGCCATGGTGGGTATCGGGGGAGGGCTGATTGCCATTCCCATGCTGGTGCTCCTGTTTGATATGCCCCAGCAACTGGCCCAGGGAACCGCGTTGGTCATGATTGTGAGTAATGTGCTGTTATCGGTCAGAAGTTATAACCAGAGCAACAGAATTGATTTTAAAAGCGTGGGTACTGCCGTGGTGGTGAATATGGTCGCGACCAATTTGGCAGCAATCATGGCCCAGGATATTGATCCTGTCCTGTTGCGTCGTTTATTTGCCATTTTTCTGGCCCTGATTGCCTTGCTGTATTTGTGGCAGACCCTTCCCGGGAAAATTAAAAAACAGTCTGCCTCCCAGGCAGGGGCAGCCACAAAACTGAAACTTTCCACCTCTGTCTGGCTGGGGCTGGGTTCGGGTCTGATTGGTGGTATTTTTGGTGTGGGAGGCTCTTTGATTATTGTGCCTGTCATGACCATGTATTATGGTTTCAGGCAAACGACTGCACAGGGTATGGCGTTGGCCATGATTGTGCCAGGCAGTTGTGTGGCACTGGGTACCTATGCCTGGGGTGGCAATACCAACTGGATAATAGGGTTAAGCATGGCCATCGGTGGCATGTTCGTGGTGAGGTACGGGGTAAAGCTGGCGTATCGCCTTCCCGAAGCGCACCTGAAAAGAATTTTTTCACTGGTGCTTTTTTTAACCGTGGCATTGTTAATGACAAAATAAACGATTGGGAAAATTGGCAATGAAAAGTATGTTGAACGGGCGACTTGCCTGGGTGTCCTTCAAGCGGGACTGGAAATCCGGTGAGCTCAAGCTGCTGTTTCTTGCGCTGATTATTGCCATTGTTGCCGTCAGCAGCGTGGGTTTTTTGTCAGACAGGGTGTCACGGGCCCTTGAGCGTGACACCGGGCAAATGCTGGCTGCAGACCTGTTGCTGGAGTCCGATGAGCCGGTTCAGCAAGCGTTGCTTGCGCGTGCCCAAAAAGACGGCTTGTCAGTGGCACAAACCTGGCAATTCCCCTCTATGGTGGCTGCGGCTGATAAAACCCGGTTGGCTTCTGTCAAGGCCGTGAGTGATGGCTATCCTTTGCGGGGTACCCTGAAACTGAAGGGGGGACATGAATCGCCCGTTGAAAGTGCACGCCAGGCACCTGAATCCGGAACCGTGTGGGCCGATGCACAATTACTGCTGCAACTCGACGTGTTGCCCGGACAGACGGTGCAGCTGGGCAATAAAACGTTCAGGGTTGAAAAAATCATCGAGAGCGAACCTGACAAGGGCTTGCAGTTTGTGAACATTGCCCCAAGGCTTATGTTGAATGCCGCTGATTTGGCGTCAACCGGCCTGATTGCGCCAGGCAGCCGGATTAAATATGCGTTGCTGTTGGCGGGGGATGGCAATGCCGTGGCCAATTACCGCCAATGGCTGGAAACAGCGATTGCCAAGGGGCAGCAGATACGCGGAACAGAATCCGTGCGGCCCGAGGTGCGGCAGTCCCTGGACAGGGCCCAGCAGTTTTTTGCCCTGGTAGCCCTGTTAACGGTCCTGATTGCCTGCGTAGCTATTGCCCTGGGTTCGCGGCGCTTTACCAAGCGGCATCAGGACGGGGTGGCCGTCATGAGAACGATCGGAGCAACAGGCAGTCAGGTAAGACAAATTCTGCTGCTTGAGTTTTTACTGGTAGCCGTATTTGCTTCCCTGGCAGGCAGTGCCATGGGTTATTTGTTTCATTACTTCCTGCTTTACTTCCTGATGCCTCTGCTGCAAACCGAGTTGCCGGCAGCCTCCCTGTTGCCCGCCTTCCAGGCGGCTATTGTAGGGGTTTTCTTGCTAATCGGCTTTTCTGTGCCTCCGTTATTGCAGTTAAGCAGGGTGCCTCCGCTTAAAGTCATCCGCCAGGATTTGCAATTGCTGTCTGCGGGCAAAACAAGCGCTTACCTGCTGGGTGGCGTGGTGTTTCTGGCCCTGCTTTGGTGGTTTGCCAAAAGTTTCGTGCTGGCCCTGATCGTCGGGGCGGGTTTCTTGCTGGCTTTGGGGGCCTTTGCCTTGTTTTCATGGTGTCTGGTGTGGCTGGTGGCTGTGCTGCGCAAGCGCCTGATGCACAAGCCTGTCTTGCGTTTTGCGCTGGCCGGTATGGTTAGCCGCAAGCAAATGACGATTGTGCAGATATGTTCGCTGGCACTGGGGCTGATGATTATTCTTTTGCTTGGCCTGATCCGGACTGATTTGCTTGATGGCTGGCGTAACACCTTGCCCGATAACGCACCCAACCGTTTTTTGATTAACATTCAGGAAGACCAGCGCCAGCCGGTGCAGGCGTTTTTTGAAAGCAGGGGGTTGGCCAAGCCATCGCTGGAGCCCATGGTACGAGGACGCCTGGTGCAAATCAACGGCCAGGAAATCTCACCGGCTGATTACACCGAAGAAAGAGCCCGTCGGTTGGTGCAGCGCGAATTCAACCTGTCTTACCTTGACGGGCTGCCACAAAGCAATACCATCACCCAGGGAAAGTGGCTGAATCAGGCAATGCCTGAAGTATCGTTTGAGCAGGAACTGGCTGACACCCTGGGGCTTAAATTAAATGACCGCCTGGCCTTTGATGTGGCCGGGCAATTGGTGGAAGCCAAAATCACCAGCCTCAGAACGGTCAAATGGGATTCAATGCAGGTTAATTTCTTTGCGATTCTGTCCGCCTCATTGCTTGAGGGCAAGCCCGCCACCTGGATTACCTCCTTTTATTTGCCTGAAGACTTGCCGCTGTTTACACAGGAACTGGTGAGCCAGTTTCCCAACATTACGGTGTTTGATGTTTCCGGTATATTGACTCAACTTGAATCGGTGCTTTCACAGGTAAGCCTGGCCGTACAATTATTGTTCATCTTCACTTTTCTGGCAGGCGTGGTCGTGTTGATTGCCGCTTTTTTATCGACTTACGATGAGCGCATTTATGAAGCAGCGGTATTGCGTTCGCTGGGGGCGACATCGGGACAGCTGGATCAGGCACAGCGTCTCGAATTGTTGATTATTGGTTTGTTTGCCGGCTTGTTGGCAGCTACGGCCGCTGTTTTGATTGCCGGCCTGCTGGCCTACTACGTTTTTGACTTTACCATCAGTCTGAATTACTGGCCATGGCTGGTTGGTGTGCTGGTTGGGGTTGCTGCTTCATCATTAGGGGGTAAAATGGCCTTGAAGGGTGTTAAAACAACGCCTCCTTTGCAGGTTTTACGGAGTATGGATTAAATGATACGTGTGCAACCCATGGTTGAGCCACTGGATCGTACGGTTAGTTTTTATGATCAGATTGGCGGTGAGCAAGGTCTTAAAGAGCTGGTTGAGCGGTTTTATGACTTGATGGACCTTGAACCCGATTTCAAGGAACTGCGGCAAACGCATGGTGAGTCTCTGGATAATGCCCGGGAAAAGCTGTTTTTGTTCCTGAGCGGTTATCTGGGCGGCCCCGACCGTTATATTTCACAATTTGGGCATCCACGTCTTAAAGCCCGGCATATGCCTTTTTCCATCGGTTCGGTTGAACGTGACCAGTGGGTGATTTGTATGGGCAGGGCAATGATGGACCAAAACATTCCGGAACCCATCATGGATCGCATGTTGCAGTCTTTTTATGGTGTGGCAGACTGGATGAGAAACCGGGATGACTGAAACGTCAGGGCAAGCGGTCCGGGTTAACGTTGGCAAAAGCGGGATGCTTTATGATGCCGCATTTGCCATTGAACCCGACATGCGTGTGTTTGACCCCGGTTTTTATGCGGACCGTGCCCGGCCGGTCAGTGCAGGGGGACGCAATGCGGCCTGGTTTGTGCATGACCGCTGGGGAAACGGGGTGTTGCGCAAGTATCGGCGCGGTGGGCTGGTGGCTCGTCTGAACAAGTCGCATTATGTCTGGAGCGGGGCGGAAAATACCCGTTCATTTGCCGAGTTCAGGCTTTTGCAATTCATGCATGTACAGGGTTTGCCAGTACCAAAGGTGGTTGCCGCCAGTTATACACGTTCCTGGTGTTTTTACCAGGCGGCATTAATTACCGAAACGCTGCCCGGTACCCGGCCCCTGGCCAGTGTATTGAAAGACATGCCGGCTACCGCTGACCCAGGTGCATTGGCGAAGGCCTGTGCGAACAGCATTTATCTTATGCACAAGGCCAATGTATGGCATGCCGATTTAAACGCGTTCAATATTCTTGTGGATGGCAATAACAAAGCATGGTTGATTGACTTTGACAAGGGACGGCAACTTGTCATGACAGATTCATTATGTGAAGCTAACCTGAGTCGTTTGAAACGTTCCCTTGAAAAAGTGTTGCAGCAACAAGGTTTGGCATTTTGGGAACACTTGCACCGGTTTTATATAAAAAACCAATAAAAAAAATCATTTTCTTTTCAAATGATTTATGATTCTCTTTTTTTTAAACTGTTTAGGAGTCGAGTGCGATATGAAAGTGCAATTCGTTCGTAAATTGGCCGTTGCTGCATTGTCCTTGTCTGTTTCGGGTGTTGCCCTGGCAGAAGAGGAAAAAGTGCTGAACGTTTACAACTGGGCCGAATATACGGCTCCTGACACGATCCCTGGTTTTGAAAAACAAACGGGAATCAAGGTTCGTTATGATACTTATGATACTAACGATATCCTGCAGGCAAAACTGTTAACCGGCAATTCGGGTTATGATGTGGTGGTGCCTTCAACCCACTATGCAGCACGTCAAATTCAAGGTGGCCTGTTCCAGAAACTGGATAAATCCAAAATACCGAATTGGAAAAACCTTGATCCGGCCATTATGGATCTGGTCGCCCAGGTTGACCCGGGTAATGAATATCTGGTTCCATGGGGTTACGGCACCAATGGCCTAGGCTATAACGTGACCAAGGCCAAGGGAATTTTAGGTGAAAATGCCGATCTGGCCAATTGGGACAATCTGTTCAATCCCGAGATTGCACAAAAATTCCAGTCTTGCGGTATTTCCATCCTTGATGAAGCGGCCCAGGTGTTTCCGGCTGTTTTGCATTACATGGGCAAAGATCCTAATAGCGACAAACCCGAAGATTATCGTGCCGCCCTTGAGGTCCTGAAAAAAATCCGTCCTTATGTCCGTCAATTCAGCTCATCCGGATTTATTGATGAGCTGGCTTCGGGGGATTTGTGTATGGTGTATGGTTTTTCAGGCGATGTCATGATTGCAGCCAGTCGTGCCAAGGAAGCAGGCAAGGCATTCAATATTGATTACTTCATCCCGCAGGGTGGGGCACCGGCATGGTTTGACACGATGGCCATTCCCAAGGATGCGCCACATCCGGAAAATGCGATGGCCTTTATCAATTACATTGAAACGCCTGAAGTGCATGCCGCGATTACCAATGTCATGTTTTATCCAAATGCCAATAAAGAGGCCCGCAATTTCGTGAACAAGGATATTGCTGCCAACCCGATGATTTATCCTGGAGAGGACGTGGCCAAAACCCTTTTTGTCATCAAGGCCCAGCCCATGAGTATTGCGCGCTTGCAAACGCGCTTGTGGGCTGAACTCAAATCGGGTAAATAATCATGTCAGAAGTGCGCCATCCTGCGCCGCTAGACAACATCGATGAGTTCGTCAAGCTGGTAGATGTTGTCAAGATTTTTGGCGATACCGTTGCGGTCAAATCAGTTAATCTATCTGTGCGTCGTAATGAAATTTTTGCCTTGCTGGGCAGTTCCGGTTGTGGCAAATCTACCCTGTTAAGAATGCTTGCCGGGTTTGAACAGCCCACTTCAGGGCAAATCCTGCTTGATGGGGTGGATATCGCCGGTATTGCACCGTATAAACGTCCCGTCAACATGATGTTTCAATCGTATGCGCTGTTTCCGCACATGACGGTTGAAGATAATGTGGCATTTGGGCTAAAGCAGGAAGGCATTGCACGTAATGAAATTCATGACCGCGTTTTTGCCGCACTTGACCTGGTGCAAATGGGTGCTTATTCAAGGCGCAAACCCGGTCAGCTTTCAGGTGGGCAGCAGCAAAGGGTGGCACTGGCCCGCAGTCTGGTCAAGCGGCCCAAACTCTTGTTGCTCGACGAACCCATGTCGGCACTGGACAAGCAAATCCGTCAGAAAACCCAGATCGAACTGGTTAAAATCCTTGATCAGGTAGGCGTAACCTGTATCATGGTTACCCATGATCAGGAAGAAGCCATGACAATGGCCAGTCGTCTGGCCGTCATGACCGATGGGCAAATTGTTCAATGTGGCACGCCACACGATGTATACACCTTTCCCAATTCACAGTTTGTGGCCAGTTTTATTGGTTCAACCAATATCTTTACCGGTGAGATCGTGGTGGATGAGCCTGATCATGTCCTGATTGAAAGTGCTGAGCTGATGCGTCCCATGTATGTGAATCATGGGGTTAGCGAGCCTTTGGGGATGGCGGTTTATGTTTCCATTCGCCCCGAACAGATTCGGGTATTGCGTGAGCAGCCGGAAGATGAAACCAATGTGGGGCATGGCATGGTTACTCACCTGGCCTGGATGGGTAGTTATGCCTTGTATCAAATCCGGCTGGACTCGGGGAAAATTATTGAGGCCAGTGTACCCAGTATCAAGCTGACCCAGGAAGATGCACCAGGGGTTGATGACGAGGTTTATATCACCTGGGGACCCGACAGCGGCACGGTATTGCCATCATGAAGATCGCATCACTTAAAAGATTTTTTCCGTCACAAAATGTGCTTGCCATCTTGCCGCCTTACCTGTGGCTGGTGATTTGCCTGCTGGTGCCTTTTTTCATTGTCCTGAAGATCAGTTTTGCTGAATCCACATTTGGCATTCCACCCTATTCTTCATTAATTGAAATAAAGGAAGGGGTTGTCAGGTTGGCTTTTCATCTGGAAGGCTATATTCTGTTACTCACAGACAGTATTTTTGTAGGCGCCTATCTGAATTCCCTGAAAATGGCAGCAGTCACGACAGTATGCTGTATTCTGATTGGCTACCCCATGGCTTATCACATTGCGCGCTCATCGCCTAAAACACGAAATTTGTTGATGCTGGCGGTTATTTTGCCATTCTGGACGTCCTTGTTGTTACGGGTTTATGCCTGGGTCGGTATTTTGCGTAATGAGGGCTTGCTCAACAATTTCCTGCTCTGGACAGGCATTATTGATACACCACTGGAAATTTACCGAACTGATATGGCCGTTTATATTGGCCTGGTTTATTCTTACCTGCCATTTTTTATTCTGCCACTGTATACCAACCTGATCAAACTTGATCAGCGATTACTTGATGCGGCCTACGATTTGGGCGCCAAACCATGGCAGGCATTTTTGAAAATTACTTTGCCCCTATCCAAGCCCGGAGTCATTGCCGGTGCGATGCTGGTCTTCATTCCTTCGGTGGGAGAGTACGTGATTCCGGAACTGTTGGGAGGCACCAATACTTATATGATAGGGCGAGTCATGTGGGATCAGTATTTTACCGATGCTAACTGGCCGGTTGCCGCTGCTGTGGCTATTGCCATGATTTTGCTGTTGCTGGTGCCGCTGGTGGTTTTCCAGTATAACCAGTCCAAAGCAAGCCAGGCCAATTAAGGAAGTCATGACTAAACAAAGTGTGTTTTTCAAATGGTTTTTTCTGGGAATCGGATTCCTGTTTCTCTACATTCCGATTCTTAGCCTGATTGTTTTTTCTTTCAATGATTCTGCGCTGGCCTCTTCCTGGTCGGGTTTTTCGCTGCGTTGGTATAAAAGTCTATTTGAAGACCAGGCTTTGCTCAGTGCCGCCTGGCTGTCTCTGAAAATAGCGGTCTTGACTGCCACGGCGGCCGTGTTTATCGGTACCTGGGCCGGTTATGTATTGGTGCGCAAGGGGAGTTTTAAGGGAATAGGGCTTTATATTGGCATGCTGAATGCACCATTGGTTATTCCTGATGTGATACTGGGTATTTCACTTTTGCTTATGATTGTGGAGCTCAGGAACATCACCGGATTTCCGGCCGGTAATGGAATTTTCACGATTTGGCTGGGACATGTGACGCTTTGCGTGGCCTATGTGTCGGTGGTTATTGCTTCTCGGGTACGTGAACTTGATCGTTCTCTTGAAGAGGCGGCACTGGATTTGGGGGCTACGCCCTTGAAAGTGTTTTTTTCCATAACCTTGCCACTGATCGCTCCGGCACTGGTGGCCGCCTGGCTGCTGGCGTTCACGCTGTCACTTGATGACGTGGTTATTGCTTCGTTTTTGAATGGTCCCGGTTTTACGACCTTGCCTATCGAAGTATTTTCGCGTGTCAGGCTGGGTATCAAACCAGAGGTAAATGCCCTGGCCACTTTATTTATAGTACTGGTAGGTGTATTTGTTATTATTGCCAATCGCCTTCAAACAGGAACCATGAAACATGAAAACAATAGCCATTTACGGTCTTAAGAATTGCAGCACCTGCGCGAAAGCCATCAAATGGTTGCAGGCCAATGATTATGAGGTTGAATTCATCGATTACCGTGCCAACCCCATTGATGCAGCACGCTTGCGGCAATGGGCTCCGTTGGTGGGTGGTTGGGAGAAGCTTGTCAATCGTGCCTCCATGACCTGGCGTAATCTACCAGCCGAACGAAAAACGCCTGATTCGGATGAGCAATGGCTGGCCATCACCGCTGAGTTCCCGTCAGCGATTAAACGGCCTATTGCCGTAACACAAGATGGTGAGGTGTTTTTGGGTTTTTCTGAAAAAAATTATGCGCTGCAGTTTAAGTAAAGGAAAGAAATATGTTAAGTCAGAACGAGTTGAAGCAGCAGGTAGCCAAAGCAGCTGTTGATTACATTCGCCCATTCCTGGGCTCTGGGGTTGTGGTAGGTGTAGGCACCGGTTCAACGGCCGATTTTTTTATTGATCACCTGGCTGCTTTCAAGGATCAGTTCTTGGCCGCGGCAGCCAGTTCCGAGCGAAGTGCGCAACGTCTGGCCGGATTGGGTATCCCTGTGCTGGATCTTAATGAGGTTCAAGGAATGCCGGTTTATGTTGACGGTGCTGATGAAATTAATGCGCGTTTGCAGATGATCAAGGGTGGGGGCGGAGCCTTGACCCGGGAAAAAATTGTGGCTTCGGTTGCCGAGCGTTTTGTATGTATTGCCGATGAATCCAAAATCGTGGATAGACTTGGACAGTTTTCCATTCCTCTTGAGGTCATTCCCATGGCAGTTAATGCGGTTGCCCGGAAAATGCGGGCCTTGGGTGGCAAGCCTGTGTTGAGAGAAGGGTTTATTACCGATAATGGTAACCCTATTCTGGATGTAGCGGGGTTAAGTCTTGAGGATGCCACTGAAATGGAGGCAGTTATGAATAATGTACCGGGTGTTGTAACATGTGGTTTATTTGCCATTTCTCCTGCCAGCGTCGCATTGATTGCCACTCAGCAGGGAATCAGGACAATGAAGGTGTAGTGTCATATTCATGTCATTAAACCTTCTTAAAATCATTTAATTATTTTTAAACAGGTGCAGGTATGGTTGAACATACAAATAAACGTTTTGAGGCAGACCTCGAAGACATTCGTTCACGCTTTTTAAGAATGGGCGGATTGGTAGAGTCCATGATTGCCGATGGCATCGATGTTTTGACGACCGGCAATACCGTGGTAATGGAACGCATTTTTGAACGTGAAAGGGAAGTCAACCAGCTTGAGGTTGAGATTGACCATTCCATTACCCAGGTGATGGCACTTAACCAGCCAACCGCAGTCGACCTGCGCTTGCTGATGTCAGTCTCCAAGATGCTTACAGATATGGAGCGTTCCGGTGATGAGGCCGAGAAAATGGCCAAAATGGCGCGACGCCTTCATGAAAACAATCAACGTTATGAACCCGTGATTGAGTTGCGTCACATGGCCGCTAGCGTTATTTCCATGTTGAATCGCTCACTTGATGCCTTCGCCCGCAGAGATCCCATTCTGGCCGCCGAAGTGGTGCGCAGTGACAAACTGGTCGATAAAGAGTGGAAAGGTGTGTTGCGTGAATTGATCAGCTATATGATTGAGGATCCTCGTACCATTTCAGGCAGTATTGATCTGCTGTTTATTGCCCGTGCGCTTGAGCGTATTGGTGATCATGCGAAAAACATGGCTGAACGAGTGATTTATATGGTTCAGGGTGAAGACGTTCGTCACACGGGTGTCAAGAATGCTGAGTTGCAGGCGCATGGTAGTAAAGAAGCGCTAGAGGCTGCCAGGGAAGCCAAACTGGCGGATGCAAGTGAAATGCAGGATACCGACAAGCAGTAAAATCATTGTGTTATATAAAAAAACAGCCTTTGATGAGGCTGTTTTTTTTATGCTGAAGTTTATTGCAAGGGATTAGTTTGATGGAGGAACGTAACCTTGGGCTTCAATGTTGGCATCTTCAAACAAATAGCTTTCCATTTGTTGCTGCAAATATTTGCGGGCACGTGCGTCAGCTAGATTAAGACGGTTTTCATTCACAATACGGGTTTGGATTTCGGTCCAGGCAATCCAGGCTTCCTTGGAAATGGATTGCCAGATTTTAACGCCCAGATCGCCTGGGTACGGTGGGTAGTCCAGGCCTTCAGCTTCTTTTTTAAGTTTTACACATTGAACAAGACGTGCCATTTTGCTACCTCATTAAAGTTTCTTGATAAAAATTAGACTGTTTCTGGATCGATTGTAATTCATTTGCTTTTCAGCGGGCAAATCATTGATGGTTCCTTGAACAAACCCGCGTTTGACAAACCAGTGAGAGGTTCGGGTGGTTAGCACGAACAGACGTTTGACACCTAGCGCACGCGCCTTGTTTTCTGCGTGTCTCAGCAGTATTTCACCTTCTCCACTACCTTGCCAGTCAGGGTTGACAATCAGGCAGGCCATTTCGGCCATTTTTGATTCAGGGTAAGGAATTAAGGAAACACAGCCATAAATAATGCCGTCGTGCTCAAGAACCGTGAATTTTTCCACGTCACGCTCAATCACGTTACGGCCTCGCGGCACCAGTGTGCCATCGGCTTCCAGGGGCTCAATCAGACTGACAATCGCACCAATATCGTCCACCGTGGCAGGACGCAGGTCATCCAGCGTGTCTTCCACTACCATGGTACCCACGCCATCGTGCGTGAAGTATTCAAGCAATATACTGCCATCCAGTTCGAAAGGAATCAAGTGTGCCCGCTTGACGCCACGCTTGACGGCATTGGAGGCATGTTGCAGGAAACAAGCCGTATCCTCATCAAGGTGCCCCTGTCGGATCAGGTTGTCGGCATCTTCACGGGCAATTTCCGTAATGACATTGTCCTGCAGATCTTTCAGAATGCTGTTTTGGGTCATGAAAATCAGCTTGTCTGCACTAAGCGCTATGGCAGTACTGGTAGCCAGCTCTTCCATGGCCAGGTTAAAGGCTTCTCCGGTTGGGGAAAACCCAATGGGTGACATGAGCAACACAGCGCCATGAGAGATGATTTTTTTCATGGCATCCAGGTCAAACTTGCGAACCTTGCCCGAATGCTTGTAATCGATTCCGTCGATCACGCCAACCGGCTGGGCTGTCACAAAGTTGCCGGAAATGATATGGATATGTGCGTTGGACATGGGCGTATTGGGTAAGCCCTGGCTGAAGGCGGCTTCAATGTCCAGGCGGATTTCTCCGGCTGCTTCCTTGGCGCACTCCAGCGCTTCCGGGCTGGTGGGTTCAATGCCTCTTCCAAATTGGTAGCTAAAACCCTTAAGGCGCAATTGTTCATTGACCTGGGGGCGTGATCCATGCACTAATACAAGATGAACGCCCAGGGCTGTCAGCAACGACAAATCCTGAATCAATGCATTCAGGGCACCTGCCTGTACCAGATCACCGCCAAAACCCACCACAAATGTTTTTCCACGCAAGGTATGTACATATGGAGCCACTTCCCGAAACCATCGGACAAATTGTGCCGGGGCATATTCAGGTGCATCTAGGGCGGAATAGGTTTCGGGTTCGTTGGTGCTCATAGTGTTAAGTTACAATCCTGTGTGGCTAAAAATGAAAAAATGGCCCGACTTTGAGAATAAAAAGTCAAGGCAAAATTATAATGTCGGATAGACTTAAAGATAGATTATTTATGCATAAAAATGTTGTTTCGAATCACAGTGGCACAAAACAAATGTCAAATGAACCGGTGCCCATGCGATTGCCACCTCCTGTTTCTTATCCTGAAGACTTGCCTGTCAGTGCGAAAAGGGCGGAAATTGCCAAAGCGCTTCAGGCCCATCAGGTAATTATTGTATGCGGTGAAACCGGTTCGGGCAAAACAACCCAGTTGCCAAAAATTTGTCTTGAGCTGGGGCGAGGCCTTAAAGGTATGATTGGCCATACCCAGCCACGCAGGCTGGCGGCCACTTCTGTGGCCAAACGCATTGCCCAGGAATTGAATACGCCGATTGGCGAGTGGGTGGGGTACCAGATTCGTTTTAGTGACAAAACAGGTCCCGGTGCCGCCATCAAGCTGATGACCGATGGCATTTTGCTGGCTGAGTCACAGCGTGACCCCCTGCTAAGGCGATACGATACGATTATTATCGATGAAGCGCATGAGCGCAGCCTGAATATTGACTTTCTGCTTGGGTTTTTAAAGCAGTTGTTGCCCCGTCGCAAAGACCTGAAGCTGATTATTACCTCTGCCACGATTGATGCGGACCGTTTTGCCACGCATTTTGCCGGCAAAAACGGGCAGAAAGCACCAGTGATTGAAGTCTCGGGGCGTTTGTATCCTGTCGAAGTGCGTTATCGTCCCATCCGCTTTTTTGATGATGAGGAAACCCCCGGCACGCAGTCTGAATCCAGTCGTCTGGCCCGGGATGAAGAAAAAGACCTGATTGATGGCATTGTGGATGCGGTGGACGAGTGTGCGCAACATGGTCCGGGTGATATATTGGTTTTTTTGCCAGGTGAAAGGGAAATCCGCGAGGCGGCCGAGTCCCTGCGCAAGCATCATCTGGCTGGCACGGTTGTGCTGCCTTTGTTTGCCCGCATGTCACAGGCTGACCAGGAACGTATTTTTCACCCGAGCACCAACCAGCGCAGGGTGATTTTGGCCACCAACGTGGCTGAAACCTCCTTAACGGTACCGGGTATCCGTTTTGTGATTGACAGTGGTCTGGCCCGGGTCAAGCGCTACTCCTGGCGCAACAAGGTCGAACAGTTGCAGATTGAGCCCGTCAGCCAGGCATCGGCCAACCAGCGGGCAGGGCGTTGTGGCCGTATCGGGCCAGGCGTTTGTATCCGCCTTTACACAGAGGATGATTTCAAGCTGCGAACGCCTTTTACCGATCCGGAAATCCTGCGATCATCCCTGGCTTCGGTGATTTTGCGCATGAAAGCCCTGCGGCTTGACGGGATTGAGCAATTCCCCTTTGTGGATAAACCAACAGGCAAAGCGATTGCCGATGGTTATCACCTTTTGCAGGAACTGGGAGCGATTGATGAGGCCAATACACTGACACCTGTTGGTCGCAGCCTGGCCAGTCTTCCGGTTGATCCGCGGCTTGCCCGCATGATTCTGGCTGCAAGGGAACATCAGTGTCTGGCAGAAATGCTGGTGATTGCCTCGGCACTGTCCATTCAGGATCCCAGAGAGCGTCCTTTCAACGCGAAAGAAGCCAGTGATCAGGCTCATGCCAAATTCAAGGATGACAAATCCGAGTTCATGTCTTACCTGAAGCTTTGGAACTGGTATAACGAAGCGGTAACGCATAAGGTTTCACAAAGAAAGCTGGTTGAAAATCTCAGGACTTCTTTCCTGTCCCCCTTGCGCTTGCGTGAATGGCATGATGTGCATACCCAGTTACACAGCCTGGTTCGGGAGCAGGGGTGGCGGCTAAACCAAACCGATGCCACTTATGAGCAAGTTCACAAGGCATTACTAACCGGTCTGCTGGGCAACCTCGGCTTTAAAAGCGATGAAGCCCCGCATTTTCAGGGAGCCCGTGAAATTCGCTTTTTTATTCATCCGGGTTCGGCGCTGGTTAAAAAAGCGGGCAAGTGGATTATGGCCGCGGAATTGGTTGAAACCTCGCGGTTGTTTGCTCGATGCATTGCCAATATTGACCCTCGCTGGATAGAATCCATTGGCAGCCATTTACTGAAAAAACAATGGTCCGACCCGGCATGGAATGTAAAGCTGGGGCAAGTGCAAGCCAATGAAAGGGCCAGTTTGTACGGCTTGCAAATTTATCATGGGCGCAAGGTGCATTATGGTCGGATCGCCCCGGCAGAGTCACGTGAGATCTTTATTCGTGATGCCCTGGTGGCCGGTGAGATTGATTCAAAATTACCGTTTATTGTGCGCAACAACCGTTTGATACGTGAAATCGAAAAACTGGAGCACAAGTCGCGCAGGCCCGATATTCTGGTCGATGAAGGGCTGATTTTTGCTTTTTACAACAAGCTTATTCCCGAACATATATACCAGACAGCCACACTTGAAAGCTGGTATAAAGACTTGCCTGAAGCCAGCCAGCAAGCGCTGGTTTTGAACCGGGATGATTTGATGCGCCATGAGGCGACCGGTGTGACTACCGATGTATTTCCCAAAAAGCTGGTATGGGATGGCATTGATCTGGCCCTTGATTATCATTTTGAGCCGGGTTCACCGCGCGACGGGGTCACCATGACAATTCCCGTTTATGCCCTTAACCAGATTGACGGGACACGTTGCCAGTGGCTGGTGCCCGGCATGCTTAAGGAAAAGGTGCTTTTGCTGCTGAAGTCGTTGCCCCAAAAGCTGCGGCGTCACTGTGTGCCTTTACCCGATTATGCGGCGGGTTTTCATCAGCGCTGGTTTGAGCGTCTGGCCAACCCGGGCATGTCCTTGACAAGCGCTATTGCGCAAGATATTTGGGCAGAGTGCAAGGTTCGGGTAAAAGAGGAAGACTTCAAGCTTGAATCCCTGCCGGTGCATTTGTTCATGAACTTTAAAGTCATTGATGAACACGGACGCATGTTGTCAGCCGGGCGCAACCTGAACCAGCTCAAGGCAGAGCATGGCATGCAGGCGCAAGAAACTTTCCAGCGCCTGGCCAGCAAAGACCGTGATGTTGCCCAGGTGCTGGCCAGTGAAAATATTACCGAATGGAGTTTTGGGCAATTGCCTGAATTGCTGGAAATCAAAAAGAAAAACCAGTCTTTCATCGGTTATCCGGCTTTGGTGGATAACGGCGAGTCCTGTGATTTGGATGTGTTTGATGATCTTGAAACGGCGCGTCAGAAACATCAGGCCGGATTGTTGCGGCTTTTTCGCATTGCACTGAAAGACCAGCTTAAATTCTTAAGCAAAAATATTGCCGATTTGACCCGGATGAGCATGATTTACATGCCCTTGGGCTCACAGGAAGAGTTGCGTGACCAGATTGTGGACTGTGCCCTGATGCAGGCTTGTCTGGCCAGCCCTTTGCCTGAAGATGCCCGTGCTTTTGAACAAAGGAAACAGGATGCCAAAGGGCGTCTGGGCCTGCTAATCCAGGAAATTGCCCGTCTTGCAGGTACGATTCTGGCCGAATGGGCCAGCGTGCAGAAAAAGCTTCCGCCCATCAAATCGCACAAGCAGGCCTATGAGGATATGGTTGCCAATCTGGGTGTGTTGATGAGCAAGGACTTCCTGAAGAAAAATCCTTATGCGCAATTGGTGCATTACCCGCGCTATCTCAAGGCCAGTTCGGCAAGAATTGACAAATTGCGCAGTGATCCTGCGCGGGATGCCCGGATGATGGCGGAGATGGCACCATTGCTGGTTAATTATCAGCGCATGCGAAGCGCGCTCAAGGGAGCCCCTGATGAACGTCTTGACGACTTTCAGTGGTTGCTGCAAGAGCTGCGAGTCGCCCTTTTCGCCCAGGAACTCAGAACCCCCATGCCGGTATCGGTCAAGCGCTTGCAAAAGGCGTGGGAAACCATTATTCGTTGATACAATTCTGTTCATGACTTCAGAAAAAACTCCTCCACTATTTGTTCATTTGCGCGCCCACTCCGAGTTTTCGGTGGTGGACGGCATTGCCCGTCTTGATGACCTGATTGGCCAGGCCGTCAAATTCGGCCAGCCAGCCCTTGCGGTGACCGATTTATGTAATATTTTCGGTTTCGTCAAGCTTTACAAAGGTGCTCGTGGCAAGGGTATCAAGCCAATTGCCGGTAGCGATGTATGGTTGACCAACGAACAGGATCGCGAGAAACCATTTCGTTGCCTGCTGCTGGTTAAAAATCACCAGGGTTACAATAATCTGTGCGAGTTGCTTTCCAAAGCCTGGATCAGCAACCAATACAAGGGCCGGGCAGAAATCAAAAAAGAATGGCTTCGTGAAATGGGGGCGGGCCTGATCCTGCTTTCTGGCGGTCGTCAGGGGGATATTGGCCAGGCACTTGAGGTGGGCAATCAGGAGTTGGCCACTGCTTTGGCCAGGCAATGGGCGGAACTGTTTCCGGATGCTTTTTATATTGAGTTGCAGCGGGCCGGCTTCGAGGCCGATGAGGCTTATGTACAGGATGCGGTCAAGCTGGCTGCCGCGTGTCATTTGCCGGTCGTGGCCACGCATCCCATTCAGTTTCTGAAGAAAGAAGATTACCGGGTTCATGAGGCGCGTGTTTGTATTTCAGATGGTGAGTTGCTGGGTAATCCGAAGCGGGTCCGGCGTTTTACCGAAGCGCAATACATGCCCAGCTCTGAAGAGATGGTGCACAAGTTTCAGGATATACCAACGGCAATTGAAAACGCGGTTGAAATTGCCAAGCGGTGCAACCTGACCCTTGTGTTGGGCCAACCGCAATTGCCCATTTTTCCCACGCCTGATGGCGTCACCCTGGATGATTATCTGGTTCAGTTGGCCGAAGAAGGTCTGGCCAAGCGGATGGCGCTGTTATACCCTGATGAAGCGGAAAGGGAAAAACAGTATCCCACCTATCTTGAACGGCTTCAGTGGGAATGCAAAACGATTATCCAGATGGGCTTTCCGGGTTACTTCCTGATTGTTCAGGATTTTATCAACTGGGGCAAGAACAATGGCGTTCCCGTAGGGCCTGGTCGTGGTTCGGGCGCAGGGTCTTTGGTGGCCTACTCATTGGGTATTACGGACCTTGATCCGATTCGCTATGACTTGCTGTTCGAACGGTTTCTTAACCCCGAACGGGTGTCCATGCCCGACTTCGATATCGACTTCTGTCAGGATAACCGTGAAAAAGTCATCGAATACGTAAAAGATAAATATGGGCGCGATGCGGTTAGCCAGATTGCCACCTTTGGTACGCTGGGCGCCAAGGCGGTGGTGCGTGATGTGGGGCGCGTGCTTGAGTTGCCGTATTCCCTGTGTGACGGCCTGTCCAAGCTCATTCCCTTCAACCCGGCCAATCCCTGGTCACTCGAGAAAACCTTGGCTGAGGAGCCCGAGTTCAGGCGTCGTTATGAAACCGATGAAGAAGTGAAGGCGCTGGTCGATCTGGCCAAACCCCTTGAGGGCCTGACACGAAATATTGGCATGCACGCGGGCGGGGTGTTGATTGCACCGGGTAAACTAACCGATTTTTGCCCGCTTTATTGCCAGCCTGGTCATGACACCAGTGTGGTTTCGCAGTATGACAAGGGGGATGTTGAAGATGTCGGTCTGGTCAAGTTTGACTTTCTGGGCCTTCGCAACCTGACTATCCTGGATTGGGCTGTGCGTTATGTACGCCGTTTTAACGAAAACAAGCGCGATTTTGACGTAATGGCATTGCCGCTGGATGACCCCGAGGCTTACCGGATTCTTTGCGAGGGCAATACCACGGCGGTGTTCCAGCTCGAATCCCGTGGCATGAAAGAACTCCTGAAGAAACTGCTGCCCAATACGTTTGAGGATATTATTGCGATGCTGGCCCTGTATCGTCCGGGGCCGCTTGAATCAGGCATGGTGGATGACTTTGTCAACCGCAAGCATGGTCGGGCAACGGTGGATTACTTCCATCCCGATCTTGAATCCACCTTAAGCAGCACCTACGGCGTGATCGTGTACCAGGAACAGGTCATGCTAATCTCCCAGATTATTGGCGGTTACAGTCTGGGCGGTGCCGACTTGCTACGCCGTGCGATGGGCAAGAAAAAGCCTGAAGAAATGGCCAAGCACCGGGAACTGTTTGAAAAAGGTGCGATTGAAAAGGGCTATGACGGTGAACTGGCGGTAACGTTGTTTGATCTGATGGAAAAGTTTGCCGGCTATGGATTCAACAAAAGTCACTCGGCCGCCTATGCCCTGATTGCCTATCAGACCGCCTGGCTGAAGGCCTATCATCCGGCTGAATTCATTTCGGCCACGATTTCCTCGGATATGGATGATACCGACAAGGTGCAGATTTTCTGGCGTGATGCGATTGATAACGGCCTGACCGTTTTGCCGCCTGACGTCAACCAGTCGGTTTTCCGCTTTGAACCGGTTGTTGATGAATATGCAAGAAGGGGAGAGCCCCCCAGAACCATTCGCTATGGCTTGGGTGCTGTTAAAGGTACTGGCCAGGGGGCGGTTGAAGAAATCCTGCGTGCCCGTGATGAAGGCGGCCCTTTTATTGATTTATATGACTTTTGCAAGCGGGTGGACCGGCATACCGTTAACCGGCGCACCATGGAGGCACTGATTCGTGCCGGTGCATTCGATACGATTGATGCCAGCCGCTCGGCGCTGCTGGCGGCACTGTCCCATGCGATTGATGCGGCAGACCAGGCCGAGAAAAGCGCCAACCAGGTATCGCTTTTCGGGGATGACTCCAGTTCGATTGTCCAGCTTGAAATGGGCAAAGTCAAGCCATGGTCCTTGCATACCCGGTTAATTGAAGAAAAAAATGCCCTGGGTTTTTTCTTTAGCCATCACCTGTTTGAGGTCTGGCGCGATGAAGTGCGTCGCTTTATTCCAGGGACCCTGGCCAAATTGCAAGAGTCGCGTGATTTGCAGTGGATTGCGGGCGTGCTGATTGGTATCCGCAGTTTTACCCTCAAGCAAGAAAGCAAATCCGGAGAAAACCGGCTTTACTTTCTGCTGATCGATGACGGTACTGCCCAGATTGAAGTCCTGTGTCCATCTTCTGTTTATGAGATTCACCGGCACCGTCTCAAGACAGACCAGTTGCTGATTGCACAGGTCAAGATCAAGACCAATAAATTCACCGGTGTATTGCGCATATCGGTGGAGTCTCTCTACGACCTTCAACTGGCACGTGAAGAAAAAGCCAGGAGCCTGCAAATCAGCCTGAATAAGGAAGTCAGCGTAAAGTCGCTCAAAGCCTTGCTGAATCCTTACCGGGCCGAGCCTGAAAACGGTGTGCCTGGTGTGCGGGTTCAATTAAATCTGCAGTCCCCCAGGGGTTTTCGCTGTGAAGTGATCCTGGGCGAAGAATGGCGGGTACGCATGGCTGATACGCTTTTTGAAAAAATTGAAGCCACCAAACAATATGCTGAATATGAGGTCATTTACGAATGAGTCATCAACAATCACTGACGGATCAGCCGTTAAGAATCCTTCATTCCGAGGCGGCGGTCTCTTTTGGTGGGCAGGAACACCGCATTCTCAAGGAAATGCTGGCCATGCGTGAACGGGGTCACCATCTTGAATTGGCTTGCCGCCCCGAGGCTCAGTTGGTGGAACGCATGCGGGCCTTGGGCTTTACCGTGCATACCGTGCCAATGGGGGGGCTGGGCAATTTTGTCAGGGGTGTGCTTAAGTTCAGGAAAATACTGAAGCAGGGCAAGTTTGACGTGCTCAATACCCATAGCCGGAAAGATACCCTGATTGCGGCATTGGGCGCCAGGCTGGCCGGAACACCACTGATTGTACGAACCCGGCACCTGGCGGCACCTATCGGTTCGTTGCTGTCATACAGTTGGTTGCCACACCGTATTTCCACGGTTAGCAATCATGTGAGAAACATGGTTTTGGAAAAAGGGGTGCCCGAGCATAAGGTAAGAACAATTTATTCGCCTGTCGCTACCCCCGAGCCTGTCGAACAATCTACCTTGCGTCAGGAGTTAAGTCTGTCAAATAGTGCGGTTGTCGTGATTTGTGTTGCCGTCATGCGCCAGAAAAAAGGCCATGTTTTTCTGATTGACACCATGCTGCCTTTGTTTGAAAAATATCCCGATTTGCATCTGGTGCTGGTGGGGGCGGGATCGCCCACGTATGAACAGGTGGTGGCTTTTATCAAGGAGAAAAAAGTGGCAAGCCGGGTTCATTTGATGGGGTATCGAAAGGATGTGCCCAATTTATTGGCTGGCAGTGATATTTTTGCCTTGGCCACAGAGCAAGAGGCCTCAGGTACGGTTTATGTTGAAGCCCAAATGAGTGGTTTGCCGGTTATAGGGACCGATGTCGGCGGTGTTGCCGAAATGTTCAAGGATGGTGAAACCGGCATTCTGGTCCCCGGCAAAGACCGTGAGGCCCTTGGAAATGCCCTGGAACGCCTGATTGCAGACCCGACGTTAAGACAGAAAATGAGCGCAGCGGCACATCAGTGGTTATATGAAGAAGGTGTATTTTCAACTGAAAAGCTGGCCCTTGATACGGAAACGGCTTATCGTATTTGGCTGGCCGAACGAAGTGGCAAGACAGGCAACTATACCCAGCCACGCAGCCAGTAAACAATTAACCCCAGATATTCCTTGATAATTGATCGGCTGGCATGAAGCGCTCTGGCATTGGGCAGCAAAAGAATGAAATCGGGATCATCGGGAATGGTGATTTGGGGAGGATTGGGGGCCGGGGTCACTGCCAGATTGTATCTGTCAAAGACGGCCATTGATCTGGGGGTATGAAGGGCGGAAGTGACCAGAATAATTGAATTGATTTCGTTGCGAATTAATTCATTGGCCGTGAATTCTGCATTTTCATAAGTGGTTGTGCTGTTGTTTTCAAGCATGATGGCGGATTTAGGCACGCCTTTTGCCACTAATTTTGCTGCCATTCCTTTGGCTTCACTAACGTCTCCGGCAGGTGCGCCGCCAGATACAATAATTTTAGGTGCTTTGTTGGCGTGATACAGTTCACTGGCTGTATCAACCCGGGAATGGGTTGATGGATGGTCACTGAGTTCCAAAAACCAGTTTTCCCGATTATTGGCTGTGTTGCCGCCCAGGACAACAATAGCCTGTGCAGTGGGGATTGAGTCAATATTTCGGTGTGGATAGCGATTTTCCAGTATGCCGCCCAGAATCAGTGAGGTAATGGGTAAGGACCAGATCAAGAGCCACGACAATCCGCTAAAGCACAGGAAAATACCTGTTTTCTTTCTTTTCAGCAAAACCAGCGCTGCACCGGAAACGACCAGAAAAACACATAAATTCAATGGGATAATAAGTGAAATGAGGTAGCTTTTCATGCTTTGTTCAGGATGGATTAAGTATGGAAGTGCTCAGCTTGATGACGCTCTCAAGTTCAGGCCAGTGACCCATGCTGCCACATATATGCGCGGTTGTAGACCAGGGTCCGGTGCGTTTCGGGTCGGTAACGCCAATCAGGGTGATTTGAGGTGTTCTGGTTAATGAGGCAAGATGAGAAACACCCGAGTCGTTGCAGACAACCAGGGCGGCCTTGCTGATGAGGGCAACAAACACCCCCAGGCCAACGGCAGGCAGGCACAGGGCATCAGGGGCATTCCTGAAAGCGGCTTCCCGTTCATTGGGGGGCGGACACATGACAACCGTATATCCCAGTGCCTGCAAATTTCGGGTATATGCCGCAAATTTTGGCCAAACCTTGTCTTTGCCTTTGTGTTTGCCTGTTGCGGTAGGGGCAATCAGAATGAATTTCCTGTCATTCAGTCGATGTTCTTGTAGCAGGATATCGGCTTTTTTCGTATCACCGTCATCCAGCGGCAAAACAAGCGTTGTTTCAGGGTTGGCGGCAGACTTGAAATGCCATTTATGCAAGGCGCAATGAGTCAGGTGGTACCATGACTCAACCGCATGCAGGCTTTTGGGCGGTTTGTCAAAAGGCCACTTTAATAGAAGAGAGCGGCCATCGTCTTTGTAACCGGCCGAAGAAAGTCCTGCCAGCCTGAACGTCAAGGCGCTGGTTAGCGAATCGGGTAATAAAAGTCCCACCGATTTACCTTTTACCGGATTGTTTTTTTTATGTGACTTGATAATTTCCCTGTCTTTATTCCAGTGTCCGCTCAGGCTCAGGAACTGTATGCCCACAATGCCCTTAAGCAGGCTTTCAGCCCATGGTTTTGCACAGACAATCACTTCACAGCCGGTATTCAGGACGGCATACAGACTTGGCAGGCTCATGCAGACATCGCCAATCCAGTTTGGCAGCCGCAAATAAATTCTAGATATATTTTTCATTTGATGGATTTTATCCTGATTGCCATAAAACATAAACTTTTCTGCATGTTTATGTTGAAACCGTTAAAATCCCAAACTTGACAGGTTAACAAGAGAGTATTCCTTGAATTTATTCGAGCAAAAGCATCGGGAAGGTACCCATGCGGTAAATCCGGAACTATGGAGAAAAATTTACAAGCGGGTGGCCGTGTACTGGAAAGCACTTGCTGTTGCCATGGTGTTCGTGGCCTTTGGGGCGGCTACACAGCCAGCGATGGCTTATATTATGAAACCTTTGCTGGATGAGGGTTTTACGGGAGCTAAATCGTATTTTATATGGTTAATGCCGCTTGCCATTGTGAGCCTTTTTCTGGTGCGTGGAATTTGCAACTTTCTTAGCAGTTACCTGCTGGCCTGGATCGCCAACAATGTATTGCTTGGGATGCGATCCGATATGTACAAGCGCTTGCTGACTTTGCCAGATCGCGAATTCCAGAAGGGTGACACCGGGCGATTGATGAACCGTTTTACGATTGATGCCGGTGATGTAACTGATTATGCAACAGAAGTTTTTACCATTATTGTGCGAGAGGCCTTTGTGGTGCTTGCCCTGCTGGGGATGCTGCTGTACTTGTCCTGGCAGCTTAGTCTGATCATTTTTCTGATTCTCCCTTTGTCCATTATGGTGGCTCGCTACTTCACCAAGCGCCTGCGCCGTATTAATCGGCAAACAATTAACATGAATGCCCAGTTGACCCACGTGGTGAAAGAGGGTATTGAAGGCCAGCGGGTGGTCAAGCTTTTTGATGGCTATGAATACGAGCAGTCCCGTTTTTCAGTGGTGAATGCGGCCCTAAGGAAGTTTGCCATGAGAAAGGCTTCAGCCGATGCCGCCATGACGCCCCTGACGCAGTTATGCATTTCGTTTGCGGTTGCCGCCGTTATTGCAACCGCTTTATATCAGGGTAATGCGGGCACCTTGACGGTTGGCGCTTTTGTGGCATTTGTTACTGCCTTGGCGCAAATTTTTGATCCAATCAAACGATTGACCAATGTGGCTTCCAAAGCGCAAAAAATGCTCATTGCCGCCGAAAGTGTCTTCTCGCTGATTGACGGTTCCCAGGAAAAAGATCAGGGCAAGCATGAGTTGAAAATCAATAATGATGCCGTGATTGAATTCAGGGATGTTTGTTTTCGTTTTCCGGAAGCTGAACGTGATACGCTGTCCAATATTTCATTAACGGTTAAATCGGGTGAAACGATTGCTTTTGTGGGGCGCTCTGGAAGCGGTAAAACCACGCTGGCCAATATGATTCCCCGGTTTATCGAGCCCAGTGCGGGTTGCATCACTATAAACGGTTACGATATTGCTGAAGTCACCCTGAAAAGCTTACGGAATAATTTATCGCTGGTCAGCCAGGATGTGGTGCTTTTTGATGGTTCAATTGCGCAAAACGTGGCGTACGGTTCGTATCGTAATGCCACCGAGTCACAAATAACAGAGGCTCTCAAGGCAGCCAATCTGCTGGAGTTCGTCAAGTCTTTGCCTAATGGTTTGCAAACCGATATTGGTGAAAATGGTGCATGGCTTTCGGGCGGACAGCGACAACGCCTGGCCATTGCCAGGGCATTAATCAAAAATGCCCCTATTCTTATCCTTGATGAAGCCACTTCTGCCCTGGATAACGAGTCTGAGCGTCAGGTGCAGGCTTCGCTTGACCTGCTCATGGAGGGGCGGACAACTTTTGTCATTGCACACCGTTTATCAACGGTACAAAATGCCAATTGCATTGTTGTGCTTGACCATGGGCGGATTGTCGAGTCGGGCACTCATGATGAGCTCTTGAGAAAAGGCGGTTTGTACGCCACGTTATATCAGATGCAGTTTCGTGAAGATTAATTGAAAATCATTGTTTTATACTTTCACGCGTTACACGCAACTAATTTATATTTTATTTACGGTAGATAAATGACAGAAAAAGCACAGCATGAAATTTCTTCATGGGGTTATGAACACCCCTCGGTAAAGGGCCCTAACGCCTTAATGTTTTTTACCTGGGA
>LFRM01233264.1_pt3 | contig 36324 bp, 33 predicted proteins | sample 618341 | NCBI WGS metagenome assembly LFRM01 (sample SAMN03654438, study PRJNA283298) | anaerobic digester metagenome | isolation source: pool of bioreactors CSTR01a, CSTR02a, and CSTR03a thermophilic anaerobic... | place: Denmark: Kgs. Lyngby | collected 2014-05-21 | reverse complement strand
GCACTCTGAAATGATTTGAAATAACAGCTGAGATCCCTCCTTTTCAAAAGGAATATATCCCCCTTTGAAAATAAACTTATCATTATATTTACTATTTGATAGTTTGCTTAAAACACTTTCTAGAAAATAATAGGTCATAACGGAATTAAAAGTTAATCCTGTTTCAACAGATACTTTATGACACATCGCTGTAATCTTATCTTTATTCATAAATAACCTCCATTGTAGTTCTTACCTTTTCAGCAACCCCCATTTTTTGTGCATATAGAAAGAGCTTATTTATATCAGAGTATTTAGAAGAAGCATATTCTCTTATTGTCTTAGCATAGGTCTCTGGATCTATGTTATTCTTGTTTTGAATTAAATCACATATTATTCTTTCTATATTATAGGCTCTAGCCTTGTTTTGGTATATAGTTTTTACTTCTATAGCTCCCATGTCAGCTATTTCATTTTTCACATAATAAAGCTTCACATTATTTGGTACATTATTTATTTTATAACTGTAAGGTACACTAACTTCCATTACTTGAGGAATTTTGTCAGTTAATCCTTGTAGATATAGAGCAGTCTCATAGGAAAACACAGTCCTTTTGAATTTATACTGAAAAAAATAGTGTTCATCATAATCTCCACCTTTTGAAATATAAATACCTCTATCAATCCTAGTAAGTATATTTTCTTCTACGAGTCTTGTAAGGTAGATTGTAGGAATACCTTCTTCTCTACAATACTGTGTTGTAATAATTCCATTATTTTTTTTTAGATATTTGAGTATCTTATCTTTATGGTTCATATAAACCTCCTTGTTGCATCTATACTGATAGTATATAACTTTTTCAGTGTAAATGCAACAATTAAAAAGCTAACCGTTTGTAATTCGACACGTTTAGATTTTTATTATCAATATTTATTAATACTCTCCTAAGATAAAAAAACCTTGAACCCTCTGTTTCCAAAGGTTTCAAGTCTTTTGTCTATCACTCGAACTCTATAGTTCCAGGTGGTTTACCTGTCAAGTCATAAAAGACTCTATTGACATGTTCAACTTCATTAACAATTCTAGTAGTGACTTTCTCTAATAGCTCCCAAGGAAGATTAGCAGATTCAGCGGTCATAAAGTCTGTTGTAGTTACTGCCCTTAAGGCAATAGCATAATCATATGTTCTAAAGTCTCCCATAACGCCAACTGAACGCATATTAGTAAGTGCCGCGAAGTACTGGTTAGCTACTACGCCAGATTTATCAAGCTCTTCTCTAAAGATAGCATCTGCTTCTTGAACAATCTTAACCTTATCAGCTGTAACTTCACCAATTATTCTAATTCCCAAGCCTGGACCAGGAAATGGCTGCCTGTTAACTAGGTAATCAGGTAGTCCAAGTTCTCTTCCAAGCTTTCTTACTTCGTCCTTAAAAAGGGGTCTGAGAGGCTCTATTATCTCTTTGAAGTCTACATGGTCAGGAAGACCTCCAACGTTGTGGTGTGACTTGATAACGGCTGATTTACCTAGTCCTGATTCAATTACATCAGGATATATTGTTCCTTGAACAAGGTAATCAACAGTTCCTATCTTTTTAGCCTCTTCTTCAAAGATTCTAATGAATTCTTCTCCAATAGCTTTTCTCTTCTCTTCAGGTTCAATAATTCCTTTAAGCTTATCGTAGTATCTTTGCTTCGCATCAACCTTAATAAAATTAAGGTTATAATCTCCATCAGGTCCGAAAACTCTTGATACCTCTTCAGCCTCGTTTTTCCTAAGAAGTCCGTGATCTACAAAAACGCAAGTGAGCTGACTTCCAATTGCTTTTGATAAAAGAACAGCAGAAACGCTAGAATCAACTCCACCAGATAATGCGCAAAGAACCTTTCCGCCCTTTACTTTCTCTCTTATGGATTTAATCTGCTCATCAGCATAAGAATCCATCTTCCAGTCTCCTTTGCATCCACATATATTGAGGATAAAATTAGAAAGAATCTTAGGTCCTTCCTCAGTATGATTAACCTCAGGATGAAACTGAATAGCATAAAGATTTTCTTCTCTATTTTCCATGACAGCAACAGGGCAGTCAATCGTATGCGCAACTGTTTCAAATCCACTTGGTACTTTTGATATATAGTCAACGTGGCTCATCCAGCATGTGGTATCATCTCTTACATCTTTAAGAATTCCATCTCTTTTATCAATTTTAAGCCTAGCTTTACCAAATTCACTAACTGGCGCCGTACTTACCTCGCCGCCAAACTGATGGGTCATCATCTGCGCTCCATAGCAAAGACCAAGAACTGGAACTCCTAACTTATAGATTTCCTCATCCACCTTAGGCGAATTATTTTCATATATACTGTTTGGTCCTCCAGTAAATATTATACCTTTAGGATTTTTAGCTTTTATCTCATCCATAGATATGTCGTAGTTATGCACCTCACAGTAGACGCTGCAGTCTCTTACACGTCTTGCGATAAGCTGGTTATATTGTCCTCCGAAATCTAGGACTAAAATCATCTCTTTATTCAATAGATCTCCTTTCTATGAAAAAACCTCTAAACAAAGTTTAAAGGTTTAATAGTTATTACCTTACAATACTGCCAGAAGTTTCCTTAAGAATGACATCATGAGCTCCGCCTTCTACAATAGAAGTCGCAGAAACAAGCGTAAGCTTTGATTCCTTTTGGAGTTCTTTGATAGTAAGTGCGCCACAGTTACACATAGTAGACTTAACTTTACCAAGTGAAATACTAACGTTATCATGAAGTTTTCCTGCATAAGGAACATAAGAATCAACGCCCTCTTCAAACTTCATTTTAGGATCTCCACCAAGGTCATATCTCTGCCAGTTCCTAGCACGGTTAGATCCTTCACCCCAGTATTCTTTAACATAGTTGCCGTTTAAGTTTAGTTTGTTTGTAGGTGACTCATCAAATCTAGCAAAATATCTACCAAGCATGATAAAGTCAGCTCCCATAGCAAGAGCAAGTGTCATATGATAATCATATACTATGCCGCCATCAGAACAGATAGGCACATAAAAACCCGTCTTTTTCGCATAGTCATCTCTAGCCTTAGCTACTTCGCAAACTGCTGTAGCCTGGCCTCTTCCTATTCCCTTTTGCTCTCTTGTAATACAAATAGATCCTCCGCCTATACCGATTTTTACAAAATCAGCTCCAGCTTCAGCAAGGTAATTAAAACCTTCAGCATCAACAACGTTACCTGCACCTATTTTTACACTATCGCCGTATTTGTCTCTTACCCACTTTATTGTTTCAGCTTGCCACTCAGAAAAGCCTTCAGATGAATCTATAACTAAAACATCTGCTCCAGCATCTACTAGTGCGGGAATTCTCTCTTCATAATCCCTGGTATTTACTCCAGCTCCAACCATATATCTCTTATGATCATCGAGAAGCTCATTAGGATTGTCTTTATGACTATCGTAATCTTTACGAAATACGAAATGCGTAAGTCTCATATTATCATCTATAATCGGTAGTTGATTTAGCTTATGATCCCAAAGTAAATCATTAGCTTCTGATAAAGTTATTCCATCCTTGCCATATAATATTTTATCTAAAGGAGTCATAAACTCGGAAATTTTAGTATCCTCACTCATTCTGCTCACTCTATAATCTCTGCTAGCAACAATTCCAACAATTTCTCCGCTTGGAGTACCATCCTTTGTAACAGCTACAGTAGAGTGACCTGTCTTATTCTTAAGTTCAAGTACATCTTTAAGCGTTTGATCTGGTCTAAGATTTGAGTCACTTTTTACAAAGCCTGCTTTATGAGCTTTAGCTCTTTTAACCATTTCAGCTTCGCTTTCAATTGTTTGAGAACCGAATATGAAAGAAATGCCGCCTTCTCTAGCAAGTGCTACGGCCATTGTATCATCAGATACAGCCTGCATAACTGCAGATACCAAAGGAATTTTCATGGTAATCTCCGATTCCTCTCCGACTTTATGCTTAACTACAGGTGTCTTTAAACTAACGTTTTCAACCTTGCATTCCTTACTGGAATATCCGGGCACCAATAAATACTCATTAAATGTTCTTGATGGTTCCTTGAAAATAGACGCCATTGTTACCTCCTAGTTTTTATATGTAAATCTAACTAATTCAAATTATTAACGGCAAGTATAACACAAATAGGGATAATTATAAAGAGGAAATTATTAATTTCTCAATTTATAATTTATCAAAATTCATGTAATCACTAACTGTTTTTATGAGAAAATATCTTTTTCTTTATTTCAAAGTATTAGCAATTCTAGTAAGTGCTTCTTCTAAAACATGCTTAGGACAAGCAGCATTTAATCTAACAAAGCCTTCAATTGATCGACCAAACATCGCTCCACCTTCTAATACTACATGTGCTTCATCTGCAATCTTTTCAAGTAGTTCCGTTTCCGACAGACCATAGTCCCTAAAATCAATTAAAGCCAAATATGTCCCTTCTGGTTTGTTAAATCTAGCTTTAGGAAGATGCTCTTTTATAAAGGACTCCATAAAATCAAAGTTATCGTCTAGCACTTCATTTAATTCCTTGACCCACTCTTCACCTTGGTTGTATCCAGCAATAGTAGCGGTAGCCGTAAAAGGATTGATGAAACTTTCTCCCACGTATTTTTTAATTTTATCTCTAATATCTTTATTATCGATAACAAAGTTGGTAATCTGAAGACCCGCTAAATTAAAAGTCTTATTNNGGTATAGGTTATATGCAGAAACAAATTCCGCATCTTTTCTTATTAAATCACAATGAATTTCATCAGCAATAACAATAACGCCGTGTGCCTCGCATAATTCCATCATTTTCTTTACGTCGCTCTCACTCCATATTTGGCCTACGGGATTATGAGGATTACATAGTATAAACAGCTTATTTTTACTGTCTCTTACCTTCTTTTCAAAGTCAAGAAGATCTATACTGTAGTTATTGTTGAAATCACATAGTAATTTATTGCTTACAATCTTTCTATTAGTCCCTTTTATTTGAGAAGCAAAGGGATAATATACGGGATCTTGAATGATGATTCCATCACCCTCATCTGTAAGCGCTTTTAAAACATTTCTAATTCCTGTGACAGTGCCCGCACTATATACTAAATTCTTAGAATCTATATCAATATTATGCCTTCTCTTATACCAATTAACAATACTTTCGTTATATTCCTTAGAGATATATGTATATCCAAATATCTCTTTATCCACTCTCTCGTGAAGAGCATCTAAAATTTCAGGAGCACATGGAAAGTCCATATCAGCTACCCAAAGAAAAATAGTATCATCATAAGAATTAAGCTTTAGCGACTTCTTAACCTTATTGCTGTCGGTTTTAAATGAGCTGGTTCCACTTCTATCTATTTCTTTAGTCCAATTGTATTTACTCATACCCTACCCCCCCCCAATTTATATTACTAATTATTATATCACAACTTAGCGTGTATATGAAAAAAGTCCAGCAGCTTTTTGCTACTGGACTTATATGTGTTCGTGTTACATCATGCCGCCCATGCCGCCCATTCCACCTGGTGGCATACCTACAGAAGAATTTTCATCCTTAATATCAACGATGCCAGCTTCAGTAGTAAGAAGCATACTAGATACACTAGCCGCATTTTGAAGCGCAGACCTAGTAACCTTAACTGGATCTACGATACCTGCCTTAATCATATCCTCATATTTTTCGTTAGTAGCGTTAAATCCAACACCAACAGCGCTTTTCTTAACACTAGCAACTACTACGCTGCCTTCATAACCTGCATTTTCTGCAATCTGTCTAACAGGTTCTTCAAGTGCTCTCATAACTATTGATGCGCCTGTTTTTAGGTCACCTTCGAGAGTCTCTACGTACTTACAAACATTTCCAATAGCTCCAACAAATGCAACTCCGCCGCCAGATACTATGCCTTCTTCAACAGCTGCTCTTGTAGCATTAAGCGCATCTTCTAATCTTAACTTCTTTTCTTTAAGCTCAGTTTCAGTAGCTGCACCAACTTTTATTACTGCAACTCCGCCTGCAAGTTTTGCAAGTCTTTCAGCAAGCTTTTCACTATCGAAATCAGAAGTTGTATCTTCAATCTGAGTTCTAATTTGTTCAATTCTATTTTCAATATCACCTAGTTCGCCTCCACCGCTAACAATAACAGTGTTATCCTTGTTAACCTTAACAGTTCCAGCTCGACCAAGCATGTCTATAGTAGCTTCTTTTAATTCATATCCAAGTTCTTCGCTAATCACTGTACCGCCTGTTAATATAGCGATGTCTTCCATCATAGCTTTTCTTCTATCACCAAATCCTGGAGCCTTAACAGCTACAACATCAAGTGTTCCTCTTAGCTTGTTTACTACTAAAGTAGCAAGTGCTTCGCCTTCAAGATCTTCTGAAACGATAAGAAGTTTTCTACCAGCCTTCATAATTTCTTCTAGCAAAGGTACTAAATCTGCAATAGAAGCAATTTTTTTATCGGTGAGTAAGATGTATGGATTATCTAAAACAGCTTCCATCTTATCAGTATCTCCTACCATATAAGGAGATAAGTAGCCTCTGTCAAACTGCATACCTTCTACAACATCTAAAGTAGTACCTAGTGACTTAGATTCTTCAACTGTAATAACTCCATCTTTACCAACCTTATCCATAGCTTCAGCTATTAGGTCTCCAATTTCATCATCAGCTGCAGAAACAGCTGCAACCTGTGCAATGCTTTCTTTGTTTTGAACCTGAACTGCAATTTCTTTTAAATAATCAACTGCACAATCAACTGCTCCTAAGATACCTTTTCTTAAAATCATAGGGTTAGCACCAGCTGCAACATTTTTAAATCCTTCTTTTATGATAATCTGTGCTAATAAAGTAGCCGTAGTAGTTCCGTCGCCTGCAACATCATTTGTCTTAGTTGCAACTTCCTTTACTAGCTGAGCTCCCATATTTTCAACAGAATCTTCAAGTTCAATATCTCTTGCTATAGTAACACCATCGTTTGTAATCATAGGAGATCCAAAAGGTTTACCGATTAAAACGTTTCTTCCCTTAGGTCCTAGTGTAATCTTTACAGTATCAGCAAGTTTATCAACACCTACTTGTAATTTTCTTCTAGCTTCTTCGCCATAATATAAATCTTTAGCCATTTATCTATCCTCCTATTTTTCAACCTTCGCCAAAATATCGCTTTGGTTCATTATTGTGTACTCTTCACCATCGTATTTAATCTCTGTACCTGCGTACTTTGAGAAAACAATTCTGTCACCTTCTGAAAGCTCCATATCTTCATCTTTAGTTCCAGGTCCTACAGCGACAACCTCAGCTACCTGGGGTTTTTCCTTAGCACTACTAGTCAATATAAGTCCACCCTGAGTTTTTTCCTCAGCTTCTAATTTCTTAATTACAACTCTACTACCTAATGGTTTGATTCCTACGCTCATTTTCTTACCTCCGTTAATTTTCTGTTAGCACTCTTGTTATATGAGTGCCAGTTACAATCATTATTTTAATTCTAAATTGGCTTTTTGTCAACAACTTATTACAATAAAAATGTGAAATTTTCTTCACATTAAATCTTTTTCTCTCTGAAATAATAGAATAAATATTGTTGAGCAAAGCCTCCGTACTCTCCAAACTTCATTTTTGCAAATTCGTTAATACTCTTATCTCCTACTAAATTAAACATTTCCTTCATAATACGCTTAACCCAAACATCAATAGGAAAGGCGGAGTGAAAGCCCATTCCAAACAAAAGTATGCAGTTAGCAACTTTCGGACCTATTCCATTAAAGGAAATGAGCCAATTTGTAGCTTGCTCTAAATCACAGTCACAACTTTCCCTTTGATACTGTTTAGCCGCATCAATTATATACCTAGCCCTATAACCTAGCTTAATATCATCTAAATCTGCAATATCCAGTTTGGCTATAGCCGCCGCATCAGGAAAGGAATAGTACTTTTTACCGTCGTATTCATAAATCTCATCACCGAATTTTTCTGACAATTTCTCTACGCAGCCCCTAATCCTGGGAATATTGTTGTTTTGTGAAATAATGAAAGAAACTAAAACTTCCCATAAATCCTGATTTAAAATTCTAATGCCATATCCATATTCTAAAGCTTCTTTCATGGATTCTTCTGACTTAAATAGCTCAGCCTTTATCTCGCCATAATCTCTATCTAAATCAAGATACTCATTCCAATTAAGATTTCCAGTAGCATCTATATCAAGTAAATCGCCTTTTAAAGTAATCTTTGCAAATACACCTTTTACCACCCCAATATAAATATCATCATCGACCTTATCCCATCTAAAGCACTGCCCGCACTGAAACACGTGGTCTAAATTAATATCTTTAACATCAGTTATCCGTGTGTTTAACATAAAATTTTATATCCTTAATCTCGACATCAAGGCTTGTAATCTGAAAAGCCGTCATGTTCTCTATCATATCTTTAACTTTTTCTTGGAAATTTTTAATAACATCCATCATCTCATCGCAGTACCTTGCAGTTATCTCGACTACTATTTCAAGATTGCTTGTATTGGCATTATCATAAGAAGCATTTACGATCAAATACTTGCTATACTCTCCTGCAGTGCATCTAATTATATCTCTTAGAACCCTCTCACTTATTACATATTGACCAGCATAGCTAAACGTAGGTCTTACTACTGTTCTTTCCTGGATAGAAGAAGCTTCCATCATTGAAAAGGATCTAAGCAGCTTAAGAGGGTTTAAAAAGTATCCAGCAAAATCACGTTTAAGCTGAAAAGTTGGCGCTGGAATTACATGTTCGCCCTGCTGCTTTCTCTGTTTTTTAGCAGTATTTCTTTCGCTTTCAGTTGTAAAGTCGGCTATATACATCCTCTCATCAGGCGGGTGAAGCTCTAATCTTTCGATTATTATATCTATCATGCGATCAGATGTGCCAAGTATAATTATACTTTTAGGATTTATCTCCTTTATTTTATCTGTAACTTTCTCTCTCCATTCAGGATACACAAAAAGAGCCGTCTTAACTGCACCTATTACGGTTTTAGCCCTTTTAGCTGATGTGCCAGCAACGACCTCGTTTTTATAAATGAAAAGTCCATCATCTATAATTGCTTCAATATTAAATTTTTTACAGAGGTTCATAGCTTGGTAACTTTTACCTGTTCCGCTTTCCCCTGAAAAAGAATAAATTTTCATCTTTACAAACTAATCCTCTTCTGTTATACTAGTCATCGGAACGTACACATAAGAACGTTTAAACACTAATTTAGGAGGTAACAACATGGCTTATAAAATCACTGACGAGTGTATCGGTTGTGGAGCTTGCTTAGACACATGTCCAACAGGCGCAATATCAGAAGGTACACCTTATGTAATAGACGAAGCAACATGCATTGACTGTGGAGCTTGCGTAGGCGAATGTCCTACAGGCGCTATTATCGAAGACTAAACGACTACAAATTAAACCGTAGCATTGCTACGGTTTTTTTATTTGATTTATTTCACTTTTTTTGCCTTGGCAGCAACCTCAGTTTTCTGCTTGTTAATAGTTGATTCTTTACTCGACATGTTATTCATTTGAAATGCTAAAGTATGCAAATTCTCACTCAAATGAACATTCTCAAGAGCTATTCTGTCTGGCACCTCAATGTCAATAGGCGTGAAATTCCATATTCCCTTAATACCTGCAAAGATAAGCTTATCAGCTACCTCTTGTGCATTATCTCTAGTAACACATATAACTCCAATGTCAATATGATTGTCTTCTACATAATCAACAATATTTTCAAAGTCATATACTTTGATATCATTTATCTTAAGACCTATTAGTTTAGGATTAATATCGAATAAGCCCATAACCTTAAAACCAGATTTATAGTAATAAGTATAGTTAGCAATAGCTTGTCCTAGGTTACCTGAACCTACGATTACCATCTTGTATTCCTTATCAAGACCAAGTATCGCACTTATCTCATTGTATAAACCCTCAACACTATATCCATATCCTTGCTGTCCGAATCCACCAAAAGTATTTAAGTCCTGTCTGATCTGAGAAGCGGTGTATCCAATTAATGCACTGAGTTCATTGGAAGATATCTTAGTAACTCCTTTTTTTCTTAGTTCGTTTAAGTACCTTCTGTATCTAGGTAATCGCTTAATAACCGCACTAGAAATTCTCGTATTCTTACTCATTCATTTTCCTTCTCTCAATAAAAATATATTACATATTTTCTTCTACGTATTTAACAAGGTCCTCTACATTTACTAGATTTTCTGCTTCATCATCAGGAATTTCGATGTCATATTCCTCTTCGATACTTAGAATAATCTCTACAGCATCAAGTGAATCAGCCTCTAGATCTTTCATTAAATTTGTTTTCATTTCAACTAAAGATTCATTTACCCCTAATTGCTCAATTATAATTTCCCTTATTTTTTCAAAAACCATTTTCAGTCCTCCCGTTTCCTTTTATTAATAAGACATATTATAGCAAAAATTAAGAATTTTGCAAGTTTATTTTAATTCTTAATGGAGTTTCATCCATTTGCTATACTTGTCATCCAGTCGCTTTTTACATTCTTCCATATCTTTTTCGTACTTAACAAGGAGCACATGATCGGTAAAATTATCCTCATTACACATTTCTTTATGATAATAATCTATTTTATCTTCAAGCTCAGCTATTTCATCTTCGATCTTTTCGATGTCCCTTTGTCTCCTCCTGGCTTTCGCTTCATCCTTTTTCTTCTGCTTCCTAGCTTGCTCAGCTGAAGCAATAGGCTCAGCAGAAATAGTCTCCCCAGCTAGAACCTGCAAATGTTCTTTGCCAGATTTAGTGTCATTACTTTTCTCAATATAGTAATCGTAATTTCCCAGGTATTCTACAAATCCGTCAGAAGTAAGTTCTAGAATCTTACTTGGAATCTTATTTAAAAGATATCTGTCATGAGAAACTATAATCATAGTCCCCTCAAACTGCATAAGAGCATCCTCAAATACCTCTTTAGCGTCAATATCAAGGTGATTTGTAGGTTCATCAAGTATAAGAGTGTTGGAACCAGCAAGCATCATCTTAAGAAGAGATAATCTAGCTTTTTCTCCTCCGCTAAGAGCGCCTACCTTTTTAAACACCGTCTCTTTTGTAAAAAGGAATCTTCCAAGAATTGACCTTATTTCGCCATCCGTATATAGGATAAAGGCATCGTGCAGTTCTTCCATTACTGTTTTTTCATCATCCATAAGAAGCTGGCCTTGGTCATAATAACCAAAATCAACATTATGCCCGACTTTTAGGTAACCTTCATCATATTTTATTTTACCCATCATCATTTTAAGAAGAGTTGTCTTTCCTATTCCATTGTCTCCAACTATACAAATTTTATCGCCTCTTTTAATATCAAAGGCTACATTTTTAAAAAGATCTTTATCTTCAAAAGATTTTTCTAGATTCTCTCCTATCAGAACATCCTTACCACTAGGAAAGTTTTCCCTAAAGGCAATTTTTAATCTTCCATTAGAGTATAGCGGTTTGTTTATTCGTTCTATAGCATCTAACCTCTTCTCTCTTGATCTAGCTCTTTTAGCAAGCTTTTCAGTTCCGCGCTCTTTAAATTTTCTGACGATATCTTCTTGTCTGTCTACTTCTTTTCTTTGCTTTTCGTACGCCTTAAATTCAGCATCTCTTTTTTCGCTTCTCTTGATACCATACTCAGTATAATTTCCGTTATAAACGCTTAGCATGTTGCGATCAATTTCAAAGACTTTGTTAACTAGCTTGTCTAAGAAGTATCTGTCATGTGAAACCAGCACCACAGTGCCGTTATATGACCTTAAATATTGCTCTAGCCACTTCAAAGTACCTATGTCCAAGTGATTGGTAGGTTCATCAAGAAAAAGTATGTCTGGCTTGCTTAAAAGCAGGCACGCAAGTGAAAGCCTAGTTCTCTCTCCACCTGACAGAGTATCGATTGGCTTGTCAAATGACTCTTCTCCAAAAGCCATGCTTTTTAGTATTCCTTTAATCTCACTCTTATATGTATAGCCCCCCATACTCTTATATTTTTCCTGAAGCTGGGTAAATTTTTCGATATTTTTATTTAAATTCTTTTCGCTATCGTCTCCTAGTTTTTCTGACAAATTGTGTAAATCGTTTTCCATTTTATATAAGCCTGAAAAAATTTGATTAACTTCCTGTATCACCGTATTATCTGACTCAAAGCTATCATTTTGCTCAAGATATCCTATTTTAGTATCTGAAGATATATGAAAAGTCCCGGATGTAGCTTCTAGCTCTCCGGTTAATATCTTTAATAAAGTGGTTTTGCCTGCGCCGTTAACGCCAACTATACCCACCTTGTCTCCTTTATTAATATGAAAAGAAACATCTTTGATGATCTCGTCTATTCCATATGATTTGCATAAGTTATTAGCTGATATTACTATCATATTTCAAGTCCCGGATACGCATCTAAGCACAAATCCGATATTTCTCCTTTTTTCATTTTATAATAAGCAGCGCAGCCAACCATAGCTCCGTTATCTGTGCATAAAATAGGCCTAGGTTTATATAGCTTAATGCCTTCTTCTTTGCATCTTTCACTAAGCATCTCACTTAGTCTAGAATTTGCTGCTACTCCACCTGAAACCACTAAAGTATCTTGCTTAAGATTTTTAGCTGCACTAATAGCTTTTTCTACCGTTACCTCTAAGACAGCTTCCTGAAAACTAGCTGCAACGTCTGCGGTATTTATATCATTTCCCTTTTGTTTCTCGCTATTTACGTGATTTAGCACCCCAGTTTTAGTTCCGCTAAAACTAAAGTCTAAACTGTCTTTGTCAAGATAAACTCTTTTGAATTTTATGGCATCTGGATTTCCTTTTTTAGCCAGTTCATCAATCTTTGGTCCACCTGGGTATCCAAGACCAATTACTCTAGCCACTTTATCATAGGCTTCGCCTATTGCATCATCTCTCGTGCTGCCAAGTACTTCGCAGCTTCCATAATCCTTCACCATAACTATATTAGTATGACCACCAGATACAATGAGCCCCAAAAATGGTGGCTCTAAATCTTTATGCTCAATATAGTTTGCAGATATATGACCGTGCATGTGATTAACGCCGACTAGTGGTATTTTCTTAGCAAAGCTAATAGCTTTCGCAGTTGCTATTCCAATAAGTAGAGCTCCAACTAGGCCAGGGCCACATGTTACTCCGATTAAATCTATATCGCCAATAGTAACATTTGCTTTATCTAATGCTTCATCCAAAACGCCATTGATGTTTTCAAGATGATGCCTAGATGCTATTTCAGGAACGACTCCTCCAAAGTTTTTATGTATGTCAATCTGAGATGAAATAACATTTGACAAAATATCCCTGCCATCTGCAAGAATTGCAATTGCCGTTTCATCACAGCTAGTTTCTATTCCCATTGTAAGGTGCCTACCGTCTTTCATATATTAACCTTCCACATTATGATTGCATCTTCTCCATTATCATAATATTTTTTTCTCGTTCCCAGTTTCTCAAATCCAAATTTTTCATATAAACTAATTGCAGCAGCGTTACTTTCCCTTACCTCTAGAGTAAGAGAGTTTATTTTCTTTGATTTTGCCAAATTTATAACTGCTTCCATGAGCTTTGTAGCTATGGATTTTCTTCTATGCCCCGGAAGTACTGACACGTTTGTAATGTCGCCCTCATCTAGTATAAACCATATTCCTATGTACCCAAGGACTTCACCATTTTCTTCAGCAACTATTAAAGTGGCTAAATCATTAATTTCAATTTCGCGCTTTATCGTATCCCTTGACCAAGGAATAGTAAAACAAGTATTTTCAATATTTACTACGTCATTTATATCTTCACTGTTTGCAATTCTAATATTCATTATATCTTACCCTCATCTAGCTTTTGCTGAGCTTCAGCTTTACGCATGTATTCTGGATGCAGTTCCTCAAATTCAATTAAATCTCCGTTTGCATATTTTCTTAGCGCCGCTTTTGCAACAAGCTCCGCCGACTGATGCCTCGTTTCTTCTTCGGAAAATCTAAAATTAAGTCCTGAACTTTTCATCGTTTGAATAATCATTTCTTCATATGCATCAATGCCGTCGCCATAGAAAATTACATTATCTATCTTTCTGTCTTTAATTACGTTTAAAACGTCTACGAGCATATAAGGTCCAGCTTTTAATATGTCTTCATCACGCCTAAATATGCCGCCGTAAACCTGCCCTCTTCTCGCATTTAATATCGGGCAAATCACTTGATCTTTTTCTAGCACTTTAAAGCTTTCTAGCGAGCCAATTTCTATGCAAGGTAAGCTCATAACTTGAGCTATAGCCCTTGCTGTAGATACGCCTATTCTAATCCCCGTAAATGAGCCTGGGCCAACAGACACTGCTATGGCAGATATATCTTCCATTTTTATATTCATATCTTTTATACAGTTACTTGCCAATATGGTTAAGTCTTTTAGATGATTAAAATTATCGAGTGATTTATGGACACACAAATTACAGCTACCATCAATTATAGCTACTGAACCGTATTTACCTGTTGTCTCAAAAGCTAGTATGTACATTTGTAAATCCTCTCATCTTCATTTTTGCCATGCTCGATCTCAATAGTTATTCGGTTTTCTGGAAGAGAACTTATTACTTTATCGGCCCATTCCACTATGCATACTCCGTTACCATAAAAGTATTCATCCGCTCCTATATCAAAAAACTCCTCTTCATTTTCTATTCTATATACATCAAAGTGGAAGAGAGGCATTCTTCCACTTCGATATTCTTTTACTATCGTAAAAGTTGGACTATTAACATTTTCTTTTATACCTAAGCCTTCTGCAACGTATTTGGTCAGGGTTGTTTTACCAGTACCCAAATCACCAATCAAGGCAACTACGTCCCCTGGCTTAAGCATTTTAGCTAATTTAATTCCATATTTTCTTGTTTCTTTTTCGTTACTAATATTAATTACTTCCAAAATTGATTTCCCTATTCATCGTGTAAAAATTGTGAAATTCTTTTGTAAACAAGAAACGTAACCGCCCCGTTTATTCCACCTTTTAGTAAATTAAATGGAATTATAATCGGTAAAAGCATAGTTTTAACTGCTTCCACAGGCACACCCATAAAAACAGGTGTAACAACTAGGTTCATTATACACATTATTAACGTCATTACAAATATACCAATAACTAAAGCTACAACCGCATTTTTTCTAGTTTTATTTCTCTGGTAAAGAATTCCAACTATTATTGCAAATGCTCCGGTTGAAATGAAATGCATAATAAAGCCATAGATACCGTCTCCCCCAAGCACAAAGGCTTGGATAAATGATACCACTAAAGTAACCAAGACTCCAGCTATCGGTCCAAATGCAAAGGCCGTAATGTAAATCGGAATGTCTGCTGGATCATAAACTAGAAATGGTGCAGGTGGGAATGGAATCCTAATAAGTAGGACCAAAACACATGATATGGCAACCATCATCGCCAATTTCACCATTTTCTTGGTATTCATAGAAATACTATTTGTTCTCATAACATCTTCCTCCTAAATAATTTGGAATCTGTCAGGCAATCAAAAAGCCTTGAAAATAAATTCAAGGCAAAAAACAACAAATTAAAATTCGCGTTTCTTTCATCCGGACTATACCGTCGGTATGGGATTTACACCCATTCAGCTTTCGCTCGTGGACTTATGGTTATACCAATTACCACCGGTGAGGAGTTAAACCTCGCCCTGAAACAGATCTTTCTTTAAATATATTACAACAAAACTAAATGCATGTCAACTTGTATATAGCATCTGCATAAATTTTTGTCATCAATACTAATTTATCTAAATTAATTCTTTCGTTTTTTTGATGCATTCTATCTTCGTCACCAGGAAAAGCTCCACCAAAAGCTACGATATTCTTAGTCGCTCTTGCATAGGTACCGCCTCCTATAACTAGCGGTTTACTATCCATATCACCAGTATGATGTTGGTAAACTTCCATTAGCGTTTTAATCATCGGATCATCTGGGTCCTTATATATAGGCTCTTGTGATTTTTCCTTAATTAACCCTATTTTTTCTTTTTCTAATAAGGTATTAAGACCTGCATATATGTCATCGTCAGTAAAAGAAACAGGATATCTTGCATTTACAACTATCTGCACAGCTTCGGAATTCATTTCCATCATTCCTACGTTAACAGTAAGAGGACCAGACACTTCATCATAAAGCTTTATACCTAAACTCTGTCCGTCTATTTCATAACCAATTTTTTTATTGTAGAAAGAAATAAAATCATTTGTCTCTTCAAAGGCAAAATTGAGTTTACCTAAAAATTCCATCATAATAGAAATCGCATTTAACCCTAACTCAGGGTGCGCGCCATGGGCTGATACTCCATGGGTGGTTATCTCAAGAGATTTTCCAATCCCTTTAAAGTTTATTTTATATTCGTTTTCTTTTCTAAATAAAGAGCCTAATTCTTTGATACTTTCATAAGTGCCTCTGTCCTCACACTTAACCACAGCTCTTGCGTAGTCAGGAACCATATTGGGAGCATTACCTGCCTTTATGCTGGTTAGCTCAAGGCCTTCACCTGATTTATTTTCAGATAATTTCCTTGCTAAACTAAAATAAACAATTCCCTTTTCTCCGTTTATAGCAGGGAAGTCTCCATCGGGTGTTATCCCAAAATCCGGTGCCTTTGTTTTGGAAAGGTAATAGTCCATACCTTTCCACCCTGTCTCCTCGTCTAAACCGAGTATAAGTCTAATATTCTTCTTTGGAACTATGCCCGCTTCTTTAATGGCCTTCATAGCATAAAGACAAGCTATAACCGGCCCCTTATCATCAGTTGTTCCTCTTCCATACATCCAGTTATCAACAATTTCGCCGCCATACGGATCGTGCTCCCAATTGTCGCCTTCAGGAACAACATCCAGGTGACCTAGTATAGCAAAGGTTTCCTTGGCATCTTCTCCTGTAAATTCAATATGACCACCGTAGTTATCGATATTTGTGGTATCAAATCCAAAATGTTCGCCTATTTCAAGTGTTCTTTTATATACGTTATGAACACCTTTGCCAAAAGGATATACATCTCCATCAGGAGATTGTACAGGATCATCTAAAACACTTTTCATCCTTATTATTTCAGCTAAAGTTCCTATCATCTCTTCCTTACTCTCTTCTACCAGGTCAAGATATGTCATTACTATACTCCTTGCACACCTTCAATTTCAGGATAGCTTTCCTTTAAAATCTTAAACACAAGACCTTGAAGTGTTTGCTGCGCACTAGGGCATCCAGAGCATTGACCTTTGAGTCTGACTTTTACAATTTTGTCCTCTGTATATTCAACAAACTCAATATCTCCACCATCTCTTTGTAATGCCGGTCTAATAACTTCAATTGCTGCTTTAATCTTATCTTCCATAATATTTTCTCCTTTATTCTTTATCTTCTTCAGTAACGGATTTTTCTTTGGTAACCTTAAGGTCCTCTGCCTTTTCTATTGTTTCTATAACAGGTTCTTCTTTTTTTGACGGTTTGACATCATTGGCCAAATAGTCAAGGATTGGTTTACCATTTTTTAATACTGCGATGTTTACAGGCCTTAAAGGGTTACCATCTTTCGAAAATCTAAACGTACCTGTAACACACTTTAAATTATATGTATCGGCTAGTGCATCTCTGATAGCTAAGCTATCTGCAGAACCAGCTGCGTTAATAGCATTCATCAATAATAAATATGCATCGTACCCTAGCGCTACGTTTTGTGAAGGGACAGCATCCTCACCGTATTTAAGCTGATATTCCAATAGAAATTTGTTTGCTTCCATAGCTGCATTTTTGTCAGTTTCATTTTCTTCATTGATTATTGTGTCAGACGGGAATGATACCTTAATATTTGGGTGGTTCCCCATCATGTCAATGAAATCTTGATTATTCCAATCTTTTGTTCCTATAAAAGTAATGTCAGTCATATTCTCGTTTTCTATTTGAGTGAACATTAAATCAGCTTTTTTAACACCTATCGGCATAAAAATCACCTTTGCCTCTGATTGCTTAATTTCGCCCAATACATCAGAAAAATCTTTTTCATCTGGATCTATAGTCGCATTTAGTGTAAGCGCATGGTTATTGCTATCATAACTATCAACCTTGTCTTTAAAGTTTCTTATAATTGACCTGTGCGAATCATCGTCCCTAATTTTAATTATTCCCACATTTTTAGCTTTTAAACGTTCTACTGCATATTCTGCTAAATATTGTCCTATCATCGACTCTAATACGCTGACTCTAAAATAGTAATCGTTATCCGCCGTTATCAATGGATTAATGCACGAAGGCGTTATCGTAGGAATTTGTGCTTGTAATATTTTCTTACTAGCAGTAAGAGAACAAACTTCTCCTGCACTACCAATAATCGCTACAGGTTTAAGTTTAATTAATCCCTCTATAGCGCTATTTGCAGAATAAATATTAGACTGATTATCTAATATAACTAATTCTACATCTTTACCTATTACGTCGCTATAGATGCTGTGAGCTAGTTCAATTCCTTTAATTTCATCATTTCCCTGCTTGGAATATTCTCCAGTTTGAGCTTCAAATACCCCAATGACTATCTTTTTCTCATAGTCACTTGACAGGTAAGTCTGTTCAAATATATTGTATGTTGAACAGCTTGCTAATGCTCCTATAAGTACCATTATACTTACTAGCGTAGCTAGCCATTTTTTAAAATTCATCATATTACCTTCCTATTGCCTAATATCTTTTATCGCTTTTCTTAAAAGCAACGCCGAATCAATATTATTTACTTTATTCCTAAATGACGAAGAATTAGGAATACCTTTTGTATACCAACCTATGTGCTTCCTCATCTCTCTTACTGCAATATTCTCTCCCTTGTTAGTAGCTATCAAATCAAAGTGCCTGAGCATTACATCTTTTTTTTCTTGAATTGTCGGTCTTGCCATGTCAAAATTTCCTTCGTAAGCTGCCTTAAGCTCTCTAAATATCCAGGGATTTCCTAAAGCGCCTCTTGCTACCATAATAAAATCACAGCCTGTTTCTTCAATCATTCTAATGCCATCACAGGCTGAATGAATGTCGCCATTTCCTATTACAGGAATGCTTATTTCTTCCTTAACCTTCCTGATTATGTCCCAGTCAGCTTTGCCACTGTAGAACTGTTCTCTAGTTCTTCCGTGAACAGCAACAGCTGATGCTCCAGCAGCCTCTACGGCTTTTGCAACTATAACCGCATTAATGTTATCTTCATCAAATCCCATTCTTATTTTAGCTGTAATTGGCTTGTCTGAAACTTTTACGAGTTTTTCAATTATGTCATATATCAAATCTACTTTTTTAAGTAGAGCAGACCCTTCTCCATTTTTTACAATTTTGGGCACTGGGCAACCCATATTAATGTCAATTAGCGCTGCATCTAAAGGCTCTAGAATCTTAACTGCTTCTGCCATGATACTTGGCACTGAGCCAAACATCTGAATTCCGACCGGCTTTTCTATTTCAGAAATATTAATCATATCTTTTGATTTTCTATCCCCATAAAAAAGACCCTTTGCACTTATCATTTCGGTATACATCATCGCTGCACCGTAATTTTTACAGATGATTCTCATCGCTTCGTCTGTAACTCCTGCAAGGGGCGCAAGAAAAAACGGATTGTCAAAAGTAATATTTCCAATCTTTTTATTAATCCTAGTCATATTAATCTAAAATAAGCTCCATTTTTTCTTCATCGTTCATAACATAGGCTTTGTGTTTGTCTCCATTGTTATCATTTCTAAGCTTTTTATTGTTCTTGTTTTTATCATATATTATTTTAAGGCCTTCCAATGTAAGAAGTTTATCTACAACATCTATGCAATCAAGCCCGCTTTCTATTATAGTAGCCAGTCCGCCTGTAGCAATTGTTGTTACTTCTTTGTCATCACCACAAATTTCTATTAGTTCTTTTTTCATGGTTCTAACTATATAATCAACTACGCCCATGTGCCCGTATATTAAACCAGACTGCATGCTTTCTATCGTGTTTTTACATATTGTATGCCCTGGCATTTCCAGCTCTACTTTAGGCAGCTTGGATGTTTTTTCAAATAGTGCTTCTGATGAAATTTTAAGTCCGGGAGCAATGGTGCCTCCAAGATACTCTCCTTTATCAGTAACTGCACAAAATGTAGTCGCTGTACCAAAATCAATTATAATTAAAGGTCCTCCGTATTTTGCATGAGCTGAAACGGCATTTACTATTCTATCCGCACCGACCTGCTTTGGATTGTCATATTTAACTATCAGTCCAGTTTTTACGCCTGAGGCTACAACAACAGCCTTTTTCTTAAAGTATTTCTGTGACAGATGCTGAAGCGTGAATAAAACAGAAGGAACTACAGTAGATATAATCATATCATCTATTTCCGAAGGAGCAATCCCCTCATGATAAAACAGTTGATAAAGTATCATACCGTATTCGTCGGCACTTTTTCTTGTGTCTGTTTCTAGTCTCCAGTTTGTTATCAGTTTCCCATCATCAAAGACACCTAAGACAATATTGCTGTTACCAACGTCAAAAGCTAATAGCATTAGTCATCCTCCTTAAACTACTTTTTCTAGTCTTTGTAAAGCCAATGCCATAGTAAGCCCTGGTATTACTCTGTTTCCTGTAATTTCAGCCCCTAGAATTTCGTTAATTCTCTTAAGTCTGTACTGAACAGTATTTGTATGAATGCTCATAAAAGAAGCTGTCTTATTGCTATTCATGCCTGCATCTAAAACAAATGTTTCCAAGGTATCTAAAAGCTGTTTTGCCTTATTAGGCGCTAGTTCTCTATTAAAAGATTCAAGCAAGTCAAGATAAGTCTTTTTAAGGTGTCCATTTTGAATATGTATGTTTATGCAATTACTAACTAGTGCTAATTCATATTTCGTAAACACTCTCTTATAAGGGAATACGCTTTCCACAAAAGTCCAAGTCTCATTTATAAGCTTGAAGCCGTCTGCAGCTCCCTCTATTCCGTCGGTTCCTGTAACGTGGAAAATCCTAACTTCTTTATGATTTTCTTTAAGCTTATCAAAAAGTGTAAGGCAAACAGCCTTATCCGATACTTCGTCTTCATCAGAAGAGTTTTTAAGTATTACTCCGTATGTTTCAAGATCTTCAACAACCTTTATTAATTTAAAGTCTTCACCATCATTAAAATCATTCATGGCTTTAATGCCTTCTTCGTTTTCAATACCCGTAGCATAAAATACGCTTATGATTTTATCAGCACCAAAACCAGCTTCATCTTTAATGCTATATCCTAGGCTCTTATTGCCTCTAAACAAAGCTTTTACAAATTCTGCAGTTGCATCACTTTCTGGCGTGTATTTCCACATACCGATTGCTAGTTCGATTATTTCTGCTAACTTAGTAATCTCTCCTGCTGAGTAATTATCTTCGTTATCAACTATAAATAGGAAATATTTTTCTTTATCTATAACAACTGGGCCCCAATAAGTAAGAACTCCGTTTACATCAACTAAAGTATACACTCCCACTTTTTCAAAGTTCTTTTTCTTACCCAGCTTAACAGCCTCTTCTATAGAGGTTCTATGTCTTGTTTCAACACTTAGCACTGGATTAAAATCCTCGCTAAGAAGGACTACTTGAAAATCATTTTTAATAGCCGATTCCCTAAGTGCAGCCTGAAAACTGGTGTGTTTTTCAAAATTTAGCAGATGATAAATAGTATTATTTATCAAACTGTTTTTAAATTTATCACCATAAAGGATTTTATCTTGAATTTGCTCTAATACATTTGAATATGTAATCTCACTGTTTGTAAACAGAGAAACTAAAGGAAAATTAAGACTTTCAGCTAATTCTGCAACTTTGTTGTTTACACTTTTAACGCCGTCGTTAGTGCAAAATATTACAAGTGCTGATACTGAAGCTTTCGCTAATCCCTTTACAAATTCACATTGTAAGTCTATATCATCAACGCATTGCCAAAAATGTGTAAGAACAAGTTGTTCCTTAACACCGTTGTTTTTTATTCCGATCTCAAGTTTAGTTTCGTCTAATACTGATATGGTTCTAACCCTATTTTCCAGTTTTTTATTACCTGCCAGAACAACACTATTTTTGAATACATCCAATTGTAAACAATCTCTAATTGTAATCTTCATATCAATCTCCTAATTGTCCTTATCGGTTTTCTCTTCTTCGAGATCAGCGTCAGGCTCTGTTTCGGCTTTCGCTTCTTCAAGCTCAGTTTCAGCTTCAGGTTTCTCTTCTTCATGCTCTTCGCTTAAATAGTCGGAATCAAATTTAGCAAGTTCCTCTTCTAGTTTTTTCTTTTCTTCCTCCTGCAAGCGTTTTCTTTCTTCAGATTCCATTTTGTTAGCTTCACGAGTTTCTTCATCCTTAGCTCTTACAGCTTCAGCCATTTCCTTAGGTGTCATTTCAATATTATAAAGTATTTCAAATTGATCACGATCTATAGTTTCTACCTCTAAAAGTGCCTCGGCAACATTAGTGATCCTGTCCATATTTTCTGTAATAATCGTCTTAGTTTCTTCATAAGCTTCTTCTAGCATTGCTTTAATTTCTACATCTATTTCAGATGCAACTTTTTCAGAGTACTGCTGCCTAGTAGAAAAGTCTTTTCCTAAGAATACTTCATCGCTAGATGAGTAACTAACTGGTCCCATATTTTTGCTAAATCCATATTTAGTAACCATCTCTCTTGCTATTGCAGTAGCTCTTTGTAAATCGTTACTTGCTCCTGTACTTATGTCATCGAGTATAAGCTCTTCTGATACCCTGCCAGCAAGTAAATGCTTGATTGTGGATAACATCTGACCTTTAGTTTCATAGTACCTATCTTCTTCTGGTAGATACATGGTAAATCCGCCTGCAGCTCCTCTAGGCACAATTGTAACTTGGTGGACTGGGTCAGAGCCTGGAAGCGCTCTCATAACCACTGCATGTCCTGCTTCATGATAAGCCGTAAGTTTTCTTTCTGATTCACTTATTACTCTTGATTTTTTAGCAGGTCCTGCCATAACTTTTGTAGTAGCTTCTTCAATTTCTTCCATCCTGATGTTTGTACCATTTCTTCTAGCTGTAAGAAGCGCTGCCTCATTTATCAAGTTTTCAATGTCTGCAGGTGAAAATCCAGGTGTACGCCTAGCTAGTATCTGAGGAGAAACACCTTCTGCTAAAGGTTTATTCCTCGAGTGAACCTTAAATATAGCTTCTCTAGCTTGCACATCTGGCATTCCTATTACTATTTGTCTATCAAATCTGCCCGGCCTTAGTAGCGCTGGGTCTAAGATGTCTGGCCTATTAGTTGCTGCTAATATTATAACTCCAGCATTTTCTTCAAATCCATCCATTTCAACTAACAGTTGGTTAAGTGTCTGTTCTCTTTCGTCGTTACCGCCTCCAAGTCCAGCTCCTCTTTTACGACCAACCGCATCAATTTCATCTATAAAAATTATGCAAGGCGTGTTTTTCTTGGCTTGCTCAAACAAATCTCTAACTCGCGATGCTCCTACTCCGACAAACATTTCAACAAAGTCAGAACCACTTATTGTATAAAATGGTACTGCTGCTTCGCCTGCCACAGCCTTTGACACGTAAGTTTTGCCTGTTCCAGGTCTGCCTACTAAAAGTACTCCTTTAGGAATACGTGCACCAAGCTGTTTATATTTATCTGAATCTTTTAAGAAATCAACTATTTCTTCTAACTCTTGTTTTTCTTCATCAAGACCGGCTACATCTTCAAACTTAAGATTTTTACCAGTATCTTTATACATCTTGGATTTATTCTTGCCAAATTGGAAAGCTTTGTTGTTTCCTCCTTGGTTCATCATGAAGTAAAATAGGAACCCAAGTGCCGCTATCATAACTATTGTAGGTAGAAGGGCAAGGAAGGAAAATCCACTCTCTGGTGCATCACTTTCCATCTTGATTTTTCCATCTTCCATCATAGGATATACATATGTGTTGTTCATATAATCTATATCTACAATAGATGATGCATAAGTGTATACTATGTTGCCTGAATTTAATGTTCCTGTAAGTTTCCTTTCAGAAATATTCAGTTCTTTAATTTTACCCGATTCCACTTGTTCTACGAACTCTGAAAACTGAACTTCTTTTACCTTAACAGGTTCTTCAACCCCCTTATACACAAAGGCTGCAGTTAATACTACTGCGAAAATTACTAGATATATGCTTATATTTTTCCCAAATTTTTTCAATGTTGTTCCCTTTCTTATGTTAGGTCTCACAAATTTGTCTATTATAACAAAACTATTTTGATATTCTACCACAGTTACCCAACAATTTCAAGGAGTAATGCTAATCTTGTTCTGTTGTCTAGATGATATTTCTGTGAATATTTTCCCCTTTTTCTAGCTGCTTCATTATTGAAATTATCATTAGGTACCATCCACAGAATTTCCCTACCAATTGCAAAGAAATATACATCATCTCTGCATTCTTTTGGAATCTTCTCATTGATTAAATAATCATGCAGTTTTTTGCTACCTTCATTAAACGGTAGGTAATCTCCCTCGCGCCTTGTTCTAAACTTGATATTTGATTCTGTCTTTCCATGTTCTGCCATATACTTTACATAGTCAAAGATTGCATAACATCCAGGTTTTTCCTCATCGAAGTCGTCTTTTTCAATTATACTTACCTTGAATTTTATCTGGTTCTTCCGTTTTGACTCTTCACTCTTTTCAAAGATAACTAGGTTGTATTTTCTTCTGACCACGTGGTTTTTAGATATGTCGTAGCTTGCAGATGGATTATCGCTAATTACTAAATTGTAAATATCAAGAATGCCGTTTCTGCTGACATTATTCTTTAAATTCATGTCTATTATTATTTTATCTATCGCTCTTAAAACGATAGCCTTATGATTTTCTCCAAGCCTTGTTGCATCAAGAGTAGCTGACCTTAATACATCTTTGTTACTATTGTATTCTACCAAGCACTTTTTAAGAACTTCCTTAGCTTGAATGTCCATATATTCATTCTCTACTAGAGCAGATTCCCCCAGCCTTCTTATAGCTTCTTGGCATCCTGAATTTATATGCTTCTCAATATAAGGAAAAAGCTCTAGCCTTATTCTGTTTCTGTTATATACGGGCTCGAAGTTGCTTTCATCAATGTTAGGTTCAATGCCTTGCTCTTCAATATATTCATCGATTTCTTTTCTCGTAACATCTAAAAGCGGCCTAACTATTTTATTTTCGTATTCATCATATCTTTCGCTTTTAATTCCACTAAGCCCAGATATTGCAGTGCCTCTTATTATTCTAAACATTATGGTTTCACTTTGATCATTGGCATTTTGCGCAACCGCTATGACTATTTTATCTCCGTCTATACCTTTTTTCTTGAGACTTTCTGCCACTTCAGCAAAGGCCTTATATCTTTCATTTCTGCCAGCTTCTTCAGAACCTATTTTATTATCTTTCGCTATTTTCAAGCAGTCTACTTCATAACTTTTACAAGGCCACCCTTTTTCTATACATAGCCTCTCTACCTTTTCTTGTTCCTCATCAGAAACCCCAGGTCTAAACTTATGGTTAAGATGAACAGGATATATGTTAAGATTCTTCTCTTTTGCCATAGAATCTAATGCATAAAAAAGACACATTGAATCAGGGCCTCCCGATAAGCCTATGACTATATGTTGGTCAGCCTTTATTAAATTGCTTTCTAAAATCTTTTCTACTATCTTATTCATATTCTCCCCTATATATTGAAAAATATCTTCGCATTATTTAACGTGATTGCAGAAGCTTCTTCAAAAGTTAATTTCTTTAGTACAGCTATACGCCTTACAACGTGCTCTACGTAAGTTGATTTATTAGTCTTTCCCCTATGAGGTACTGGTGTTAAATACGGCGCATCAGTTTCAGCTAGTAAAAATTCTATTGGAACTTCCTGAACCACCTCTACTGTTTTTCTATTATTTTTAAATGTAATCGGGCCTGCTATTGAAATCATTGCTCCAAGCTTTATGTATTGCACAGCGGTTTCTTTAGAGCCCGAGTAACAGTGAATTTGAACTCGAGCATCTCCATGCATTTCGCCACCTGGCCCCTCTTTTTTAGGAAACCATGATTTTCTTTCGTCTGAAAAAGCGCCTTCCTCTTTGAGCAGGTCTATAGTTTCTTTATCTGCGCTTCTAGAGTGAATCATTATTGGCATCTTAAGCTTATTTGCCAGCTGAATCTGTCTTCTAAACCAATATCTCTGTTCATCTCGATCAGATTTGTCATAATAAAAGTCAAGGCCAATTTCTCCTATAGCTTTTATCTTATCTTTTTTAGCAAGGTTTTCTATAAAAAGAAGAGTTTCTTCGTCCATGTCCTTAGCATTATGTGGATGAATACCCACTGCCCCATAGCACCATGAATACTTGTTGCAATTCTTTACAGTCAGGAGGCAAGATTCTAAACTATCTCCTGCGTCCATAACGTACTCAACTTCCGAAGCTTCAATCTCACTCGCCAAGTCTTCTCTTTGTTTGTCTGTATACTTTAAAAAGTTTAAATGAGTATGTGCATCAAATAACATTTGTCTACCTCATATCTTACTAACATAAATCGGGTCCCGAAAACTATAGAGTAGCTTCCGAGACCTTCTAACCAATTATTTTAATCTACCACGCATCCATCATCAGCGATGGTTGTAACTATTTCGCATCTTTTGCCATTTTCAGCAAACATAAGCATGCCCTTTGATTCCAAGCCTCTAAGTTTTCTAGGCTTTAAATTTGCAACAACAATAACTTTTTTGCCTACCATTTCCTCAGGTGTGAAATCCTCTGCAACGCCGGAAATTATTTGTCTTTTTTCCGTTCCCATCTTAACCTGAAAAACTAGCAGTTTATCAGCTTTCGGATGTTTCTCTGCAGTCAGAATTGTGCCCACTCTGAAATCGATTTTATCAAAATCATCATACACAATCTCAGGTTTTAACTCTAGCTCGATGTTTTCCTCTTCTGAAGGACCCTGCATTTTTTCCAGCTCCTCTAATTCCTTATCAATATCAAGTCTTGGGAAAAGTTGTTTACCCTTAGCAACCTGTTCGCCTGACATCATGTCAAATGTGAATGCATCTTCCCACTCTACTTCTTTGTACCAAAGACCCAGCTGCTTTCTCATCTTACCTGAAGTATTATGCATGAAAGGATGAATAAGTACAGAAACAATTCTTAGAGATTCAGCTAAATTATGTAATACTGTATCTAATTTTTCTTTGTCTCCCTCTTCTTTAGCAAGTACCCACGGCATAGTTTCATCTATGTATTTATTAGCTCTTCTAATCAGCACCCATATCTCTTCTAGTGCCAAGCTGTATTGGAACTTATTCATATGTTCCTCTACTTTAGGTGCTGCACCGATAGCTACTTCCTTTAAATCTTCATCAGTTTCATTTGATCCTTTAGCATCAGGAACAAAGCCACCGTTATACTTTTGTATCATAGCTACTGTCCTTGATAAAAGATTTCCCAAGTCATTAGCCAAGTCAAAATTCATTCTTCTTAGCATTACTTCATTTGTATACACACCGTCTTGCCCAAAGGTGTATTCTCTAAGTAAGAAATACTTAAGCGCGTCTACTCCATATCTATCGATAAGAACTACTGGATCCACTACATTTCCTTTAGACTTAGACATCTTGCCACCTTCTAATAAAAGCCATCCGTGGCCTAATACTTGTTTAGGAAGTGGTAAATCCATTGACATTAGCATAGCTGGCCAAATAACCGTATGAAATCTTACAATTTCTTTACCAACTAGATGTATATCAGCTGGCCAATATTTTTCATATAGCTCAGGGTCGTCAGGATATCCAAGGGCCGTAATATAGTTTGATAATGCATCAAGCCACACGTAAATAACGTGTTTTTCATCCATAGGCACTTTAATTCCCCAATCAAATGTTGATCTTGATATACATAAATCGTCAAGACCTTGTTTGACAAACTTAATCATTTCATTTCTTCTTGTTTCTGGTTGCAAGAATTCAGCATTGTTTTCAAATAAATCTAAAAGCCTATCTTGATATTTAGAAAGCCTAAAGAAATATGCCTCTTCCTTTGCTTTTTGTACAGGTCTGCCGCAGTCAGGACATTTGCCATCTTCTACTTGAGTTTCAGTCCAAAAGGATTCGCAAGGGGTACAATACCAACCTTCATATTCACCTTTATAGATATCACCTTTTTCATATATTTTTTTAAAAATTTCCTGAACTCTCTCTACGTGCCTTGTTTCAGTAGTTCTTATAAAATCATCGTAGCTAATCTCCATTGTCTTCCATAATTCTTTAATGCCATCTACAATTTCATCCACGTATTCCTGAGTTGAAACATTTTTATTTTTAGCTATGTCTTGGATTTTCTGACCATGTTCATCTGTGCCTGTTAAAAACCTAACATCGTATCCTGAAAGTCTTTTAAATCTAGCCATAGCATCTGCCATCACTGTGCAATATGTATGTCCAATATGTAGTTTTGAACTAGGATAATAAATAGGTGTGGTTATATAGTAAGTTCCTTTTTTTTCTGCCATCTTGTTCTTCTTCCTTTCGCCATCATCAAATGAGATGAGCTTAGTTTATTTTTCCTTCAAGTTCTTCTTCAGTTGACCAATCTTCATCTGTCCAATCATCCTCTACAAAAATTTCATCAAATACTTTTTTAGTAGTAATAACTAGCGCCAACCCTAATGCTAAGCCTACACCAATAATGGTAAGCCCTGTTTTTGCAACTTTTGACTTTTCCATTCTTTTACCTCCACCATCCAAACCTTGAGATAATCCGTTTTTTCCATATTTTTTCATAAAGTCCTCCTTATCTAGTCCATGAAAGCTTTGTAAATTGCTCTTATAGCGGTCTCGAACTGTTTGTTTTCAACCCCAACTATTATATTCATTTCGCTAGATCCTTGCTGTATCATTCTAATATTAACATGACTTTCTGCGAGAGCTGTAAATAGTTTTGCCGACACACCTGTTCTCTGTGACATTCCGCATCCTACAGTTGCAATTAAAGCCATCTCATCTAGCACATCAATGGAATCTGGTTCCAATTGATTTTGAATATCCTTAATTACTCTTTCCGTCTTTCCTTTTAGTTGGTCATTTGAAATTACTATTGATACTGAATCTATTCCACTAGGTACATGCTCGCAACTAATATCGTAATCTTCTAAAATATTTAATACCTTGCGTATGTATCCTTTTTCAGTTGCTAAAAGATTTTTATATAGTGCAATTACAGTAAAGTCCTTATTTCCTGCTATCCCTGTAATTATCTTATTGCTATCTTTGGCTGGTTCTGCTGTAATCAAAGTGCCTACATCGTGAGGCTCATTAGTATTTCTAATATTAATAGGAATATTAGCCATTTTCGCAGGATATATGGCATCCTCATGTAACACTGTAGCACCCATATATGATAATTCTCTAAGCTCTTTATATGATATATGTGAAATCGGTTCTGGGTTATCTACAATTCTAGGGTCTGCCATCATAAAGCCTGATACGTCAGTCCAGTTTTCATAAACATCTGCTTTTACCGCTCTTGCTATTAGTGAACCAGTTACATCGGAGCCACCTCTTGAAAATGTAACAATTTCGCCTCCGTTATTGCTTCCGTAAAAGCCGGGCATTACAGCCCTTTCATGCTTACTAAGTTCTTCTTTTAAAGCTTTATCCGTTTCTTTAAGCATTACCCTGCCTGACTCATCAAACTTAATCAGTTCCATTGTATCCACAAGATCAAAGCCAAGGTATGATGCCATTATTACGGCATTTAGGTATTCGCCTCTGCTGGCGATATATGCTTCCCCTGCTCCGCCATGTAAATTTTTCTTGATAGTATCAAATTCGCTTTCAAGGTCAACATCAATACCTAGGTTAACCTTAAATGACATATATCTATCTATAACAACTTGAAACAGTTGTTCATAATGCAAGTTATGTTCGATGTGCGCCTTGCACAAATATAGAACATCCGTTATCTTTGTATCGCCTTCAAATCTTTTACCAGGAGCTGATACAACAATGTATCTTCTTTCCTTATCAGACATGATTATTTCTTTTGTTTTTTTAAACTGAATTGCATCCGCAACAGATGATCCACCAAATTTTGCTACTTTGATTCCCATAGTACTTCCCTTCTTACCTATTATTACTTAATTATATAAAAATCGAGCGTATTATACAAGTCAGAAACCAAAATAAACATATAAAATTCAAAGGCACCCTCTTTTTTGGGTGCCAATTGATCTTATTTACCAGGTTTTTTCATAAATTCTCTTATCTTTTCTTATTATCTCATCTTTCTTTAAATCAAATCCAAGAGTTCCTCCCGGATTCATTATATTATCCGGATCGAAATGTTCCTTAAGAGACTTTATAACCTTGTATTCGTTTTCACCCAAAGAGCCCTCTAACCAAGGAGCAAACATCTTACCTATTCCGTGGTGATGGCTCATAGCTGCACCGCTCTTTTGAATAGCGTCTAAAATTCCTGAATGATAAGCTTTAAATTCTTCTGCGCTACCAAATTTACTTATGAATATCCAGTAGAGATTTGCACCCTGAGGATATACGTGGGACATATGGGTCATACATACCGTATTTGGTCTTGATTTGCAGTATGCTCTTACTTCCTTATGGACCTTAGTCATATTGCTCCAGTTAACAGAAGCCTCCATTGTATCAATTACTACTCCAAAATCTTGAAGCGTATCTCTAAGATATGGATCACTGAATCTGCCACCTTCCCATGCTTTAGTTACGTAACCTGTAAGTGTCATTCCTCCATATTTTCTTGCCACTTTTTTAGTATGCTTTGCGCAGTTTTTAGAAAAACCTTTTTCTCCGTTTGTAAATCCTAAAAACATGCACATCTCACCTTCCTTAAAACCTTTTAACTTAAACAAGTGTTTTAGTGGCGAGTCCATTACTCCATACATATAAAGCATTATACTAGTTTCCTCGGGGTCAGATAGTCTAAACACTGAAGGATATCCAGCTTCCGACTGCATGATTTCTCTTGCAGCCCTTTGAGCTGTTTCCCAATCAGGAAACATATATGAAAATCTTTTTATTGTTTCAGGCATGTTTCTAAATATCTTTAAAGTTACTTCCGTGAGTACTCCAAAAGTACCTTCATTTCCCATCATTATCTGATCTATATCAGGTCCACATGCTTTTCTTGGATAGGAATCCGTTTTTATAACTCCAACCGGGGTCGAGTATTCCTGTGCCATTACTATATCTGCAATGCAGCCGTAATAAGTCGAGTTTTGCCCCGCGCCTCTAGTCACTACCCAGCCGCCTACTGATGAATATTCAAAGCTTTGAGGAAAGTGCCCACAAGTATATGCTCGCTTAGCACCAAATCTCATTTCTGCCTCGTTTAAAGCTTTTTCTAGGCCAGGCCCACTTAGTCCTGGCTGAACTGTAATCGTTTGATCTGCTTCATTAAAGTCGATTATCTTATCGAATCTAAGCCTCATGTCTAAACTTATGCCGCCCTTTATGCATTCAACTCCTCTGGTAACAGAAGATCCTCCTCCATAAACATATACAGGTATCTTGTTTTTCGCGCAGTATTCAACGCATTCGTTTACCTGCTCTTTATTATCAGGGTAGCATACAGCATCTGGCACATTCTCTACTACCTTTTGACGAAGCCTTATTATGTCGTACATGGTCTTGCCGTAGGCTACTGATAGCCTAGCGTATTCATCTGTTCTTACAAATTCATCTCCAAATATTTCTTTAAATTTCTTTATATGTTTTTTGTCTAGTTTTATGGGGATGTCGTAATCAACTGAATCTAAACCAAGCTCTTCTGAATACTCGGAAAAATCACTGTCATCTATTTCAAACTTGTCCTTAAGAAGTTTGTACATAGATTCTCTAGGAGGTTTAATCTGTCTTTTCTCTCCCCACTTAAATATCGATCTATATGAATCATCTGAGAAATCATCATCAAACCATTTAGGTTCAAATCCTTTGTATTTATGAGTCATTTATTTATCCTCCATTTCGCTTTCTATATCATACAGTGGTTTTAACTTATCAAATATTTTTGAAAATACATCGCTATATATCTTTTTGTATAACTTATGCTCATCCATGTCAGGAGTAAACTCATATGCTATATGCACCATATTATCAATTGCTGAAAATATATCTTCGTACCTTCCAATTCCAACATAAGCTAGTGCTGCGCTACCTATTACAGCCGCCTCGCTCGTTTGCGTCTTATATACGGGAAGTCCAAACATATTAGCCGTTATTTGAGCTATTTCGTCGCTTTGAGATCCTCCTCCCGCTATATATATTGATTTTGTCTGAGTTCCCATTTGCCTTTCTAAAGTTTTCATACCATCTATTAATGCAAAATTGATTCCTTCTATGATAGCCCTGTAAATATGTATCCTTGTATGCACATCTGAAAATCCTATTGCGGCTCCTCTAGCATTAGGCATGGCTACACCTGGAGTAAAATATGGCTGAAATATAAGCCCGTCGCAGCCTGGTTTAATTTCTTTTAGTCTTCTATTTAAGAGTTCTTCAGCTGATACTCCTAATTTAATGGATTCTTTTTCTTCCTTTTCAGCAAACTCCTTTTTAAACCAAGATATTAACCAGTAGCCTCTGTATATTTCTATTTCAGGGCTATATTGCCCATTTACACCAGCAGGATACGAAGGGAAGAATCTTTGAGGTTCCACATACCTATCAATAGTATACTGAATAGTAGCTGTAGTACCAAAACTTATGGCTCCTTTATCAGGAGTTACGCATGAGAGCCCTATGGTTTCACATCCTTTATCAGAGGCCGTAGCAACAAAAGGCATCCCTTCCTTTATTCCTGTTTCTTCCGATGCTTTTTTTGTAATACTTCCAATTACAGTGCCCGGATCAACCAGTTCACAAAGCTTATCCAGCGGCACAGGCATTACAGTAAACGTTAGGCCCCTTTCATCCATCCACACTTGCTTCTTATTATCAAAAGGCACGTGGCCAATAATATTTGCTTTACTGTCCACCATCAAGCCAGTAAATTTAAAATTCATATAACCGCTAAGCATCAAAAATTTATGTGTTTTTGACCATATTTCCTTTTCATTTTCAATTATCCAGTTACACGAAGAAGCTTTTCTTAACATATCTACAGTTTCAGTCATACCAGTTATCTTGAAGGCCGCTCTTCTTTTTAAATCTAATGGTTCACTGCAAATTGCTTTTCTTTTATCAAGCCAAAGAATGGCTGGCCTTAAAGGATTTCCGGAATCATCTACGCATATATTTGTATCTCTAATCGTAGTTATGCTTACAACTGCTATTTTTTCCCATAAATCTTTAGTATTACTTTTAAGCTTTTTAGAAATACTGCATATGTTTTCCCAATAGAAATCACCATCTTGCTCAGCCCAACCAGGGTTCTTGCTAAAGTATGGATTTTTAAAAGCGATTTTTTCTTTGGCTAATATGTTCCCCTTGTCATCTATGAGAACACCTCTTGCGCTTTGCGTTCCGATATCAAAAGTAAGGGCAATTTTCTTTAATTCATCCATAGCGCTTCTCCTCAGTATTCATCGTAGCAATAACATTTACTCCAGTATTTGAAATATTTTCTATTATTATATCCCCTACTTTAATATTTTTTTCTATCACAGTTTTCCTAAGAATGCTCATAACCTCAAAAACCTTTTCTTTTGGTATTTCATTATCTGTTCTAACGGGAAGATATGGCATGAGATCGAAATTTGTCTTTACAGTAGTTGTTAGCATTCTTTTTGGATTTAATATTTCATTTTCTGCAAATTCAATTCCCTTTTTACATTTGTTACCAGTGACTATAAAGGCATCATCTTCTGATGCTGTAACGTTTAGTTTGCAACCATTTGGACATACTATGCATGTAAATGTTCTATTAATCACTGAATCACCTCCATGACAAATCTTATCTCAGAAACACCATCGATGGGAACTTTTATTTTTTCCATTTCCGGTGGTTTAAGATTTAAATATTTCTTTTTAAATATCTCTTTATCTCCATCATATACTTTTACAATAACATTTTCTCTAATTTTTGATGTTCTAAAATAGAAGGTCGCAGGTTCTGTATCTTTTACTATTTTCTGCGGCACTACGTATCCAAAATCAGAAGTAAAAGTAACTTCTACAGCTTCCTGTTCAAATTTATCCCTAATCGCTGCAAATTTGCCTGCCTCTTCACCGCTTTCGCTTACATAATCGACTAGATCATTTACATGCAGTGCATTTCCGCAAGCATATATCCCTTTAACTTCGGTCTCGTAGTACTGATTTACTATGGCCCCTTTAGTGTGCTTTGACAAAGGGACGTTGAGCGTTTTAGGTAATTCGTTTTCCGGTATTAGGCCAACAGATACTATAAGTGTATCACAACTGATATATTCTTCTGTTCCTTCTATTGGCACCATGTTTTGATCTACACGACTTATAGTAACACCTTCTAGTCTATTTCTCCCATGAAGCCTAGTCACCGTATGAGAAAGATAAAGGGGAATATCAAAATCCTCTAGGCACTGATAAATATTTCTAGTCAAGCCACTTGGAGAATCTTTAGCTTCGTATACGCCCAAAACGTTAGCTCCTTCAAGTGTTAATCTTCTAGCCATTATAAGTCCAATATCGCCAGAGCCTAGTATTACGCACTTTTTCCCTAGCATCTGCCCGTTTATGTTTAAGTAGTACTGAGCCAGACCTGCCGTAAAAACTCCCGACGGCCTGCTTCCATGTATCGAAACTTGCTTTGGTGTTCTTTCTCTGCAACCCGTTGCAAATATTATTTTTTCCGACTTTATATTTTCTAGCTTCCCGCGACTGCTAAGCAAAAGATTGAAGCCGTCATCAATTTTATCTACCTTAGAGACAAAAGTTTTAAGCTTCAGTTCAATATTGCCATAATTCATTCGCTCTATTAATATATCTATATACCTATTTGCATATTCACAACCGGAAAGTTTTTCGCCGTATCTTATCAATCCAAAGCCATCGTGGATGCATTGTTTTAAAACTCCACCTAGCCGATCTTCTCTTTCTATTAAGACAACTTTAGCTCCGTGCTTTTCTGCTGATATTGCCGCAGCCAATCCTGCAGGACCTGCGCCTATTACCGCTACATCATATTTCATTTTTCTCACCTAGAAGAATATAGCTGTCTTCATAACCCTTCCGAACTTCATTTAAAGGAATTCCTTTTTCGATGCTGATCAACTTTGCAACTTGTGGACCGCAAAATCCGCCTTGGCATCTTCCCATTCCTGGCCTTGCTCTTCTCTTCACAGCATCTACGGTATCACATCTTAGGGGTCCCCTCATGGAATCAAGTATTTCTCCCTTACTAATTTCTTCGCAACGGCATACTATTTCCCCATAATCCGGATTCTTTTCTATATATTCTCTTCTATCATCCTCATCCATTTCGCTAATTTTAGGGAAGGTTTTTCTGTGACTCAAATATTTCTCTTTTCTTATCATTTCAGGTATTTCCTTATTAATAAGTTCCCTCATCATAACTGCAATTGCAGGGGCTGCAGTAAGACCTGGCGACTGTATACCTGCTGCGTGGAATATATTATGAGTATTTCTACCCTTTTCAACTATGAAATCCTCCTCATATGTTGCTGCTCTTACACCAGTAAAATATGTAATTATGTCATTTCCAGTGAGCCAATTACCGACTCTTTTCTGCTTTTTAAACACTGAATCAATGCTTGATTTTTCTGTATCGAAGTTTTCCTTCTCATTAGTCTCAATGGCATTAGGTCCTACTAGTACGTTGCCGTCCACAGTAGATACTATGCCGCCTCCTTTTGTATTATGATTATTTTTTTCAAGATTAAAGGAGGAGTATATGGTATTTACGTTTTTCTTTGCTTCCTTATCTAAAATTGCACTAGTGCCTTTTCTGGGGTGAATTGAGAAAAACCTATCACCCGCCATCTTAGCTATTTCTTCGCTAAATACGCCGGCTGCATTTATTATCATCTTAGGATGAATGCAGCCTCTGTTTGTAACGACTTCTTCTATTTTATTACCGCTTACCTTCATATATTTTACTGCAGTATCTAATGATATTTCAGCTCCGTTTTGTATTGCATTTTCAGCAAGGGCAATTGTAAGTCCATAGGGACATATCCTTCCTGCTCCATCAAAATACAGACCATATTTAATATCTTCAGATATATGCGGCTCCCTTTTTCT
>LFRM01106964.1_pt1 | contig 36383 bp, 34 predicted proteins | sample 618341 | NCBI WGS metagenome assembly LFRM01 (sample SAMN03654438, study PRJNA283298) | anaerobic digester metagenome | isolation source: pool of bioreactors CSTR01a, CSTR02a, and CSTR03a thermophilic anaerobic... | place: Denmark: Kgs. Lyngby | collected 2014-05-21 | reverse complement strand
GCGGTCGCCCGGCGGAACATCCAATGGATCCTTTTCATAGGGCGACTTGAAGCGGCCCGTCAGTGTATCTTTGTCGGCAAGCCTGACCGGGCGTGCTATGCGACTTGAAGCGGCCCTGGCGTTGTCCAGTGCACGCGTGAAAGCAGTGCCGATATTCCCCATGTCGCAGGATGCTGCAAAGCCCCATGCTCCTTTATACAGCACGCGCACTCCCAAGCCGCTTTCGCTTCTTTCCTCAAAAGAACGCATGTTGCCATTCCACATGGTAAATGTGCTGTTTTCCTCCCGCGGGTAGTAGCGTACGTCTGCGTAGGATGCGCCGCCTTGCATCACTGCATCCAGATGCAATTTCCATTGAATTGCCATTTTTCCCTCCTTCAACGTGACAAAACGAGCGCAAAGATCATCCGCGCCGCTTCTTTTGCATATCCCCGGAGCCCTTGGGCGCTCATCTCGCCGAAAAGGCCCTGACCTCAGGCAGAGCGAAGATATCCGCCGGGCTGCCCTGGGCAGCGGCAACGCCATCGCTCATGAACACGACGCGGTCGGCCACCTCCCTGGCAAAGTCCATTTCATGGGTGACGACAAGCATCGTGCGGTCCTCTTCCGCCAGGCGTCTGATGACTTTCAGCACATCTTGCGTTAGCAGCGGGTCCAGCGCGCTGGTCGGCTCGTCAAACAGCAGCATTTCCGGGTCCATTGCCAGCGCCCGCGCAATAGCGATACGCTGCTGCTGCCCGCCGGAGAGCATATAGGGATATTCACCCGCCTTTTCTCTAAGGCCCACCTTCTCAAGTTCGTCCAAGGCCCTCTCTTCCGCCTGGGCGCGGCTGCGGTGCAGCACGCGCTGCTGCGCTTCCGTAACATTTTTGAGTGCCGTAAAATGGGGGAAAAGGTTGAAGTTCTGGAAGACAAAGCCCATTTTTAGGATAATGCGGCGCACCTGCTCCCGCGGCGCGTAGCCGCCCACATCCATATCGACCAGTGTTTCGCCCCCTACTTCGATCTTGCCTTTATCGATCGTTTCCAGGTTGATCAGGCACCTGAGCAGCGTGCTCTTTCCTGAGCCGGACGGTCCGATCACCGCCACCGCCTCGCCCTTATTGACCGCAAGGGACACGCCGCGCAATACACCGTTGGCAGCGAAGGATTTATACAGTTTTTCAGCCAGCAGCATGCACTTCTCCTAACCCTGATAATAACTGAAATATCGGTTGAACCGGTTAAACAGGAAACTGACCAGGCTGTTGAGTGCAAGGTAAAATGCGCCGGCGATAAACAAGGGTTCCAGCGTGCCTACCGTGCTGGCGGCGTTTCTTGCCACCCGGTACAATTCGACCATGCCCACTGCCGTCACCAGCGCTGTGTCTTTCACCAGCGTAATTACTTCGTTGCTGACGGGCAGCACAACGCGCTTGACGACCTGGGGCAGGATAACCCGCATGAAGGCCTGAGCGCGGGTAAACCCCAGCACGTGCGCCGCTTCCCGCTGGCCGCCCGGCATCGCCTCCATCCCGCCGCGGTAGATTTCGGCAAAATACGCCGCATAGTTGATCGAAAACGCAATGGTTACAGCCGTCAGGCGATCAAAGACGCTGCCAAACACCATCGGCAGGAAGAAGTAGATGGTAAACACCTGAAGGATCAGCGGCGTGCCCCGCATGACAAGGATGAAGAACTGGGAGGGCAGGCGCAGCGCGCGAAATCTGCTCATCCTGCACAGCGCTATGATCAGTCCCAGCGGCAGCGAAAAAAAAAGCGTCAGTGAGAAAAGCGAAAGGGTCACGCTCAGCCCCTCCCACATCTGCCCAAGCAGCACCGCGAAGCGCGCAGGGTTGTTCAAATATTTCATCACAATACTCCCGTTCCTGAAACGAAAGGGCGGCGAAAATCGCCGCCCTCCTTGCGCATTATGCGTTACTTGGCCGGCTCGCCGTTCTCGCCGACCACCGTAATGTCAGTCCCGAACCACTTTTCGCTGATCAGTTTCAGTGTGCCGTCTTCCTTCATTTCAAAGAGAAGCGCGTTGATCTTCTCCGTCAGCGCGACATCTCCCTTTCTGAAGCCGATGCCGTATTCCTCGGGCGCCAAGGTTTCGGAAAGCACGATGAAGGGGTAGTCGTTGAGGGTTTTGTAGTAGTTGGCTACGATGACGTCGACCAGCACGGCGTCTACGCCGCCTTGGTTCAGGTCCATCAGCGCCGTCAGGTTTTCGTCAAACGGAACGACCTGATCGAGCGAAGCCTTGAATTCTTCCGCGGCATCCAGGGCTTCGTTGGCGCTGGATCCTGCCTGAAGGCCGAGTTTCTTGCCCGCGAGCTCTTCCTTTTGCGTGACGCCGTCCGCTTCACGCACTACCAGCACCTGATCGTTTCTCAAATATGGGACGGAGATGCTCATGCTTTCCAATCTCTCCGGGGTAATGGTCATTCCGTTCCATATGCAGTCTATGTTGTACGCATTGAGTTCCATTTCTTTGGTGTCCCAGGAAATGGGCTGGCAGAGGAGTTCCACATTGAGCCGCTTGGCGGCTTCCCTGGCTACGTCAATATCAAAGCCGACGATTTCGCCCGTGTCCGCATCAACAAAGCCCATGGGCGGAAAACTGGCGTCCAGCCCCATCACGATTTGGCCCTTGTCCAGAATTTGCTGAAGGGAAGTATCCTCCTGCGCGTACGCCCCAAATGCAGCGAGGACCATCAACAGGGATAGGATAAATGTCAGACACTTTTTCATGACCGTTCCTCTTTCTTTCGCTATTTCAGCCAAGCAGCCGATGCGCGCATCATACTTCAAACGTGTCGGCGGAGTCAAGAAAAAAACAGCATATTGTTGCACTTTCCTTGTTTTATTATGCAGGCACGCTGCTTAGCCCCACAGCAAGGACAGCGCGGGAACGACCTGTTTTTTGCGGCTCACCACGCCGGGCAGGAACGCCTCATGGTCATGCGTTTCCACGTTGAAGGCCTGGCGGATGATCTTCCCGTCTCCAATGTAGATCAGCGCGGTGCCTTCCTTGAGGACATCGGTGATCATCAGGAGCATCATGTCCAGCCCGTTTTCGCGGGAGGACTCGCGCATCAATTGCAGCAGCTGGTCGCGGCGGGTCAACACCTGTGCGGAATCCATCGTTGTCACCTGGCCAATTCCGATATTGTAGCCCGCAATGTGGAAATCCTTATAATCGGAAAACAGCAGCTCCGAGGGTGATTTGTCTTCAGACGAGGCGGAAAAGATGGCGCTGCCGATCTCTTCCAAATTGACTCCGCCAATCCGTGCAAGCCGCTCCGCCATGGCAACGTCCTGCGGGGTGCAGGTGGGGGATTTGAAGATGACGGTGTCTGACACGATGGCTGCTGCCATGAGCGCCGCCAGGTTTTTCGGCGGCACAAGGCCTTTTTCTTGAAACATGGTCCCGATAATGGTATTGGTGGAGCCAACCGGCTCGTTTCGCATATACACGGGGTTCATCGTCTGCACGTCCGCCAGACGGTGGTGGTCGATGACCGCAATGATTTCAGCCTGCTCCAGCCCCGGGACGGACTGTGCCATTTCGTTGTGGTCCACCAGCACCACCTTTTTGCGGCGCGGGTTCAGAAGATGATACCGCGACAGCGTGCCTACCACATTGTCGTGGTGATCCAGAATAGGGAAAGAGTGAAAGCGGTTTTCAAGTACCTTGCGCCGCACATCGTCCACGTAGTCGTCCAGACGGAACGTGATGAGCTTGGCAGCAGACAAAATGCGCTTGATGGGCAGTGACAAATGCAGCATTCGCGCGGCGCGGTAAGCGTCCAGCGGTGTATAGATGGCCATCAGCCGCGGATCTTTCTCCCGCATTTCCGTCGCAAATTCCGCTTGGCACAAAATCACGCACGCTGCGCCCACTTCCAGGGCTTTGCCGAAGGCGTCGGGCTGGTTGCCCAGAAACGCGATGGACCCGGGCGTGATGCCGAAGTTGTCTTCCGCCGTGCGGGGCAGGGCAATGACGATGTCTCCGCTTAGCGTGTCCTGCGGGGTACTTGGGGTATTGACCACATTGCCTTCAAGCGCTGCCAGCACGTTAAACAGCGGAACATCCTGGATGCGCTGGTTTTTGAAAGCGTCCATGTCATACGCGGCGATGTCGCCACGCGTGACCACGCCCTGCAAAAAGCCCGCGTCATCCGCCACCGGCAGAGCGGAAAGGGCAGTATCCGTTTCAAACACGTTCCATGCGCTGTATATGGTAAGGCCTGACCCCAATATCGGGGGCGTATCGTATTCCAGGTCGCGTACCTGCGTGCGGACGTTGGCGATTTCGACGGGAGCTTCAAATCCGAAGCGGTCCAGTGTCATTTGCGTTTCATCATTAACAGGCCCTATGCGTGCCGCCATGTATTGCCGGTTGCCCAGCGCGTTTTGCAGCGCGGCATATGCCATCGCCGATACGATGGAGTCGGTGTCCGGGTTGAGATGACCGGTAACAAAAATCGGTTCCATTCTGCCTCCTAATGCGCGTTTCGCGAATTCAGTGTAGGCATTTGAACGGGCGCTGTCAATCGTTAACGTTTGATGCACCGATCAAAGGGTACACTTTACCAGAGGAGATGATTTGCATGTCTGAAGAGACCAAGAAGAAGAAAGGGCCGGTCGGCAAATTTCTGGATAGACTCAGCGAAGCGAACGCCTTGGAACATTGCGAAGGGGCATCTCCGTGCGCACCGCTCAGCTACGAGAAGGGCAATCTGGCACCACAGAACCTCAAAAAGCCGTTGACGGGTGAGGGCATTGTAGACGAAGAGTCTTACTATGATGATATTGAAACGATTACGTAGGGCATGCAAGTGCCCTTGAGGCAGCTTACAGTGTCCATAGCTTCCTGACGTCCTGCCCCGCACGCTCAGCGTTGCGGGGCGTGGTGTTTTCCAGCGTGATATGCAAATAAGGTTTGTCTCCGGCAACCTTCTGAATGAATGGTGCATAGTCCATAAGGCCCATTCCCACGGCTACGGGCTTCATCCGGCCGTCTTGTATTACGTAGTCCTTCAGGTGCAGCACCGCTGTGTCCGGCAGCAAAAGCGTCAGCGCTTCGTCAAGTACATAGGTTCGCCTGTCAAGGTTATCCGGGTCCAGCAGGTTGACCGGGTCCAGAATGATTTGCAGATTGGGAGAAGCGATGGTATCCAGCACCTTGCGCGCCCGCTTGGCATCACAGACGATATGTCGATACACCGGTTCTATAGCCAAGACGGTGCCCAGCTTTTCGGCATCCTTGATCACCGGAAAAAGGCGGTCAATAAACAGTTTGAGCGTGTCTTCGGTATGGCTTTTATCCGCTTCATAGCGGAATTCCGCGTTTGGGTTGCCCGTTTCCGTACCCACCACCATGGCTCCTGCCCATTTGGCAAAGCGCAGGTGCGCGGCGTAGACGCGCTGCAGCTGCAAGGCGTATTGGTCGTCCGGGTGCGCCAGATTTTGATAGCATCCCAGTATTGCGATATCCATGGGAGCAAGGGTTGTTTTGACGTATGACGCCAGCGCCGGTGTCAAAACGCCAATGTCATCAGTCGCAAATTCCATCACCTTGGACAGCGCGAGATGGGTGCACGTGAAGCCCATTGTTTTGGCGTTTTGTGCGCGCTGCTTCAGGCTATCGCCGCTTACATCATGCAGCCTTATACCCACATTCATAGCTCATCCTCCTTGATCAGGCTGTCCACGCCGTGCAGTTCCAGCGTTTCGCCCACGGTACCCCCAAACGCCACGTCGCTTAGCGCCAGATTTTCCACATTGTGGGCAATAAGGCCCCGTTTGGCGCAGAGTTCGACGCCGTCTGCCATTACCGGCCGCGCCGGCACGACTTTTTCTTCCGCAAATGAGAAGCGGGAATTTGTAATGGCAATGCGCCTGATTTTCTTTTCCGGAAGCCCCAATGCATACACCGCAACATGCCTGCAACCGGTGGCGACGACATTATTAAAGGAGAGCGCGCCGATGACGGGCGTTCCGTCATCAGCGGGCCTTGCTTCCTTGTCCTGCACATTTTCCGCATGGCCGTCCGGGTCACAGTGATAAAAGCTGTTGATCGCGATGGGAACGGGAATGTCGATCATTTTCACATTCTCAAAATGGATCCGGTCGATCACGCCCTGCTTGCCCCGCCCGCGCCGCGTTTTGATGCGCAGCGCGCGGTCGGTTCGCAGCATCCTGCAATCCGTCACAAGGATATCCCTTACGCCGCCCGCCATTTCACTGCCGATAGTAACGCCGCCGTGGCCGTTTTCCATCAGGCAGTGCGAAATCGTAACGCGCTCTGTGGGCGTTTTGTACGTTGCGCCCATATAGATTTTGCCGCTTTTGATCGCAATGCAGTCGTCGCCCACCGAAAGACGCGCGCCTGAAATCAGTACATCGCGACAGCTTTCCGGGTTGATGCCGTCCGTGTTGGGGCTGTCAGATGGAGATTGGATGGATAAATCAAGCAACACAAGATCCTTGGAAAAGTAGGGATGCACGTTCCAGGAGGGGCTGTTGGTAATGGTCAGCCCCTGAAGGGTCACGTTTTGGCAGCGGTTCAGGAATACCATCCGGCCGCGCCACGCGCCGCTCTTTTTCACTTTGGGCTCAAGCCACCAATCGCCCTTAGCGGCCTGGCCGTCCAGCACGCCCTCGCCGTATACTTCGATATCGTGCGCGTCCACCGCGGTCAAAAGCGCCGCGTGCATGCTCAGCGGATTGCCTTCCCATGTACCTAGGTTGTATTCGCTTTTTTCATCCCATGAAGGGATCATGCCGGGCAAAATTGGGCTCTCTTCCCGTGCCGGATGGAGCCTCAATTGCGCGCCTTTTTGGATTTCCAGCCGCAGGTGCGACTTGAGAAACAGCGGCGACACCAGGTACTTCCCCGTGGGCACAAGAACGCGGCTTTCTTTGGGACAACAGAGGATAGCGGCTTGAATGGCGGCGGTATCATCGTGCGTCCCGTCCCCAAACGCGCCAAAATCGCGCACGTTAAGGGTGACAAATTCTGCCTTTGTTCTAAAGCGCACTTCTGCCGCCAAGCGCCCTTTTTGCAGCATTTCGAGATGATACGCCGTGTCGGGCGCAAGCCCGAACAGCGAGGTTACCACCCGATCCGCTTGTCCGTAATCCGCTTCATTGAGGCGCAGGCCGGCAGGCTCATCCGCGTGGTAATACCCCTTAAGGGGAAGTTCTATACAGGCAGACCGTGCCGATATGAATAACGGCTTGATTATCATCCTTTAAGCGCGCCGGCGGAGATGCCGTCCACGAATTTGCTCTGCGCCATGAAAAAGACGACCAGCGACGGAATGATCGAGATGAGGCTGACTGCCAGCACACGGTTCCACTCAAACCCCGTATCGGCGTCCATGGATAGTTTCACGTAGATGGTGGCAGGGTAGCGCGCAGGCGTGTTGACATACAGCAGTGGCCCCATGAAATCGTTGCTCGACCACATAAATTGGAACAACGCGACGGATACCATGGCAGGGGACAGCATGGGCACGATGACTTTGGTGAGCGTCTGGAGGGAGTTGCATCCGTCAATGCGGGACGCTTCATCCAGCTCCCGCGGAATGGAGCGCATGAACTGGATGAGCATGAATACAAAGTAGGTTTCCGTGGCAAACAGCGTTGGCAATATCAAGGGAATGTACCATGGCGAATCTACCCAGCCCAGGCGCGTGAACATGAGGAACTGCGGCACGTTGAGGACCACCTGCGGCAAAAACAGCGTACTCATAAGTATCGAAAACAGAAATGCGTGGCCCTTGAAGCGGAAGCGCCCAAAGCCATACGCGGTCAGGGTGACGGAGATCACGGTAAAAAGAACCTTGGGCAAAACAATTTTATACGTGTTGAACATGCTTTTCCAAAGGTCGATGTCACCGCCGTAACTCTTCATCGCGTCGCGGTAGCCGTTCAATGTCGGCTCACGCGGGATAAGATGCACGCCGCTGAATATCTCGTTATTGTTTTTGAAAGTGCTGCTCACCATCCAAAGCAGCGGGTAGATCATGACGATGCCTACCGCAATCAGTACGAAATATCTAATAATGGTGGACAGGAGGCGGCGATTGTTCCGGCGCCGGGGCTTCACTGCGGTTGTCATTTTTTGCCCCTTCCCTGCATCTCGTCCGAATAATAGACCCAGTGTTTCTGACTCTTGAATGCTACCAGCGTCAGGAGCATCAGGATGATGAACAGCACCCATGCCAGCGCACTGGACAGCCCCATCTTATAGTTCTTGATGCCTTGGTCGTAGATGATCATGGACACCAGGCGCGTGGAGTTGAGCGGTCCGCCTTTGGTAATAATATAGGGGCCGTTGAATTCCTGGAACGCCTGCACCAATTGTGTTACCAAGTTGTAAAAGATCACGGGGGATATGAGCGGCAAGGTGATGCTGAAGAACTGCCGCCGTGAGGTGGCGCCGTCGATGGTGGAGGCTTCGTACAGATCTTCCGGCACGCCCTTTAAGGCGGCAAGGAAAATGACCATCGACGAGCCGAACTGCCAAATACGCAGCAGGCTAATAATGAAAAGTGCGTACTGCGGATCACTCAGCCAGCTTGGACCCTTTATCCCCAGCACAGCCAGCATGGCGTTGACCAGCCCCTCGTTGCGAAACAGTGCTTTCCACAATACCGCAATGGCGACAGAACCGCCTAAAATCGACGGCACGTAATAGCCCGTTCGGAAATACGTGACCCCTTTGATGCGAAAATTAAGGATATAGGCGATAAACAGCGCCGTTACCAATTTGAGCGGCACAGTCACCAGAACGTACTTGAAAGTGACGGTGAAGGATTTGATTATCTGGCCGGATGTAAAAATGTTTTCAAAATTGAAAAAGCCCCACCGGCTGATGCCGTTGAACAAATGCATATCGGTAAAACTGTAATACAGCGATGATGCAAAGGGATAGAGCTTGAAAAAGAGAAAGCCGAGCAGCCACGGCAGGACGTACAAAAACCCGATGCGGCCGCTATCCAATTTCTTTGCCCCTCGCGAAAGCAGGGCGCGCGAGGCTTTTTGCTGCAAAGACACTATCTATCCCTCCTTGATAAAGGTGGCGCATCCTGCATGAGCGATTCGGCGCAGGCCATTATGAACGGTCCCACGCCTTTCGCGTCATCTTTCACTCTGGGTTCTGACAGGTAATATTCCGCGCTGCCGTCGCGCATTTGCTGTCCGCCCAAGCCCGCCACCAGACAGATGTCCTCAAGGTGCGCCGTGCCTTCCTCAGTCTTCAGTTTGTTCTTGACCAAGGCGTCAAATACCGCGCGGCCGGCGGGCGCGTACTTTTCTTCGAGCAACGCGCCGATACGCGCGCCCTTCATCAGGGCATAGGCCACCATGGCGCTGCCGGAGGCTTCCGTGTAATTGCCCGCCAAAGCCTGCCTGTCGATCAGCTGATAAAAGAGGCCGTTCTGCGCCTGATAACGCATGATGCCCCGCACGGCCTCCCCGAAAATATCCTGAAGCCTTCGCTTATGCTCGTACAGCTGTTCATCGATCAAATCGATCGTGTCTGCCAGCGCCATCAAATACCAGCCCATGGAGCGCAGCCAGAAATTGGGGGACAGACCGGTTTCTTTGTCACACCAGAACATTTGGCGGCTTTCATCATAGGCATGGTAGGATAATTGCTTGTTTTCATCAAACATGAAGCGGCGCACGTTGTCAAATTGCAGTACAATGTCCCCCGCATGGGCTTTGCCGCCTAAGAGCATGTCGTACTCCGCATAAAAAGGCTGCGCCATATATAGACCATCCAGCCAAATCTGGTAGGGATAGATGCTCTTGTGCCAGAAGCTGCCGTTTTGACAGCGCGGGTGTTCACACAGCCGCTGCATGTGATAGTCGAGCGCAATGCGGAAGCGCGCATCGCCCGATTCGCGCAGGCCGAAAAACAGAAGCTTGCCGCTGTTGATGCTGTCGATATTGTATTGCTCTGACTCATAAGACGCGATGGCACCCTTTTTATCCACTCTCTTATACAGATAATCCATAATAAATTGCTTGTACGCGGGGTTTCGGGTCACTTCATAAAGGCGCACACAGCCAATAAGGACGCAGCCGTCCTCATAATTCCAATAGGTCTTGTAATCCGTATATGCGGCTATGTAATCCAGGATAAATCGTACAACGCTCATTTTTAGCCACCAAAGGAAGAGCAGGCCGCTGCACACGCGGCGGCCTGCTCCCGGTTCAACGTTTAGTTGCCCAGTACGCTGTTCACGCCTTCGATCAGCATGTCAGCCGCACCGTCTACATCCACTTCGCCATAGCTTAGGTTGGCCATGACCTGCGCATATACGCCGGTTTCATCGGCCTTCAGTTCGTTGGATTCAAACAGCGGGTCCAGGTTGAATCTAACCCAAGAGAGGACCTTGGCATTTGCTTCCGCCACAATGGGATCCAGCAGCTTGTTGGCGGCCAGGTACTCATTGGCTTTCTTGGACAAAGGAATACCGCGCTGGGATTCCATCAGGGCGACGCCTTCTTCCTCGTTCAAGAGGAAGTTGAGCAATTTAGCTGCGGCTTCTTTATCCTGGGCGGTTTCGGAAATGGCCAGCGCCATGGATACCTTGGCATAGCCGCCTTGGTATTCGCCCCAATCGCTGAAGTGTTCTCCAACGACGAATTCCTGGTCTTCATTGAGGGCCTTCTGGAACTTGCCCGCGGCGGAGTCCCATTCAAAGATGCCGCCGTAATGGCCGTCCATCCAGTTATTGTTCTTGTCCAGGGAATCAGCGCCATCGCCGGTCAGTTTCATCAGGGTAGGGATAACATGCCCGTCTTCCATCTCCTTGATGAAGTTGAGGCCAGCGGCAATTTCATCTTTGGTATAATTGAGCTTGTTTTCGACGACCCAATCTTTGCCGTACACGCTTTCCAGATAGAAGACCATTAGGATCATGCGGTCATAGGTGCCCAAGACCAAGGGGTAATAGTCTTCGCCCAATTTATCTTTGAAGACTTGGCCCGCGGCCATCAGTTCCGCGTGGGATGCGGGTACTCCTATACCGGCTTTTTCAAAAGCCGCTTTGTTCCAGTAGAAGATGCGTCCGGTCATGGAAACCGGCAGTCCCTGCAGCTTGCCCGCCACTGTGCAGGCGTCCAGACCCGACTTTTCGAATTGCGACAGGTCGATAATGTCGGATAGCGTGTTCAGATCCACGAATTTGCTGCCGTCAGAACTGAATGCCGTGATCCAGTTCCAGTTGATCTGGTTGAGGTCCGGTGCCGAGTTGGAAGCAAAGCGCTGGCCCATTTTTTCTTCCCAGCCGCTCCATGCCGAGTATTCGTCGGATACCGCGATGTCGGGGTTCTTGGCTTCAAAAGCGTCCACCGCCTTTATGGTTGCCTCATGGCGGGCGTCTCCGCCCCACCAGGAGAAGCTGATGGTGCTTTGTGCCAGCGCCGTTGTGCTAAGGCCAAATACCATTACCAGTGCCAGAGAGAGTGCCAGAAGTTTTTTCATGATCATTCCTCCTAAGATGCTGTCGAACGGCAAATGCCGTCAGATTCTGAAGTTTCAGCGCCAAATATATAGGAAATTGCTCACTCGAATTATAGGGTCTTCCCCGCCGTTTGTCAAATGTGTCGCCTTTTTCGCCAAAAAACCCGCGCCAACAAGGGCGCGGGGAAGGGGAGGCGTCAGAAGTATTCACTCAATATCCAAATCGATGCCCTCATCCGGAGGACCGGGTACATACTTTCCGGTCTTTTTTCGCTGCTGCACGCACTGGGTCAAAAGATATTCTATCTGACCATTGAGGGAGCGGAAGTCATCCGACGCCCAGGCGGCAAGCTGCTTGCACAATTCGGGTGAGAGCCGCAGCGGCACTTGTTTTTTTTCATTCGCCATTTCTTAGTAGAGCGAACCGGAGTTCACAACGGGCTGAACATCCTTGCTGCCGCACAGTACGACCAATAGATTGGAAACCATGGCGGCTTTGCGTTCGTCATCGAGCTGGACGATGTTGTTGGCGCTCAATTTCTCCAGCGCCATTTCCACCATGCCGACCGCGCCGTCGACGATCATCTTGCGTGCGTCCACCACCGCGCTCGCCTGCTGGCGCTGCAGCATGGCTTGGGCGATCTCAGGGGCATAGGCAAGGAAAGTGATGCGCGCATCAATGATCGCAAGGCCTGCCGCGTCCACGCGGCTTTGGATCTCGTGGCGGATACGTTCGGCGACGATTTCGCTGGAGCCGCGCAGGCTTCCTTCGTCCGGCTGGCCGTCTCCCGTAGTATCGACATTGGGCGCCACATCATAGGGGTAGCTGCGTACGATGTTGCGCACCGCGGAGTCGCATTGCAGTGAGAGATACTCCTTAAAGTTGTCCACCGTAAAGACAGCCTTCGCCGTATCCACCACCCGCCACATGACCGCCACTCCGATTTCAATGGGGTTGCCCAAAACATCGTTCACTTTTTGTTTGGAATTGTTGAGCGTCATGATCTTCAGACTGATTTTCTTGCTGCTCATTTCCATTTGAGCATTGGTATTTTCCGAGGAGATCGTCAGCTTGCGCCCTTTGCTGTCGTCCACATCATGGCTCTGGCCTAAACGGGTTTTTGCCGCCGGGTTAACCGCGACACTGAAGGGATGAACGAAAAAGAAGCCTTCCGTGCGCAGGGTTCCCGAATACTTGCCAAAAAGCGTTAGCACAAGCGATTCCTGGGGCTTTATTATCTTGAGGCCCGGAAGAGGGACCCATCCGATCATCACCCAGACCATACCGACAGCCAACAGCAGCCCGCCGCCGGGCAATCCGCCATCCAGCCTGATACCGCCCAAGACGATCAGACCAATGGCAGCAAGGTATGCGGCAAGTGTAATAAACAGCACCGGCATGCCGCTTCTGGCGTTGAGACTTTTTTCCTGCACATTCGCGTCCTCCTAATTTGATGTCTATATAATATCAATATGATATCATATTGTCAAGCGTGGAATTTGGGTTTTCTTTGGCGGGCCGGGCATGGTACAATACATAAAGAACTTCGAAAAGGAGATCGACATGGACATTAGGCGAATGATAGGGCAGCATTTTGCCTCGGGTTTTGAGGGGACCAGCATTCCGGACGATTTTCGATCGCATGTGCGGGAAACCAAAATAGGCAATGTCATCTTGTTTTCACGAAACGTAGCCGCTAAAGAGCAGCTCAAAAGACTGTGTGAAGATATTCAAACACTGGTCAAGGAAGCGACCGGTCAGCCTGCCTTCATTTTTATTGATCAGGAAGGCGGCATGGTGTCGCGGCTGAAGGACGACGCCACGCCTGTGCCTGGAGCAATGGCCCTGGCAGCGACCGGAGATGCGCATAATGCCTATGAAGCGGGCAAAATAACGGGCGTAGAATTGGGCGCTATGGGCGTCAACTTCGATCTGGCCCCGGTGCTTGATGTTAATTCCAACCCGCGCAATCCCGTTATCGGTGGGCGCAGCTATGGGGATGAGCCCTCAAGCGTCGGGCAATTTGGCGTACAGATGTTCAAAGGCCTCAGGGATGGCGGCGTGCTTTGCTGCGGCAAGCATTTCCCGGGACATGGCGACACGGCGGTGGATTCGCACCTGGGTTTGCCCACTGTGGACAAGTCTATGGAGGAGTTGTCCCAAACGGAGCTGGCCCCGTTCAAGATCGCCATCAACAATGGCATTCCCGGCATCATGTCCACGCATATCCTGTTTCCGCAGCTGGAGGAAGAACATATCCCCGCCACCATGTCGCGGCGCATCATGACGGGACTGCTAAAAGAAACGCTGGGTTTTAAGGGGCTGGTGCTGTCCGATTGCATGATGATGGGCGCGATCGCTGACCATTATGGCACCGTGAATGGTATGGTGCGCGCTCTGCAGGCGGGGGTGGACATCGTTTTTGCCTCCCACGATGCTGCGCTTTGCACCAAGGCGGCGCAGCGGATCCTGAGTCTCTTGGAGGATGATCCCGCGTTGCTTGAGGAAATGGAAGCGTCCGCGCAAAAAATACTGTCATTTAAACATCATTTGCCCGTTTCGCATGATTCGCTTGAATCCGTGGGAAACGCGGACCATCGCGCCAAAATGCAGCGCGTGTTTGAACAGTCTTTGACCGTGCTTGGTGGGGAAGAAGCGCCCATACCCGAGCCTGGCGATTCCCCTTTGTTCATTTATACCCGGCCCGTGGCCACCACGCAGGCATCGGACATATTGCCGGAGGGGCTCAGCTTTGGCAAAACGATGCGTCAGCACTTTGGCGGGCAGGAAATCGTCATGAGCATGGATCCGGAGGATGAACACATAGCGGAAATGGTGTCAAAGGCACAGAAAAGTACGGCAGTCATCATCGCCACTTATAACGGGCATTTGCATGTCGGTCAATTGCGTGCGGCAAGGGCGCTGGAAGAAGCGGGTGTGCCTCTTGTTTGGGTGGCGCTGCGCAACCCCTACGATTTGGCGCGGCTTGCTCCCGGAACTATTGGGGTTGCGGCATACGCTTACTCCCAACCTGTGCTTGATGCGCTGGTGCGCCTGCTTAATGGGGAAATAACGTGCCCGACCGGGCGCCTGCCTGTGAATTTGCCAAAAGAATAATTTACCGGAGGACATAACGATGATCGCAATTGGAAATGACCATTCAGCGGTAGAAATGAAAAGGGAAATCATTGCGTTGCTTGGGGATATGGGCCTTGAATACACGGACTATGGCGCGACGGAAGAAACCAGCAGCGATTATCCTGTCTTTGCGGCTCGCGTCGCTCGCGCAGTGGCCAAAGGAACGTGTGAATTGGGTATCGTCATTTGCGGCACCGGCATTGGCGTGAGCATCGCCGCCAACAAGGTCCAGGGTGTGCGCTGCGCGCTTTGCGCGGAGCCATTTTCCGCCCTCATGGCGCGTCAGCACAACAACGCCAACGTGCTGGCTCTTGGTGCGCGCACATTGGGCATGGGGCTTGCCCGAATGACAGCCAGGACTTTTTTGGAGGCGTCTTTTGAGGGCGGCCGCCACGCGCGTCGCGTGGAGCAGATGGCGCGTCTGGAAAAAGGCGAGAATATCGAATAAGTAGAAGAGCTGTGAAATGGGGTCATTTTCCGGGCGGGGCGGGGATCAAGTCTCTTCGCCCCGTGCTTTTTTCGCGCGGTCATGTTTTGTAAAGCGCTCTCGCAGGTGAAGCGATGAGGAGCGTTCACGGGACGGCCGGTCACTTGCCTTTGCGTTCACACTCTAGAAAATACGAACATTAAAACCTGGATACAAATAATAATTCGTAATGGATTGACGTATTATTGGTATCATGGTAGTATTAGTTCGTATTTTGTTTATCGCAACAAGCGGTGCGGGAGGCGGCATGAAGACGATAGCGGTCATTATGGGCAGCGACAGCGATCTGGCTGTGGCCCAAAAAGCGATGGATACCTTAAGAGAGTTTGGAGCGCCCTACACGGTGCGCGTCCTGTCAGCCCACCGAACGGCAGACGTGGCGCGCACTTTTGCTTTGAGCGCGCGGAAAAATGGTTTCGGCGCGCTGATCGCTGTTGCCGGCATGGCAGCCCATTTGGCGGGCGCCTTGGCAGCCAACACGACGCTTCCCGTGGTGGGGGTGCCCGTTGCGTCCGAGGGATTCGGCGGACTGGATGCCCTTCTTTCCACCGTGCAGATGCCCTCAGGCGTGCCGGTAGCGACGGTGGCGGTCAATGGCGGCCGAAACGCCGCCCTGTTGTGCCTTCAGATGCTCGCCATTGAGGATGAGACTTTGACTAAAGAACTGGACGATGCCCGCACCCGGATGGCGCGGGAGGCGCTGGAAAAAGACGCGCTCATATCGGCGCGATATTCATCGCATTTGGAGGAATAGGTATGGCGGGAACGCTGCTTTACAAAGGGAAAACCAAGGACGTCTATCAAATGGATGACGGTCACTATCTGCTAAGATTCAAGGATGACGTGACCGGCGAAAATGGGGTTTTTGATCCCGGCGCCAACACGGTTGGTCTTAGCATCGAGGGTATGGGAGGGCAGAATCTGGCCATGAGCTGCGTCTTTTTTGAGCTTCTGCATTCCAAGGGTATCAGAACGCACTACCTTACCTGCGACTTGAGTGACAATACCATGACAGTGCTTCCCGCGAAACCCTTTGGCAAGGGGCTGGAAGTCATCTGCCGCCTGCGCGCCGTGGGTAGTTTCCTTCGCCGCTACGGTGGTTACATAGATGAAAACGCGAAGCTTGATTACTATGTGGAAATGACGCTGAAGGATGACGGGCGCCAGGACCCGCTGATCACACGCGAAGCGCTCAGGCAACTCAACATCATGTCTTTGGAACAGTATGACATGATCGAACAAATGACCAAAGACATTACGCGCATCATCGCCAACAGTTTAGAGGAGCGCGCACTGGAATTGTACGACATCAAGCTGGAATTTGGCCTGAGCGCGGGAGCGATCATCCTTATGGACGAGATCTCCTCAGGTAATATGCGCGTATACACGGGCAGCGCGTATCTGCCGCCGCTCCAACTGACCGCCCGCATCTTGGGCTGAGGGAACTATGGCAAAACTGTATGAGGAGTGCGGCATCTTCGGCATCAGCCGCCAAAGCAATAAGGATGTTGCGTTGGATACCTATTTCGCGCTGAACGCCTTGCAGCACCGCGGGCAGGAAAGCTGCGGCATGGTGGTCAGCGACGGCCGCACGTTCAACCTTTTTACCGCAGCGGGCGTGGTCAGCGATGTTGTCAGGGAAGAGACACTGGCGATGCTGGGCGAAGGCAGTCTGTGTATCGGGCATGTGCGCTACGGGAGCGACCGGGAACGCGGCCTTATCAACGCGCAGCCGGTAGTGGTGGATCACCTGAACGGGCGCATGGCGCTGGCGAACAACGGCGCTCTGGTCAACTACATGGCGCTCAGGCGCGAGTATGAAGCGCAGGGCTCCATTTTCCATTCGACCGGGGACGCGGAAGTGATCGCTTCCGCCGTGACCCATGAACGCCTCCGCGCTGATTCTCTGGAGCAAGCGGTGCTGGGCGCTATGAACCGCCTTAGGGGCAGCTACTCCATGGTTATCATGACCCCGGAAAAACTGATTGCCGTGCGCGATCCTCTGGGGCTTAAGCCCTTGTGCTTTGGCCAACGCGAGGATGGGGCGTTTATCGTTGCGTCCGAATCCTGCGCGCTGGACGCGGTAGGCGCGGAATTCATCAGGGACTTGAAGCCGGGAGAAATGCTGGTGTTTGAAAACGGCGTCATGCGCGCCTATTTGTCAAACTGCACCGGGGATCGCCCGTCCAGACTGTGCGCGTTTGAGTACATCTACTTTGCGCGTCCGGATTCCGTTATGGATGGACAGAGTGTGCATGATGTCCGCTTGCGTGCCGGGGAACGCCTGGCAAACGAACACCCCACCCAAGCGGATCTGGTTATCGGCGTACCGGACAGCGGGATCGACGCGGCGATAGGGTTCGCGCGGGCATCAAAAATACCTTACGGCCTTGGATTCATCAAAAGCAAGTATATTGCCCGCACCTTTATTTCGCCCGATCAAGAGAGCCGCGAGCGCGGGGTGCGCATCAAGCTGAATGTCATTGCCGGTGCGGTGCGGGGCAAGCGTGTCATTCTGGTGGATGATTCCATTGTGCGCGGCACGACCTCGCGCAAAATCGTCGCGCTGCTGCGCGAAGCGGGGGCGACCGGGGTACACATGCGCGTTACCGCGCCGCCTTTCCTCAATCCTTGTTTTTACGGCACCGACATCAAATCGCGCGAAAACCTCATTGCCTGTAAGCTGACGGTGGAAGAGATCGCCCGCGAGATCGGCGCGGATTCTCTTGGCTATTTGAGCGTTGACGGCTTAAAAGCGCTTACCGGGGAAAAGGGGCCCGGACTGTGCGCCGCCTGCTTTGACGGTCGATATCCCACCAACGTGCCGCAGGCGCCCGAACTGGAGCGCATCGCGGGACGGCCGATGCGCACGGGAGAGACCATATGAAATGCGAAAGCACGCATTACAGGGACGCCGGGGTGGACATCAACGCCGGGTACCGCGCGGTGGAACTGATGCGATCCTCCATGGCCCGCACCGTTGTTCCGGGCGCCGATTGCGATGCAGGCGGTTTCGGCGGACTTTTCGTACCTGACCTAAAGGGGATGAAACAACCGGTGCTGGTCAGCGGAACGGACGGGGTGGGTACGAAGCTGAAGCTGGCATTCCTGATGGATAAGCATGATACAGTAGGCATCGACTGCGTCGCCATGTGCGTCAACGATGTTTTGTGCGCGGGGGCAAAGCCGCTTTTCTTTCTGGACTATATCGCGGTGGGCAAAAATGTGCCCGAGCGCGTTGCCCAAATCGTCAGCGGTGTAGCGGAGGGCTGCGTGCAGGCAGGCTGTGCGCTCATCGGTGGCGAAACCGCGGAAATGCCAGGGTTTTATGATGAAAATGAGTATGATCTTGCGGGGTTCTCTGTGGGGATGGTGGATAAAGGGGAGATCCCGGACAAGAACAACGTGAAGGCAGGAGATGTTCTGATAGGGTTGCCTTCCAGCGGTCTTCATTCCAACGGCTTTTCCCTGGTGCGCAAAGTGCTGGATGTGGAACACGCCGATCTCCATACGCCGCTTGAGCAGCTGGGCGGACAGGGACTGGGAGAAACGCTGCTTATGCCGACGCGTATATATGTCCGTCCCGTGCTGGATCTGCTGGCAAAAGTCAAAGTGAAATCCATCGCACATATCACAGGCGGCGGTTTTTATGAGAATATTCCGCGCGCGCTGCCGGAAAACTGCTCGGCGCACATCGACCTTGGGGCATGGGCACGACCTAACATTTTCACGCTGCTTGAGCGCACGGGCGGCATGGACCAAGGGGAGATGTTTTCTACCTTCAATATGGGCGTGGGCATGTGTTTGGTCCTGGGAAAGGAAGACGCCGACAAGGCCGTTGAGACCCTCGAATACGCGGGGCAACACGCGTTTGTGATGGGCGATGTCCGGCGGGGAGAGAAGAGCGTACATCTGTGAAAACGCGTATCGCGGTTCTGGTTTCCGGCGGCGGTACCAATTTGCAGGCGCTGCTTGATGCCCAAAGGGCAGGCCTTCTGCAAAGCGGCGCAATCGCGCTGGTGATCAGCGACCGCGAGGGGGCGTACGCGATCAAGCGCGCGATTGATGCAAAAGTACCCGCTTTGATTTTTAGCAGAAAAGCGCTGGGGCAGGAGGCGTTTGAAGAGATGCTGCTTGGAAGCTTGAAGGAAGGCGGCATCGACATGATCATTCTGGCGGGGTTTCTTACTATTTTGGGCCCTGAGTTCTGTGCATCATGGCACAGGCGTATCCTGAACGTGCATCCATCCTTGATCCCCGCGTTTTGCGGGGCGGGATGCTACGGTGTCAAGGTGCACGAAATGGCGCTCGCGCGCGGCGTCAAACTGACGGGCGCCAGCGTGCATTATGTGACGGGGGATGTGGATGCGGGCCCCATCCTCATGCAAAAGGCGGTCAGGGTGCACAAAAAGGATACACCCGAAACGCTGCAGCGCCGCGTAATGGAAAAAGCGGAATGGCTTCTGCTGCCCCGTGCGGCGGAAAAGGTGGCGCGCCGTATTCTGCGCGAAAAGGAGAGGGCATGACAATAATGCAAACGTATGACTTGTGCGAGATCCTTCGCCAAAACACCTACCCGGGACGGGGCCTTATGGTGGGCGTCAATGATGATAAGGCGTTGGTCATTCTTTATTTCATCATGGGGCGAAGCGATAACAGCCGTAACCGCGTGTTTGCGGAGGATAACCTTGATGTTCGCATTGAACCCATGGACGCGAAATTGATTGAGGACCCATCCCTTATCATGTACCGGCCGGTGCGCACCATCAGCAATCATTACATCGTTTCCAACGGCGATCAGACCGATACGATCTACGATTTTTTGAGGCGCGGGTACAGCTTCCGTCAAGCACTGGCGACGCGCAGTTATGAGCCTGACGCGCCGCATTATACCCCGCGTATCAGCGGCCTGGCGGTCAGGGAGAAGGGCGGCTTTCACTACACGCTGTCCATTCTCAAAAGGCAGGACGACATTACCAGGCAGTATTACGAGTATAAGCAGGTCCCGGGCGTGGGGCATTTGATCCACACTTATCAGTACGACGGATCACCCCTGCCTTCATTTGAGGGCGAACCGCGCCGCGTCATACTGCCTCACGATGTTGACGGCTTTGTGAACGACGCTTGGGAAAGCCTCAATCACCTCAATCGCATCGCGCTTTATGCCCGTATCGTGCCGGAAAAAGAAGGCAATGAGCGCAGTATTGTCATCAACCGTTATGAAAGGGTGAAGGAAGCATGAAGGATATCACGCTCAAATACGGGTGCAATCCCAACCAAAGCCCGGCGCGCGTAACGATGCGCTCGGGAGCGGACTTTCCGCTTCAGGTCCTTAACGGAAATCCCGGCTACATCAATTTCCTGGACGCCCTGAATGCCTGGCAGCTGGTGTCTCATTTGCGCCGCGCCCTTGATCTGCCGGCGGCAGCCTCTTTTAAGCATGTCAGCCCCGCGGGCGCGGCGGTTGGTCTGCCCTTATCCGATGCGCTTAAGAGGATCTGCTTCGTAGACGATATCCCCGGGATCGACGATTCACCGCTTGCCTGCGCCTACGCGCGCGCACGCGGCGCGGACAGGCTGTCTTCCTTTGGTGACTTTATTGCTTTGAGCGATACCTGTGACGCGGTGACCGCAAGCGTTATCGGCCGTGAAGTATCCGATGGCGTTATCGCGCCGGGTTACGATGCCGCCGCGCTGGAGATCCTCAAAAAGAAGCGCAAAGGAAACTACGCCGTTTTGCGGATCGACGGGGATTATGTCCCGGATCCCGTAGAAACACGCGACGTATTTGGCATAACGCTTTCGCAGCGCTATAACGACAGTCTGATCGATGAGACCCTTTTTCAAAACATCGTTACCATCAACAAGGACCTGTCTTCATCGGCGCGCCGCGATCTCATCGTGGCGCTGTGCACCCTCAAATACACGCAGTCCAATTCGGTATGCTTTGTCAAGGACGGGCAAGTGATCGGCAACGGTGCGGGACAGCAATCGCGCGTGCACTGCACACGCCTGGCGGGGGACAAGGCGGATCTGTGGCATATGAGACAGCATCCCAAGGTGTTGGCGCTTCCTTTTCGCCATGATCTGGGCCGCCCCGATCGCGACAACGCGGTGGACACCTATTTGTCCCAAGGCGCCCGGGAACTCTTATCAAATGGCTTTTGGCAGCAGATGTTTTCCGTTCGCCCGTCCCTGATCACCATGCAGGAAAAGCAGGACTGGATGAAGAATATGAAAGATATCTCGCTGGGCAGCGACGCGTTCTTCCCATTTAGTGACAATGTCGAGCGGGCACATAAAAGCGGTGTGAAGTTCATCGCGCAGCCGGGCGGTTCCCGTCGCGACGCCCAGGTCATCGACGCGTGTGACCGATACGGCATGGTCATGGCGATGACGGGGATGAGGCTGTTTCATCACTAGAACTTAGGAGGGCTTATGCTGGAATACAAGTTTGACACACAGCTGCTCATCGAGGGCACAAACCTTGACGAGGACACCATCGGGGACTACATTGAGGACAATATCAAGGGTGATTCCCTCTTGTGCGTGGGCGACGAGGAGCTGCTCAAGATCCATTACCACACCAATGAACCGTGGCAGGTACTTGAATACTGCTCTTCCCTGGGCGATATTTATGATATCGTCGTGGAAAACATGCAGCGCCAGACAGACGGTCTGGAAGGCTGAGCGCGTATGAATATCCTGGTCATCGGGTCGGGCGGCAGGGAACACGCCATTATAAAAAAACTGAAGGAAAACCCTGCGGCCGGGGTCATCTATGCTTTGCCGGGCAACGCCGGTATGGCGGAAGCCGTTTGCGTACCCCTTGATCCTCTGGATCCATCGGAAGTAACAGCTTTTTGCCGGGATATGGCGATTGGCTTTTGCATCGTGACGCCTGAGGACCCCCTGGCAAAGGGGCTGGTCGACGTGCTGGAGACAGAAGGAATTACGTGCTTGGGTCCGACCCGGGCGGCGGCCGCGATCGAGTCCAGCAAGCTGTTTGCCAAGCGTCTCATGCAAAAATACCGCATCCCGACCGCGGCATGGCAGACGTTTTCCGGTAAGGAAGACGCTCTGAGCTTTCTGGATTCCTGCGCCCTGCCTATCGTCATCAAGGCCGATGGCCTTTTGAAAGGCAAGGGCGTCATCGTAGCAGATACCCGCGGGGAAGCCCGCTCAGCCGTGCGCAGCATGGTTGGGCCGTTCATCATTGAGGAATGCCTTGTCGGCCACGAAGTGTCCGTGCTGACACTGGTGGACGGCGAAAACGTCGTGCCGCTTTTATCCGCCACGGACCATAAGCGCGCATTGGACGAAGATAAAGGCCCCAATACCGGCGGCATGGGCGCGGTGGCGCCGAGCCCCTTCTACACACTTGAGATCAAGCACCGGTGCATGCGGGACGTCTATTTGCCCACGGCGCGCGCGATGGTCAAGGAAGGGATCCCTTTCCGCGGCTGCCTTTTTTTTGGCCTCATCCTGACAAAGGACGGGCCCAAGGTACTGGAATACAATGCGCGCTTTGGTGATCCCGAAACGCAGGCCGTGCTGGCGCTTATGGACAGCGATCTTCTATCCGCGCTCCAGGCTGTGACGGACGGCACTTTGGCGGCCGACAGCGTTTCTTTCAGGGCAGGGCACGCCTGCTGTGTTGTGGCCGCATCGGGCGGCTACCCGGGCGCATTTGAAAAAGGGCTTCCCATCCATATAGAGGAACCCCTTGAAGCCACCGTGCATATGGCGGGCGTTGCCAACAATGGTGAGCAGCTTGTGACCGCCGGTGGCCGCGTGCTGAGCGTGACGGCAACAGGGGACACCCTTGAAGCTGCCCGCAAAGCAGCCTACCGGGAAATGGCCAAAGTTCATTTTGACAACATGCATTATCGCCGTGACATAGGCGCCCAAGCCCTCTTGATTGGAAAGGAATAGTCATGGTTGATAGGATCTATGTGGAAAAGCGCGCCGGTTTTCGTCAGGAAGCTGCAGCACTGCTGCGGGAACTGCGAACGTACCTGAAATTGGAGACGCTCAGCGATGTGCGCATCATCCATCGCTATGACGCGGAGAATGTCGAGAAGGACGTGTTCAGCCAAGCGGCCGCGACCATTTTCTCTGAGCCCACTGTGGACGACCGCGATTTCACGCTTACCCTGCCCAAGGATGCGCGCGTTTTTGCCGTGGAAGCTCTGCCAGGGCAGTTCGACCAGCGGGCCGACAGCGCCGCGCAGTGCATTCAGCTGATCACCCTTAAGGAGCGCCCCCGCGTGCGGTATGCCAAAGTGTATGTCCTCTTTGGGGACATGACGCGGGACGATATCAAGAGAATAAAAAATTACGTCATCAACCCCGTGGAGTGCCGCGAAGCAGCGATGGGTCCTCATCTGACCCTTGCTCCGGAGATGCCCGCGCCCGCGTCCGTGCCCCGCATGGATGGTTTCCGGCAACTGGATATGGCAGCGCTTGAGCGCTTGCTTGCGCAATATGATCTGGCGATGGATCCGGACGACCTGCAGTTTGTGCAGCTGTACTTTCTGAAGGAAGGACGCGACCCCACATTGACCGAACTGCGCGTCATGGACACTTACTGGTCAGATCATTGCAGGCACACCACTTTTTCAACGGAATTAGTGAACGTAACAATAAACGATCCCCTCGTTGGGAAAAGTTTCAACAAATACGTGAAGCTTCGCGAACGCCTGCAGGTGACCGGCGCACCCACACTGATGGATGTCGCCACGATCGCCGTGAAGGCGCTGAAAAGCAGCAACAAACTTAATCATTTGGATGAAAGCGAAGAGATCAACGCCTGCACGCTGCGTATTACCATTGATGCGTCGGGGGCACCGGAAGATTGGCTGCTGCTGTTCAAAAACGAAACGCACAATCACCCCACCGAAATTGAACCCTTTGGCGGCGCGGCCACGTGCATCGGCGGCGCCATTCGCGATCCTCTTTCCGCGCGCGGCTATGTTTATGCCGCCATGCGCGTCACGGGTGCAGCGGATCCGACGGAGGAGATTTCAGCGACTATGCCCGGCAAACTGCCGCAGCGCAGAATTTGTATCGGCGCCGCGGACGGGTTCAGTTCCTACGGCAATCAGATAGGCCTGGCCACCGGCATGGTGCGTGAAATGTATCATCCGGGGTATGCGGCCAAGCGGCTGGAAACGGGCGCGGTGCTGGGGGCTGTGCCCCGTAAGCATGTGATTCGGGAGCGTCCACAAGAAAGGGACATTGTCATTTTGGTGGGCGGCCGCACCGGTCGGGATGGTATCGGCGGGGCGACGGGGTCTTCCAAGTCGCATACGCTGCTGAGTGTGGAGCAGGATTTCGCGCAGGTGCAAAAGGGCAATGCGCCGGAAGAGCGCAAACTGCAGCGGCTGTTTTTGAACCCGCTGGCGGCGCAGCTCATCAAGCGCTGCAACGATTTTGGCGCGGGAGGCGTCGCTGTCGCGATAGGTGAATTGGCGGACGGGCTGGATATTGATTTGGACAAGGTACCGCGCAAGTATGCGGGGCTGGACGGCACGGAGATCGCCATAAGCGAGTCACAAGAGCGCATGGCAGTGGTGGTCGCGCCCGAAGACGCGGACGATTTTTGCCGCATGGCGCACGACGAAAACCTGGAAGCCACGGCCGTTGCGGTGGTGACGGGGGATAAGCGCATGGTGATGCGCTGGCAGGGGCAGACTATCGTGGATCTGGACAGGACTTTCCTGTCCTCCAACGGCGCTGGAAAAAAAACCGATGTGGTAATTGCTCCCGCTGAAGATTGGCAAAAACAAACAGGCGGTTCATTCAGGGAACAATTGACTGACTGGGTCTCTTCGCTCAACGGGTGTTCCCAGCGCGGCTTGGCGCAACAGTTTGATGCCACCATCGGCGCGGCCAGCGTGATGATGCCCTTTGGCGGACGCTTCCAGCTGACGGCGCCGGACGCCATGGTGCATGTGTTGCCCGTGCCCGGCGGCACAGACACCGCATCCTATATGGCGTTCGGATGCAACCCCGCGATCCTCGAAAAAAGCCCTTATCACGGCGCGTATCTGGCGGTGGTGGAATCAGTAACCAATCTCATCGCCACCGGCGCGTCCTCCAGCCATATCTATCTTTCCCTGCAGGAATATTTCGCGCGCCCCGGCAAAGATCCGGCGCGATTTGGGGCGCCCCTGGCGGCGCTGCTTGGCGCGCAGCGCGCGCAAATGGAACTGGGCATCGCTGCCATCGGCGGCAAGGATTCCATGAGCGGCACTTTTGAAAACCTGGATGTGCCGCCTACTCTCATTTCTTTTGCCATTACGTGGGATGACAAGCAGCACGCGCTGTCGCCGGAATTCAAGCGTGCGGGCAGCCGCGTGGTGTGGATGCGCCCCAAAGTAGGGGCAGATGGTCTGCCCCTGGCGGACGCGCTCAGGAACCTCTATGATGAAGTGGAGCAGCTCATGCGTTCCGGGCGTGTGCTGTCTTCTTGCAGCGTACGCGGCGGCGGTGCGGCGGGCGCGGTCTTCAATGCGTGTCTGGGGAATGGCATCGGCTTTACGTTCCATGATAATTGGGACGAAAGCGAGCTGTTCGGGTACGCTTACGGGAGCATCATCCTGGAAATGGCGGATAATGACCCGGTATTTGGTGAAACCTTGGGCAAAACGGGCGGCGGCAACATGCAGTTTCGGGACAACGCAGTGCCGCTTGGCAAATTGCAGAGCGCCCATGAAGGGATACTGGAAAAGGTGTATCCGGCCGGTGCCTTGACACCGGAAGCGCCCATCGCGGAAATAACCAGCTATGCCAATCGCTCCAAGGGCGGGTCCGTCGTTAGGCCGCGCGTGCTCATTCCCGTTTTCCCGGGCACCAACTGCGAATTGGACACCGCGCGCGCGTTTGAAAAAGCGGGTGCGGCGCCGGACATCTTTATTGTGCGCAATACGCAGCCGGGCGACACCGCTCAGTCGGTGGAGGCCATGGCGTATAAACTGCAACGCTCGCAAATCGTGCTGATCCCAGGCGGTTTCTCGGGCGGCGACGAACCCGACGGCGCGGGAAAAATGATCGCGGCTTTCCTTCGCAATCCTCAAATTGCCGATGGGGTGCAGGATTTGCTCCATAAGCGCGGCGGACTTTTGGGCGGCATTTGCAACGGTTTTCAGGCGCTGATCAAGTTGGGATTGCTGCCTTATGGTCGCATCGTGGATCTGGAGGAAGGGGATCTGACACTGACGCATAACCTGATTGGACGGCACCAAAGCCGTATCGTGCGCGTCAAAACCTGTTCCACTCTGTCACCATGGTTTCTCAAACAGGAAGTTGGGGATATCCTGCCGCTGGCTATTTCGCACGGCGAGGGACGGCTCATCTGTTCGCCCAGCCGCATGCAGCAATTGGCCAGCAACGGGCAAATCGCGGCGCAGTATGTGGACCTGCAGGGGAATCCAAGCATGGACATCCTCTTTAACCCGTCCGGTTCCTCAGGCGCGGTGGAGGCGCTCACGTCGCCCGATGGCCGCATCATGGGCCGCATGGGACATTCGGAACGCATGCTGCGGGGGCTGTACAAAAACATTCCCGGTGTGCAGGACGATCCGCTGTTTTCCAGCGCTGTCTCTTATTTCGCTTGACAGAAACAGGGCTGCAAATGAAAATTGCGGGTTCCAAGGGCGCGCGCGTCGAAATGCCTTCCGCTTCGTTTCCGCCACACAAGTGCGGCGGAGGCATACGCTGCAGGATTTCTCCTTTGCGCCAAAAAGCAGGCTTTTTGCCGGATGGGACGTACGAAGAGGAGCATCACGGGGTTTCCTCCCCGCAATTGAAAGACGTGACTTTCGATTGAAAGGAGCCGTCCCGAAATGGACGCCCCACACCGCTGGCGGCGCAGAAGCGAATGAAGAGCACGGCGATGCCGCAGCGACGCGTCTTCTTGCGACGATCCCGATCCGACATAAAAAGAGGGCGCGACTCACTTCAGCCACGCGCTCTTTTTTCGTTTCGTCGGCTATTCCGCTCTTTCCACGACCCACGCGGCGATATCAGCGATCACGATATCGGCGACAGGCGTTCTTTGGGAATATTCCACGCCCATCATCTGGAGATATGGGGGTGTCTCCCCATCATAATCTCCGAATAGGTGGTTGAGCTCCGGGTACAAGATAAACTGGGCATCCGGGTGCTCAGCCAGCTTTTGTTGCCACAAGATGAAGTCTTCCTTCATCACTTGGCGGTCGTTTTCGCCCTGCAGCACCAGCAAGGGCTTCCCGTCCCCAAGGTGCAGCGCTGCCGCGTCAATCCTCTCCAAATGCCGCAGATACCACGCATCCATCCCGAACACCGCGTTTTCCGGTTTCAGTGTTTCGTCATCACTAAGTGCTGTCAGATTTTTCGCCTTCACCAACTCTTGCGCAACCATCTGCGCCGCGGCATCGGCATCCGCTTCAGACAATTCGGCAGCAACAAGGGCGTTTTGGTCCGCGATGAGTTCCCACAATTTCCGCGGCGACCCCGCCATCAGGATATAGCCGGACAGGCTGTCGGTCTTGGTGCCGATGTAGGAGGCCAGCATGCCTCCAAGGCTGTGTCCCAGAAGAAATATCTTTTTGCCCGCCATTTCCGGTAGTGCCTTGAGGAGATCAGCTGAAGCGGCGGCATCGTCAGCTGTTTCTTCATCAACTGTCAGCGTGACAAAATCGGGCGAAGAGGCCATCTGCTGCCCGTGCGTAAACGTTCGTTTGTCATACCTGAGCGTCGCGATGCCCCTGTGTGCCAAGCCCTGCGCCAAATCACGGAAAGGGTAATTGGCGAGGAAGGTTTCATCGCGGTCGCTGGGACCCGAACCCTGCACCAAAACGATGCCCGCGATAATTTCTTTTGCCGGCAGCGTCAATGTGCCCTCCAAAGGGTACTGCGCCGACGCCCCCACGGTGACGGTGTGCTCAATTATGCCCGAAGGCAGTGCGCTTTCTTCTTTCTCGATCACGCCCGGAGTGAAGTACAGTCCCGCCACCTTGCTGTTCTCATCAAATATCGAGCGGTAGATGACGCTCAGACCCTTGAAATTGAGGGCGATCTCCACAACAGCGTATTTGTCTTCGCTGAAAGCGCGGCGGTCGCCTTCTTTTTCAAAGGCACCCAATTGCATTTCCAGCTGGGCCCACATCGTGCCGATCTGCGCCTTCAGCCCGGCGGCCAGTTCCTCCGTCATCATGGACAACGCATTTTCTTCATCCCCGCTTTGGATGGCTGTGAGCAGCTTTTCGGCATCGTCGTAATTGTCTTGCGGCTGCTTAATGCTTTCTGCCGCTGAAAACGACATAAGGAGCATCAGGCATATGAGGATTGACAGGATTCGTTTCACTTGGTACCTCCATCTTTGGCGCGTTACACACAAACGTCCGCGTCATCATCTGCCAAAAATTATAGTGGACAACCCCGGATTTGGCAAGGATTGCCGTTCTGATTGACGCGGGTCGGCTATTGGGCTAAAATACACGCGAAGTGCGCCCGAAACACCTTTGTTTTGAGCGAAATGGAAAGGATATTCTATGCAGACCGTGTTTTCGTTTATCATGGGGCTGGTGCAGGGGCTCAGCGAGTTTCTGCCCATTTCGTCCAGCGGGCATCTTTTGGTGGCTGAAAAACTGCTTGCGCAGGTGGGGTACAGCGTCTCTTCCTCTCAAGGGCTCATGATCATGCTGCACATGGGTTCGCTATTGGCTGTGCTGGTTGTGTTCTGGAAAGACTGGGTGCAGATGCTTGCGCACCCCATCAGAAATAAAACGCTGCTGCTGCTGTTTTTGGCGTCTATACCTGCGCTTTTTGTCATGCTGCTGCTGGGCGATTTTGTGGACAGTACCTTCACCGGATGGTTCCTTGGGCCGGCGTTCCTGATCACCGCGCTGTTTTTGACCATCGCTGAAAAATTGAGCGAGGACAAAAGCAAGAAGCGAAGCGGCGAGATCACTACGTCCCGCGCTTTGACCATGGGCGCATTTCAGGCGGTGGCACTGCTGCCCGGCGTCAGCCGGTCGGGCTCCACGCTGCTGGGCGGTATATTCAGCGGCCTTACGCGCGGCATGGCGGCGAAGTTCTCCTTTATGATGAGTGCGCCTGCCATTTTGGGCAGCTTCCTTATGGAAGCCATGGACGCTATTGAAACAGACGGCTTGAGTACTCTCATTTCTTTTGACATTCTGATGGGCGTCCTGGCGGCCGCGGTATCCGGGTATCTGGCCATACGCTTCATGCTGAAACTGATCGAGAAAATCTCATTGTACAAGTTCGCCGTCTATTTGGTGGCGGTGGGCATCATTGTCATCGTCTTTCAGTTGACCGGCTTTGCCGATTTCCCGCCCATGGCTTTCCCCGGTGCGTAAACGATTGATTTACGGAGGCTGCAATGCTATTTAGCACACCCTTTGGCGGCGCCGCGAACGGTCTGGCGCTCATACTGTCTTTTTTCCTGGCGGCGGTGGTGGCGCGCTTTTCCGCCCGCATTTTGCCCTCGGACCGCGGACGCGAACTGGCCTTTGACGGCGACAAATCCAGGGGAAAGCTGACCAGCGCGGGCGTATTGTTTGTGCCCGTGTTCGCATTTGTCAGCTTAGTGCTATATAAGCTCAGCACCGAAGTCAGGCTCTACATTCTCGCGATCCTAGTGGAAATGACGGCGGGATTCCTGGATGATAACGCCGGGAAACCGTGGAGCGAGCTCAAAAAGGGATTGCTGGATCTCGCTGTTGCCGTCTTTGTCGGGGTGATCTATTTGGCGCACAACAGCGGCGGGGTGCACCTTGCGCTGTGGCACACGCAAATCAGCATCCCTCCGATCCTCATGTTCCCGCTTATCGTGCTGCTGATGTGGGCGGGCATCAACATCACCAATATCACCGATGGCGTGGATGGCTTGAGCGCCACGCTGGGTATGCTCGTACTCATGGGTTTTTTGGCGGTGGGAACTAAACTGCAAACCTTGGGTGATATGCAGCCGGTAATTCTTTCGTTTGCCGGTGTGCTGCTGGTTTACCTTTGGCATAACGCGCCGCCCAGCAGACACTTGATGGGGGATGCGGGCTCCCGCGCCTTGGGGTTGTTGATTGCATTGGCGGCGCTTAAGTCGGGCGCGCCGTTCCTTTTTATCCCTTTAGCACTGGTATTCATAATGGATGGGGGGTCCAGCCTTATGAAGCTGTCAGGGCGCCGGTATTTGAAACTCAAAAACTTCATGCACAGCGTGCTGACGCCCCTGCATGACCATGTACGCCGCGTTTTCAAGTGGTCAGACGCGCAGACGGTGCTGCGTTTCGCACTGGTGCAGGTTCTAATTACGCTGGCAACGCTCATTCTGATCTGATCGTTGTCCGACAATTATGAGGAGGGACTCCGAATGAAAGCACTATTGATCGGCGGAACCGGCAATATCAGCCTGTACATCACGCGCCGCCTCATCGAATTGGGGTGGGACGTCACCCTGATCAACCGCGGTAATCGCCGGGAATTGGCGCCCCGCGCACATCAGATTATTTGCGATATCGAAGACGAGGACCGCGCCGCCGAGCTCCTTTCCGGCCATCGGTTTGATGTTGTCGCGCAGTTCATCGCGTATACACCCGACCAGATCGCGCGGGACATACGCCTTTTCCGGGGGAAAACGCGGCAATACATCTTCATTTCTTCAGCATCCGTTTATCAAAAGCCTCCGTCCATGCCCGTCATTACCGAGAGCACGCCCCTGTATAACCCCTTCTGGCAGTATTCGAGGGACAAAATCGCCTGCGAAGATAAGCTCATGCGCGCGTACCGTGAGGAAGATTTTCCCATAACCATCGTGCGTCCCAGCCATACCTATGGCGACGGAAAATGGATCTTCCCCGTGCAAGGGAACAGCGCCTGGCAAAATGTGCTCAGGATATTGCAGGGAAAACCCGTGCTGGTGCCCGGAGACGGCACAACACTGTGGACTGTGACCCATGCGGAGGACTTTGCCACGGGCTTTGTCGGCCTGATGGGCAATATCCATGCCATCGGCGAAAACGTCCACATCACCGGCGATGAAGCGCTCACCTGGAACCAAATTTGCCTGGCGACCGCGCAGGCAGTAGGCAAGCCGTTTATCCCTTGCTATGTTCCCAGCAGCATCCTTGCCAAGATAGCCGCGTACGATTGGGGAGGCGGCCTTATCGGCGATAAAAACAATTGCGCTCTGTTTGACAACACGAAGATCAAGCGCCTGGTGCCGGGGTTTCGGGCCGTTATTCGTTTTGATGAGGGTATACGCCGCGTGGCCAAGCATTACGATGAGCACCCTGAACTCAAAACAGAGGATGCGGCGTTTGACCAAGTCTGCGACCGCATCGTGTCGCTGATGGCAACACTTTCTGAGGATATTTCGAGACTCTGACACCGTTAAAAAGCCGGCTCCCCATCAAGCGAGAAGCCGGCTTTTTTTGCTTGCTATATCGGAAGGTTGCGTTTGGTTCTAAAATCGATGATACGCTGTTGGACGAGCCGGCCTTCAGCGATGACGCGCGCCTTCTGCATCATTTTGCCGGGCTCGTCCCGCACCAGCTCGTTATACAGCGGCACCATCGCGTCTGACAAGAGCCGCGATACGCTCTTCCCGAACATGGAAGGCGTATTATCTACGCAATAGTGCATAACACCGTCCACCATGTACACCGGGTCGTCAAAAGTGGTGGGGCGGGATGTTTCTATTTCCATTTCGATGTCACAGCTGATATCGATGATCATGGCGCCCTTTTTCATCTTTTTAAGGTCACGTTTGTAGATCAGGCGGTCTGTCCTGGCAGTGTCCCAGAATACCGCGTTTATGATGATATCATAATCAAACATTTTTCTGCGGAACAGCCTGTCCAGCCTGCGGCCGAATACATCCACAGTAGCACCCAACCCGTGCAGCACGCGCATGGCGCCGCGGGCGACATTGCCGTTGCCGATGATTGCTGCCTTGGCTTCGTAGGGCAAGTGACCGCCCAGGGACAAAGCATGCAGCACCGCCGACTCCCCGGCGATCTCCTGGTTGCGGTATAAGATGAAGCGGCCGCCTTCGTAAAGTTCTTCCCACGCGTAGACAGTATGGGCGCCTTTCATCATATGGTTAGTGAACTCAATACCCTGCACCGCATGCGCCCAGCCGAACAGGATGCGTCCGGGCGCGATGTCTTTGAAAAAATCAGCATCGCCCAGTTTCACGTCTACCAGGATATCTTCTTCAAGCACGGCTTGGCGGGGCACAACATGCAGACCCTTTTCAAGGTAGGCGCTGTCCTTGATGCCAACGGATTCCCCGTAGTTTTCCTCCACATAGTACTGCTGTGGATGTTCCAGTTTCGAAGCGTCCTGGGGCAGCAGTGCCCTTCGGGTTTCGTGATTTTTGTGGCTGATAAGCAGTCCTACTGTTTTCATAGCGCTCCTTTCGTTGTCGGTCAAGTACGGCGCACCGGCACGCAAATGGGGTGTGTGAAAACAATCCACTATCGAATTGTTCAGACTATTGGATTTTCGAATTCTCCGGTTGTCAGTCGTTGATGCGCTCGGAGTATACTTTCACGTCGCTGTCGGATATCCATTGGGTGACAGTGTCTTCATACGCGGCGGTTCGCTTTTCCGTCAATAATTCTTCTTCCAGGTGAGAGGCCACTGACGCTAGATCGATCGCGCCTTCCTTTACGTCATCTGCATATTGCACAATGTAGAAGCCGTACATGCCTTCAGAGGGCTCGGCAACTTCGCCCGGGTTTTCCAACGTCATGGCAGGCGTAACAAAGGCAGCATCATAGTCTGTGAATCCTTTGCGCACAGCATAGCCTTCGGGCGGCGTACCGGTATCTTCGTTGAATTCTTCCGCGAGGGCGTCAAAATCTTCTCCGTCCTGCGCTCGCTGGTAAATGGCCTGCGCCTTTTCGCTGATATTGGCGTAGCCCTGTTTGAGGGTGTCATCCAGCTTCTCCTGTGCGGCGGTGCTTTCCGCTGCGGCGGCGTCCAGTTCAGCCTGGAGGCGCGCTTTCTCATCCGTCAATTCCTGCAATTTTTCTGCCGAGAGGCCTTCTGCCTTAAGCGCCTCCTCGTTTGCATCAAAGGCGGTTTGCGCGCCGGACAGTGCTGTCGCTGCCGCCGACTGTTCCTGACGGGCAGTGTCAATGAGCATCTGGTCTTCCTGGGCAAACTTGATCAATACCTGCTTGATGAGGCGGTAGCCGGCGGGAGCATAAAATACATCCTCGCCGCGCAAGCGCTTTTGGCCGTAGGCATTGGGGTCCCCCTCGATCGCCGTCTTGTCCTGCTCCACATGGGCGTCATATTCTGCCCTTATCTCTTCCGCCGTCACTGTTACATCCTTGATGACTTCGGCGCGCAGCTTGTCCTGGACGAGGATGTTTTTTTCGTTCAGTTCAATGTTTTCGCGGGTGATGCCATCCTGGACGGTGCGTTCCTCAACTGCCTTTTCCAATTCTGCGCCTTCCAGTTCGGTATTCAGGAAATACTGGCTGCGGGTGGCATCCAGTTCACTTTTCCAGGTTTCTTCCACTTTTTGCGCCAGCTGCTGTTCTTCATCCGTGGAGAGAACATGCAGACTTAGCTCTGCAGCCTTTTGCTCCAACACTTTTTGCCGCACGGCGGCGTCGATGGTGTCCTGCAGCAGCTGCGCCTCATCCACTTCAGGGGCCTGCATGCCATAATTGGCATACATCGCAGCCAACTGCGCTTGATAATTGACAACAGCATTGTATTGCTGCATGAACGTTCCTTTGTCCATCGTATCGCCATTCACATCGATGACAACGCGGCTCATGTCCACCACGGGGTCCTTGACCACTAAAGCGCACCCCGTCAACGTTAATACGACGGCCAACAAAAGAGAAATGACAGCACCTTTTTTCATGAAAGTTACCACTCCGTTCCTAAAAATCAGGGCGCAAAGCCACTGAATGCATCATGTTATTATACATGAATCGACGCTTACGGGCAAGCCGGCCATGCTTTTTTGTCGACTGGACATATTTCGCGTATTCAGACTTGTTCCTCAGCCTCTTTTGCCAGCAGGGTATCCAGGGAACGCCGGTAGACGAAGAAGCGGCAGAACAGGTACTCGGTAACAAAGTTGGTGATCATGGTACCGATGAGCACTATGTATTCGTTTATACCCCCGCGGGTGAGCGCCTCGCCCCAAAGGGTGGACAGGGGCGTGAAGACCAGGTAATAACCTGCCACCTTAAGCATGGCTATGCCGTAGTTTTCGGCGGATTTAAAAGTGAAACGGCGGTTGAGGGTGAAGTTGTAAACCACCGACAGGGTCAGCGCGATAAGGTAGCCGGGCCAGTAGGGCAGGCCGGCGAATTCGAACAGGAGGAAAAAGCTGAGAAACTGGATAATGCCCGCGGAGGCGGAGAACAGCGCAAACTTGAAGAAGCGCCAAATGCCTTGCCAGCGGGAATCACCAAGCGGCGGCTGTGAGTGCATAATGGTCCTTTCTGCCCCGGCGGGCGAAGAGTCCTGTCAGGCCGCGCTCTCTTCAGGGGCGGCAATGCGAACGCGCCAAGAGATAAACAAGTTGCCAAGCGAAAAGAAGGCGGCAAGAAAAAACACCCACTGCGGGCCCCAGGCTGTCCAGATCAGGGCCGAGAACTGAGCGGCCACTATCGAGACCGCATGGTCAAGGCTTATGCCGGTAGAAAGGGCATTGGTGATCTCCTCGGGCGCGACCGCGATAGACTTGAGGTAGACAGACCTGATGACGCCCATTTGCATGCTCAGCCGGTCCAGGATAAACAAGCCGTAGATGATCAGGGCGGGCCAGCCATAAAGGGGGATGGCATTCTTCGCGATACCCCATACGACAAAACCGTAGAGCAGGTACACTGCGATGAGGCTGATCGAGTCGATGTAGAGCATCCGGCGGATTCCCAGACGGTCTATCCAGCGTCCCAGATAGCGTGTAAAGAATATACTGACGAAGCTGGCGAGTATCATTAGCATCGACATTGTCGCCGCCCCCTTGCCAAGGAGCGATATAATGACCCAGCCGCCAAAGACGAATGCAATTTGCTTTTGAACGCCATGCAGCAATGTGAGCATATAGTACCAGCGGTATTCCTTGCGAAAGATCAGCTTACGCCTGACGGGCGGGGCGGTGGGCAGTGCCCGGAACCGTGACAGTAGAAAAGCGGCCACGGCGGCCACCAAGAACGCGCCCGCGGCTATAAGGAACAGCAGGTTGACGGGCGTATGGAAAGAGAAAACATTAAAGCGAAAGCCGAAAAATACGGTGATTCCCGCCGCAAAACCAAAGATCATCTTGACGCTGGCGTATTGTCCGACGCGGCGGCCAACCTGACCGGGTTCCGCAAGCGCCATCCCGATACTGTCCTGAAGCGGCATAAACATGTGCATCCCCAGGGAGTTGATAAACAGGAAGATCAACATTACGCTGAAGACGGGCGTGAACAGCCCCAGTACCGCCAGCCCAAAGAAGGCCAGCAGCTGTGCGATAAAACTGGTCCTCACATCACCCAGGAAGCTGAGGCCGGAAATGACCAGTGCGCACAGGAGGCCAGGCAGCTCACGCGGGAACTCGATGAAAGCTCGCTGCGTCGTGGTGACATTGTAGGCATCCTTGAAATAATTCGCATACACAGAGTCGCTCAGACCGTTGGCCAGCGCGGCAAAAGAGATCATGACAAAAAACAGCACCATCTCATATCTTGGCTTGCGGCTCTGCATGGGTGTGATACCCCCTCTAATTGATTGCGTCATCATACCACGCATGGCGGGGCAGGGGAAGCACAAAAAAGGGAACCCTTTGGAGGTTCCCCGGCCATTTTCTGTGCGTCATGGCTAAGGGGATTTTGGTATCAAATGCGCCATTCGGCGGCAGTTTTCGGGCGCGAAGCGGTGGACATCGGGTCGACGGTCGGCAGCGGCAGAACGCTCACGCTGTAGGCCGGAATCAGCAGCAGTGACAGGGCAAAAATGGTAATGAAAACGATTATCAGAAGTGATCTCATTTGAGTTTTCCTTTCCGCGGTTTTTGCCGGCAAGGGGCGCAACTGTTTAAACCGGACAATATAAGTGACCACAATGCAGCGACGCGCATATGCATTTGCACCGTCCGCAATTGTATGCAGGGCACAGACGTATCATCTAACGATCGTGTTACAGACAGCCGGTTGGCGGGGCACCGGCAGACTATACTGACGCCACAAATGTACCCGCCGGACAAAGATCAAAACAAAGGGCCGGCCGCTTGTCGGCGGCGCGGGATGACATTGTTT
>LFRM01225230.1_pt1 | contig 36425 bp, 25 predicted proteins | sample 618341 | NCBI WGS metagenome assembly LFRM01 (sample SAMN03654438, study PRJNA283298) | anaerobic digester metagenome | isolation source: pool of bioreactors CSTR01a, CSTR02a, and CSTR03a thermophilic anaerobic... | place: Denmark: Kgs. Lyngby | collected 2014-05-21 | reverse complement strand
GATCCCCTTTCCGTAGCAGTGTTTTTTTATTTCCACTGTCTACTCTAAGGGGATCATATCACTCTCCGGACGGCAATTGTTGTTTGGACAAATCCACGAAACAGTGGCTTATGACTTGCTTCCCAAAAATTGACCCAATGGTTTATTCTCTTCAAGGCAACCTTTTTTCATTTATTTCGTTCCCGATATGCTCTTACCATAAAAGAATCCAAATCATAATGCTTGCAATCATAGTATTTACATATTTCTTTCAACTCTGCATCGGATTCTATACCGTATTCAATTGCCGCTCTTGTTTTCGGAGGCAAATAATCCGGGTCTGAACGAATGTCAATCATCAGTTCATAGCATCCTTCCAAAGCCTCTTTTAAAGGCAAGCCGAGTCTTTCCGCTACCTCAGAAATTGCATAGCAAGTGTCGATGTCAAATCCATACTCTTTTTCTGCCACGTTAAACGCTTCAATATAGTCAAAATCCATTTCAGAAACCCACCCTGCATTCTTAAGTTTTCTTGTCACGCTGTTGTAATGATTGTCTTTCTCGAGGATTTTTTCATCAAAATCAGAAAATTGGTATTTCTTGTTTGGTATCTCTATCTTTCCTTTTCTCACATCAGTCGGAGTGCAGTTGTAAAAGCTTTTCATATAATGATTTAAAACCGGTGGGCTGGAATAGCTGAAATCGTACGCAATATCTGTTATGGTTTTGCTTGAGTCGCCCCTAAGTTCTTGACATAAAAAATACACTTTCCTCGATGAAATATAATTAAACAAACTTTCGTTTTCCGTCAGCATTGAAAAGTATTCACCGAACTCCTTGCTTGTGTAACCGGAAACCCTGTAAATATGTTGTTTAATCTGTTCTACCTCGTCCCTAATGTTTTCATCGATACAATCCATGACAACATTAAAAACATTTCTTTTTCTCATTTCATTACCTCCTTTATTTTGGTGCTCTCACTATAGCATAAGACAAAAACGATTTCTTGACATATTAGGTATATATTTTGTCAAGAACTCCAACGCATTAAGATAAATCTCTCTGACTCTGATAATTTTCGCCCTGTCTGACAAACATCTCATAGTATTTTCCTCTTGCCGACATCAACTCGTCATGCGTTCCGCTTTCGATAATTTTCCCGTGTTCCATATGATAAATGATATCAAAATCCCGTATGGCAGAAAGACGGTGCGCAATCATAATTGTTGTGGCGGTGTTTGATGCATCGAGAATATTCTGCATTAACCGAACCTCCGCCAACGGGTCGAGAGCCGATGACGGCTCGTCAAGTATCAGCAGCCCGAATGAGCCTGTGAACAGCCTTGCAATCATCAGCCTTTGTGCTTCTCCGCCGGAAAGTGCTATGCCGTCCTGCGTGAATTCGCGGGAAATCATTGTATCTAAATCTCCGTTTGCCTTTTTTAGTATCTCGCTCAAATCAAGCTTGTCAATTATTTCAAGCAGCTTTTCATCGGATACATCGTGATATACCGTTAAATTGTCGCGCAGACTCATTGCAAGAAGTCTGACATCCTGAAACACCACGCCCGTATGCTGCCGCAGCTGATGAATATCATATTCTTTTATGTTTTTGCCGTTAATGAGCACAGCGCCGTTGCTCACATCGTACAGCCGCAACAGAAGCTTTGTAAGCGTTGTTTTACCTGAACCGTTTTCTCCGACTATGGCAACTCTCTGACCGGGTTTTATCTTGAGATTAAGGTTTTCGATAGAAAATGACGTGTTTTCATATCCGAATGAAGCATCCTTGAATTCGACCTCATATTTTCCCTCAGGAGCCGGCAGAGCGTTTTCTTTCACGGGTTCAATATCTGATTTTGCTTCAAAAAACTCCGCAACCTTCTCACCGTTCACAATGCATTGAAGCATTTGCATAATACCGCCCGCAGCATCATTCAAGCTTTCAGCCAAGGCCGTTGAGGCGATAGTAAGCGAAGCGTATAATCCGATTTGCGTTTTGTCACCGGCAATAACGAAAAATATCACATATGCAAGAACACAAGCTGCCTGAATGGGCGAAACCGCTCCCTGTAAAAGATAAAACGGAGCGACTTTTTTCATGTATTGCTTATACGTTTTTTGGAAATTTGCCATTGCCGCATTGATTGTATAAAGCAGCTTCAGACCCGCACCGGATGAACGCAGCTCCGCGGCATTTTCTTTAATTTTCAGCATCCTGCTCACATAGTCAAGCGGACGCCATGCGTCGGTAAGGCTCACATCGTAATCCGCAGAGGGTTTTATTACGGGAATTCCCACCACCGCATTGAGGACCACAAAGAAAGCGGTTATCCCGAGCAGAACCGGACCGACGGACGCTATAATTGCAACCATAGCAATCATTGTTGAAGCTCCGCGCAAAATATCGGGGAAAAGCATCACAACATTTTGAGCATGAATGGGATATGTTTCCTGCGCAAAAATGAACTTCACAAAGAAATCCGGTCTGTCATAGTATTTATAATCGGTACGCAGAGCCTTTTTATTGACATCATTCTTTATTCTGTTACTGATTTTCACAAGAGTCATTTGCGTGTATGCCATTTGTATGACCTTCTCCGAAGCGGCAACAAAAACGATGAACAGGGTAAACATAACAATGACGGAAATAACCTCGTTACGAGGCGTGTCGCTCATAACGGCATCAATCGCCTTTTGAGGTAGAAGCGCGGTTAGATATGCTGAAACAGGCTGAAGCAGGGTTGACATCAGTAAAACCGTAAGCATATATCCCTTGCCGTATTTCCAATAAGGCTTGAGGAGAAATAAGATATACTTCGACTTTGATAGACTTGAAAGTTTTTTGTTTTTCATATGAAACTCCTTAAAATATGTTTTGATTCGATTCAAATAACAGATAAGAGCTGCTTACGCCGCAACTCAAATAACCCGAAAGTTTTAATCTTTCGGGAGCCTGCTTTGAATCGAATCAAATAATCATATTAAAATTTGTCTCAATGAAATCAGTCATTACGGTACCTCTCAAAACAACCGATAATAGCTATTTTATATATTTTACCATACCTTAATGAAATTGGCAACTTGTTTGCTATAATAAACAAATGCGGCCGACCGCTTCAAGTCACGTTATTTGGTTCCTGCCCATTTCGGCGTCGCCTGCGGCCTCCCGACAAAAGACAGAGCAGTATAGTTCGATACCGGGTAAATTAAAAAAACCGCCGAACGGCTAAAGCCGATTGACGGTTTTTGGTGGAGCATAGCGGGATCGAACCGCTGACCTCTACACTGCCAGTGTAGCGCTCTCCCAGCTGAGCTAATGCCCCATGGAATTATTTTTCGGTTAAGCGTGCCGGAACATTGCCTGCAAACCTAACGCGTTTGATATGTTAACACAAAGTTTCGGTTAAATCAATAGAAAATCGCGAAATTTTCTAAAATTATTTGACAAATGTAATGAACTTGCAAAAAAATTGAATAAATATTCATAAAACCCTTGATTTTTACAGGTTTGAGTGTATAATCTGTGTATAAATATTACAAGAAAGGCAGATATACACCTTGCGTCTCCGGCATACCGCAACAAATTTTCATCTTATGCCGTGCCGTGCACCGTGCATATTGAAATCCGGTAAGTAAAATGAAAAAGGTATTTATAGACGGCAGAGAGGGCACAACCGGACTGCTGATATATGACAGGCTCGCTGATTTTGAGGGCATAGAGCTGCTCACCCTCAGTGAAGAGGAACGAAAATCAACCGCCAAACGCCGGGAGATGATAAACTCATCCGATATCACTTTTCTTTGTCTTCCGGACGATGCTGCGCGCGAATCCGTATCGCTTGTTGAAAACGATGCCGTGAAAATCATAGACACCTCTACCGCCCATCGTACGCTTCCCGGCTGGGCTTACGGCTTTCCGGAGCTTTCCCGCGCCTATCGCTTTGCAATAGCTTCCGGTTCAAGAATTGCCGTGCCTGGTTGCCATGCGAGCGGATTTATAAGTGCGGTATATCCTCTGGTCGCCTCGGGCGCCGTCGGCAGAGATTATCCTTTCGTTTGCTTTTCCGTAACAGGCTATACCGGCGGCGGCAAAAAGATGATAGCTCAATATGAAAGCTGCACCGATTCCTCGCTTGACGCGCCCCGTCAGTACGCTACCGCGCAGCAGCACAAGCATCTGAAAGAGATGAAGGCCATTCCGTCACTTGAAAACGAGCCGGTATTTTGTCCGGTGGTGGCAAATTATCCACGCGGCATGGAGGTAACTGTTCCGCTTATTCCCCGATTGCTCGATAAAAAGCTCACCGCGCAGGACGTTTGTGAAATACTTTCACAAAATTACGATTCGCAGCCGCTTGTGACGGTTTTACCGTATACCGGAGAAAACGCCTCCCTTTCCGCCGACACCCTCGCAGGCAAGGACAATATGGTGATTTCCGTGGAGGGGAACGATGACAGAATATTGATTGTTTCGCGATTTGACAACCTCGGCAAGGGCGCATCCGCCGCCGCGGTTCAATGCATGAACATACTTCTCGGCAACCCCGAAGCCACGGGGCTTGTTATATAATATAAATCGGAGGAAAACAACATGGAGTTTGTAAACGGCGGCATTTGTGCCGCAAAGGGATATAAGGCGTCCGGGGTTTACTGCGGACTGCGCAAAAACAAGACTAAAAAGGACCTCGCCCTCATAGTGAGCGAAAAACGAGCCGCAGCCGCCGCAGTATACACTCAGAATCTTGTAAAGGGTGCGCCGATAGCGGTGACAAAGAAGAATATTTCCGACGGCTACGCAAGTGCCGTAATCTGCAACAGCGGAAATGCCAACACCTGCAACGCCGACGGAGTGGAAATTGCGGAAAAGATGTGCGGCTTCGTGGAAAAATACGCCGGCATTCCCTCAGGTGACGTAATTATCGCCTCCACCGGCGTAATAGGACAGCCTCTCAATGTTCACGCCATTGAAAGCGGTATGCCCGAGCTTGTTAAAAATCTTGCTCAGGACGGCAGCGAACACGCCGCAACCGCAATAATGACAACCGACACCGTGCTCAAGGAGTACGCCGTAAAGTTTTCTCTCTCAGGCAAAGAGTGCTTTATAGGCGGCATAGCCAAGGGCTCGGGCATGATACATCCGAACATGGCAACAATGCTTTGCTTTCTCACCACTGATGCGGCCATATCGCCGGCAATGCTTTCAAAAGCGTTATCGGACACGGTAAAGGACACCTTCAACATGATAAGCATTGACGGTGACACCTCTACAAACGATATGGTAAGCATTCTCGCGAACGGCATGGCAGGTAATGAGGAAATAACCTGCCCTGACGAAGGCCTCTGCGAGTTTGAAAAGGCGCTGAACCTGCTTATGGTCAAGCTGTGCCGCACAATTGCCAAGGACGGCGAGGGCGCCACAAAGCTTCTCGAATGTGCGGTCACCGGTGCGCTTGATGAGAAAAATGCCAAGCTCATAGCCAAGTCCGTTATCTGCTCGAGCCTTTTCAAGGCCGCGATGTTCGGCGCGGATGCCAACTGGGGACGCGTGCTCTGCGCCATAGGTTACAGCGGAGCGGAGACAGACGTAACAAAAATTTCGGTATCCTTTGTCTCGCGTGCAGGAGAAATAACGGTATGCGTCAACGGCTCCGGAATTGATTTTTCCGAGGAGGACGCGAAAAAAATCCTCTCCGAGGATGAAATAACCGTAAAAGCAATGCTCGGGGACGGCAACGCCTCGGCAGTCGCATGGGGCTGCGACCTCACATACGATTACGTCAAAATAAACGGCGATTACAGAACCTGATTATAAGGAGGAAAATACAGTGGAAAAGTTTTCAGACATTCAGAGGGCAGAGGTTCTCACTCAAGCACTCCCCTATATTCAAAAATACTACAACAAAATCGTCGTGGTAAAATACGGCGGCAACGCAATGATAAACGATGAGCTGAAAAAAGCGGTTATGGGCGATATTGTTCTGCTCTCGCTTATCGGCATAAAGGTTGTACTCGTACACGGCGGAGGCCCCGAAATCACCGAAATGCTCAATAAAATCGGCAAAAAGAGCGAATTTGTCGACGGTCTGCGTGTAACCGACAAGGAAACTGCGGAAATAGTCCAGATGGTGCTTGCCGGAAAAATAAGCAAAAGCCTCGTTGCGCTCATAGACAGTATGGGCGGTAAGGCAATCGGCATCAGCGGCATGGATGACCACCTCATTGAAGCCAAGCCTGTCAGTGAGGAGCTCGGATATGTCGGAGATATAACAAAAATCAACACCGAGCCGATACTCGACCTGCTCGATAAGGGATATATCCCCGTGGTGTCAACGGTCGGAACCGACTCCGAGGGCAATGTCTACAACATAAATGCAGACACAGCCGCCTCAAGAATCGCCGGAAGCCTCAAAGCGCAGAGCTTTATTCTCATGACCGACACCCTCGGCATTATGAAGGACCCCAAGGACGAGGACACACTCATGTCGGAAATCCGCGTTTCACAGGTTCCCAAGCTCATAAACATGGATGTTATCTCCGGAGGCATGATTCCCAAGGCGGAATGCTGCGTTGAGGCAATACGTCTCGGTGTCGGACGCGTGTTCATAATCGACGGACGCAAGCCCCACTCGCTTCTCATTGAAATTCTTACGGATTCCGGCGTCGGAACGATGTTCAGATTCTGAAAGCGGGAAGCTGCTTTTTCCCGAAGCGAAAGGAATAATCAAAAATATGGATATAAAACAGCTCGACAGCACCTATATAGCAAACACCTATGCGCGGTTTGACCTGTATCTTGTACGCGGCAAGGGCTCGCTTGTGTATGACGAGTCCGGCACTGAGTATATCGACCTCGGCGGCGGTATAGCAGTCAACACCTTCGGCTTTTGTGACGAAGAATGGACAGCGGCGGTTACCGGGCAGCTGAACACGCTCCAGCATGCCTCAAATCTTTACTACACCGCTCCTCAGGCGCAGCTCGCGGCACTTCTGTGTGAAAAATCAGGCATGAAGAAGGTGTTTTTCGGAAACTCCGGAGCCGAAGCAAACGAGTGCGCAATCAAGGCTGCGCGCAAATACTCCTCCGACAAATACGGCGAGAGACGCAGCACGATAATAACGCTGAAAAACAGCTTCCACGGGCGCACGGTTACAACGCTTTCCGCAACAGGTCAGGACGTTTTTCATAAGGATTTTTGCCCGTTCACGGAGGGCTTTGTGTACGCTCAGGCGAACGACATCGACTCCGTAAAGGCGCTTTTGTGCGAAAACAAGGTCTGTGCCGTCATGATGGAGCTTATTCAGGGCGAGGGCGGAGTGCTCGTGCTCGACAGGTCTTTCGTCGCCGAGGTTCAGAAGCTTTGTGACGATAACGATATACTCCTGATAATTGACGAGGTGCAAACGGGTAACGGGCGCACCGGTGAGCTGTACTGCTATATGAATTACGGCATACATCCCGATATTGTATCAACGGCAAAGGGTCTTGCCGGAGGTCTGCCGCTGGGTGCGACAATGTTTTCCGAAAGGGTTCAAGCTGTTCTCGGAGCCGGAAGTCACGGCTCGACCTTCGGAGGCAATCCCGTATGCGCCGCCGGAGCACTGAGCGTGCTGAAAAGACTTGATGATACGCTTATGTGTGAGGTCAGGGAAAAGAGCGAGTATATAATTTCCGCCCTCTCCGGAGCAAAGGGTATAAAGAGCATCAGCGGAATAGGTCTTATGCTCGGAATAGAAACAGAAAAGCCCGCAAAAGAGGTTGTGCTTGAATGTATAAGAAACGGCATTATACCTCTGACCGCGAAAAACAAGGTTCGTCTGTTACCCGCGCTCAACATACCGATGCCTCTGCTTGAGAAAGCGGTTGAAACAATTAAAAAGGCCGCCGAATAAGAAAAATCCGCCCGACTGCTATAAGTGCAGCCGGGCGGTTTTATACACATATATCGGCGGTTTAAAATGCCTCTTTCAGGTTTGCAAGCATATTGACGTACTTCATAATCATTTGTACAAAATGCGTAATTCTTGCCGCAATACCGGTAACATTTGCTCCTATATTCGCAAGGTTTTCTCCGGCGGACACGCTGCCGTAGCCGGGAAGTATTCCGTTGTTATCGTTCACGCCGTCATCATCATAAGCAAAGCCGTAGAGCAAGGGAGATACAAGCGCAAGGATGAAATACTGACCCGCCTCAACGGAGCCGTACACTGAATTGCCCAGCTCGGTAAGCTCATCCGAAATGACGTCCGCACCGAGCTGCTCAAGCATATCACGCGCCACACCGAGAAACAGCTCGTCACTCACCGCGGCGAGATCGGTTTTAAGTATAAGCACAAGCGTTTTCAGCAGTAAAGTAACCTCCGGACCGTCGAGGTCGTACGCCTCCTCACCGGCATAGTGCGCGGCAACGACATCCGTCACAAGGTCCCAGCCGGTTTCAAAATCGCTGTCGGGCAGCTGTGTGCCGTACTGTTCGGCAATCTGCTGAACGCTGTTGTCTCCGTAAAGCGGCATTGAAAGAATATCGGTTATGCCCTCAACCGCTGTTTTTACAAGGTTGTAATAAATCGCATCCTCCGCAATGCCGAGCTTTTCCATTGAAAGCGAGAGACTCAGACGATATTCTATGCCCTTCTTCAAAAAGCCCTTTGAATACGCGCGCATATCACTGTTCATAAGGCTTATCTGCTCAGGCGAATACCCGCTCACTCTTGCAGTGAGAGCATCGGTATCTATGGAATCAATGCTTTTTGCGGTGTATTCTATTTCATTTTCCGTAATTGAAAACATCCTGTACTCAAGGGGATACATTGTAAGCGCCGTGGTTGCAAAATCGTATATGACATTGCCGAGAGCGCTCGTAAACGAGGTGGCGTCACTGCAATGCTCATGTCCGGTAAACACAAGCTTTATACCCCAGTCGGCAAACAGCTCTGCCGTGGTATAGTGAAATCTTACAATAAAATTCCTGGATATTATCCTCTCGAGCGGCATGTGGTCGAGCAAATTATGATGCATCATGAGTATGGGATATCTGCCGTCACGCTTTGCCGCATCCGCCTGCTCATGAACCCAGTCCAGCTTTTCCTGCGACATTCCGTCCTCCGTCGAGGCGGTCTTTCCGCAGCTGTCGAGAGCTATGAGCCTGTATTTTGTTCCGAGGTTTGCCGTATATGAGCAGGTTCCCTCATCGGTCGCGAGCGCCTTGTCGTATCCGAAATCGGCATATATTCTCATGAAATCCGCAAAGGTGGTCTGTGAATCCTCGCTTGCATCATGGTTGCCGTTTATTACATAAACCTGCTTGCCGCTCGACTCCTCAAAGGCACGCAGCTTTTCAGCCATATCGTAATGCTCCTGAGGAATTGTTCTGCCGTGGTCGGCAAGGTCGCCGGAAATGAGCACAAATTCGCACTCTTCGTCCTGCGCGCACTGTCTGAGAAACTCATCTATAATAAAGCCGCTCTCATCATTCATTGCCGCACGCCGGTTTGAATACCAGAATATCGGGTCGTCAATTTCCCCCTCGATAGCATCGCGGGGAACATTGTAATGCAAATCCGATGCCAGAGCAAAGCTTATCCCCTCATCGGGCTGCGCCGCAACGGCACATATTCCCGTGACGGATACCAAAAGTGAAATACAAAGGAAAACAGATATGAGTTTTTTCATGCTTGCAATCGTTCCTTTCGCGGCGGGACGCAGAAGCATATCAGGTATCCGCAACCGACGCCGCATTTTCTTAATATTTAGTTAGATTTTAACATTATACAGATGCCTTGTCAAGAAAATCCTTATCCCTATTGACTGTTTCCGAAAAATATCATACAATAACAATTGGGTTTTTAAATTTATATAAAACGGGGGCTAAAGTTTGAAAGATAAATCTTTCAAACGGCAAATTTGTGCCTTGACGGTCAACGACCGTCATTTCGGCAAGCCGAAACCGCCACAAAGTTTGCGGCTCGGCGGAAAGGAATGGTCATAAAAATGAAATCTGCACTGAAAAAGCTGTCAACGATTCTTATGTGTCTGTGTATGGTTGCGGTAACACTTTGCCCTGCGCTCGCTGCGTCGGCGGCGGCACCCGTATCCTGCGAAAATGACCTCGCCTCAATTGAGCGTGATGTTCCTGTCATTACCGTTAACGGCTTCGGAACGTCAATCTACAAGGGTCTTTCAACCCCCTCGGAGGATGACGATGAACAGATATGGGCACCCTCGGCAGAGGTAATAGCAAAATCCGTTGCTGTTTACGGTCCTCAGCTCGCAGTATGGATTGCCACGGAAAATTATGACGCTGCGGCAGCTGTTCTGTCTCAGGCTCTGCTTCCGATATTCCAACAGGCTGCATGCGATGAAAACGGTGTTCCGAATCCCGATACCGGAATTAAAACCGTTAATGACTATGAGGCAAAGGAAGCCTACGGCTTTGAAAACCGCTACTCCTTCAGCTATGACTGGCGGCTTGATATGCACACGATTTCCGCCCAGCTCGATGAGTATATAAAGGATATTATGGAAATCACAGGCTCTGACCGTGTTGTTATTACCGCCATGAGCATGGGTAACTGTGTTCTGACCACTTATCTCTATGAGGATTATTATACCGACCCCGATTATGACGGAACCGTTGAGGCTGCTATGTTCATTGCCGGAGCAATGAACGGTGTCGCCTGCTGCGGCGACGCATTCTCCGGAAATATTTCAATAGACACCACCTCTCTGCTGCGCTTTATGTCCGAGAAGATGATGGGCTCCGCAATTCTTCAGGCCGTATATTATGCGCTTGAGTCAATGTATGCCGTGGGTGTTCTTGAGCCTGTTGCAAACTATGCAAACAAGCTCACCGATGCGCTTATAGACCAGCTCATGGATGACGGCTTCTTAAAGACTCTCGCGACCATGCCCGGCTTCTACGCTCTGATGTCACCTCAGGAATATGACGCGTGCCGGGCGGCCATCTTCGACACTCCCGAAAAGCTTGAACATTATGCCGGTCTTATCGCAAAGAACGATTATTATCACGACAGTGTTCAGGACAACAATGTCGCTGTAATACGCAGTATGCTCTCCGATGGCATAAGAGTGGGCATTTTTGCCGAATACGGCTATACGATGGCTCCGGTAACCTCCGATAACGAACGCCTCTCCGACAGCGTAATAACCACTGCAGCGGAAAGCTTCGGAGCTACCTGTGCCGAAGTGGATGATGTTCTCGGTGACGGATATGTTCAGGCGGTTGAGTGCCCCTCCGGCTTCAACCATATCTCTTGCGACCGCCAGATTGATGCTTCGACCTGCGCCTTCCCCGATATTACCTGGTTCGGCAAATATATGAATCATACCGACAGCAGGCAGCTGCTCAAGAATCTTGTGGACCTTGTGCTCTACGGCGACAAGCAGATAGATGTAGGCACCTATACCGAGTTCCCTCAGTTCCTTGCAAGCGTTGACGGCAGTCTCATTCCGCTTGAGGATGCTAATCCCGCGGAGCCGACTCCGTTTGAGCAGCTTACGCTTGTAAACAGAATCAAGCAGTTTATTCAGCAGGTAATAATGCTAATCACCTCGCTTGTGGAAACCTTTAAATAAAATCAAATACATATAAAATAAACAAGGAGAGCCGTACGCCCCGTATGGCTCTCTTTATAACGGAGGACAACAATGACTACAAAATCCAAGCCCGTCAGAGGTTCAGGCGAAAATCCGGATCATATCATGATAAGCATAAACGGAGATGCAAAAACCTCCATGGCGGTCACCTGGCGCACCTGTGCGGAAATCACCGAGGGCTATGTTGAATATCGCGGAGAGGACGGCGTTACCGGAAAGGTATATGCTGATACCGAAATATTTGAAAGCGACATCGACATAAGCAGCATCTTCTGGGCACGCCTTACAAATCTCAAGCCCGGCAAAAAATATTACTACACCTGCGGTGACAGCACTCATCGCAGCGCGGAATATTCCTTCTCCACACAGCCGGAAAAGCTTGAAAAATTCAAATTCATCTGTGTTTCAGACCAGCAGAAGGGCGAGCCGCACGACTGCCCGGACTACTCATATTTTAACCGCTTTATTAAAGATGTGCTAAAAAAGAATCCGGATGTACGCTTTATACTTACCGGAGGTGACAACACAGACTGCGGACAGCACGAGGTTCAGTGGAACGGCGCATTTTCGGGATTTGTCGGCATATCCGAATCCGTGCCGCTGATGATGGCTGTGGGAAATCATGATAACCGCGGCTTCAAGGATTACGAAAAATGCATCGGACGCTACTACGCGGAGCCGGCGGAATATTTCGACAAGCAGTTTAAAGGCTCCTACGCCGACGACGGTCCCGAAGGCTGGAAGACCGAAAACTACACCTTCGATTACGGCAATGTTCATTTCAGCGTTATAGGAATAAATGAGCCGGAGCTTGTAAATGACTGGCTTGTAAAGGATTTGAGCGCCTGCAAACAGACCTGGAAAATCGGAACCTATCATTTTCCGATATGCTACTCGGGTGAGGACTGCCAGAATTATGACGCCTATCCGGTTATGCGAGAGGGAATGGAGCTTTTCGACCTGATGTTTTCAGGTCATGAGCATAATTTTTCAAGAAGCTTTCCGCTGAAGAACGAGGAGCTTTTTGACCGTCCCTCGCAGGGAACCGTTCACTACATGCTCGGAAACTCAAATCAGAACCCTCCCGGCTCGCGCACGCTTTCAAAGGTATGGCATGCGGCATTTTATCCGCAGGAGGAAGACAATGCCATGGTTGCCATCGTTGAAGTTGAAGGCGACAAAATGACGCTGACCTCCGTGCTCAGCGACGGCAGAACCGTAGACAGCTGTGTCATTGATAAAGCCTCGGATACCATTCTTCCGTATGCGGTCGCGCCCATATTCAACCGCACAAGAATGATGTTCAAGGGCATGGACTGCGGACTTTGTCAGGCAGACACTCCGTGCGAAAACATTGCCGGGGTCTGGTTCGCTCCGCTTTCCGTGCTTATAGGCTACATAGGCGGAGGGGTAAGAAAAGCTCCGGGAAAGCTTGAGCTTGAAATTTACGGACACAAGGCTGTGCTCACCGAGGGCAGCGACATAATGGAAACCGACGCGGGTAATGTAATTCTTCCCGCAAAGGTATACAGAAGCCATCGCGGCCAGCTTTATGCTCCGGCGGACGCTGTTTCCGCCTTCGGAATGCGCTGGGCATATGCTCCGAGAAACAACTTCCTGTCCTTTGAACACGAAAGCGAGGACAAGCCTATAACCGAGCAGCCCTGATACATAAAAATAAAATCCGGTCACAAAGCCCCGTCTCAGAGTGATTTTTATCATACTCAGACGGGGCTTGAAAATTCCGCTTAAATATGTTACAGTATAACAAAAATGTGACACCTTGTCGTATTTCGTCAGAAGGGGGTATTGATAATTATGAAAAAGCTCACAAGCGCCGTCGCCGTTTTGCTTATCATGTGCACTTTTTTCAGCTCCTGCGATAAAGCTCCCGACAACTCAAAAAACGGAATTGTTGTAACCACCAGTCTTGCCGGAAAGCCGTCTGTTGTGGGAAATATCCCGTGTGAATTTCCGCTTGTCAACAATACCGCGTCCTTCAATATCATGAATGTGGAAAGCAACGGTGTAAGCGCCGGGGACATTTACATCTGGCAAAAATACGAGGAAATGACCGGCATAGATGTCAACTGGACAACCGTAACAAAGGATGAGCGCGCAAAGGCTTTATATGACGCACTCATGAACAAAACCCCGCTCGACCTGGTTATACGCTGCAAGGTTTCTGCGAGAAGACTGATGCAATACGGCGAAAGCGGACTGATTCTCGACCTTGCCAAGGACGGCATGCTCGAAAAATATGCCCCGAATTGCTGGGCTTATCTGAAATCCCATCCCGAAGCTCTCGCCTCCGTAACAAATCCCGACGGAACCATATATGCGCTGCCACAGGTAAACTCCGGAGCCGAGCTGAGCGTATCAAGAAAGATTTTCATCAATAAAAAATGGCTCGAAAATGTGAATATGCAGCTTCCCTCCACCACCGAGGAGCTTTATGCGCTGCTTAAAGCCTTTAAAGAGCTTGATGCCAACGGCAACGGCGACCCCTCCGACGAAATACCTCTTTGCTCTCAGGATTTACTCAGCCTTGAGGAAGCATTATACGGCTCCTTCGGAATAGGCAACAGGGGTGTGCACAACCTATTTGTCGATGCCGAGGAAACCACCGGCAAGGCTCGTCTGATTGCCGGAACCGACGGTTACAGGGATTATCTTGAATACATGAACCGCCTGTATTCCGAGGGCTTACTCGACAAATCCGTGTTCACCATCACCCTTGAGCAGTGGACGAATTATGCCGCCAACGACTGTATAGGCGTTTTTTCAAGCACAAATCTCGCCTCCCTTCCCTCCGGCGCGGCGGACAATTGGGTCGCCGTGGAGGAGGCTCTTGAGGGACCTGAGGGCTATAAAAAGATTTCTGCGGTAAGAGCAAACTTCCACTCAACCGGAGCCGCCCTCATTCCCTCAACCTGCACAGACCCCGCGCTTGTGCTGCGCTGGCTTGACTACTTCTGGACAGATGAGGGTACGCTTTTCTATCATATGGGAATTGAAAATGACACCTTTGTTGTAAAAGAGGACGGCAGCTACGATTACTCTCAGAAGATTTATGATGAAATAAACAGCTCCGGGAAATCGTTCGATGCCATAATTGCAAAATACTCTCCGTATCCCGGCGGCGGCAACCCGACGGTTGAAATCGCCCCTTACTTCATGGGCGGTGAGATGGCTGAAATCCCCGCGGCGGCGGCAAGAAAGCTGTTTGAATACCGTCCCGAGGAGTTCTGGCCGAGCTTCACCTTTACAAATGAGGAAAATGACCGCATAAGCATTCTTCAAGCGGATATTTCAAAGCATATCTCCTCATCAATGACGGACTTTATTACCGGCAAAAAGAGCTTCGATGAATGGGATTCATACCTTTCACAGCTTCACAAGCTCGGCTCCGATGAGCTTGTGGGACTCTATCAAAACGCCGTTGACAGATATACGGACATAAAAAGCAACATTAAGTAAGCTTTACACGCAAGCCCCTGCATAAATAATAACGCTCCGTCCCACGCAGGTGAGGCGGAGCGCTTTTTGTTGCAAATCTTTTAAATGCTGTTTTTTCCGCCGCCTTGCTCGACGGCGTTTGCAAGAAGTTCAAACAGCTCGGATGGCACATAGGGTTTCCCGAGATGGCCGTTCATCCCCGCCTCTCTGACCTGCCGCACATCCTCATCAAAGGTGTTTGCCGTCATTGCATAAATTGGCACCGAGGAAGCATCAGCGCGCTGTATTGAGCGTATCGCGACAGTTGCGTCATATCCGTTCATAACCGGCATCTGCACATCCATAAGAATGACATCGAAATATCCCTCACCGTGCTCTCTGAAGGCATCCACTGCCTCCCTGCCGTTGACCGCCTCCACTGTCTGAGCTCCGGTTTCGCTGATAAGCGTACGTGCAATCTCACGGTTGATTTTATCATCCTCAACCAGAAGCACATGAGCCCCTTCAAGTTTGACCGTGTTTTCATTGTCGGTCATATCCTGACGCTTTACAGTATTATTGAGTATGCTCAGCGCCGTGCTTTTGAAAAGAGGAATCTGAACAAAGGCAGCTATACCGGCATTGTACGCCGAGGAACGTTCAACCGAGAACATATCACGCGCCGCAAGAATATATGTAGCATCAGCGCCGAGTGCCGCCCCGGACAGCTGCGCCACCGCACGTATGCCGCTCTTATCGCTCTCGCTCTGGTTAATTATTACATATTTATACGGCTTCCCGTTGGACGCCGCCCGTGATGAAAGCTTGACGGCATCAAGCAGGCTGAATGCACAATCCGTCTTAGCGCCGACACTCTCGAACATCCGGCTCTGATTGTCGCACACACGCTTTTCATCGCCGAATATGAGCACAGACGTATCGGTATAATCCTCAGCTTCGTTTTCATCCGAGCCCTGAGCAAGCTTCATGTGCATACGCACGGTAAATACGGTTCCCTCTCCGGGCTTGCTGTTACAGACTATGGTTCCGCCCATAAGGTCAACAAAATTCTTTACGATTGCCATTCCGAGTCCGGTTCCCTCTATTTTCGAGATGCCGGATTTTTCATCGCGCGTAAACGTGTCAAATACCTTTTGCACGAAATCCGGTGACATTCCTATTCCGTTATCCGAGAAGGTAAAAACATAATTCCCGAAGCCCTCGTCTTCAGATGCTTCCTGGCTTATTCTCAAGCCGACCGTACCGCCGTTGGGCGTAAATTTTACGGAATTTGAAAGGATGTTCATAAACACCTGAGTAAGACGGACATTGTCACCTATGATTTTCTCGTCCGAAACGTCACCGACCTCAACTATCAGACGCTGGCTTTTTACCTCAAGGCTCTGATTGAGCACGGTGATTATTCTGCCTATAAACCTCGGCAGCTCTATAACGTCCTGCGAAAGCGTGAAGTGCCCGGACTCGATTCTGCTCATATCAAGCACGTTATTGATAATATCGAGAAGATACTGCGATGCCACGCCGACCTTTTGCAGACAATCCTTCACGTACGGCGGGTCATCAAGATGCTTGAGCGCTATCTGCGTCATGCCCACTATTGCATTCATGGGAGTTCTTATGTCGTGACTCATGTTTGACAGAAACGCCGACTTTGCCTTGTTTGCCGCTTCCGCCGCGTAATAAGCCTCCTCAAACTTTTGCTTTTGCATGCTGTCATCCTTCAGCACGGCAAATTTATCCGACAGCAGACTCTTCTCATCGATTACGGCTCCTGCTTCCTTTCCGTCATCCGATTCCGAGCTGAGCCCTACGGCAAGCTCGTTTATGGGCTTATACTGCTTGACCACACTGCGAAGAAGCACGAAAACCGCCGCAATCATCAACACCATCATCAGCGCTATGAAAACAAGCTGCTTGACTGCAACCCTTGAAACTATGTCGTTAAGACGTATGACAGAAACATATGTCCAGCTGTTATTCTCAGAAATCTTTTTCTGCACAACAAACCTTTTTCCGTCATGCATAAAGGACTCCCCGTTCTCTGTTGTGTAAAGCTCAACGGGTACGCCTTCCTCAAGGTTTCCGGTACGGTATATCTCGTTCCCCGACGAATCAAACACGGCTACCTCCCCGGAGCAGTTTGTGAGCTGAGACTCTATTATAGGCTCAACCTGAGAAAACGGAATAAGCATTAACACGAACGCCTGGGGAGTTTCGGAAAACTGCGGCAACGGACATATATATGAAAAATAAGCCTTTCCCGTGCTCTCAAAGTTCATAAATCTTACACCGGGCTTGGTAACCGACTGTGTCATGCTGATATATTTTTCAGCCGAATCCTCATTAAGCCCGAGATAGGCGCTCCAGAAGCCCTTAAAGGACATTTCGCCCTTGGAGGTGTAAATTGTATCCGGCTCTGAAAGCCTGTAATACGCGAGATATTCTATAAAATCGTTTCCTATGAGATATCTTTTCATTGTCTCGGCCATTTCATAGCCGTAATAGCTTGCCTTGTCGGGGGATTCGAGGAAAAACGAAGTGTCGTTTCCTATGCTGTAGGCTATGCTTGAAACCTCCGCCATGCGTTTTGATATGGTGTTTTCCATTACATCAAGCTGCTTTTCCCTCTCCGATATAAGGCTTTTGTTTATCTCAGTCGTGAAGGAGGAAAACACAATTGCAACCACCGCAATAAGCACAAGCATAAATATTACTGCAATTCTTATAAAAACCGAGCGGACAAACTGTGAGCTTTTTATATATTTAAGCGGGCTGTTTTGATTTTTGCTTCCCATTTTCAACCTCTCTTTTCTAAAATCCCGATAACGCTTTATGAAATTACAATTAAAATTATTATATCACATTCTTATCAGGATTGCAAGGCGGAATATGAAACATACAGCAGCATCCGGGGGCATACCGCAACAGGGTTTTTCTCCTAAAAAACAAGTATTTTTCCTTTTACTATTGCAAACTCCCCCTTTACCGTGGTACATTTAGCATAAATAACCAATCTTTCAGCCGTTGCGAAAGGAAGATACAGAAAATGAACAGCTTGCTTGAAACACCCGTAACAATATACGGCAGAGAAATAAAAAACCGCATCCTCTTTCAGCCCATGGAGGGGTGTGACGCCGAAAACGGAGCAGTCGGCGAGCTTGCGAGAAGAAAATATCTCAGATTTGCCCACGCCGCTCCCGGAATAATATGGTTTGAAGCTACCGCTGTCACTCCGGAGGGCAGAGCAAATCCCAGACAGATGTTTTTAAACGACAGCACCAAGGAAAGCTTTCGTTCTCTGATTTCCGATATCAAACGCATATCCTTTGAGGAGCACGGCTTTTCGCCCGTCATTATCGCGCAGCTCACTCACAGCGGAAGGTTCAGCAAGCCTGAGGGCACCCCGGCACCGATAGTTGCCTACCGCAACAGCCTGTGGGAAAAAGGAAAGCTCGAACAGCCCTATGTCATCGCAAGTGACGAGTATTGCGCCGCTCTTCCCGAAAAATACGCACGCGCCGCCGCTCTCGCCTCCTATGCCGGCTTCGACGGAATTGATGTCAAGTGCTGCCACGGATACCTTCTTGATGAGTTCCTCAGTGCAACTCAGCGTCCCGGACGCTACGGCGGAAGTCTTGAAAACAGGACGAGGCTGTTTTTTGAATGTATAGACAGTGTAAAGAAAAGCATACCCGATAACATGTTTGTCACCACCCGTCTTAACGCCTGTGATTGCTTTGATTATCCCTTCGGCTTCGGCGTGGACGAGAAAAATCAAATTGACCTTTCTGAGACAAAAATCATCATTGAGCAGCTGCGTCGGAGGGGTATTGAGCTTATAAACATAACCCTCGGAAATCCTTATCTCATACCACATGTCAATCGCCCGTGGAACAAGGGTCCGGAGGACGGAAGCGTCAGCTTGGAGCGCATATACGAGGTTACAAAAAGCATATCGCAGTCATTTCCGGATTTAAAGTTTGCAATGTCCGGCTTGAGCTATGAAGGGGAAAACGCCGTCTCCTACGCATCGCGCATAATTCGGAACTCAATTGCCTCGTTTGCCGGCTTCGGCAGAATGACACTCGCTTATCCGGAGTTTTTCAGAGACAGTATTGAACACGGAGCGCCCGACCCGTCAAAGGTATGCCTTAAATGCGGGAAATGCACCGAGCTTATGCGCGCCGGAACAGTGTCGGGCTGCGCGGTGAGGGACAGCGAAACATATATGCCCTACTACAAAAAATATGTTTTAAAATAAAAGGGAGAGTATATTATGGTTGCAGTAGTAACGGGAGCGAGCCGGGGAATCGGAGCCGCAACGGTAAAGGCGTTGCTTGATGACGGCTTTTGTGTTGTCGGCTCATCAAGAAAAGAGTCGGACACCGTCGGCGAATTAAAAAGCGCTTTTCCGGACAGGTTTGACTTTGTACCTGCGGACATTTCAAATCCCGAAAGCATAGAGGCGCTCGTCTGCTTTGTAAGAGAAAAATACGGCAGCCTTGACCTGCTTGTAAATGACGCGGGAGTTGCTCCCCGTTCACGCAAGGATATTCTTGAAATATCCCCGGAGGATTTTGATTCCGTGCTCGACATAAACCTGCGCGGAACCTTCTTTGTAACACAAAAATTCGCGCCGCTGCTTATAAAAAACGGCAGAGCGAGAATAGTCAATATCTCGTCTGTTTCCGCATACACCGCCTCTGTAAACCGAGCGGAATACTGCGTATCCAAGGCGGGAATCTCCATGCTTACCAAGCTGTTTGCGGCAAGGCTTGCCGAGCACTCCGTAAGCGTGCTTGAAATACGCCCCGGAATCGTTGAAACGGACATGACGGCGTGCGTAAAGGAAAAATACGACAAGCTCATCGCCGACGGTGTCACACCCATAAATCGCATGGGTCAGCCCTCGGACATCGCAGGATGCGTCCGGGCTGTTGCGCGCGGAGATTTCGATTTTTGTACCGGCACCGTTATAGACTGTGACGGAGGCTTCAATGTAAGACGCCTATGAAAAAGATTTACGATGCAATAATAATAGGCAGCGGCGCAGCCGGATACGCCGCGGCAGACAGGCTTTTCTGCGAGGGAGTCACGAACATAGCCGTTGTCACCGAAGGCAGGCTTTCCGGAACCTCAAGAAACACCGGCAGCGATAAGCAGACCTATTACAAGCTCGCTATGGACGGCTGCTCCGAGGACAGCGCCCGGAAAATGGCTCTCGACATCTGCTCGGGCGGCTCATGTGACGGCGAAAAAGCGTACATTCAGGCCGTCAACAGCCAGCGCTGCTTCTTGCGTCTGTGCGAATACGGGGTTAAATTTCCCACAGACAGCTTCGGTGGCTTTCCGGGCTATAAAACCGACCACGACAGCTCCATGCGCGCAACCTCCGCCGGACCTCTCACCTCAAAATTCATGACACAGGCTCTCGAGGATGTGGTGTTGAACAAAAACGCCACCCCTCTGCTTGACAATCTGCAGGTAATAAAAATCGTAACCGAAGGCATTAAAGACCGTAGGGTATGCGGTATTGTTGCGCTCAACCGCAAAACCGGACAGCCGGAAAGCATTTTTGCAAAAAATATAATCGTCGCATCCGGTGCACCGGCCTGTATTTACGAGCGCTCGGTATATCCCGAATCGCAGCACGGAATGACAGGCGTGCTTATCAGCGCCGGCGTAAGGCTGTGCAATTTTTCGCAATGGCAGTACGGCCTTGCCTCAACCGACTTCCGCTGGAATGTATCGGGAAGCTTCATGCAGGTCATACCAAGATTTGTAAGTGTCGGCGAGGACTCGGATGAGCGTGAATTCCTGCCGGAATATGCCGGCAGCGCAGAGGCTGCGAACAATCTTGTCTTTCTCAAGGGCTATCAGTGGCCCTTCTGCTCGGAGAGGACAGAGGGCTCGTCGAAGATAGACCTTGCCGTTGATGAGCAAATCCGCAACGGCAGAAGAGTATACCTCGACTATACGAAAAATCCCGAGGGCTTTGCGTTTTCCTCGCTTTCCGACGAGGCTCTCGGATACTTGGAAAACGCGGGTGCCGAGGCGGAAACGCCGATTGAAAGACTTGCGCTTCTCAATCCCAAGGCAATTGCCGTCTATGCAGGACACGGTATTGACCTGCGTTCTCAGCGACTGCGTATAGGGGTGTGCGCCCAGCACAACAACGGCGGAGTGTATACCGATTGCGATTATCAGACAAACATCGAAGGGCTTTATGTCATCGGTGAGGCGGCAGGCTCCTTCGGGCTTGCAAGACCCGGCGGCTCCGCTCTCAACGATACACAGGTCGGCGCACTTGTATGCGCGCGCCGTATAAAAAATCATATCAGCCGGGAAATCAACCGTGACGCCGTAATTGACGAGGAAAAGCGTTATGCGGCGAAGGTATCCGGCTTTAAAACGGCCCCGGAGGTTGATTACTCATACATCCCCCGTAAAATGAGCAATTTTGCCGCATTTATAAGGGACAAAGAAAAATGTGAGGCACTGCTCGGCGAAATAACCGCTCTGTTAAAGACTTACCCCGCGAAGCACCGCGGCATTGAACAGTATTTTTATGACCTTGATATGCTCATTTGTGCACGGGCTCTGCTGAAAACCGTTCTTCTCGAAATGCCTCTCACAGGCAGCCGCGGAGGAGCCGTATTTGCCGATGGCGGCAAAATTGTGCCGGAAAACCGGAAATACAGAGAATATCTTACGATTACCGACGGCGAGGAAATCAGCTTTGAAAAAACGTCTCCGGTGCCGCTGCCGGACGGTGCGTTTGAAAAATATCTTGCCGAAACCGAGGTTTGAGCTATGGACAATTTTAAAATCGGTCTTACAAGCACCACCTTCCGTCAAAAATCCCATAGCGAGATTGTCGGAATCGCAAAGGACGCCGGCGCGCAATACATAGAATGGGGTACGGATATCCACGTAAAAACACCCGATGATGCCGCAAATGTCAAATCGCTGTGCGATGCTGCGGGAATCGGGATATGCTCCTGCGGCAGCTATTACACCGCCGGCTGCGGCGATAAGGATGAGTGGCTGCGTATATGCGCTCTTGCGCACGAGATGTCCGCACCGTCAATAAGAATATGGCTCGGAAACAAAAACAGCGAGAAAACCTCCGCCGCGGAATATGAGCGGCTGCTTGAGGACACCCGCTCCATGTGCTCCGCCGCAGAACGTTCAGGTCTTACCGTCTGCGCGGAGTGCCACGGCAACACCTTCAACAACAACACCGATGCCATACTGCGCTTTTGTGACGAGCTGAAATGTGAAAATTTCCGCACCTATTTTCAATCGAGATATCACTCGCTCGACTATGACCTTGACAGAATCGAGCGCACCTTTGAAATAACGCGCGATGTGCATATATCCTATTCCGAGCTTACTCGTGAACAGCGCTTCAAGAAAAAGAACAGGGAATATATAGATATCCTGCTCAAAAAGCTTCTTGAGAAGGATTTTGCAGGCGTGGTTATGATAGAATTCACACGGCAGGCAAGCGCCGAATATTTCATGCAGGACGTTAAACGTCTGAAAAGCTACTGAAGGCTTTTTAACTCCCCCGACGGAGGGCAGAATTAAGGAAAAATACCCGTAACCGCGGCACAGGGTAACACGAGATAACAGGGAGGTCTTGTTTTGAAGGACAGCGAATATTCTCCGGATTTATTTATGGATAAGCTTTACGCCTCACACCGTGCACAGCCCTATGCGCAGACAAAAAACGCCGAGGAGGCTTTGAAGGTCGGTGCCGATATCAGAGAAAGGGCAAAACAGCTGTTCAACCTTGACGCTCTTTGCGACATAAGCGCCCCTTTTTCGACTGAAAAAAGAGGCGAGCCTGTCGATTTCGGAAGCTTTGCCATGCAAAAGTATTCGGTGCGGGTGTGTGAAAACCTTCAAACAGCCGTCTACATACTTACCCCGAAAACTGTCAGACAGCCCGTCCCCGGCGTTGTCGCTCTGTGCGGACACGGCTACGGAGTGCGCCAGATTCTCGGCATATCGGGAAACGGACGCAAAAAGCACCTGAGATATTTCGACAACTACCAGAAAAGCTTTGCTCTTGAGCTTGCACGGCGCGGCTGCATAGTTGCCGCTCCCGAGCTTTTCGGCTTCGGCGAAGCAAGGCTGAAAAAGGATTTGGCAAAGCCGTTTTACGCAAGCTCCTGTAAAGAGCTGTCACACCATCTTCTGCCTTACTCTCTCACAACCGCATCGGTTCGCGTGCTTCAGGCAATCGCATGCGCAAGCCTACTTTCGGAAAAGCCGGAGGTTGATACAAGCCGCCTTGCCTGCATGGGAATTTCCGGCGGAGGTCTTACCGCGCTCTACGCCTCGGTGCTTGACGAACGGTTTAAAAGAATTGTCGTGAGCGGCTACATAAACACCTTCCGCGACAGCATACTCTCGCTGTGGCACTGCCCCGACAACTACATTCCGGGAATACTCAGCATCGGCGAAATATACGACTTTGCCTGTGCTCTCGCTCCGCGTGAGCTTCTTATAGAATCCGGAACCCGCGACAAAATTTTCCCGATTGAAGCAAGCCGTCTCGCACATAAAAAGATTGCCGAAATATATTCGCTCGTCGGTGCCTCGGATAAGCTGCATACAGATGTTTTTGACGGCAAGCATCAGGTCAGCGGCAAGCAAGCCTTCGACTTCCTGTCCGGTAAATAATTTATTTATATAAAAACGAACGGAGGACCCGCTTATGCGTATTTTCAAAAGGATTCTGCTGGTTGTCGCAATCATTCTCTGCGCCGTTATCGCCCTTTCATGCACCGGTCTTGTTCCCGCGCTTTCGGTGATTCCCGACATGGTAAAGGTCGGAATTGATTACGTAAATCTTGACAGGGATAAAAACGCGGTAGGCAAAAAGGAGCTGAGCGAAGCAATATCGGCTGCCGTCAGCACGGCAAAGCACCCCTTTGTTCTTGCGGATGAGGAGAATTTCGCCGCCGTACGTTCCGAATACAAAGCCGGAAGCGCAGGCGAATACGCCGGAGCACTCAACACCTATGTGCTTGCAAACGCCGACGCTCTGCTGAACACGGACAGCTTCCCCGTGATGGAATACAAGCTTGATGAGGAGGACAGCATCCTGCCGATATCCCGCGAGGTTATAAACCGCATTGTAATTCTCGGATATGCCTGGCAGGTGACCGGAGAAGCCAAGTATGCCGACCGGGCAGTGCTTGAGCTTGAAAAGGTCTGCTCGTATCCGGACTGGTGCCCCACACACTTCCTCGCAACCGCCGAAATGGCAATGGCTGTATCCGTCGGCTACGACTGGCTTTTCGATTATCTGAGTGAGGCACAAAAAGACATGCTCGCTCAGAAGACCCTTGATTACGCAATAACTCCCGCGCTTTCCAAAAACTATTTGAAAAACTGGTTTACCTGGTCCAAGAACAACTGGAACAGCATCTGCTATAACGGCATAGGCACGGCGTGCATGGCGTTCGCTTCATACTATCCGGAGCAGGCCGCCGAATTCCTTGCAATGTGCTATAAAAATATGCCCATAGCCTTTTCAAGCTTCACCCCGGACGGTGTATATATTGAGGGGCCTGTATACTCAATATCCGGCACAAATGCCATCGTTAATTTTATAGCCTCCTCAAGAAACTTTTTCGGAACCGACTTCGGAATGTCCGAAATTGACGGCTTCCGTCAGCTCGGCAATTTTCCTGTATATGTAACCGCACCCGCCGGAGTTTTCAATTTCGGCGACAATAAGGACGAGATGGGCTTTTCACCGGCTCTGCACTGGTACGCCTCGGAATATAACGCTCCCCTGCTGGCGGCATATCAGATGCAGGAGATACCCGCAGCCTTTAGCGCGGACACCTCGGATAACACAGAGCGCAATTCGGGAGGACGGGAAAATGCTCTGTGCTCGCTGTGGTATAACAGAAGCCTTCCCACCGACAACGCCGTCTTTGACGGTGAGCCGCTTTCGGTATTGCTGAAATCCGATGCCGGTCAGACTCTGGCACTCATGCGCAGCGCGTATCTTGACAAAAACGCAACCTGCGCCGCAATAAAGGGCGGCTATAACTACACAAACCACGGCGACCTTGATATCGGAACCTTTATATTTGACTCCATGGGCGAAAGATGGGCTGAAGAGCTCGGCCCCGGAAGCTATGACGCACCTGATTATTTCCTCGGTCTGCCCGGAGGCGGACGCTGGAAGAACTATTGCAAGCGCGCCGAGGGTCAGAACACTCTGCTTATAAATCCCGATTTAAAAAGTGAGGACCAGTACGCCCTTGCAAAATGCTCCTTCTCCTCCTTCGAGGAAACATCCGACGGCGGCAAATGCGTTCTTGACATGACTGATGCCTACTGCATGAACAAGGCAAAATCCGTCACAAGGGAATTCGAGCTTTACAACGGACGAACCTGTCTGAAAATCAAGGATACCGTTGAATGCAGCAGCGAGAGCGAAATATACTGGTTCATGCACACCAAAGCAGCGGCGGAAATTTCACAGGACGGCAAAACCGCCCTGCTCACTCTCAACGGAAAGCAGCTCAGAGCAACACTTCCCGATGACGGAACCTTCTGCGTCATGCCCGCAAGGGCGCTGTCCGGAGCGTACGAATACGATTCGGAATACACAGGCATAACCAAGCTCGCCGTTCATCTTGAAAATGTAAAAAGTGCGGTAATAACCGTAACGCTTGAGCCTGCGGTATAAAAGCTCAGCCCCTTTACTGCATAAAAAAGGACCTGCGATTTTTCGCAGGTCCTTTTACTTAATGTTACTTTAAAACCGGCTGACAGTGACTGCAATAATACACCGAACCGCCGAGATATGCCTCCTTGGTCACTGCCCCCGAGCAAACGGGGCAACCGTTTTTCAGAGCGTTCCTTGACATTTTCGTGATATATCCTCCGGGAGCTCCCAGAATATTTTTCTCGGTATCGCGTCCGCCCTTATCGGTCATATCACGCAGAACCGAAACCGTACTTTTCAGCAAGCTCCGGAGTTTTTCCTCGCCCAGCGCCGAAAGCTTACTTCTGGGATTTATTCCCGCATCAAACAGAATATCCTGAAGCACACCGTTGCCTATGCCGGGAAAGTGCTGCCCCGTTGCAAGAAATTCCTTTACGCTTGCCGAGGGCTTGCTGCTTTTGAGAGTATCATAGTACAGCGCTTCAAAATCCGGAGAAAAGGGTGAAACAAAGTTCCGGCTCTTGAGGTAATATTCGTTGTCATAATCGCCCGCGTGTAAAACTATACCGCCGTACATCGCAACCGTGAAAACAAGTGCCTCTCCGGTATCGAAGGTAATAAGCAGCTGATAATCCTTAGGCACGTCGCCCCGGCAGACAAGGCGCATATTCACACCGTCATTCACACAAAGCCTTCTGCCGTTGTCAAACGCAAGCTCCGCATATATGCCGAAGCCCTCTGCTCCGGTGAGTGTGCTGCCCCGGAGTCCGGCATCATATTCCGACGCATCTCCGCTAAACCAGCAAAACCGGTGCGGCTTGGTAGGCGCAAATACCTGTACAACTGCTTTTCCGGCAAGCCTTTCGTTTATCAGACGCGGTAGTGAAAGCGCCTCCGGCAACTCAATCACAGCCATGCCCCCTTTCGAGCTTTATACATTCCTTCAGCTACTGCTTATTTACGGTTTCGACCGCTGACGCATTGACGGCGAGGTTTTCCTCATGGCGCTCGCGCCGCTTCTGCTCAAGCTCCTCATACATGCGTATTTTCTTGTCGCCCTCCACGTCATAGAAGAACTTCAATATGATTGCTTTAAACAGATTGCACAGCGCATAGCCGAACACAAGGAACGCGAGCAGCCACATGCAGGTGTCCCAATAATCGGGCTTTGCCTTCATCGTTTCAACAAGATTGTCAACATTGGACGACTCATAGCCCACCCATGCGAGCATAAAGGGGATGAGCAGCTCCTTGAAGTAATTGAGAACATTTGTGATATATGTAGGAATCGTACCGTGAATTGCCTCAAGGCGCTCTCCGGTTTCCCATTCGAGATAGTCGTTGAACTCGACGGTAAAATGGCTTGTGGAGAGCTCCTGCATTCCCACGCCGATGCCGAAGCAGAAGTAGAATATATAGAAAAACAGACCGAACTCCTTTTGCATATATGCAACCACAAATATAATCGCGGCACATACCATTGAGTAGGCTCCGCAAAACTTGAGTATCTTAGTCGGTTCCTTCTTCTTGGATATCTTTGCGCAGATAACGTTGCCGACCACGGTTCCTATCGCCGTCGGCAACGTCAGCAGAAGGTTTTTGGACGAGCCCACGGTTATTGCGGCAAGATAGGTTGACATCTTGCCGAGCATGGCAAGAACATTTACCCACTGCATATAATAATACGCACGGTAGTTTTTGTATTTAAACAGAGAGAACAGCGCGCCGGAAAGCTTGACCTTTTCCTGCTTGGGCAGCTCAATACGCTCACGGCAGAACACTGCGCACATTACGTTACCCACCATTGTGATGATGCCGGCGGCAACCGCAAGAGACATATACATTGCCCGCTTGTTTTCACTGAATGCGCCGAAAACGAAGGTGTAAAGATATGCTCCGCCGTAGCCGAGATAATAGAACATCTGCCACGCCGTCGCAACAATCTTTTTTTCCTTGAAGTTAGGCGATATAACCTGAGGAATGTTAAGTCCGAGATTGTTGAAGGCGGAAAAGAAGGTGCTCAATATTGCCAGAATGTATTTGAAGGCTATCATGCCCTCCTTATCCATGCCGGTCGGAACAAAATAGTTAAGCACCGTAAGCACAAAGACAGGCACAAGACAGATTACATACCACTGGCGGTAACGTCCCCATTTTGATTTCCACTTGTATGCCACAACCGCCGCGAGCAAGCCCACGGCATAGGTAAGCAAGGTGGTAATCGTCGTCTGGACGGCGTTGATTCTCGCAATTTCCTCACTGCCGACATTTATCGAGCCGTAGTAAACCTCGTAAGCAAAGGTTGCCGCAAGACCGCTAAGGGTACTCACCAGCACTGAGCCGATACGCGCAAGACATATGCTCACATATTCTATTGCGGTAACGTTTTTCTGCTGCTCAAGCGATACGGACGGGTCAAGATTCTTGCCCGACTCACGGAATGAGCGCAGAGACTCTTTTATGTTTATTTTTTTCTTTACCTCGCTGTTAGCCATAAAACCATCTCCCCTTTCTCATAATATTATCACAGCGCTCTCAAAAAGTAAATAACAAAGCCATCTTCATTTCAACTTTTAAATTCATAACGGAAATATAATTGCACGAATTAGTTGAAGTATAACAAAAATTCTCTAATATTGTTGATTTTATTACGACACTATGATATCATTTATTGTATATATCCATATTAAAGTATCATTTCGGCAGTTTGATATGACAACCTATTACAAGCGGAGCGTGAATCTATGGAAAAAAAGAAGAACGGAATACTTGATACGGAGCCGGTTTTCACAGACAGCATAACCGGCGACTCCGGGGAAATGCAAAAGCAGCTGCTCGACAATCTTCCGTGCGGAGCGGCGCTTTATGAATATGACGGCAACCGTATCTCGGTGCTTCATATCAATAAACGCTACTGGCAGCTTGTCGGACGTGGGCCTACCGACTACTCGGACACCTCCGTTCTCGATGCGATTCACCCGGAGGATAAAACTCCCGTTATGCAGGAAATCGGCGCCGCTATACGTCAGCACAGGGACGCCGCGATAGATATGCGTATCATGTGCGGAGCCGGAGGCTACAAGCCCTTTAAAGTGGCCGCAAACATCTCCCCGGAGCCGGACGGAAAATACAAATTTTTTGTCTCCTACACCTCCGTCTCCGAGCAGGTGATGTCCATGAAGGAGATGATACCGATAGCGCTGTCAACCGTCATGTCCGCCTCCGGAGACCTGGCATATCTCAAGGACAGGGACTCGCGCTATGTCTGCTGCAGCGCCTCTGCGGCTCAAATGCTCGGCCTTGCGAGCGAGCGGGATATCATCGGGAAAACAGATTCCGACCTGTTCGATAAAGAGCTGGCGGACGGTTTTATTGCGGATGACAAAATAATCATCGAAAGCGGCAAATCCATTGTCGAAAAAAATGAAAAAATCCAATCAAAGCACGGCAGATTGTGTCTTGCTGTCACTTCAAAATTCCCCATTATAGACACCGACGGAAAGGTCATCGGAATATACGGAACCAGCCGCGATGTAACCGGAGAAAAAAAGGCGGATTTTGAGCTGAACAACCTTTTAAACGTGATTCCGAGCGGAATATTAAAATATTCAGCGGACTCAGAGGAACAGTTCGCATATGTCAGCAAAAACCTTATAGAAAATCTCGGATATACCCAGGAGCAGTTCAGAAAAAAATTCAACAACAGATTTTGCAATATGGTGTACTCCAAGGATAGGGACGAGACGGAGGCAAACGTTGTAAGGCAGGAAAACAACGGACAAATAGGGAAATTCGATTACCGCATCGAGGCGGCGGACGGAAGTCTGCGCTGGTTTCATGATGAAGGCATAAAAATAACCGACCATGAGGGTAAATCCTGGTACTATGTAACACTTGTTGATATCACCGAAAAACGTGTTATCGAGGAAGGTCTGCGCGTAAGCGAGGAGGAAAATCGCCTGGCTCTTGAGCACAGCGGCAACATCATAACAAGATTTGATGTTCATAAGCGGACGCTCACCCTTCCCGCCTCCTTCAACGAGATATTTGTTCTGCCCCCTATTCTCAACAACGTGCCCGAGGAGCAAATAAAACTCGGAAGAATTTCACCCGAAACAGCCGACGCCTATACAGAGCTGTTTGAAAGCATACTTCGCGGCAGTGCCTCCGGCTCGGCAAGCTTTCAGCAAAGCTCCTCAGAGGGCTGGCGCTGGCTGAAGGCGCAGTATACCACGGTTTTTTCCGACAGCGGAGAACCGGTATCGGCCGTAATCTCATTTTCCGATATAACCGAGCAGCTTGAGAAGGAGGTTGTCTACAACAAATGGCAGCAATCCCTCGATGAGCGCAGGGAGGATTCCTATACGCTCTTCCGTTGCAATCTCAGCAGAGATGCTTCATACGACAGCTGGGACGGCAAGCTGCTGAGCGTCGATTTTGCTTCAGGAGAAAAAAGCTTCGGTGAACGCACCGGAGAATATGTTTCTCAGTGTGTTTATGACGAGGACAAGGAGTTATATATAGCCTTTTTAAACGCAGATACACTTCTGGCAAACTATTACCGCGGAATACGCTCAAGCACTCTCGAATACCGTGAGCAAATGCCCGACGGCAAAATCAGATGGCTGCGCCTGTCTGTTGACCTTGTCGAATATCCCAATTCAAGGGATATTGAGGCGTACCTGATGTATGAAAACATCGACGAACGCAAGCAGGCTGAATTGCTTGCACTAAAGCGCTCAGAAACCGACCCTCTCACCGGCGCGCTCAACCGCGAGGCGTTTGTTTCGCGCATGACTCAGATAATAAGCACCTCAAGACCGGATGAAAATCATGCTTTATACATGCTGGATATTGACAATTTCAAGCATGTCAACGACTCCCTCGGTCACGCCGCAGGTGATGAGGTGCTGCAAAATCTTACAATCCGGCTTCGCGCAATACTCAGACGCAGCGACCTTATCGGCAGATTCGGCGGAGATGAGTTCTGCGTATTTCTGAAAAGCATTCCCGGCGAAGCAATAGCCAAGACAAAGGCACATCAGATTATTTCATTGGATATCCGCCCCGCCGGCTCAGAGTCTCCGGTAACAACAAGCTGCGGTGTGGTTATGATACCGTCCGGCGGAACCGATTTTGAAATCCTCTACAAAAAAGCCGATGCGGCGCTTTACAAGGTCAAGGAACACGGCAAAAACAATTTCTGCTTTTCGCATGACTGATATATTTACATCTTTCCGGCACAATTATCGATAAAGCGGGGTTAAAACTGCCATGAGAAAATCTGTTCAGGTTATAATCGGCGCAGGAAGCATAGTTACTCTGTGGATAATCAACATGCTGGTATGCAACTATCTATCCGAGTATTTGCTCTTTAAAGACTTTACGTATGATTCATATCTGTTTTATGACCTTCTGTCATCGGTATTGTTGATGCTTCCGCCTGTTGTAACTCTGGCGATTTGCATAATCGGCAAATTCAAAAACATGCTTTGCATGTCCTTGTCCGCGTTTATCGCGCTGACGTATCCTCTTGTTTACATAATCTTTTCTTCTATATTTTCCGATGACGGAAACATTTTCTCCTGGATATATGCCTTTACCATAGGAATTCTGTTTTTACCGTTGAGCCTTACACATGTTATATGGGATGTGCTTGACCCGCTGATACACGTGCGCTTTTACGGCTACCCGTTTGAAACTGCCGACACGCTTATAATAAATACCTTGTTTTATACTTGCACCTTTCTTTCGTTGATTTTTGTAATTATAACCATCGTCCAGGTGAAACAGCTCAAAGAAAACTCATACGAAGATGACGGCTGATATCCGTTTGCAATGTGTCAAAATGGCATTTTAAACAAAAAGGGGAATCTGTCGATTGACAGGCTGATACATTCAAAGCCCGCAACCTCATTGAGATTGCGGGCTTTTTTATGTCCCCTATGAGGGCATATATTACGAATACAGACCCGAAAAGATGTTTTTCTTTGCTATACCGTATGTTATGAAGAAGTACAGCAGATACACCGCAGTGAAGACGGCTGCTATAACGGCGGAAACCGTTATCATGCCCGGAGCAAGAGCCGGCAATGCCATAAGCTTCATAAGGTCCGCGAGCGCCAGACCGGTCGGCAGACTTATAATGAACGGGACAGCAAACGGTATTACAAAGTAGAAAAAGAGCTGTTTGAACAATGTGCGTCTGAGTCCGTCGGGCGAAACTCCGAAGCGGAAAAGCAGCTCGTAGCGCTTTTTGTCATCATCAAGCGAGGAAAGCGTTTTCATGGAAAGTATCGCGAATGCCATGCATATAAAAACCACCGCAGCATACATCGCACCTATTACGAGCACGCCCACCTGTGCATCGGACTCCAGTCTTGCATATTCGCGCAGGTTGAAATCGTTCTCCTCTTCATAGTGCCCGTCCTCGGCACGGCGCTGCCACGTCAATTCATCCGAGAGCGCAAAGGCGTCATAGTGGTCATTCTCAAGGTCGTAGGCCACATAGTTTGTCTCCGGCTCCATGCCCGCGATTGCCTCATCCGGCACAACAGCGTAGAAGAACACATAGGAATACAGCGGATATATCATGCTTGAGCTTTCCACCTGATAGGTTTTTCCGTTCAGAGTTACCTCTCTGTCGAGAATTTCGCTGCTTGCAATCGAGGTGTACTGAGTAATTATCATGCAGCCGTTCTCAAGAGTAACAGGCTCAAAGCCGTTAAGTGTGATAATTGCGTTAAAATCGCTCAGAGACATATAGCTGTCTGTCGCCTCGTCATCCGTTCCGGCAATACCCTTGCCGAGGTCATTCTTCCCGGAGGTCCACAGCGAATAGCTCTGCTTTGCCGCGATAGGACTGTATTTTTCGATTATCCTTTCGCCCTCCTCGATTGATATGCCGTGCTCACTGTTGACATTAAATCTTGCGGTCACGTCAAAGGGGGTTTCACGGTCCAGCACAGCCTGCTTCATTACCTTTTCCGTAAAGCAGAGATTTGTGCCCATAACCGTAAATACCAGAAGTAACGCTATCAGGCCGAGCATCGCGGAATTCACGCCCACCTTATCGGAAAGCTGACGAAAGAGAAACGTGTTTGTAAGGCGCGATTTAAGCTTTTCGTTTTTGAGTAAAACGGCGTTTATGCTTGCCGAAAAGCACGAGTGAAACACAAACACTCCTACGCTCATGGTGAACATGTACAGAAGCAGCGGAGTAGCGCTGTCCTGCTTCAAAGAGACTTTTGTACCGTAATAAATCCCGAAAAAGCTTGCGCTCATCACAGCAAAGCCGATTACTGTTGCAACGCCCAGCAGTGCCGTGTGTTTTATTTTTTTCGTGCTTTTTTCCGCAAGCAACAGCTCGTGAATACTCACCTTCCTCAGATATCCGGATGATATGACCAACATGAAGATGAACATTCCGGCGGCAAGAGCCACTGTAAGGGCAAGCCCTTTGAGATTATAAGACGCAATACCGACCTCACTGCCCATGAGCATGCACAGCAGCGCCGTAAGCCCCTGGCTGATAAACGCTCCGGCGGCTATGCCGCACAGCAGAGCAACCGCAAAAATAAGCAGGGTTTCGCAGGTGAATATTTTAAGTATATCTCCGCGTTTCATTCCCAGAGTAAGATATGTTCCGAACTCCTTCTTGCGCAGCTTGAGCATATATGATGACGCATAAGAGAGCACAAACGCGGTAACTACGGAAACGAGCACCGTCAAGCCGGTCATTCCGCTTGAAATACCCTGACTTTTTAACGCTATCTCAGAAAGCTGCTCGGAAAAAATCAGATTACAAAAGGCAAACATCATGGCGATGCTGAGCATTACGGTTGCGAAATAGATAAGATAGTTACCCAGCTGACGCTTAACATTACGCTCGGCGAGCTTAACCAACATCGCTCTCACCTCCGAGTGACGCCGTCACGGCAAGAATGTCGGCATAGACTTCCTCCCTTGTGCGCTCCCCCTTGAGAATTTCATTCCACAGCTTTCCGTCCTTGAGGAACAGCACCCTGTCCGCGTACGAGCCTACAACGGCATCATGTGTAACCATAAGAATCGTAGAGGACAGCTCGGTGTTCATTCTTTGCATGGTCTTCATCAGCTGACGTGAATTTGCGGAATCGAGTGCGCCTGTAGGCTCATCGGCAAGCACCACCGCCGGCTGCGTAATCAAAGCTCTCGCACAGGCGACTCTCTGCCGCTGTCCGCCGGACATTTCACGCGGAAACTTGTCAAGAATGTCGGCAATTCCCATAAGTCCGGCAACGTTTTCAAGACTTTTCCGGGTTTCCGCGGCATCGGTTTTTCGCAGATTAAGCGGTAAAACAATATTCTCTCCGGCCGTGAGAGTGTCCAGAAGATTGTATTCCTGAAAAATAAAGCCCAGCCTGTCACGTCTGAAAACAGAAAGCTCGTTTTCACTCAGCTGAGTTATAGACTTGCCCTCAATTCTGATGTCTCCGGCACTCGGTCGGTCTATTGTGGATATACAGTTGAGCAGCGTGCTTTTTCCGGAGCCGGACGCTCCCATAATCGCCGTGAAGCTTCCCTGCTCGACCTCAAACGAAACTCCGTCAAGAGCCTTCGTTACCACGGAGCCTGAGCCGTAATATTTCGTAAGATTTTCAATAACAAGATTTGATTTCATATTCTCGCGCCTCCTTTTTTCACCCTGATTGTAGCACAAAAAGCTAAAATCGTTCTAACACAGTCTTATAAAAACCTTACACTTTTGTAAGAGAGTCAAATTCGAGAATAAATCTTGTATACTTTTGCTGCTCGGATTCTATTTTAAGAGTTATCCCCGACTCCCTGCAAAGCGACGCAACAATATAAAGTCCCATCCCCGTGCTGTTGCCGAGATTCCTGCCGTTAGTGCCGGTGAATCCCCTCTCGGTAACACGTTGCAGCTCGTGAGACGGAATTCCGATACCGTCATCCTCATAGGTTATCACGCCGGCTTGCGCGGAAATATTTATATGACAGCCCGAACAGTACTTTGCCGAGTTTATAAGCAGCTGGCTTATGATGAAGGAAAGCGCCTTGTCATCCGATGAAACCATAAACGAACCGCTCGTCTCCACACTTGCCTTGCAGGCTATGAGCAGCGGCATCTGGTTCTTTATTTCGGCTTCAATTATATCCGAAACATCGAATGTGCGTATAAGCCTGTCCTTTTCCGGCTCCGAAAGCCTTGCATAATAGAGGATTGTTTCCGTCATGTTGTCGGCGCGTTTGAGCTCACGCCTGAGCTTTGCGCGGTCGCCGCCGTTTTCAAGAATAAGCGAGCACGCAGTCAGAGGCGTTTTGATTTCGTGAATCCAAGCCTCGACATATTCCCGGTACTCCTGCTTTTCGCGCTTTGCACGTTCAGCCTCCTCCACGACGCTGTAGGACATCACCCGCATTGCCGAATAATACGCCCGTTCAAGCTCGCTGCCGGGCTTGGGCAATATCTCTCCGAGCAAATATTTTTTATCGAGCTGAGCAATGCTTCTTTCGATAAAATCGACACGCCGTTTGCCGCTTATGAAGCCTGCCGCAAGGCATAAAACAAAGAGAACGGCTGAAAAGCAGAGCACGAAGCACAGAGTATCCGTCTTTACGCCGGATGCAAAAAGAACAAAGCCGATGACCGTCAGCGCAAATACGCAGACCGCTATCGGCAGCTTTTTATATGAAATATAGTCCTTGAGCTTCATAAGCGATACCCTACCCCCCGAACGGTTTTTATCATTTCGCCCGCTCCGATGCGCCTGAGCTTTTCCCGCAGACGGTTGATGTTGACATACAGTGTATTCTCGTCCAGATAGAGGCTATTGTTCCACAAATCCTCAATAATGTCATCCTTGGAGCACAGGTCCTTGCTCATAAGACAGGCGAGGATGCGAGACTCGTTTTTCGTAAGCTCAACGCTGTTGCCGTCCGAGGAAGCGGTCAAATCGGCAACATTAAGAACCAGTCCGTCCTTCTGCATAATACTGCCGGACTCCTGCCTGAGACACTTATTGATTCTTGCAAGCAAAACCGAGGAGTTGTAGGGCTTGCGAATATAGTCGTCCGCACCCACGGCAAAGCCGAGCAGCTCATCCTCGGGGGAACTGCGCGCGGTAAGAAAAATAACGGGTATGTCGGATGTCTGCCTGAGTCTCCTGCAAACCTCAAAGCCGCTTTCGCCCGGCATATTGACATCGAGAAGCGCCAGCTCACACGGCGGCTCGGACACGGGCTGATAGCCGTTCGCCCTGAGCAAAAGGCGCAGCTCGTCAAGAATTACCGCATCATCTTCCATTATCAAAATACGTTTCATTGTCATCTCCAAGCAAAAACGCTTCAGTTATTGGCGGAATACCAAAAAACGGCGGAAATGCTGTTCTCCAAGAGGCAGTTTCTTGCCGCACCTGCCATTATCGCCCGTAAATTTCCCCTCAGCCGGCACGTCCGAATACATATGACAGCTTGAATATGCCGTTCATTCCGGTATCGGTTCCGTTCAACATGCCGCCAAACTCTTCTGTACGGATGTATAATTACATTATATCAAATCAGCACCTTTAATACAACAAAAAAATGCAAACAGCCCCGCAAAGCGGTGTAGGATTACAATAGATGTGTTACAAAAATTAAAAAAAGAGTAGCGAATAGGAAAAACCT
>LFRM01076743.1_pt2 | contig 36446 bp, 25 predicted proteins | sample 618341 | NCBI WGS metagenome assembly LFRM01 (sample SAMN03654438, study PRJNA283298) | anaerobic digester metagenome | isolation source: pool of bioreactors CSTR01a, CSTR02a, and CSTR03a thermophilic anaerobic... | place: Denmark: Kgs. Lyngby | collected 2014-05-21 | reverse complement strand
CCATTGCCCAATATTCCCCACTGCTGCCTCCCGTAGGAGTCTGGGCCGTGTCTCAGTCCCAATGTGGCCGATCGACCTCTCAGTCCGGCTACCGATCGCAGGCTAGGTAAGCCGTTACCTTACCTACTACCTAATCGGACGCGAGCCCGTCCCTGACCGATAAATCTTTGATCCCCATATGATGCCATACAGGGATATTATGCGGTATTAGCAACGGTTTCCCGTTGTTATTCCACTGTCAGGGGTTGGTTGCTCACGTGTTACTCACCCGTTCGCCACTAAGTCTCAAAGAATATCTTCCCGAAGGAGTCAATCCCGTGAGCTTCGTTCAACTTGCATGTGTTAAGCACGCCGCCAGCGTTCATCCTGAGCCAGGATCAAACTCTCAAATATATTTGAGAGCCTTTTGGCTCATTTACTTAAATTAATTGTCCGTTCCGTCTAACTCTATTTTTATAGAATCTTCTGGACCCGTCTTTGTGTTTGCACTGTTCAATTTTCAAGATCCGACGCGCCTCTCTTTTTTAAGGCGCTTAGCTAGGATACCAAGCTTTTTAAAGCTTGTCAACATCTTTTTTAACTTTATACGAACTTTACTCTTCTGCACTGTTTCGCTACGCGTGATATAATTTTCAATGACCTGTCCAGAGCGGATTCACAGGTAAATTTCATCGGCTGCCAGTTTGGCTTTTGACTGTATTTCTTTACCAGGCGCTCTATATATAGTAATTATACAAGAGGAAAAAGGGGTAACTGAGATGATTAGTATTCATGAGATCTCCAAGTCATATGACCAGGAGACACAGGCAGTTGATAATCTAAGTTTGGAAATTTATGATAATGAAATTTTCGGATTTGTAGGTCCTAATGGTGCCGGCAAAACAACTTCTTTAAAAATGATTACCGGACTCTTGCTGCCCGACCACGGCAGTATAAAGATTAATGGCATCGATGTGGTGGCAAAGCCGCTGGAAGCCAAGAAGAATCTCTCCTTTGTATCCGACGATCCAAATATTTTTCTGCGCCTTAAGGGCATTGAATATTTGCGTTTTCTGGCTGATATCTATGAGGTAGGCGAAGATTTGCGTGTCGAACGCATCAAGGATTTGTCACACCGTTTTGCGATGAGCAATGTTTTGGATCAAAAGATTCAATCTTATTCTCACGGCATGAGACAGAAGATAATTCTCATCGGAGCATTGATCCATAATCCTCCCACCTGGGTTCTGGATGAGCCGATGACAGGACTTGATCCCTCATCCTCCTACCAGCTTAAAAACATGATGCGGGAGCATGCCGATAAGGGCAACACTGTGCTCTTCTCTACTCACGTACTAGACGTAGCGGAAAAAGTCTGCGACCGGCTTGGGGTTATATCAGAAGGCAAGCTGCTTTTTGTCGGAACCATGGCTGAGTTGAGGAAAAAATACCAGGAGGACAGCTCTCTCGAGAGTATTTTCCTGGAAATGGTAGGTGAGGAACAATTCAGTCCCTTTGCGCTAAGCGAGGAGGAAGCGGGGAGCTTATGAGAAAATATCTGCTCTTATTGCGTGTTCTGATCTCCGATTCTATCAGGGGCATAGGTGGTTCCGGAGAGTTGAGAGCTGGAAAAAAGCGCAAAAGGCCTTCAATATTTGCCGAAAAACCCTGGCTGGCTCTGGTTATTTCATATTCGGTTATTATGGTTTATTCCTCCTTCTTCGGAGTAGCCATGACCAGAACACTCAAGCTTTTAGGGATGGAAGATCAGTTTGTATCTTCAGTCGCCTTCATGATACCGGTAATAACTGTTATTTTTGGTTTTATGCAAGGGATTTCATCGCTTTATCATGAAGATAAGACTGAATTTTTTCTGGCCTTGCCGATTAAGCCGGGAACTTACGTTGCTTCCAAGCTGACAGAAGCCTTTATATACATTTTTGTTGCTGTGGCTTCATTCTTCCTGCCTGCTCTGCTGGCGCATGCGATAGTAGCGGGACGAACTGTGGGCTTTTATTTTCTGATTCTTCCATTTATACTCTTGAATTCAATTGCTCCCTTTGCCATTTTACTGATCCCGGTCTTTTTCCTGATGCGTTTCACACGTTTTGCCCGTAATAAGGACCGTTTCCAGTTGATTTCCAACCTTATCTTCACTGTAGTCATCATGGCCTTTGCTCTAACCATGAGCAGGGTCTCATCTCAAATGGGGATGGAGCAGACACCGGGGCTCTTGATACCCGAAAGCGTTTATAGTCCAGGTCTTCGTTATATTCCTTCTTCCCTCTTCGCTGACCTGATGCTGAGAAATGCAAACTCCTGGCAGTCGCTGTTGTATCTCTTTCTGCTGGCAGCAGTAAACATGGCCTCTGTCGCTGTCATGCTTTTTGCAGCCAGTAAACTCTATTTACCGGGAGTCCTCGGCAGCAAAGGCTCGCAAGCGGTACGTGTACTGACTGAGGAACAGATCCGCAAAGCCCTGAAACCCCGTTCACAGACCCGGGCTCTGATCAGCAAAGAATGGAAGCTGCTCCTGCGGTCGCCTACTTTCTTTATGCAGACAATACTCTCTTCAGTAATTATGCCGGTAGCCATGATACTAGGCGGCATTATCGGCGGGACAGCAGGCGGTGATGCTATGGATTCAATTTTCGCCGACCAGATTGCCTACTTCCAGAGCGATGCCTGGTGGCGGTCAGATCTCTGGATTGTTGTAATGGTATTTGTCGCTGCCGGTGTCTTCTTCGGCAGCTTTAACATGGCATCTTCTACTGCAATTTCACGTCAGGGACAGACCTTTCAGACCACTAAACTAATTCCGGCAGCCGCACACAGGCAGCTGATTGCCTGGGTATTTCCCGGCATATCTGTATCCGGTACCCTCTGGCTGCTAACCATTCTTGTCATTGGAACTTTCCTGAAGTTTTCCCCGCTGCTGATCCTGGTCGCTGCTATAATCGGCTGGAACAGCACCTATATGGTACAAATGGCCGGGATCTGCATCGATATGAAATACCCTACCCTGAACTGGACCAGGGAGAATCAGGCTGTTAAAAACTCTAAGTCGGCCATGATCGGCATGTTTGGCAGCATGGGGCTGGCCGGCGTTTTTGTAGCTTTTGGCTTCCTGCTCAATTCTGTAACTAATGGAAATTCGGCAATAACCAGCAGCTTTTTGCTGGTGCTTGCTCTGGGTCTGACCGCTTTCTTTACCTGGCTGGCACAACGCATGGCATCGGAACTGCTGGAGCGCGTAGAGATCTGAGTGCATAGATTGGTGCCTGGCACCAATCTATGCAGGCACCGGAATATGCCGGGATCGCGAATATTCACCGGCTGTTCCTGTCTTAATAGTTAAGGGCAGCTGCTATGTCTATGCATGCTCAGCATCTTGTAATAAAATAAAGCTTACACTGCAACACTAGTGTCGTGTCCTTAAAGAAAGGATGGCAAGTATGAAAAAGAAAAATATTTTGCTCCTGTTATTGAGTCTGCTCCTGATCCTGAGCGTTATTGTCAGTGGCTGTTCAGCAGTTGCAAATAAAGACACAGCACCACGAGAACCTGAATATGCCAATGATTACAACGGATCTCTTGCTCCCGATGAGGATATGGATCTGCCGTCCATAAACCCTGATTCAGTTAACCCGGCAGATCCGAGTTTACCGCGAAGAGTGATAAAAAACGCGGATATGACTATAGTCTCGACGGATCCGGTCAAAACGAAGTCCGACATTGAAAGTAAAGCCAGTTCACTGGGAGGTTTCGTCTCGGATTTCTCACAACAAATTAATAACTACATCTATATACAGATGACGGTCGAAGTGCCGGGTGACAAGCTGGATCTTTTCCTGCGCCAGATTGGCGACAGCGGTGTTAAGATTGAGCGTCAATCAGTTACCAGTGAGGATGTCACCGATTCTTACTATGATACTGAAACCAGACTTGCAACAACTCGTGACCTGCTCAATCATTACCGGGAGATGCTGTCTAGTGCTGAAACTATCGATGAAACACTGCAGGTGCAAGCTAAAATCGACCAGCTGACTCTGGAACTTGAATCACTGCAGGGGCGCTTAAATCGTCTGGAACTGCTGACTAGCAATTCCCGGGTTTATATTGATATCTATCAGGAAAAAGATCCTCTGCTCGAAAAGCCGAGCGAACTGGAGCCTTTGTCCTGGCAGCATGTTAAATACTTTATCAGCAATGGTTTCAGCAGACTGGGCACGATCCTGCTCCTGCTTGCCCAGTATCTCTTCATCGGCATAGCTGTTGGTTTCCCTGTCATTCTGGTCGTTGTACTGATTATTTTGATCATCTACTTCACTAAGAAGCGGAAAAAGAAGAAAGCTCTGGCTGCTCTGGCTGCGGCTGAGCATGAGACAAAACAAAAAGAATAATTTCTAATTGGAAATTTAGCTACTAAGGGCATCTCGGCTGAGATGCCCTTTTTAAACCAGCTATATTGGACCGGTCTGACTTGCTTAGCTGCTGAAATACTTAATTTCTGATCCTGAAATCAGTACTCCCGTCATGGCAGGCAGACTTGCACCGTCCAGCAAATCAAGCGGTTTTGACTTCTGCTCCGAGCGATTGAAAAGGAAGGTCAAACTCTTTTCTCCCTCTGCAGGCCGGCCAAAGGCATCGGTCCAGTCCCCGCCATCATGTGTGGGAGCATTAAGATAGCGTCTGATCTCGAGGACATCTCTGTCGGCTGCCTTCACTTCGACCTCGCCTGTGCGCAGAACTGCATGTTCATGGCGTAGATTAAGAATTGAACGGAAGAGATCCGTCAAAGCCGGTTCTTCCTTATCCCAGGGATAAGTGCGCCGGTTAAAGGGATCCTTGAAACCTTCCATAGCGCGTTCATCACCATAATAAAGCTGTACTGCCCCGGGGAAAGCTACCTGCATCAGCAGAGCCAGAAGCAGGCGCTCTTCTCCCTTCTTTCTTTCTTCAGGAGAGAGCCTGCGTTTCTTCTGGTCTTCACGCCTGGCCGGTGTCGGAACTCCGGAAAGGACGTTCACTGCCCGCTCCGTGTCATGGCTGCCCAGTGGATTCAGCATTACGTATAAGGCTTCACGCGGCATGATGAGCAGATAGTAGTTAAATCTCTTGCAGATTTTCTCTGTTCCCTCATTACCCAACAGCCAGGAAAATGCGCTTTCCCGGGCCGGGTAGTTGGTTGTAGCATCGTGTGTGCGACCGAAAATAAAATCACGGTGAGCTCCGTAACTAATCTGCGATGTCGGTCCGTCCCAGACTTCACCTACAATATAAGCATCCTCTTTGACCGCCTTTACCCGCCGGCGCAGCGAACGCAGGAAGGGATCGGGTATTTCATCCGATACGTCCAGACGGTAACCGCGGGCGCCGGCTTTTAGCCAATAAGCCAGTACGCCGTCTTCACCGCAGATAAAATCTTTATAGGATAGTTCTTCTTCCCTGACATTGGGCAGGTTGTCAAAATCCCACCAGGACTCATAGAGCAGCTCATCTTTACCGGTAGCCTTTACTGCCGGCACTTCCGTATCCGCATCACCGGTGAACTTGTACCAGGCAGTGTAGGGAGAAAGCTTGCCTTCAGTTTTTTCCTGCCAGGCACCGACACTGTCATAGCGGCCATATTTGTTGAAATATCTGCTGTCTGCACCGGTGTGACTGAAGACACCGTCGAGAATCAAGGAAATTTTATACTTTTCCGCTTCAGCACAAAGCTCACGAAAGTCTTCTTCTGTACCCAGCAGCGGATCGATCCGGAAGTAATCGCCGGTATCGTAGCGGTGGTTAGTACGCGATTGGAAAATTGGGTTGAGATAGATACAATCAACCGAAAAAGATGCTATATAGGGCAGCTTCTCCTTAATGCCCTGCAAAGTACCGCCGAAAAAATCGTTGGCTTCATAAGGAAAACCGGCTTTTCCTTTGATGTCGACATCTGCCGACCAGTCATCGTGCCAGATTCTCTCTTCATAATTCAGATATGCTTCTATACGTTTTTTATCAAAATTCTCGCCACGATTAAAACGATCGGGGAATATTTGATAAACCACCGCACCCTTCATCCAGTCGGGGGTCTTAAAATTCTCTTCATGGACCGTCACTTTAAAGCCGGGAATCTCTTCCGTGCCGTTCAGAGAAAAGTGCAGGCTGTCAAGGAGTGTATATCCCTGGAGGTTTGAGCTGTCCGGATCCGGAAAACACCAGCGATAACGTTGATCTTTCAGACGGACTTCAAACCAGTAATAGAACAGGCCGGCAACATCGTCCATGCGAATAGTCTGAACAAAAGAACTCGCTTCTTCGTCTGTAAGATCACATTCCATAGGAATGGAACCGGGAAAGAAATGCATTAACCCATAGGCATAATAAACACGGACGGATTCTATCTCCTCCGCCGGTTTATTAACATCGATCCTCAGGGTGAGCTTTGTATTAGCAGCTACCGCCCCCAGCGGAGATCTGTAGCGCTCGTCACTTATATAATGATCCAGCCTCACATCAGTCAATCTGAGACGTCTCCTTCATAATATCCTCGTATAACTTAATATATTCGTCTGCTGACTTATCCCAGGTAAAATCGCTGCGCATAGCTGTCTCTACCATCTGCTTCCAGGCATCAGGATTATTTCTGTAGACAGCAATGGCTTCTTTAGCTGTAAAAAGCAGCTCGTGAGCATTTATATTGAGAAAACCGAAACCGCTGCCTGTGTTTTTGAACTTGTCATAGGCCTGCACCGTATCAGCCAGGCCTCCTGTCTGGCGAACGATTGGTAAAGTGCCATAGCGCATGGCTATCATTTGTGATAAACCGCAGGGTTCAAAGAGTGAAGGCATCAGATAGAGGTCACCGGCGCTATACATGCGGCGGGCCAGTTTACCGTCAAATTTGATCAGGGCCCGCATCTTGTCCGGGTGTCTTCCCGCAGCCTCAGCTAAACTCTGTTCATATTCATGATTGCCGGTCCCGAGTACTGCCAGCTGCACGTTTTCCTCCAAAAGTTCATCAATAATATACAGCAGCAGATCCAGGCCTTTTTGCTCAACCAGGCGGGTTACCATGACAAATAGAGGAGTTTTCGCATCCTGAGCTAAAGCAAGTTCAGCCTGCAAAGCCTTCTTGCAGGTCGCCTTACCCCGTTTCCAGGCATGAGGGCTGTAATTTGCTTTAATTTCTACATCGGTTTCCGGATTATAGCTTTCAGTGTCAATGCCATTGAGAATACCGCTCACCTTCCAGCCCTGAGCTGCCAGCAAACCATTGAGGCCTTCGCCGAAATAGTCAGTCATGATTTCTCTGGCATAGTTGGGCGAAACGGTCGTAACACGGTTAGAATACTGTATGCCGCTTTTAAGAAAATTGGGAACACCATCTTTCAAAACGCCGGCTTCTGACATATATTCATCAGACAAGTCAAAGAGATCCTGGATTTGTTCGCGACCGTGTATCCCCTGATATTTCAGGTTGTGAATGGTCATCACGCAATTGACATTTTTGTGGTAGCCCTTGGACTTATAATGCGCTTCCAGAATCACAGGAATCATACCTGTCTGCCAGTCATTGAGATGCAGAATGTCCGGCTCAAAACCCATCTCCTCACCTAGAGTCTCCAATACGGCCCGCTGGAAAAAAGAGAAGCGCTCAATGTCAAAGCTGTAATCTATATAGAGATTATCATGGCCGAAGTAAAATTCGTTATCGATCAGATATACGGGAAGTCCATCCAGGTCAAGGCGGAACAAGCCGCTGTACATAGTGCGCCAGCCCAATTTAATCATGGACCAGCGCATGAAGATAAGATCTTCAGAATAGTCCTGTTTTATCTGGCGATAAAGCGGAAGAATAACGCGTGCGTCATGTCCTTTCTGACGCAAGACCCGTGGCAGCGATCCTACGACATCTCCCAATCCACCTGTTGCCGCCAATGGATTCATTTCCGAGCTTACAAATAGAATTTTCATAAATAGAACCCACTCCTGAGGGCTTTATACGATCGAACCTTTCCCAATAACAACAGGAAAGCCGGGATGACCTAATAATTTGACACCCATTTTCACTACGCTGTCTTTGTCGATAACTACATAGTTCAAATTGACGTCATTTGATATCTGGGTGTCCTGGAAAATAACCGAGTTGCGAAGCTTCGCACCTTTGCCGATGGTAACTCCGCGGAAAAGTACGCAATTCTCCACGTCCCCCTGAATGATGCAGCCATCTGAGGCCAAAACATTCTTCACTCTGCTGCCGCTTTCAACCAGGCAGGGCTGTTTATTCTTGACCTTGGTGTATATCGGATTTTGTCTTGAGAAAAGCTCATGCCGGAGTTCATCATCAAAAAGTCCCATGGAAGCCTTAAAGTAATTCGCCATGGAGTTGATACGGAAAATCCCACCCTTGTGTTCGCAGCCTCTTACATCCAGTTGTTTATAGTATTCCATAATTCTGACAAAGGTAAAGTCTGTCACCCCACGGGAGCGTGCATCCTCCAAAAGTGACAAGAGCAGGTCTCTTCTGATGACTGCGACATTAATTGCGCTGATGTCAGAGGGCGGATTTTGCATGTCAACTAATACATCTGTCACACGCTCATCTTCATCTAATGTAAGCGAAATATTCGGTATGCCATATTCATAAGCGTCGTGATTGTACATCACCGTGATGGCGGCCCCTGAATCCAAATGTTGATCCAGAATGTCATTGTATAAGGTGTTCATGACCAGATTGCAGTCTGTGATCACAACATAATCCTGAGAACCGCTTTCGATATAATCGATAATGCTGCTTAGGTCAGAGCGATCTGATGAACGGGTCAGGGGATTGATATAAGGTGGCAGCAGATAAAGTCCCTGATTCATGCGGTCCAGATCCCAGGAGGCACCGGTGCCTAAATGATCCATCAGAGATTTATACCGGGTAAGAGCTATTACGCCTACCCGCTTAATACCACTGTTAACCATGTTTGAGAGTAGAAAATCGATAATTCTGAAACGGCCGGCAAAGGGCATGGCTGAAAGCGCGCGCGGTTCGCTCAGAGGTCCCAGTTTAACTCGCTGATTATCTGCCAGAATTAATCCCATAGCGTTAACTAACATTTTCTACCTCCTAATATGAATATCTGCTTGGCATTTCGGAAACAATATGCGGATGTGTCACGGCATCTTGCGGACCGATCATCGAGTTGCCACAAATCTTGGCACCCTTATGAATAATGAGATCCTGGCCTATGACGCTAATGCCGTCCTCACAGAGTTTCTCATTGAGGAATGAGCACAAATCATGCGTTTCCGGTGTTATCCGCACAGAAGATTCAATGACTGTATTCATGCCTACTATGCATTTTTTCAGAACGGAGCCTGATTTAACAATTGCACCCGGCATTATGATTGAATCTTCAACTATGGCACCCTCTTCAATCATCACACCTACACTGATAATCGAGTGTCTGACTTCTCCGTGCACCTCGGCTCCGTCACTAATGGCGATTCTCTCAGCCACTGCATCAGGCCCGAAATAGTGGGAAGGGAGCTGGGGGTTTTTGCTGTAGATGGTCCAGGAATCGTCATGCAGATCAATCTCATCCGGCTTATCCAGTACATCCATATTGGTATCCCAAAGCGACTTAACCGTTCCGACATCTTTCCAATAGCCGTTAAAGGTGTAGGCGTGAAGATAAAGGCCTTCGGCCAGCATCTTGGGAATAATATTATGACCAAAATCGTTCTTGGAGTCAGGATCAGCCTCATCCTGGATCAGGCAGCGGCGCAGACTTGGCCAGTCAAAACAATAAACACCCATAGAAGCCAGATTGCTTTTAGCGTGAGCCGGCTTTTCTTCAAATTCTGTAATGCGCTTATTTTTATCCGTGTTCATGATGCCAAATCGTTCGGTCTCTTCCCAGGGCACTTCGATTACAGCAATAGTTGCGTCCGCTCCAATATCTGTATGAGCTTTCACCATCTTGGAATAATCCATTTTGTAGACGTGGTCGCCGGATAGTATGACAACCTGCTTGGGGCCAAAACTGTCGATAAAGGGAATGTTCTGGTAGATTGAGTTTGCTGTTCCCAGATACCAGTCACTGCCTTCCTGGCTGATATAGGGCGGCAAAATATAGGTACCACCATCATTACGATCCAGATCCCAGGGGTGTCCGTTTCCTATATAGGAATTAAGCTGCAGTGGTTGGTACTGAGTAAGAACTCCAACAGCTTCTATACCTGAGTTGGAACAGTTGCTTAAGGGGAAATCAATTATTCTGTAACGACTCCCGAAAGGAACTGCCGGTTTGGCCAGAAACTCCGTTAAGACTCCCAGGCGGGACCCTTGTCCGCCAGCTAAAATCATAGCTATCACATTTTGATGCGCCATTTTCCAATCCTTTCTTCTGTCCCCTCTTCAGCCCGTCCGGATCCGGGTCAGACTGAAGAATTTTTATAGGTCAGCAAGCATTCTGCTGATTAATTCTTTTCCTCTCCCTCATAAACCAAATACAGGCCTGCAAGTGGCGGCAAGGGCATATCGATGTAATAGCCAAGTCCGGAGTCGGCATTATCTTGCTCTCCTTCCAGAGGTGAAGCAAGATCTCTCATCTTGTCTTCCAAAGACAGCCTCTCTCTTTCTTTTTCGGCTGAGGTCCAGAAAACGGTGTCCCCCTGTTCCAGATCGGCATAAGCACTGCCCTGATATCGGGCATCATCACTGTTTAATATTAATCTGTAGCGGCCGGGATGGGGCACATTCAAACGATAATTCTTATAGGATGCCGGGGTCATATTCAACACCGACACAATGGTCTGACTGCGCTCCTTAGCATAGCGTGCGTAAGCAAAGATGCTGTTTTCCCTGTCATCTGCCACGATCCATTCGAAGCCTTCCCAGGAATCTTCTACTTCCCACAAGGCAGGGTTTTCCAGATAAATATGGTTGAGTGCAGTCACAAATTCAAACATGCCTTTGTGATTCGGATACTGCAGCAGGAACCATTCCAGTTCTTCGTAGTAACGCCATTCAATAAAGGGAGCAAATTCATTGCCCATAAAATTCAGCTTGTCTCCGGGGAATGACATCTGATACATGTAACAGGTGCGAAGTGAAGCGAATTGTCTCCAGTAATCTCCTGGCATCCGTCCCAGCAAGGATTTTTTGCCGTGGACTACCTCATCATGCGAAAACGGGAGAATAAACTTTTCACTGAAAGAATACATCATAGAAAAGGTGATCTTGTCATGAACCTGACCTCTGGCGTAGTAATCGGAAGTCATATAAGACAAAGTATCGTTCATCCAGCCCATATTCCATTTATGAGTAAAACCCAGTCCGCCTTCAGACACAGGTCCGGTTACCTTGGGAAAGGTTGAGGATTCCTCAGCTGCCATAATACAGTAAGGAAAATTCTCCCTGACCAGTTCATTCATTTCCCGGATAAAAGCGATAGCTTCAAGATTCTCGTAACCGCCCTGTACATTACGTGCAGAGGCGGAATATTCGCGGCCAAAATTCAGGTAGACCATGCTGGAGACAGCATCTACCCGCAGTCCGTCAACATTGAACTCTTCCAGCCAGTACCAGGCATTGGAGAGCAGGAAAGAACGTACTTCAGCCAGGGCAAAATCAAAAACCAGGGTCCCCCAGTTTGGATGTTCAGCTCTGATGGCATCGGAATATTCGTAAAGAGGCTGGCCGTCGAAATTAGCCAGACCGAAATCATCGCGCGGAAAATGTCCGGGCACCCAGTCAAGGATTACTTTGATGTCATTCTGATGCAGGGTATCAATAAGAAACTTCAGATCCGACGGTTTGCCATAACGGGAAGTAGGTGCGAAATAACCTGTTATCTGATAACCCCAGGAGGCATCGAGCGGATGTTCCATCACAGGCATGATTTCAACTGCATTGTAGCCCAGCTGTTTGACATATGAGGCCAGCTGCGGAGCTATATCGCGATATGAATAAGGATTTCCGTCAGCGTAACGCCGCCAGCTGCCAAGATGCATTTCATAGATGTTTAGCGGTCTGTCATCTTCTACGGGCCGCCTGCGGGCACAGAAATCTGCATCTCCCCACTCGTAGTCATCTTCCGCATCGTAGAGAATGGAAGCAGTATTCGGCCTGGTTTCTGCATGGCGTGCATATGGGTCGGCTTTCAGCAAAACACGCCCTTCTGGCGTGCGGATTGCATACTTGTACCTTTGATACTCAACTGCATTTGGAATGAATATTTGCCAGATTCCGGTTGTACCGTAAGCAATCATCGAATGGATCTCAGGATCCCAGCCGTTAAAATCTCCCACCACACTGACCTGTGCAGCATGAGGAGCCCAGACTGCAAAACGATATCCTCTCTCCCCGTCTGCCGAGACATCAGGGCGAGCCCCCAACATCTTATAGCTTTGATGATTCTTTCCATGATTAAACAAGTAAGCTTGATTCATATGGTACCTTCTTCCTTTGGTAAGACAAGGTATCTTTTTCTTATTATACACAAAACTACTTAAATTATGACTCTAAGCAGACTTGCGAACTACAATTTCAACTCGGCCACGGTAACTCCGTCACCGCCCTCATCTTCAACTCCCATACGGAAGGAATCGACTCTGGGATCACGCATTAAATAATCATGAGTGACCTGACGTAAGACACCGGTTCCTTTGCCGTGAATGAGACGAACCGGTGAAATCCCGTTAAGCACAGCATCATCCAGGAAATGGTCAATAGCCGGTATAGCTTCATCCACTCTCATCCCCCGCAGCATAACTTCAGTACTGGCATGCATTTTACGTTCTGTGGTCAGCCTTTGTGGTGTCGTGCCGCCAGCTGATCGTCCTGCACTACGTTTGCGGCCCGGTGCTTTCTGCTTTTGAACTGCGGGACGCAGTCTGTCTGCAGCTACCGAGAAACTGATCTGTCCTGCTTCCAGCAGGACCTGACCTTTAGCATCCGGCAATGATCTTGCGATACCTTCAATACTTAAATCGATAGCCTCGTATCGTTCACCGATCTCAATCTCTCCCGGAAGCTGATAGCTGCTGCGCTTTTGCCTGTGCGCACTCAGTTCCTTTTCCACTTCGCTGATTTGCCCGCGCAGTTGGCTTTGCAGGCGATGGTCCAGGCGCAGCTGGTCTCTTTCCGCTTCCAGATTTTCAATAATCTCTTCCATCTGTCTGCGGGTCTTGTTGACAATCTCAGCTGCCTGCGCTTCAGCTCCGGCCAAGAGCTTCTTTTTTTCCTGACCTATCTTTTCTTTTTCCTGTTCAAGAGTGCGGCGCATCTCCTGCAACTCGCTCTGGAGTTTATCCGCCTCACTCTTTTTGTCATCAATTTCTTTCTGACTGCTTTCAATTGCTGTGATCAGCTGTTCAAAACGTGCGCCTTCTTCCGATATAAGCTGTCTGGCATCAGCGATAATGTCCCTGCTGAGACCAAGCTTTTGAGCTATGGAAAAAGCATGACTCACTCCGGGCACACCTATCAGCAGCCTGTAGGTGGGCTGCAAAGATTCAATATCAAATTCACAGCTGGCATTCTCCACCCCTTCCGTATTCATCGCATAGCCCTTAAGCTCGCTGTAATGAGTAGTAGCAACGGTGTGCGCTCCTGCCTGATTGAGGAAGTTGAGAATGGCTATAGCCAGCGCTGCTCCCTCGGAGGGATCCGTACCGGCACCCAGTTCGTCCAGCAAAAGCAAAGTACCCGGTGCTGCCAGCTCTGTGATGGCGATAATTTCCTTCATATGCGAGGAAAAGGTTGACAGACTTTGTTCAATGCTCTGCTCGTCGCCTATGTCCGCCAAAACAAGGTCGAAAAATGCCACTTCAGAAGGACTGCGCGCAGGGATATGCAAACCTGCCATGGCCATCACAGTCAGAAGTCCACAGCTTTTGAGGGTAACAGTTTTTCCGCCTGTATTGGGACCGGTAATTACCAGGCTGCGATAGTTAATGCCGAGCTCGAAATCAATTGGCACGACATCGTCCTTATTAATCAGTGGATGACGGGCCTGATGCAGGACAATTCTGCCTTCAGAATTAAGACTGGGTGCGGCTGCTTTCATATCCAGAGACAGCTTGCCCTTGGCCATAGCAAAATCAAGCTCTGTCAGCAGCTGTAAATTCTGCTTTAAAGCTACAGATTCTTCTGCTACGCCGGCTGAAAGCAGAGCCAGTATACGGTCTATTTCATGCCTTTCTTCAGCTGCGAGCTCGCGAATTTTGTTGTTTAGCTGGACAACCGACATAGGCTCAATAAAGACAGTGTTGCCTGAAGCGGAGCTGTCATGAATCAAACCGGGCACAGCAGACCGATGCTCGCTTTTTACTGGTACTACATAACGGTCGCCTCTGACGGTAATCAATGCCTCTTGCAGGGCAGAACTGTGCTTGCGCAAGACTTTGTCCAGTTCAGTCCGGATATTGGCCTGGGCATCCCGGATACGTCTGCGGATTGACATCAGCTCGGGACTGGCGCTGTCAAAGACCTCATCATCACCGGCAATACAGCTTTCAATTTCCCCCAGTAAATTCTGGCAGGCTGTCAGTGCTTCAATGCGATTGTAGATAGCATGGTAAGGAAAGTCCCCTTCAGCTGCTTCTCTTCTTGCTGCTGTCCAGCTTTCCGGAATGGACTGACGCATGCGTACGACTGCACGCAGGAGAGCGGCGATCTGCAGCAGGTCCCGGCCATTAAGTACAGCTCCGTTTTCAGCACGGCTGATCTGTGAATGAATATCCTGAATACCGGCAAAAGGCAGGCCGCCATATTCCAGCAGGCGGTTGACCGCATCATCAGTTTCTTTCAGCCAGGCTTCAGCTTCCGTCTTGTTCGAAGCCGGCAGAAGTTTTTCACATAGTTTGCGTCCCGGTTCAGTATCCGCTTGGTCAGACAATAAGCGGATAATGCCGGGAAACTCTAGTTTTCGCAAGCTTCTGGAGATCATCTTGTAGTATTATTTCTGCTTTTAATATTATGGATATTCTTCCTGGCATAATTCAAGGTTGCAATTACTGACAAGACCGCTCCCGGGATAAAAATAACATGCTTGATCCAGGCCGGCTCTTCCGGGATAAAGAAGAGCAGCGATAAAGCTATTACATAAAAGACAGTAGCCAGCTTGCCGTAAATATCCGAGTAAACTACCACTTCATAATTCTTCAGCAAAAGGTAGCCGCCCAAAATCATCAGTGTTTCGCGGAAGATAATGAAGCTTGGCACCCAGACAGGCAGACGTCCGATTGCTGCCATAGTGGCTGCTACAGCAATCTGGAAGAGCTTATCCACCAGGGGATCAAATAGTTTGCCAAAGTCTGTTATCTGATTATAGGTTCTGGCGATATAGCCATCCAGAATATCAGTCAGCCAGATGGCTAAAAACAAGGTAAATGATAAAGTCTTATATTCAGGCCACTTGCTAAGTAAGATCACTAAAGGTATGATCGCTGCCAGACGAATCATAGTGAGAATATTCGGCAAATTAGGCACGAAATGTATATTTCTTTTTTCCTCTTCGGTCATGTCTTCCCTATTCATCAGTTAGATTGTTATAGTATCTGCCATATCGAGAGAATCTTCCAGAGGTCGTTTCCCCGCGGCCAGTGCTTGCTCCAGATCTATATCATGGCAGTCCCCGTTCTTATGGATAATCATACGGTTTAGCCGGCCATCAAGTATCGCCTGCACTGCTCTGACACCCATCAGCGATGAGATCCAGCGATCACGGTAGCTGGGTGCACCGCCTCGCTGTAAATAACCCAGCTGAGTTGAACGGGTTTCTATACCGGTTCTCTCCTCAATGCGTTTTGCCATGTCAGAAGCCAGGCCCACGCCCTCAGCCATGACTACGATGTAATGCTGCTTCCCAGCATTGCGGTCTTTGATCAGGGTAAGTACGATGTCATCATTAAAATCAAATTCCTTCTCCGGTACCAGGAGTACTTCCGCACCGGATGCGACACCGACACCCAGAGCGATATAGCCGGATTCCCTGCCCATCACCTCTACCACCGAACAACGTTCATGAGAAGAAGCAGTATCACGCAGCTTGTCGATAGCTTGTATGGCTGTGTTAAGAGCAGTATCAAAACCAAGCGAATATTCCGTTGCTCCGATATCATTGTCTATGGTTGCCGGGATCACAATTACTGGAACACCCTTGTCGGCTATGGCTTTAGCGCCGCGGGCAGTACCGTCGCCGCCAATCACTACAAGCACATCTATATTAAAGATATCCGCCATATCGACGGCTTTTTTCAAACCTTCTTCACTAGCAAAAGTATCGCTGCGGGCTGTCATCAGAAAAGTTCCGCCTCTATGCAAAACGTCTGATACAGAGCGGCTATCCAGCTCGACAATATCACCGCGCAGCAAGCCATGATATCCACGCCTCACTCCGAGAACATGATATCCTGCATTCAGCGCTGTTCTGGTAACGGCCCGGATGGCACCATTCATACCCGGGGCATCGCCGCCTGAAGTCAGAATGGCAATTGTTTTCTTATGCTTTAATTCTTTTTTTGGAACTTGATCCTCTACCATATTCTCTCCTGATATCAGCTACTAGTAGATTATACCTGCTAACTTAAATAATCTATACCATTCATACTAAATCCCCTTTAAAGCAGACAGAGATTATCAGTTCCGAAACGCTGGCAAAAAATGGCAATGGTTTCGGAGTCAGATGCTATTGAAGGCAGGGCGAGCTGATCCATGATCCTGCCCTCCTTTTCAGCAAAAATATAAACCGGCATCGGGCCGTAAAAATAAGAGCAAGTTGCTCTGACAGCATCAATAAATTCCTCTGATGGCCTTTCCTGACAACGAATCACCAGGGACATATTCTGATGCTTGGACGAGTCGCTATTTTCCTGCTCCCGGTACATAACAGGGCCGGCTTCACGCACAGCAGCCGGGGCCCCAGGCTGTTCTATCGGGGGTGCAGCTTGTTGTTTCGGAGCTGTTTTCGGAGCCTGATATGTATTGTTACTGCGCCCATTATTGTGCTGCCTGTTCCGGCCTTTTCGCGGACGGCTGATTTTCATTGCCTCCGGCAAGCGCTCGCAGTCAGGCTGTAAGAGCATAATCTTATCTGCAATCACTTTGGGATCTTCATCTTCACGCAGAGACAGGCTGCCTGAAATCAGCAGAACTTCATTCTCACGCAAGAGTTCGCGTGATTCTTCAAATACACGGGGAAAGACAATTAACTCAAAACTGCCTGTTGCATCCTCAATGGTGATAAAGGCCATGCGCTCGTTGCGCTTAGTCAGTAAGACACGCTCAGCGATCACCAGTCCGGCCACAATAAGAGGATCGCCGTCCTGCAAGCTGTCTTTACTGAACTCAGGTCCCGGCCCGTCTATGAATGTATAATCTTCAATGGCAGCCAGATTCTGGGCAGAATCTGCCAAGTCCAGGGCCGAGCTCAGTGGCAGGCTGGAAAAGGCGTGCTCATATTCTTTCAGCGGGTGGCCGCTGACATAAAGTCCCAGCATCTCTTTTTCCATGGCCAGGCGGTCTGACTGGCTGAACTCAGGTACGGTGGGATAATCAGGTTCTGCCACAGCCAGACTTTCTTCTTCAACAAAATCAAAGAGAGAAAGCTGCCCGTCCATTTTGTTGCGTTGTGAAGCCTGCACCTGTTCCATATAGGGGTCAATCACGGCGATCATCTTTGAACGGGATATATTGAACTTGTCGCAGGCGGAAGAACGAACCAGACTTTCAATCATTTTTCGGTTGAGACTCAGACTGCCGCAGCGGCGCAGAAAATCTCCATATGAAAGGAAGAGACCGTTCTCTTCCCTTTCCCGGACCAGTTCATTTACAGCTTCCTGACCGACATTTTTCACAGCGGCCAGAGCAAAGCGAATCGACCCCTTCTCAGTAGTAAAACGCGCTGAGCTGTAATTGACGTCAGGTGGTAAAACTGCAATGTTCATCGCCTCAGCAGCCCGCACATAAATATTGGCCTTGTCCAGATTACCCAGGTAAGAATTAAGCAAAGCTGCCATATATTCAACAGGGTAATAGTACTTGCACCAGGCCGTATCATAGGCAACTGCTGCATAGGCTGCAGCATGTGATTTATTAAAAGCATAACCGGCAAAGGACTGAACATCGTCAAATATTTTGGAAGCAACTTTGCGCGGCACACCGTTTGCAACAGCACCTTTTACTTCATTGCCGGCTTCATCAGAGCCTCCATCCAGAAAAAGACTGCGGTATCCGGCCAGAACTTCAGGGTTCTTTTTTGACATGGCACGGCGAACGTTGTCAGCCTGACCTAGAGAAAAGCCTGCCAGGTCCTGCACAATACGCATAACTTGTTCCTGATAGACGATGACACCGTAGGTCACTTCCAGAATCGCTTCCAGTAAAGGGTGGTCGTAATGAATCTTGCTGGCATCGTGACGGCTTTCAACATAACGCGGTATCTCCTGCATGGGTCCGGGACGGAACAAGGCAACACCTGCGACAATGTCTTCAAAATTGCTGGGTTTTAACTCTTTCATGAACTGAGTCATACCACTGCTTTCCAACTGGAAAACGCCAATCGTATCACCGCGGCCGATCATTTCAAAGAGCTCCGGATCAGAGTAAGTCATACCGTCAAAATCAATGATCTGATTGTAATTTTTCTCCACCAGTTCCTTGCACTCCTGTAAGACTGTAAGAGTGCGCAGACCGAGAAAGTCAAACTTAAGCAAACCGACTTTTTCAATATCGTCCTTGGTGAACTGGACCACAATAGCTTCGTCATTGCGTGCCAGCGGCGCAATTTCATCCACCGCTTTACCTGCAATAATCACTCCTGCAGCATGGGTAGAGGCGTGGCGCGGCATACCTTCGAATTTTTTTGCTAAATCAATAATCTGCCTGGTACATTCATCTTCCTGATAGGATTTTTTCAAATCGGGATTAAGCTCCAGGGCCTGTTTCAGGGTAATATTGAGCAGGTTAGGCACCATTTTCGCTATGCGGTCTGTCTCCTGGTAGGAAACATCCAGGGCCCGGCCTACGTCGCGAATTACTGCCCGGGCTGCCAGTGTACCGAAGGTTATCACCTGGCAGACATGGTCCTGCCCATACTTTTCTGTGACATACTCAATCACCTCACCACGCCGCTCGTAGCAGAAATCAATATCAAAGTCCGGCAGGCTGACGCGTTCAGAATTGAGAAAGCGTTCAAACAAAAGATCGTATTTAAGAGGATCCAGGTCAGTTATAAAGAGTGTGTAGGCTGCCAGAGAACCGGCTCCGGAGCCTCGCCCCGGCCCGACTGCAATGCCCTGCTCACGGGCAAAACGCACAAAATCCCAGACGATCAGGAAATAATCGACAAAGCCCATGCTGAAAATGACGTCCAGTTCATACTTTAAGCGCTCTTCATAATCTGCGCGCAAAATATCGGTGGGGCGCCTCTGCAGTCTTTCATCCAGGCCTTCACGGCACAAGCGTTCCAGCATTTCACGGCCATCTTCATCAGAGCCGGTGTCAAAATGCGGCAGAGAAATCTGACCGAATTCCAGTTCAACATTACAGCGTTCGGCTATTTTTGCAGTGTTGCTCACAGCCTCAGGGATATGTGAAAAAGATGCAGCCATTTCTTCCGGTGAACAGAGGTAGAAACTGTCGGAATTCATACGCATCCGATCGGGATCCGTCATCTTCTTGCCGGTCTGCATGCAGAGTAAAACTTCATGTGCAAAGTCATCACCCTTGTTCAGATAATGGCAGTCATTAGTTGCCAGCAGCGGAATATCCAGCTCTTTTGACAGACGAATCAGCTGTGAGTTTACTTCGTTCTGTTCCGGAATTTTATTGTCCTGAACTTCAAAAAAGTAGTTGTCCGCACCAAACAAGTCTTTATAATATAAGGCTGTAGCCCGGGCATCATCCATCTGTCCCCGCATAATTTTACGCGGTACTTCACCTGACAGGCAGGCCGTCAGAGCGATGAGACCTTCATGATATTCTTCCAGCAAGGTGCGGTCCACGCGTGGTTTGTAGTAGAAGCCGTCAATAAAGCCTCTCGATACCAGCTTGATTAAATTGTGATAACCCTGATTGTTTTCCGCCAGAAGGATCAGATGATATGGGTCGCGGTCAAAAGCGGCATCTTTATCCGTGTGATTGCGCGGTGCCACATAAACTTCACAGCCAATAATCGGTTTCAGACCTTCCTTGCGCATACTTCGATAAAAATCAAGAATTCCGTACATGGCTCCGTGATCAGTTATGGCGCAAGCGTCCATGCCAAGCTCTTTTAAGCGCGCCGGCAGATCAGCGATGCGGATGGCACCGTCGAGCAAACTGTACTCAGTATGAAGATGCAGGTGTGTAAAAGTCATCAGGAGTTACGCGTCTTCTCCCATCAGGTCTTCTATTCTGTCCAGCACTGTCGCGGACAAAAGCTTCAGTTTTTCATCACATTCTTCCTGTGTGCCGGCGTAACAGCCGAAGTAAATTTTGATCTTCGGCTCTGTACCGGAAGGCCGGATACAGAAAAAATCGTTGCCTTCCAATTCATATAGCAGAACATTGCTGCGATCGTAGTTTAAAGCGGTTTCCTTATTGCCGGCCAGGTCGGTCCTGGTCAGTTTTTCAAAATCACTGAGGCTCTCAATGGCCAGAGTATGGAATTTATCAAAGGGATCACTGCGCATTTCACTCATGGTCTTCCTGATCAGATCGGAACCGCTTTTCCCTTCACGCACGATAGACACGGTGTTTTCTGCCGCATAGCCGTAATTGGCGTAGATACGGTTGAGCCGGTCCAGAAGTGTTTCGCCGTCTCTTGCCGCAACTGCAGCCATTTCTGCCAAAAGCATAGTGGAAACAACAGCGTCTTTGTCACGCACTGAGGAGCCGGCCAGATAGCCGAATGCCTCTTCGTAGCCAAACTGAAATTTTCCGTCAGCTAGATCTTCGTGCTCATGTATGGCTTCAGCTATAAACTTGAAACCGGTCAGGACGCGGTAGAGGTCACAATCATAAGCTGCACAGATTCTGTCAGTCAGGCGGCCCGAGACAATTGATGAGACCACAAATGGCTTGTCCGGCAAGATCCCCAGCTCTTTCTTAGTGCTTAAAATATACTCAAGCATCAGAATGCCGATTTCGTTGCCTAACAAAGTATAATAGCTGCCATCTTCTTGGGGAACAGCGATACCTACGCGGTCTGCGTCAGGATCAGTCGCCATAACCAGAGGCGCTTTCAGTTCTTTCGCCAGTTCAATAGCCAGATTCAGCGTTTCCGGCAGTTCCGGATTGGGAAAAGGTGTCGTCGGGAAGTTTCCGTCGGGAAGTTCCTGGTCTCTGACGACGTGAATATTCTTAAAACCACTTTTTTTCAAAACACGCCGTACGGGTTTGTTGCCGGTGCCATAGAGAGGTGTATAAACTATGGGTATGTCTGCATATTCGGCAACGACATCACCCTGCAGAGAATTCTTTAGCAGGGCTTCATCATAGGCTGCATCGAGATCCGCCCCCATATCCTGCCAGAGTTTGCTCTGATGTGCTTCTTCCATACTGAGACTGCCGGCAATAACACCCGGTAAATCTGTGATTTTATCCATCTCCGCTGACACGCTGTCAGCTGCATCCGGGCCCAGCTGAGCCCCATCTGCAGCGAAGGCTTTGAAACCATTGTATTCCTTAGGATTATGACTGGCTGTGATCATCACACCGCCGGCACAATTAAAATGACGAATCGCAAAGGATAAAAGCGGTACCGGTCTCAGTTCATCAGAAAAGTGGACTGTCAGCCCGCGGCTTACAAAAATCCGGGCTGCGAGTTCTGCAAATAGTCTGGAATTATTGCGCGAGTCATAAGAAATGGCAACACCTTTTCGCGCAGCTTCTTCGCCCTCCCGCTTGATAGACTCGGCAAAACCGGCAGCCGCCCGGGCAACTGTGTAAACATTCATCCGGTTGCTGCCCGCCCCCATAATGCCTCTCAGGCCGGCAGTCCCGAACTGAAGATCCTGATAAAAACGGTCTTCTATTTGTGCTTTATCGCCGGCAATAGCCTTTAATTCGTTACGCGTAACTTCATCAAAGGCCGGATTTTCGCTCCAGTCGAGGTAACGCTTTTCAGCTATGGTAACAGACATTATTATCTCCTTTACAGACTTGATCTGTTTCTATTTTTAAGCCGTATTGGCAGTTGGCTTCCCTTTTTTCTACAGCTAAAGTTTATCATAGCAAATCGGACTATTGCAGACTCTAGATTCTATTGCGTCCGGCCAGCAGGCCCCGCACCGAAATCAGACGATCGCGCATCTTTGCGGCTTCTTCAAACTCAAGATCTCTGGCAAAAGCTTCCATGGCCTGTTGCAAATTTTTCTCCAGGCGACGCAGATCTTGTCTTTCATAGCGGGCGATCTGCTCTTCAAAGCTTTCCTGATCCTCGATCAGAGAAGCTTCTTCCTCCCCGACCAGGTCAACAACCGTATCATAGAGCTCGTAGACATCTTTCTTAATTGTCTGCGGAATAATATTATTTTCCGTGTTATATGCAATCTGTATTTCACGACGCCGGTTGGTTTCTTCGATTGCCTGATCCATGGATTTTGTTATTGTGTCGGCATAAAAGACTACCTGGCCGTTGACGTTACGAGCGGCCCGGCCGATGATCTGTATCAGCGATGTGGTGGAACGCAGGAAACCTTCGCGGTCTGCATCAAGTATGGCAATCAGAGAAACCTCAGGCAGGTCCAGGCCTTCCCGCAGGAGATTGATTCCTACCAGAACATCGAACTCTCCCCGGCGCAGTCTTTTTAGTATATTCAAACGCTCCACTGTCACAATATCTGAGTGCAGATACTCGACAGCCAGTCCTTCTTCCTTCAGAAAGTCCGTCATATCTTCTGCCATGCGTTTGGTCAGAGTAAGCACCAGGCTGCGCTCGCCTGCAGCGGTTCTTTGGCGGATACGGTCAATCAGGTCATCAATCTGACCGTCAATAGGATGAATAACAATTTCGGGGTCGACCAGTCCGGTAGGACGAATAACCTGCTCAACTACCTGTTCAGCGTGATCAGCTTCATAACGGGATGGCGTTGCACTGACAAAGATGCTTTGTCCCATTCTTTCCTCAAATTCTTCAAATCTCAGCGGCCGGTTGTCAAAAGCTGAGGGCAGGCGAAAACCGTAGTCTACCAGAGATTCCTTGCGCGAACGGTCGCCATGATACATGGCACCGATTTGGGGAATCGTTACGTGAGACTCATCAATAAATAGCAGATAATCGTCAGGGAAAAAGTCCAGCAAGGTATAGGGTGGTTCACCGGCCTTGCGGCCTGTCATATGGCGTGAATAGTTTTCAATTCCCTTACAGAATCCGGTCTCGACCAGCATTTCCAAATCATAACGGGTGCGCTGCTCCAGACGGTAAGCTTCCAGCAGCTTATCCTCGCTCTGCAGTTCTTTCAGCCGCTCTTCCAGCTCAGTCTGGATCGAAACAGTTGCCTTCTTCATCTTAATTTCGGTGGTGGTATAGTGACTGGCCGGGAATATACTAACAAAATTTCGGCCACTGAGTGTGCGTCCGGTGATGGCGTCAATTTCGCGGATCTCTTCAATTTCATCACCAAAATAAACCACCCGGATAAGTGTGCTTTCGGCCGAAGTAGGATAGATGTCCAGTGTATCGCCACGCACACGAAAAGTACCGCGCCTGGTCTCGTAATCATTCCGCTGGTATTGAATACGTATCAGTTCTGAAATCACTTTGTCACGGTCAATCTGCATGCCCGGGCGCAAAGAGATCCTCATATGCTCATAATCATCCGGGTCGCCCAGACCGTAAATACAGGATACGGAAGCAACTACAATTACGTCACGGCGCTCCAGCAATGAGGCAGTCGTTTTGTGGCGCAGACGGTCAATTTCATCGTTGATAGCAGAATCTTTTTCAATATAAATATCACGGGAAGGTATGTAGGCTTCCGGCTGATAGTAATCGTAATATGAAACAAAATATTCCACAGCATTATCGGGAAACAAAGCTGTAAACTCGGCTGCGAGCTGACCGGCCAGAGTTTTGTTATGAGCAATGACCAGAGCCGGACGCTGAGTTTCTTCGATAACTTTCGCCATGGTGTAGGTCTTGCCTGAACCGGTAACGCCCAGAAGAGTCTGCGCCTTCATTCCCTGATCCAGCCCTGATACAAGTGCTTTGATCGCAGCAGGCTGATCACCACGGGGAATCATGGGTGATTGCAGGACGAATCTGTTTTCTTCACTTGCAGCTGTATTCAGCTTTGACATGACTCATTTCCCCCTCAAATTATTTTGTGGCGGCCGGCGGTCTCTTTCTGTACAATACAGACTTTTTCAATCTTGAGATAATGGCTCTTTAAGCCCCAGTTCGGTCAATTTCTGCCTGACAGCGTAAAGATCCTGCCATAGTTCAGGCCGCCTTCTGTTGTCTCGCAGAATATAGGCCGGATGGTAAGTCGGCATTACGAAGTAGTTATTGCTCTCAATCCAGCTGCCGCGAACCTTGCTGATTCCCTCAGTTCCACCGGTAAAATAGCGGTAGGCTGTTGCTCCCATCAGCAAGAAGATCCTGGGTTTGACCAGACGTATCTGTGCAGTAAGCAGGCGGCGGCAGGCCCTGGCTTCTTCTTCCCTGGGGTTTCTGTTGTCGGGCGGGCGACACTTAACAATATTACAGATGTGGTAATCAGCCTCTGTCAGCTCTAAACTTTGCAGGAGAGTGTCAAGCAATTCACCGGACCGCCCCACAAAGGGCAGCCCCTGCCTGTCCTCGTTGGCTCCCGGTCCTTCGCCCACAATCATGAGCGGAGCATCTATGGAACCGCGCCAGATAACAACATTCTGCCGGCTTTGCGACAATTCACAGTTCCTGCAGGCGAGACAACTATCGATAAAGCCCTGCCAGGCGGGACTAATTTCATTATTTTTATTAATCTTCATATCCTGAACAATTATACCCTAGTCTGCTTACAGGGTGAACTCTTTAAACAAAAAAGACGCTGCCTTTTTACTAGTAGCGTCTTTTTAAGTCTAATCATTTATAAAGCTTAATTCAGGGGCCGCATAGTCGGGAAAAGTAAAACGTCGCGGATGGATCCGGAGTCTGTCAAGAACATGACCAGACGGTCAATGCCGATACCCAGACCACCGGTTGGCGGCATGCCATACTCGAGTGCCTCGACAAAATCTTCATCCGGCAGTTGTGCTTCTTCATCTCCGGCTTCATGCCGCTTCATCTGGTCTGCAAAGCGTTCCTTCTGATCCATGGGGTCATTGAGTTCGGAGTAGGCATTGCCGTACTCGCGGCCGCCGATAAAGAGCTCAAATCTCTCCACCAGACCGTCACTGTCCGGTTTTTTCTTGGTCAGTGGTGAAATTTCAATCGGATAATCGATCAGGAAAGTCGGCTGTATCAGCTTTTCCTCTGCATAAAGTTCGAAACAGTGGTTCAAAAGGTCGCCCCTGGTCATCTCAGGCCGGACCTCTGCTACTTCATGTTCTGCCATCAGCTGATGGGCCGCTGCATCATCTGCAATCTCGCTAAAATCTATGCCGGCGTATTCTTTGACTGCATCGATCATGGTCAGACGGCGGAAGGGCGGAGTAAGATCTATTTCCATGCCCTGATAGCTGACCTTAAGATCTCCACAGACAGCGCGGGCTGCACTAACGATCAGTTCCTCAGTCAGTTCCATCATGCCGTGATAATCGGTATAGGCCTGATATAGCTCTAACATGGTGAACTCGGGATTATGCTTGGTGCTCATGCCCTCATTGCGGAAATTGCGTCCGATTTCAAAAACACGGTCAAAACCGCCTACAATCAGTCTTTTCAGATAGAGTTCAGGTGAAATGCGCAGGAAGAGATCAATATCCAGGGCATTATGATGCGTCACGAAGGGTCTTGCTGCAGCTCCGCCAGCAATAGTGTTGAGCTGGGGAGTCTCTACCTCAAGGAAATCGCGCTTCATCAGTTCCTGACGAATGGTCTGTATTATCAGGCTGCGTTTGACAAAGGTCTCGCGCACATCAGGGTTCACAATCAAATCAAGATAACGTTTGCGATAACGAGTATCAGTGTCGCGCAGGCCATGAAACTTTTCCGGTAAGGGGCGTAATGATTTACTCAGCAGCTTCCAGCCGGTATTGCGAATAGAAATCTCACCGCGGTTAGTGCGGAAAACCTGACCCTCAACCCAGACAAGATCGCCGATATCAAGCGATTGCCATTTTTGATAATCTTCTTCGCCCAAGACATCAATTTTACTGAAAATCTGAATTTTGCCAGTAGAATCCTGCAAATCGCTGAAGGCTACTTTGCCCATACCACGTTTGCTCATAACCCTTCCGGCGACTGTTACGGTTTTTTCCTCAAGCTCTTCGAAATTATCGATTATCTCCTGAGCACGATAGGAAACATCACACTTTCTAATCAGATACGGATCTTCGCCGTTGGCTCGTAATTCTTCCAGTTTATCCAATCTTACCTGTTCCTGATCAGATAATTCTGTAGCTGAATCCTGTGTCAGCTGATCATTTGTCATTATTATGTACTCCTTTAGGCAGCGAGATATCAATGATTTTATATTTTAGCATCCCCGAGGGAGTCTTAACTTCGACTACCTGTCCCTTCTGCTTGCCGATCAGCGCAGAACCAACCGGGGATTCATATGACAATCTGCCGTTAAAAATATCTTCTTCCTGGGCGCCAACAATAAGATAGGACTCCTCATCCCCTGTCTCTTCATCACGCAAAAGCACCTGCCCGCCCAGACTGACACGTGTTTTGCTGACACGTTTTTCTTCAATGACAGTAGCATTTTTCAAGATTGTTTCAATTTCATGGATACGGATCTCATTATCCGCTTTAGCTTGAGTCGCTTCCTCAAACTCAGAGTTTTCCGAGATATCACCAAATTCACGCGCTTGTTTCAGGCGTTCAGCGATGTCTGCAGCTACCCTGGTCTTGCGATCCTCCAGCTCGGCATGCAATTCGTTCAATCCGTTATAGGTTAGTTCGTATGCTTTTTCAGTCATAGATTCTCCCCCTGTTTTCTCTTCCATTGAAATGTTTTTATTCATATAGTGGACGCTGCCACTAGGGAAGGATAACACACCAGCCTTCTTTTTGCAGAAAACGTAGCAATCAGCTATCTTTACGGATTACATCGTGTGCTCCGCCCTCAACAATGCTGGTGGGCGAAACAACAACAAGCCGTGCCTTTTTCTGAAATTCATCGATGCTTAAAGAGCCACAGGAAACCATGGTAGCACTTATCTTAGCCAGACTCTTATCTACATTGTTCTTCAGTTTGCCGGCATAAGGCACATAGGAATCAACACCTTCCGCAAAGAGCATCTGACCGTCATCACCGACTGTTTCGTAACGCTGCCAGTTTCTTGCCCGCTCAGAGCCTTCTCCCCAATATTCCTTAACATAGTTTCCATTTACGGATAAGGTCCGTCCCGGACTCTCGTCAAAGCGGGCGAAGTAGCGGCCCAGCATGACAAAGTCAGATCCCATGGCCAGAGCCAGGGCAATATGATAGTCGAAAACAATACCACCGTCGGAACAGATCGGTATGTAAACACCTGTTTCTTCAAAATAGCGGTTACGTTCCTCAGCCACTGCCAATAAGGCGGAAGCCTGTCCCCTGCCGATACCTTTTTGTTCACGCGTGATACAGATTGACCCGCCGCCTATTCCTACTTTAATAAAGGAAGCGCCGGCATCTGCCAGATAGCGAAAACCTTCTGCATCAACAACATTACCTCCACCGACCGGGAAGTCGGGTCCATAGTTCTTGCGTACAAAGTCCAGGGTGTCTTTCTGCCATTCACTGAAACCATCGGAAGAGTCGATGCAAAGGACATCGGCACCGGCTTCAATCAGTGCAGGCACACGATCCATATAGTCATGCGTATTGATGCCTGCGCCCACCATCAGACGTTTGTGGTCATCCAGTAATTCCGCCGGGTTTTCCTTATGTCTGTCATAGTCCTTGCGGAAAACGAAAGCTACCATGCGCCCATCTTTATCCAGGATCGGAAGTTGATTTATCTTATGCTCCCAGATGATGTCATTGGCTTCAGAAAGTGAAATACCTTCTTCTCCGTAGATCACATCGGATATTGGTGTCATGAATTCGGATACAGGAGTTTCGCGCGACAATCTGGAAACCCGGTAATCGCGGCTGGACACTATACCGACAAGTTTGCCATTGGCAGTGCCGTCATCGGTAATTGCTACAGTGGAGTGCCCGGTCTTCTCTTTGAGTTTCAAAACATCTGACAGTTTGTCATCAGGTTTAAGGTTACTGTCGCTGCTGACAAAACCCGCTTTATACTTCTTTGCCCGCAGTACCATATCGCATTGTGACTCAATTGTCTGTGAGCTGAAAATAAAGGCCATGCCTCCGGAACGAGCTAGAGCTATGGCCATGCGTTCACCGGATACGGATTGCATAATGGCCGAAACCATAGGAATATTCAATTGAATCGGACACTCTTCTTCACCTTTTTTGTACTTGACCAGAGGCGTGACCAGGGACACGTTTTCTGTGTTTGTCTCACGGGTTGTCAGATTTGGAAGCAGGAGGTACTCACTAAAGGTTCTTGATAATTCGGAATCTATCTTTGCCATCTTATTCTCCTTTACTGTGCTTCAGCGCACTTTCCAGAAATGCATGAAATAATCTGTGCGGTCTTGTCGGTCTTGACTTAAATTCCGGATGGAAGATCGTGCCGACATAGAAGGGATGATCCGGCAATTCTACTGCCGCAACTCTCCCCGATTCACTGTTAATACCACTCATCCTCAGGCCGGTTGAAGCCAGAGGAGTCATGTAGGCAGGATTGAACTCCCGGCGATGGTGGTGTCTTTCAGAAGCCCGGTAACTGCCGTAGACGGCATGCAGCAAACTTCCCTCTTCAATATCAAATTCACGTGCTCCGCTTACTATGGGTAAGTCGCCAAAATTAATCTCATTAATCTTTACACGATATTCCTCTGTTAAATTGTCGAAAAAGAAAACATCCTGGCAGGGTATTTCGGCCTCATCTGTATGTGCATTGGCCAGGCCTGCCAGATTGCGTGCAATCTCCACAACGCCCATCTGCATACCAAGTCCGATGCCAAAGAAAGGTATCTTTTCTTCCCTGGCGTATTGCGCAGCCCGGATCATACCTTCCATTCCGCGTGGTCCGAAACCTCCGGGAATAATAATACCTGAAGGGCTGCCCAGATGGCGGGCAACTTCTTCATCAGAAACTCCTTCGAGCAACTGGCTCTCCACCCAGTTAATTTTCACTTCCAGTCCCATGTCTACAGCAGAATGCTCCATAGCCTCCACAACACTGTAGTAGGCATCATGCAGTTCTGTGTATTTTCCAACCAAAGCTATTTTAATGGGCAGGCGCTTAGTACGGGTCATTTCAAGTAAACGGATCCAGTCACCAAGCTCAGGTTCAACACCCTGTGCAATCTGTAAGCGTTCACAGACAACATTAGCCAGTCCTTCTTCTTCCAAAACCAGAGGCAGCTCATAAACAGAAGCACAGTCAATATTCTGAATAACAGAGTCGAAGCGGACATTGCAAAAACGTGCCAGCTTATTACGGATCTCCGCTGTCATCACCTTCTCGGTACGACAAACCAGAATATCAGGCTGTATACCGTAGGAGAGCAATTCTTTTACACTGTGCTGGGTGGGTTTGGTCTTGATCTCTCCGGGTTTTTTCAAATATGGTAAAAGCGTTACGTGAATAAAGAGGCAGTTCTCACGTCCCACATCATAGGAGACCTGGCGGATAGCTTCCAAAAATGGCTGGCCTTCCACGTCACCGACGGTGCCGCCGATTTCGGAGATGACTACGTCAACATCATCTACTGCGCCAACTTTATAGATATGATCTTTGATTTCATCAATAACATGAGGAACAACCTGGACAGTGCCGCCGCCATATTCGCCGGCGCGTTCGCGGCTGATAACATTAAGATAAACCTGGCCGGAAGTAATATCACTTTCCGCAGTCAGATTTACATCGGTAAAGCGTTCGTAATGACCGATATCAAGATCATTTTCTGCACCATCCTCAGTTATAAATATTTCACCGTGTTGGGTCGGACTCATTAATGAAGGATCAACGTTGATATAGGGGTCCAGTTTCTGGTTGCGGATATTCAAGCCCCTCGCTTTGAGCAAACGTCCCAATGCTGCAGCCGTAATTCCTTTGCCCAGACCTGAAACAACTCCACCTGTTACAAAAATATACTTTGTCTTCATTTAATTCTGCCTCTCCTCAACAATAAATCTGAATTACTTTCTGCTTAAATTTAAAAAAACAATGTCCGACAGCTATATATATTCTAAGCAAATTAATAAACTTTCAGTCATTGTATTCACCTCCACGCCGGGTGTCAATTTATTCATTCCAGGCAAAAGTATGCCATTCTAATTTTTCCGATAGTTCACTTAGCATCTTGATTGCGCCAATGCTGTTGCCATAAATATCAAGGGAAGGACCGTAGGCTCCAATGCCGAAACGCTGGTGTACCGCTGCCAGTATCCCTCCACCCACACCACTCTTGGCCGGAAGGCCGATACGAACTGCAAATTCACCGGTACCATTATAAAGTCCGCAGGTGAAAAGCAGGGTCAATGTGATCTTAACTATTTCAGCATCTACCTTCTGCTCACCGGTAAGCGGATCATAACCACCGTTGGCCAGAATCACCGCAAAGCGCGACAATTCTCTGGCTGTCATTTCTATCGCGCAGCCACGTGTATAGAAGCGAAGGGATTCATCCAGGCCGTTGGTCAGCAATCGCAGGCGCTTTAATTCCCAGGCCAGAGCATGGTTGCGTTCACTGTTATGTAATTCTGAAAAGAAAACGGCCTCATTTATTTTGAGGCCGTCGCTGGCACAAAGGCCGCTGATATATTCGAGAAAGTGATCAAAGTCTATTTCCTGAGAGATCATGGAAGAAATTACGATCGCCCCGGCGTTAATCAGTGGGTTGCTGGGCTTGTTGGAAAAATCCGACAAGGTGGTCATTTCCATAAAAGATGCTCCGGAAGGCTCCATGCCAACTTTCTCAAAAACTTTATCCGGACCCAGATGTTCCAGAGCGTAGAGCAGGGCGAAGACCTTGACGATGCTCTGTATGGTAAAAGGCTGGTCGCTGTCACCGCTGGCATAGATGTGGCCTTCAAGGTCGGTCAGCACAATACCGAGCTGGTCAGCCGGCGCTTTTTTCAGCTCCGGAATGTAATCTGCCACCTTCCCCTGCGAAAGGACTGCCCGGGCCTCTTCAACACTATGATCAAGCAGCGCCTGAAACTCCTCTTTGCTCATAGTCATCTTCCCCCTTTTTATAAATCGCTGAGAATTGAAATCATTTTTTCTACCCGCAATCTCATTTCCTCCTCACCGATAAACTGAATCATGGTGTGCAGGTCAGGAGTGTTCAGCTCATGGCTAATGGCAAAGCGGATATAAGATGAAACATGGACGATCGATCCCTTGTATTGATCAGGGTTTTTCTTATAATCCTTTGGTTTCGCAGCGTAATTGAACTCTACAGCAATCTCCCGCACCTTGCTGAACCAGGCGCTGTTGTCATCGCTGTGATCGTAGCTTTTCAAATAAGCTTTGAGAATGCCGATAACTTCATCTTTTTGTTCAACAAAATCCCCGGGTAATTGTGGCTGCCTTTCACTGAAAGAGGGGTCATAAATATAGGGGTAGTTTTCGTAGATATCACCCCACTTGGCGACGTCCAAGCGACCCTCGTGCCAGATCGCGATCGAGCGCTCGAAATCTTCTTTGTACTCCTGCAACCAGCTGCGCATAAGCTGGCGGCTGTCACGATTCTCATCCGTATCCAGATCGGCCTGCAGCCATTGGCTATAGGCAACGATGATTTCCGCCTGACTCATACTGCCAACATATTTTTTGGCAATATTACCCAGTTTGTCGAAATCAAAGAGGGCTCCTGATACGCTTGTCTTGTAGATATCAAATGGAAAGTCATCAATATCGGCGTCAGGATTATCACGCCGCCAATCCTCAAAATTCGAGTTGGCGATATTCATCAGATAGTCTTTTACCGCCGGCAGAGGATAACCGACTTCAATGTAATAGCTGGCTTTGGCCTCAGGATCCAGCCGCTTGCTCAGTTTGCGGCGGGAGTTGCCATCCTGCTTCAGGATGGGACTGAGATGAATGAACTCAGGCAAAGCAAAGCCCTGAATTTCAAAAAGCTCAACATGTATGGGCAAAGAAGAAACCCATTCATCAGCACGAATTACATGTGAGGTGCGCATGAGGTGGTCATCCACTGAATGAGCAAAGTGGTAAGTCGGCAGTCCGTCGGCCTTGATGATGACAATATCCTGATTGTTGACTGGCATCTCCAGCTCGCCACGCAGGCCGTCAAGGAAAACCCGCGTTTGTTTATGACTGCCACGTGAACGCAGACGAATAATATAATTGTCCCCTGCTTTTATACGGGCAATCTGTTCTTCACCTGTCAGTTTGCGGCAGCGGGCATCAGATTCTGCGTAGCCCATAACAGGACTCTTCGCTTCCATTTGCCTTTGCCGCAGCTCTTCCAGATCTTCGGGGCTGCAGAAACAGGGATAGGCGTCACCCCGGCTGATAAGTTCTTTGGCGAAGGCCTCATAGATTTCCTTGCGCTGCGACTGAAAATAAGGACCATATTCACCCATTGAGCTATCTGAAGAAATGGCCCCCTCGTCTACTTTTATATTAAATAAGTCAAAGGCGCTTATTATTTCTTCAACTGCTCCGGCTACGGACCGTTTCTGATCTGTATCTTCGATACGCAGAAGAAAAACTCCGTCATTATGATCCGCGAACAGGCGATTGATTAAGGCCGTATAAATAGCACCTACATGTAGAAAACCGGTCGGACTGGGTGCAAAGCGCACGCAGCATTGCTGTTTTCCTTTCGCATCCAGGCGAAGCGGATACAGCTTCTCGTATTCTGAAGTGCTTCTTGTGACTTTAGGAAAAATCAACTCAGCAAGCTCTCTGCTCATTCTTACCTCCTGTATATCTTAAAATCTCTCAGTCTTTGTTCCTTTAATATCATAACCAATAATTACTGCAAGTGTAATGTGTTTTTTCTAAAAACAAAAAAAGAACCTCCGGCTGGCGAAGGTTCCTTAAGACGTAAAACATCAGTCTTAGCGATTACTGGGTCTGTAGCAATCTCTGCAGTATACCGGTCTGTTATCGCTGGGTTGGAATGGTACTTCTGTGTCTTTTCCACATTCGGCACATACGGCGGGATACATGGTACGGGGACCACGGTTGCTCCCTCTTTCGCGTTTTCTTGCCTGGCGGCAGCTCTGACAGCGAACCGGCTCGTTTTCAAAGCCTTTTTCGCGGTAGAATTCCTGCTCTGCCTCTGTGAACACAAAATCAGCGCCACAGTCTTTGCATGTAATTGTTTTGTCTGCCATTTTTCTTGGACCTCTTTCGTTTCTTCCGAAACATTGGTATTTCTTAGAAATCGACGTTTTACTGCAGATTCGCTAAGGTCTAAATATTAGCATAAGAGTTATTATTCAACAAGCATATCTGTTCTTCGCAGCATCAGTTCGCGTTCGACCTGTGGATAGTTATCCGCTGTGCAGAACAAGGCAATCTGTTCCGTCGGGCCGGCACGAAGAAGTATCGTGTAATTATTTCTCTTGTACTTCACTTTGCTGATCCGCTTCCACGGGAGAAAAACCTCCTGCTTGGATTGCGCCAGCATCCCACTGCCAACCGTAGTTGCTTTGCCGGACAGCAATCCCAGCGCAATCGTCAAGCCGTTTATTATGCGGTTTTTTCCGGCCTGCTTTGTTTGTGTCCGGCAGGTCACACCACCTTCGTCCATGATAAACTCGAGCTCATATCTGCCCCGATAGACTACCATCAGCAGGAGCCAGGTCAACAAGAAAAGCAGGGCAATAAGGCTCAGTCCATAGATTGCATAGACGCTCTTACCAGATGCAAGCACGATCACAAGGACGACCAAGCCAAAGGGAATCCCTATGGCCAGGCCCAGCTGTTTCAATATTACTGTGTTCCTGAATATTGGTACACTAATCTGCCACTCAAGCTTTTCCATCTTCAACCTCCTCCCAGGCTGCCGGAGTCTATATTTCCGTACAGTTTACCCTGCTCACAGAAAGTTTCTCAGCTCGCTTTTAGCAAAATATTTATCCGACCTTTGTACCGCATTCAGCGCAGAATACTGCTCCTTCGTGCATAGGGGCGCCACAGTTAGCACAAAAGCTTGTGCTTGGGGCCGGGGCCGCCGGAACCGGAGCTGGAGCTTCTTCAACCACTGGCGCAGGGGGCGGTACCGGTGCTGCATACTGCTGCTGAACCGGGGCCGGTTCTTGTGGCGGCGCCGGTGCTGCGTACTGCGGCTGAACCGGGGCCGGTTCTTGTGGCGGCGCCGGTGCTGCATACTGCTGCTGAACCGGGGCCGGTTCTTGTGGCGGCGCCGGAGCTGCGTACTGCGGCTGAACCGGGGCTGACTCTTGTGGCGGTGCCGGTGCTGCGTACTGCGGCTGAACCGGGGCCGGCGCAGGTCTCCGTTTTTCTTTGATGACAAAGTCTCCACTGGCAATTTGGGAGATCAGCGGAAGACCCGCATCCTTGCCGCCAAGCAGCTTAATAATGGCAATGACAGAGAACACAGCCAGGGCCAGGTATAGTATAGTTCCGACAATCGAGCTAATCGTAGCCATCACACTTGCTACTTTGAAAAGCTTGACCCATCCGAAGAACGTAGCCAGACCGCCGAAAATCCAGCCCTGGATCAGGTCTGCTACATAATAGGCAATCATCAAAAGAAGTGCCTGTATGGTCTGCCTGTTCAGCCACTCATCTTTTTCCGCTAAGAGTGCAAAGCCGCATATCAGCAACACTGCAATCGGCTGTCTTAGCAAGACAAAGATGAAGGCGATTACCGCGATGGCGGCAGGGCTTAAACCGAATTTTCCTTTTTTCATATTAAACACACACCTTTTCTACTTTTATAAATGCTTTTGCCATTTAGGAAAAGCTGTCTTCCTCGTTTGTCGCAGAATTAGCGACGCCTTCTACTTCTGTTTCTGCCCAGTCTTTTCTCTTTACTTAAGCAGGGGGCATTTGCAGCGAAAGCAATGATCGTCCCTTATGTCACATATAGTCCCGCAGGCATTGCAGGGTATAAACTTGTCCGCACTTTTGTCATACTTCTCATAGGACTTCAAGCCTGAGTGGTGGCGGACACGGTCACCGACATTGTAATAGTTGTAAAGCACATCAGTATTTGTCCATGTAAGCACATGCTTCTTCCCTGCGTCGCTGCGAATAATAACTGAATATTCCAGATAATCCTCAGTGCGAACATCACCATCACCATAATTGTGCTGGCTAGTTTTCTTTTTGATCTTTTTGTCTTCCACCGTTCCGTCCCAGGTTTTACTGCGTTTGCGGCCTAAAATCTGAAAGAGTGCAATCAGTAAAAACATGCCGCCAATACCCAGACCGATATAGAGCGCTCCGGGGTTGTCCATTTCCGAGCTCTTTTCACCATAGATGTAGAAACCAACGACAGCAACAACTGCGAGAATCAAAGTGAAGATTGCTGAGTAGCGGTTACTGCTCTTAACATATTGGGCAAAAGCAGGGTCAGCAATACGAGTTGAAAATCCCCGCATCCCTCCATACTGTGCAGGCTGCGAAGCTTGCAATATTTCTCGCTTAAGTGCTCGGCCACATGAGGGACAAAAACTGCTGTTTTCTGCTAGCTGTCTTCCGCAATTCTGGCAATACATTAGCAGGACTCCTTTCTGAGGCATATTAAATAATCATATTATCGGGGAAGTATAGCTTTTTTTCTTTTGTTATTTGTTTAATTCTACATCAAACACAGCAATATTTATCAATATTTTATGAATATATAAACAAAGGGTGCTTCCATCCGGAAACACCCTTTGAAGTTATAAATTATCGGGTATCAGAATGCCTTAGTAATTTTCAGCGACAAAGTCCCAGTTGACCAGATCCCAATATTTTTCTATGTACTGAGGACGGGCATTGCGATAATCGACATAGTAGGCATGTTCCCAGACATCACAGGTCAACAGTGCTGTTTTGCCATCTGTCATCGGTGTAGCGGCATTGCTGGTGCTGATAATTTCAAGTTTTCCGTCAGCGTCCTTGACCAGCCAGGCCCAGCCTGAACCAAAGGTTCCTGCAGCTGTAGCAGAGAATTTTTCTTTAAATTCATCAAAGGAGCCGAAGGCTTCGTCAATGGCTTTTGCTAATTCACCTTCGGGTTTTCCGCCGGCATCAGCCGCCAGACAGTTCCAGTAAAAAGTGTGATTCCAGACCTGGGCAGCATTGTTGAAGATCCCGCCGCTAGAGTTATTGCTGTCTCTTATACACATCT
>LFRM01084462.1_pt2 | contig 36470 bp, 36 predicted proteins | sample 618341 | NCBI WGS metagenome assembly LFRM01 (sample SAMN03654438, study PRJNA283298) | anaerobic digester metagenome | isolation source: pool of bioreactors CSTR01a, CSTR02a, and CSTR03a thermophilic anaerobic... | place: Denmark: Kgs. Lyngby | collected 2014-05-21 | reverse complement strand
GTCCCCTCAAGGGCTCTAACTAGGATTTGGATTTCCTCCACAGTCTTTGGAAGAAGCAGGAGTCTGGCTGGTCCTCCTATCTTAAAACTGCAGTGATTCTTAAGTGGTTCATTTAATTTATATTCTATGGCTTCTTTTTCAAGAAGCTCTATTATTGAATTCATAATGCCTCCCGTCCCATTTTAATAATTATACCCCAAGTAGCTATGCTTGAAAAGCTAACCTAGGGGTATCCTTATTCATAAGAATAATATTAGAAGGAGGTATTATGCGTATTCATATTATTCACAATCCCAAGGCTGGAAGATTACTTGGAAACATTGGTGAAGACCTTGCCCTTGCCCTACTTCACCATGGCCACTCAGTCTCCTACTATGCCACCAAGGGTTCAATGAACGCTGCCGAAGAAGCCAAAAGGCAGTGTGACCTAGGTCAGGTAGACCTACTTTTAGCAATAGGGGGAGATGGAACCTTAAATGAGGTGGTCAATGGAATTATGATGTCAGAAAATAAATTACCCCTGGCTCCCTTTGCAGGGGGCACCTCTAATGATTTTTGCTCCTACCTAAAAATACCAACAAACCCAGAGGACTATGCTGAATTCCTAACTAACAAGGCCCAGGCCAGGCCCATAGACATAGGGCTTGTTGGAGATAGATACTTTATAAATGTAGTTGCAGCAGGAATGCTCTCTGAAGTAGCCCATAAAACCGGGGCCCAGCTCAAGAGCATCCTTGGCTCCTTTGCCTACTACGTAGAAGGCCTAAAAGAAATCGTCTCCAGTGACCTCTACAAGGAAATTGAAATTGAAAGTCAAGACTACCACTATAAAGGGAAGTATGTAGTCTTTTTAGTCAGCAACTCCCACACCATAGGCGGCTTTAAAAATCTAGCTCCAGACGCCAGCATAAATGATGGCTATCTAAATGCCCTGCTAATTAAGAAAGCTCCTTTTAGAAACCTTCTTGAAATAGCCACCCAACTGGATAGCGGAGACCATGTAGACAATAAGTATGTCGACTACTTTACCACTAAAAACCTCTGCATATCCACCAACAGCCATATGGATGTGGACGGAGAGGAACTTGACTACAAAAAGTCCAATGTTCAAGCCATAAGTAAGGCCATCTGCTGCTACTACTAACTAAAGAAGCTCCTAATGACACCCTGTTTAGGGTGTTTTTTTATGGCAGACTTTACAGGGACTTAGGTGGGGCACCTCCTTTTTACTAACAGGCCTAAGACTCTTTTTAACAGTGGGGCAACCCGGCAAATGATACATCTTTCCATAATCAGTTATAAAAACCACCTCATCTAAAGGCTGGGAAAAACCATTGCTAAGATAAAAAAACTCCTCCTCAATATGGCCCATGGCTCGAAAGACTGGTCCCTTTTCCACCTTCAAATAGTCACTAACTAATAAGGCTCTAAGGTTAGCCTCACTTAACACCTCATAGTTGTTTTCTAAAACATAAAGGGTTGCGACTTCAAAGGCCTTTTTTTCAAGTCTATAGCCATAGGTAAAACTATAAAAAGCTGTAAGAAGCAGCATAAAAACTGAAATAGCAATAGCCCCTTCCAAGCTAAGACTACCCCTCTGGTTTGACATAATAGAGCCCTCCTTCTAAATGCTTTTCTAATTCAAAGGGAATAAAGCGCCCCTTAAACTTAAGTTCTTTTTCTATAGTAAGGCCTGTATAAAACCTATCTAGGGATATTTCGTAGTTATGCTCAATAGCCTCTACAAGCCTACTAAAATATAGGCTCTTAGGCGTAAGACCCAGGAGGATTTTAAGATAGGAGGGATAGCTCCAGCCCTCAGAATACTTTCCCTTCTTACCTAAGGTAGTAAAGCCCTCCATTCCCTTATAAAGAGGAACCTTCTCCCTATCTAGTATCCTGACCAGGTCCACTCCAGTTTCCATAGCAGCCTGGCCCAGGGAAAAGAGGAGAAAGAGCCTGGGGTCTTCTCCAGATAAACTGGATATTTTTGCCCTGACCTTAGGGTTAAAAAAACACTCAATCAAGTTAAAGGCCAATCTGACTCCATAGAGCTCAGTCTTAACCAGGCTAGTCTGCAAGGCCCCCGGCTCCAGCCCCGTCAAAATATACTCACTCCTTAAATCCTTGTCTTCTTTTTTAGTCATGGAGTAGCCAAGATAGTCCACACTGTAGTCAGCCAGGGAGTAGCTACCTAGGATGTTGAGGACATCATATTTTGTTACTGCCTCCCTCCAAATCTTGTAGTTATCTCTAATGTCTTCACTGATAACAAAGATAGGATTAATCTCTTTTAAAGCCTCTACATTTCCTTCTTCAATTAGCCTTTGAAGCTGGTTTAAGCCTATCCCCTGTAAATGCACATAGGGGCTCATAGCCAGGGCCTTAGCAAAAAACTCCAGCCTGACCTTTTCTGATAGTTTTCCCTCCTTGGCCTTGGCTATTATTTCTGAAAGTTCCCTATTTAGCTCTCCTAGATCAAAAAGAGAGAAATCCAGGCCTAGCTTGGACTGCAAAAATTCAGAGGCCAAATTCTCTGCTAAATAAATCCCATCTCTAAGCTGGGCCTCTTCCATTAAAAGCATAATACTTTCTTCTAGGACCTTTTTTTCACTAAGAGGGGCCTCTCCCTCAGCACCTTCAAAGGCCAAAAGCCCTAGCTCATTAAATAGCTGCCTGTGAAAACCTGATAGGCTATTATCAAGGTCTAAATAGAGGCCACTAAGCTCTCTTTGCAGGAGGAAATGATAGTAGCTAAGTTCAGTTACTATCATCAAAACCACCAGTACCAGTGGAATTATTATGGAAAAAAATACACTAATTGAACCCTTATCTCTCATTGGCCTCCTCCTCCAGTCTTATTTTAAGGCAAAAAAATAAGGAGGGCTTATTTTTGCCCTCCTATTACATCCAGGAAGCTATTTTTGCATATGGTAATAGATGTAATCGTAGACCTTTAATCTTTCGGTATCATTTAGGATTTCATGGTGCATGCCCTCGTAGATTTCTAGATGGGCCCTAAACGGAGCTACTCTAAAGAGCTCATAGGCCTTTTTAGGGCCCTTGCCAAAGTCCCCTACCGGGTCCCTGTCTCCACTTAAAAAGTGTACGGGTGCCTGGACATTATTAAGGCCCTTTGGATCCTGACTAGCCTCTACTAGATTAAGAAGGCTAAGGAAGGCCCCCAAGCTAAAGAGCTCCTTAAGTGCATCCTCCTTCATAGCCTCTGCCTGTTTTTCCTCATCCCTTGTCAGCCAGCCATAGGAATTATCAGCAAAACCTTTTTTTATCATAATACTCCTATACTGACCAAAACTCATTTTATCTATCATTTTGTCAGGCCTGAGTTCTCCATAAATTTTAATCAGTAAATTAACTAGGAGCTTAGATGAAGCCAGCATGGCTGGTGACTGCCAACCCGTACCGGTAAAAAAGAATTTTTCATACTTACCCCCTTCAAGGGCCATGGTTCTAGCAATAAAAGATCCCATACTATGACCCAGTAGGTAGGGTCTTTTCCCAGTGGTTTCACTAATGATTTTTCCTAGCTCTAGAGGGTCCTCAACTAGTCTAAACCATTTATCACTATCAATATGGACAAAGCCTAGGCCCTCACTATTAAGACCATGACCCCTATTATCCAAGGCATAAACAGAAATATTCCTTTTATTTAGCCAGCGGGCAAACTCATCATAGCGGCCCGAATGCTCACTGGCGCCGTGGACTAGCTGCAGGACCTTTTTTTCGTTTTGAGCCTGCCAGACCCTATAGTACATCTCTTTACCATCTCCTACTACAAAGGGTTTAACAATCATTATACTCCCCTTAAACAACTCTAGCCTTGCCTTTCGTAAACTAGCTCACCACCAAAAAATGTTTTTTTCACTTTAATGTTACGCAAAGCTTCTTCGCATATATTTGAAAGCAACCCATCTAAAATAATAAAATCTGCTAGGTATCCCTCTTTAATCCTACCCTTAATATCCTCTTCATAACTCATAATGGCTCCATTAACAGTGTAGGCTTCAATTGATTCCTCTAAGCTTACTTTTTCATTAGATAAAAAAGGCCCTTCTCCACTTAAACTTTTCCTTGTTACAGCAGAAAATATATTGGGCATAGTATTAAAAGATTCTACAGGAGCATCGCTACCATATGCACAAACTACTCCAGCATTTATAAAGCTCTTCCAAGCATAGGAAGTCTCCGCCAAACTTTTAGCAACTCTATCATATACTATATGCATATCATAGTTTATAAAAATTGGTTGTGCAAATACCCCTACTTCTAAGCTTTTAAAACGCCTAATAATTTCTTTGTCAGTTATTTGGGCATGGACTATGCCATGTCTTAGTTTTATATGAGGAAACCTATTCTGGGCATATTCAATGGCTTTCAAACTTTGTTCTATTGCCCCGTCACCAATAGCGTGTATTGCTACTGGAAAGTTGTTCTCATGGCACTTGGCTACTATACTTTTTAGCTGGTCATCACTGTAAATTGCTATCCCTCTGCCAGTATCTCCTAAATAGTTTTCTCTCAAATATGCAGTTTTAGCTCCTAGAGAACCATCAGCAAGAATTTTAATACATGAAATTTTAAAAATATCATTTCCATAAAATCTATTAAAGCCCAAATCAAGAACTTTTTCAACATCCTCATAGTTATCAACTAAAAGCTGAAGACTGTAACGTAATTTGAGCCTTCCATCTTCCCCTGCAGCTCTCATAAGTCTGCAAAATTCCGGGTAACTACCCCTAGGCAAATATTTTACATCATCGCTTTGGATTGAGGTTATTCCTTGCTCATAAAGATCAATTTGGCTGTCTAAAAGCATGGCAACAAGATCCTCAACTGCAGGAGCAGGGAGTTTTGACTTTATATCATCGAAGATATACTCCTTAACAATCCCGTTAGGCTTACCCTCATTATCTACATCAACATATTGTCTATGCTTTTTTGCAAACTCTATATTTATTCCCATTAGTTCCATAGCCTTACTATTTAGAACACCAATGTGAAAGCAAGCCCTCATGATAATTATTGGAACATCTCTTGATATCTTATCTAAATCCTTTGCCGTAGGAAATCTCTTATCATCGGTAAAGTAATCTTGATTCCACCCCTCGCCAACAAGCCATATATCTGTATCTTCTCTCTTGCTTTCTAGAGCACTCTCCAAAGTGTTCAATATCCCATCTAATGAGCTAACTCCAAAAAGATTAACTGTTTTTTTAGTCTTAACATAATGTAGAAAATGCAGATGCGAATCATTAAATCCTGGTAAAAGACTATATCCATTTATATCTATTTCATCTACTAGAAGATCCCTAGATCCAACAAAAAGTCTAGCCCCCTCTTCATCCCCAACATAGGCAAAATACCGTCCAATGATTACTGCAGCATTTGCATGTGGTACATCGGGATTCATGGTATGTATATCAGCATTAATTATTAATTTATCCATTAGATATCACCCTTTGGTTCTATGCTTTTTTATACTACTCTATGCAGGCTAAGCCGTAGAAGACTTCTACTGCAGTGCCTATTATATCATCAGGAAAATCGTATCCAATTGTATGATGGCTAGTTATATCACCTGCACCTATATTAAAATATGCCCCTTTTGTGGCTTTAGTATAATATCCAAAGTCCTCAGAACCTCTTTTGGGATTAGGAAATTCATGAGTTTTAATCCCAAGGGAAAGGCAGACATCCCTTACTTTTTGTGCGCTTTCCTGGTGATTAGAGTTTTCAGGAAAATAATCACTGAACTCTTTAGAATAATCAAGACCATATTCCGATGCTAATCCATAAGACAGGGCATCAATTCGCTTCTCTAAGAGATCCATTTCTTCTTCAAACTGCCCACGTATGGTAATTCTGAGGACTCCATTACTTGCCGATGTTCCAAAATTATTGCTACCTATTTCTGTGTGGACAACAGTACTTAGAACAAGCCCCTTGTAATCCTCAGCTTTATGTAGGTCTGGAAGGGCGCGTATCATCCTTGCAATCGCCATTGCAGGATTCCTGCCAACACCTGGATCTGATGCATGGGATGGTTCCCCTTTAAAAAATATGCTCATACCTTTTGAAGCGCATTGAAAACTCCCATCATTTACTATTACTTCTCCTAAAGGATATCCAGGCTCATTGTGGTACCCAAATACTTCATCTATTCCTTCTTCATCGATTAGAACAGCACAAGCTTTTGCGCCATCTCCAGTCTCCTCTGCATGTTGGAAAATAAAATATATATCATTATTACATCCTCTCTCCTCGACCTCTAAGGCAAAGGCTGCTAGGGACGCGCTATGGCCATCATGACCGCATTTATGGGAAACTCCAGGATATACAGAACCATAAGGTAAAGATATGGTCTCATCTATTGGTAAAGCGTCGATGTCTGCTCTAAAAGCAATTCTTCTTCCACTGTTCTTAGATTTATATATAGCATAGAACCACCTACCCCTATCTACTAGTTCAAGATCTGAGTAATCACTTAAGAACTTCATAATATGAGCCTTTGTCCATTTCTCTTCATTGGATACTTCAGGATGATGATGAAGCTCATGGCGAAGCTTTACAGCTAATTCTAAATTTCTACTGTCCATTTTTAACCTCAATTTCCATTAAGAAAGTTATCTAAATTTTAGCTAAATCTTTATCTTGTAACACCAAGATATTCTTCTTGAACACTTGGGTTTTCAGCTAGCTCCTTGCCGGTGCCTTCAAGGGTGATTAGGCCTGTATTAAGGACATAAGCACGATCTGACACATCAAGAGCAAGATAGGCATTTTGCTCAACAAGTAGCACAGTTAACTTTTTTTCCTTATTTAGCTGAATTATTTTATCAAAAACCTCGTCAATTATAATTGGAGCAAGTCCTAGGGATGGCTCATCAAGGCACAATAATTTTGGGTGAGCCATCAATGCACGACCTATAGCCAGCATTTGTTGTTCCCCACCAGAAAGTGTTCCTCCAGATTGCTTTATCCTTTTGCCGAGTATAGGGAAAAGACTGATTACCTCTTCTAGCGTTTCACTCATAGCTCTTTTGTATTCTTGTCCCTTTAGTGCACATGTACCTAGTATGAGATTCTCTCTCACTGAAAGGGCTGGAAAAATATGCCTACCTTCAGGCACCAATGAGATTCCACTATTAACCACATCATGAACTAGTTTAGGTAATGGTTCCCCATTCATTAAAATTTCTCCACTGTCAATCTGCTTATCCCCAGCTATGGTCCGCATCAAAGTAGATTTTCCCGCACCATTCGAGCCTACAATAGATGTGATTTCTCCTTCGTTTATATACAGGGAAACCCCATTTAAAGCGCAAATTCCGCCATAATAAGAATACAAATCTTTAATCTCAACTAATTTACTCATCGCCCTTCCCTCCTTTCTCCTAGATATGCACGTATAACATCAGGATTTGACTGAATTTCATGTGGAGGGCCTTCAGCAAGTAATTGACCTAAATTTAATACATATATCCTACTGCAAAGATTAAGAACAACATCAATATGGTGTTCAATGAGCATTATTGATATATCGAAATCTTCATGTATACCTTGAAGAAGCTCAACAAGTTCATTGCACTCATCATTATTCATACCAGCAGCCGGTTCATCAAGAAGTAGTAGGCTAAGATCAGCAGCCAAGGCACGGGCAATCTCAAGTCTGCGCTGAAGCCCATATGGTAATGTACCAGCTTCATAATCCTTATACTCTGCAATTCCCAATCTATGTAAGAAATCCATGGCTTTTTCCTGGATTATCTTATCAGCTTTTTTTACTGAAGGTAACCCTAACATTGCCGAAAAGAAATTATAAGATGGCTTACTGTGCATAGGAAGACTTACATTCTCTAGCACAGTCATTTTAGGAAAAATTCTTATGTTTTGAAAAGTCCTGCTTATCCCCATATGGGAAATAACATCAGGGCTCTTTTTTAAAAGAGACTCCCCGTTGAAACTTATTGAGCCTTCTGAAGGTGTAACATTTCCAGTAATCGAATTAAAAAATGTTGTTTTTCCTGCACCATTTGGTCCAATAAGGCCTACAAATTCTCCTTTATTTATATGCATATTTACGCCATCAATGGCTGTTAAACCACCAAAGCGGATTACAAGATCATTGACTTCAAGTATCTTCTCAGAACTAGTCATATTTCTTCTCCCTCCCTTCAGTTTCTATTTCTACTTTCCCAGAAGCCAACCCATTTTCCCTTTAATTTTCCCATATTCTGCGGGAACTCCTTGAAAAATAAAATTGTTTTTTTAAGTGAAAATTCTTTGTAGCCCATAATCCCTTCTGGTCTAAATCTCATTACAAGAATATACAGTAGTCCATAGACAACAAGTCGCCAGTTAACCAAAAATCTTAGATACTCAAGCATTGTAGTGAGAAGAATTGCTGCCAAAAATGGCCCAGTTATACTATTTGTTCCTCCAGTTACAAGCGTTGCTAAAAAATCATTTGAGCGTGTGTCTGAAAAAGAAGCTGGGGCTATATATTGGAGCCAAAAGCCTAGCACCCCACCAGCAACACCGCAATAGAACGCTGAAATCACCAGAGATAAAAGCTTTGTTTTTACTAAGCTGACTCCCATCATTTCTGCGGCTACTTCCTGTTGCTGCACAGCAACACAGTTCTTGCCGTATTGGGAATTAACAAAGTTCCACATAAAGTAAACTAGTATTGCCATAATAAACAAAGCTGACCAAAGTGATGTAAGTTTAGGAATACCTGGTAAACCCAATGCTCCATTTATCACTGGATTATTTAAGTTATTTAAAATCAAGCGAACTACAGTACCAAAACCCAGCATACAAATAGCAAAATAGTCTCCTCGAAGCTTATTTCTAAGGGTTGGATAGCCTATAATTACACTAACAAAAGCGGCCATTACCCCACCAGATATCAGGGCTAAAAAATATGGAACAGCATAATACCTGTTTAATAACACCGCACCATATGCACCAATAGCCATAAATCCAGCGTGGCCTAGTGAGAACATACCAGTATATCCAGTGAGAAGTGCAAGACCAATAACCGATATTATATTTGCACATACTGTGACAATAACAGAAGCTATATACATTTTGTCCTCCTATAGTTTACTCTGATCACCCCTACCTACAAGTCCATTGGGCATGAACATCAAAACAACTATCATTATTCCAAATGAAAAAAGATCCCTGTAGGTAGCCGATATATATCCTGCGACTAGAGTTTCCATAATGCCCAACAAAAATCCACCTAACACTGCTCCTTGGAGACTACCAAGACCTCCTATTACACTGGCAATAAAAGCTTTAGTTGACATAGCTCCCATCCCAGGATAGACAGTGTATTTCATACCAAAAAACATTCCTGCAATTGCAGCCGTTGTCCCAGAAATAATAAATACAATTAAAGACACCTTATTTACATTTATTCCCATAAGTCCTGCTGTAGAAATATCAGTAGCACTGGCTCTAACTGTAATACCTGATCTTGTTTTATAAAGAAAAAAAGTTAGAATACCTAAAGCAACCATAGATGTCAAAAACGCAGCAATATCTACAGTTCCTATCTGCACATTCATTATTGAAATCGTATTAGCCTTAAACCCGCTAGGAAGAGTTCGGAGATTCGCACCAAAAAGGCTAAGGTATAGATTTGTGAGAAAAATATTAACACCCATAGCTGATATCATTAAAAATAATCTTTTAGCATTTTTCTTACGCATAGGCCTATAAGCCAATAATTCAACCGCTATTGACACTAATATCCCTGTCACAATTGCAGCAATCATAGACGCGATGGTTCCAAATCCAGCATTAGATACAAAATATCCTGAGAAGGCTGAAACCATCATTATTCCACCGAATGCGAAGTTAGTGAAATCGAACACACTGTATATTAACGCATATCCGACCGCAAGCACTGCATAAAGGCCTCCCACAGATACGCTTGTGATCATTTGCTGAATTATAGTCATATTCAAACCAATCCTTTCACTCGATATAAAGCATATACTTTTCTACAATATAGAAAATCCGCTCTTATTTTGCATATCACTCAAAATTATAAATTTACTAATACCTTAGCTTGATTAAAATTAGATCTATAATATGATGAGATAATTTGCCAAATTTTGGAACACCATATAATTCGATTTATTCAAAATAATTTATCTTAAAATACAATTTGTGCAATGGATTATTTGAATCCATTGCACAAATAATCAAATATCACTTAAAGAAGGGCCTTTTCAATTATTCTGTTGGGTAATAATTCTCAATTAATGTGAACTTACCGTCTTCGACTCCTATGATTGCAACCATCTTATTAAGAGGATTGTGGGTTTTAGGATCTACTGTAAAATGCTTATCAGTAAATAACTCCACATCAGTTGCATTCTCAAGAGCCTTCTGTATTTCAACTGGATCAAGGCTATTTGATTCTTTAATAGCATGCATTAGTAACTCAACTGCATCATATGCTAGATATACAAAGATGTTTGCTGAATACTCTTTATGCTTAGCGTTATATTCATCTCTAAATTCATCATAAGCTGGATCATCTCCAAATAGGTAATTAGTCATGATAGCTCCCTCAATATTAGGACCGGCAACTTCAAGAAGGGTATCATCATATACTCCATCTGTGAAAATATATTTGAAATCCAAATTTAAATCCGCAGCTTGGTTAGCAACTAAAGAAGGAAGCTTATATGTACCACTTGGGAAAAATAAGGCATCAATCCCTGCACTACCAAAATTTGTGAGCTGAGCGCGAAACTCAACATCTTGAGCCTGAACACCTATCCTGCTTACTACTTCCCCTCCTAAGAGTTCAAACTGTTCAGCAAAAAAATCGCAAATATTTTGGGAGTAAGGATTGCCAAGTGTCTCAATCATTCCCACCTTTCTAATTCCCTTATCATAAGCAAAATTTGCTGCAGCAGTACCTTGATATGAATCAATAAAGCACACTCTAAATGCATATGAATTAAGTGAACCATCTTCTGCAATTGTAACCTTCTCATTAGTAGCAGAAGTGGCAATAAAAGGTACCTTAGCTTGTCCACATATCTCTGCCATGGGGATAGCCGCAGAGCTTGATGAAGGTCCAATAATTGCTATAGCTTTATCCTCGTTTATAAGGCGATTCGCAGCTAAAGAACCATCGACTGCATTATCAGGTTGCATATCATAAGCAACAAATTTAACTTGCTTTCCTAAAATTCCTCCTTCTTTATTCAATTGCTCGAAGTAGTCCTTTAGGAAAAGCTGAGGGGGTACACCAACGTAAGCATCTTCACCAGAGAGGTCTCCTATGTAACCAATAACAACTGTGTCTTCAGATTTACCACAACTAAATAGCGTTGGTAAAACCAGTAGCATAACTAAGAAAAAACTTAAAAATCTCTTGCGTCTCATAAATAAACTCCTTCCCTTCATTACTTTTTGTTAAAGTATTGGTGATATTTAATATTATACCATAAGCTTTGACCATCAACAAACAAATTGTTAGATTTTATTACCCATATCATGATTTCTTGTTTGCTAATTTAACATCATTTTAAATTTGCGAGTTTTATTCTCATAATAGGAGGTTGTTTTTACATATTTTTAAATTTTTAATAAGAATATAACTTCTACATCATATAAAGAGCCAATGTGCTATCTTTTCTTAGTATTCATCCTGTGCTTTAAAGCTACTTAAAAAATACTTTTATATTTACCTGACCATTTAACCCCACCCAGTCTTAAATAAATATAATTATTCGGTTTTAATTCTTATATTGAATAAAAACTGATATAATTATTTTATCTTTACTCATCATCGAAGGAGTTTTATCATGAACTACCAAGGTAAGGTATTTAGGCCTCCCTCTGAGGCTTCAAGCCTAATCATACAGTGCACCATAGGATGCTCACATAATAAATGCAGCTTTTGTAGCATGTATAAAGAAGACCAATTTAGAATCAGGCCACTTAATGAAATCCTAGCTGACCTGGACTCCATGAGTATATATGCAAATGTTTATAAGAGGGTTTTTTTAGGCGATGGCGACGCCCTTATTATGAGCATGGATGATCTTAAAACTATACTAAAGAAAATTTCCAGCTCCTTTCCAGCTAATAAGAGGACAGGCATCTATGCTTCTCCAAAAAGCCTAGCTACCAAAACTGTAGATCAACTAAAAGAGCTTAAAGAGCTGGGCCTAGGTATCATCTACCTGGGTATGGAAAGCGGCAGCGACCTTATCCTTAAAAAAGTAAATAAGGGGGCCAGTGCCCAGGAAATCCTTGACCAGGCAAAAAAGGTTAAAGAGGCAGGTATCCTACTTTCTGTAACCATGATCTCAGGCCTAGGAGGCCAGGAGCTTAGTCATGAGCATGCAGTGGAAAGCGCAAAACTTATTAATCAAATGGAGCCCCATTACTTGGGCCTTCTGACCCTAATGCAAGAACCAGGCACAGAGCTTGATTTAGAGATAAAAAGGGGAGACTTTCTTCCCCTAACCCCCCTTCAAGTCCTAGAAGAAACAAAACTTTTTGTTTGCCAAGTGGAGGCCAAGGGTATAACCTTTAGGTCTAACCATGCCTCAAATTATTTAGGCCTGGCTGGTATACTTGACCAGGATAAAGACAAAATCATAGCAACAATAAATCACTATTTGATTGATTCACATCCCAATCTAAGAAAGGAAGCCTATAGAAGTCTATAAACTAGTCTGTAAATTAGGTGAGGTAAATAATGTTACCCCAAACAATATTTGTAAGTGTAGTAAATAAGGGCCAGTCCGAAGCTGTCCTTAAACAAATGCAGGCCTTTGGCCTAGGAGGAGGGGTAGTCCTCCTTGGTGAGGGTACGGTATTTAATAAATGGCTGGAGTTCTTTGGCCTTAATGAGTCCCAAAAAGACCTTATCTTCATGCCAATATCCTCAAGCTTTGAGGATACCCTCCACGAACTTATGCGTAAACATTTTAAGATTGACAAGAAACACAGAGGTATTTCCTTTTCTCTGCCCCTAACCCAATTCCAAAGTATAACCTACTATGAAAAGGGCCAGAGACCCGACCCGGCCTCCTGCGACTATCAGTGTATTATTTCAATCCTTGATAAGGGCCAGGCTAAGGACTGTGTTCTTCATGCTAGAGAGGCCGGAGCCGCAGGTGGCACCATAATTCCCGGAAGAGGAGCCGGTGTTCCCCAGGATTCTTTTTTTGACCTCCTTGTTGAGCCTCAAAAGGACCTGGTCTTTTTTATCGTATCCTCCCCAATCGCAGATAGGGTCCAGGACCAGATAATTGAAAAAATGCAGCTTAATCAAGAAGGCAAGGGCGTAATCTTCTCCCTGCCTGTGACCAGGGCCACAGGCCTCTTTAGAAATACGAAAGAGGGTTAAAATGAATCTACTTCAAGAAAAAGTTAGGGAAGTAGGCCAGTCTCTCTTTCCCATAGTAATCCTAGTTCTCTTAATTATCTTTGGACTAGTTGATATTGACTACCAAGTTATACTTAGATTCCTAGCTGGTGCAGCCTTCCTATTTGTGGGCCTTTCCATCTTCCTTTGGGGGGTGGACCAGTCTATGAACCCCATTGGCTTTTACATGGCCTCAGAACTGGCAGGTTCTAAAAAATTACTTAAGGCTTTAATTTTAGCCTTTTTACTGGGCTTTCTAATAAATATTGCAGAACCTGACTTAATTATTCTAGGTTCCCAGGTGGAGCTAGCTTCTGGAGGGCAAATTTCAGGCCCTGCCATGGTGGCCCTAGTTTCAGTAGGAGTAGGTATCATGGTTACCCTGGCCTCCCTGCAGATCCTGATGAATAAAAAGTACAATGTCCTAATGGCTTCGATCTATCTTTTCATCTTTATCCTGGCAGTTTTTGTGGCCGAGGAGTTTGTAGCCATCTCCTTTGACGCCTCAGGAGCCACAACAGGGGCCCTGACCACCCCCTTTATCCTAGCCATCTCCTTAGGATTAGCCAAGGTTAAAGGAGGGGCTAAGTCAGAAGAAGACGCCTTTGGAATGGTAGGGGCCATGTCTGCAGGCCCCATGCCTGCAGTAATGATTATGGCCATCCTTACCGGCCAGACCCATATCCAGGGCCAGGCCCAGGCCTTTGTCCAAGAAGCTGGGATTCTAGGTCCACTTTTTAGAAGTATCCCTGGAACCCTTTTAGACTCCTTAAGAGCTCTTGGCCCCATTGCCCTGCTCTTCTTTTTCTTTAACTACAGGAGCTTTAAGCTGAGTAAGAAAGAATTAATAGGAATAATTAGGGGACTGATCTATACCTTCCTAGGCCTGACCTTCTTTCTTGTAGGAGCCAACCATGGCTTTATGGATATGGGCAGGCTTATCGGGATGGGAATTGCAGAGAACCACACCCTGCTCCTACCCCTCTTTGGCTTCTTAACCGGGCTTATAGTTGTGCTGGCAGAACCGGCGGTTCATGTTCTTGGAGAACAAATAAGGGAGGTCTCTGCCGGAGCTATCCCCATAAAATTAATCAGGCTTACCCTGTCAATTGGGGTGGGCTCGGCAATTGCACTTTCTACCCTTAGAATAATGATCCCTTCACTTAAACTCTGGTACTTCCTGCTGCCAGGCTTTACCATAGCAGTAATCCTATCTTTTTTTGCAGAACCAATCTTTGTAGGTATTGCCTATGACGCTGGAGGAGTCGCCTCAGGGCCCATGTCTGCCACCTTCGTCCTGGCCTTTGCCCAGGGAGCAGCAGACATGATACCAACTGCCAATGTCCTTGTTGATGGCTTTGGAGTTATCGCTATGATAGCCATGGCTCCGGTACTGAGTCTAATGATTCTAGGCACCATTGTTGCCCACAGGAATAAGAAGCAGGAGGATAGAATGCTAATAGAGGGGGATAGTGATACAATTCTTGATACCATTGAAGTCCAAGATTACCATAAAGATCTGGTCTTTATAGTCCTTCCAAAAGGCAAGGCCCAGGACCTAATCAATCTTGCTAGAGACCAGGGAGCCCAGGGAGCTACAGTCCTCCACGGCCGGGACGCCAGGGTCCATGCCCTTTCAGGTTACAGCCTTAAGATTGATCCTGAAAAGGAAGTGGTGCTTCTAGCTATAGATGCTGGATTGACCCAGAACATGACCCAGGCCTTCCTAAACGAAAAGGATCTTAGCTTTGATTCCATCATGGTCCTACCTATAAGCAGCCATGGTGGGTTTGAAAGGCAAAATAAGAAAGAAATAGACAAGTAGGTTAACCTAAAAAGGAGATAGCTTTTGCCTTCTCCTTTTTTACTTCACAAAGACATTTTTTCTAGTCATCAATAATAATCGATACAATTACACTAACAAGGCCAAAGCCCACTCCTGCAATTGGCCAGATAATCCAGGTCCTATCCCAACCCCCTGTTATAAAAGACCAGGAAAGATAAAGCGCTACAGCACTAAGCCAATAAACACCAGCAACCCTTTCGCCTATTTTGGCTTTCTCCTTCTTACTAGGGCTATAGTCGCCTTCCTCCAATAGAATAGAAAAGGAAGCCATATAGATTGATGTCTTTACAAGGACATATACACCGCTGGCCACTAGAAGTAAGAATAGGGGTACTCCTGTGGTTTCTAAAAAAGGACCGTTGTTTTAATAGCTCTGAAATTAAAACAGGAATCACCGAAAGAATCAGCAGGCTAACACCAAAGGCCTGTTTTTTACTATGGCTAGCTTTATAATCCTCTTGCCTTTGCCTAAGCACACTATCAACTCCATAATCCCTATCTAGAATCTCGGTCTTAAGATAGTTATAGCGGCTAATTATGCTAGCTGAACGAATAAAGATTCCCACTGCCAGGCTTACTAGTAAAAATATGACTATTATGCCCAGGGTACTTAGCAGCTCCTTGTTTACAGAAAGATAGCCCCCTGCTCCAAGAGCATCTAGGAAAACTAAAGTAATAGCTGAGCTAATTGATAAAAAGACTCCAAGGGCTATTTTACTTGCATAGAGCTCATTAGCCTCAATAAACTCACTGGCAGTCTCCAGGCTTAGCCTCCTAAAACCAGTATTCTCCCTACCTTGGACATATTCAGGGTCTTCAAGTTCATCCTTAACCAAATAATCCACACTAAGAGAAAAGATACTATAAGCTGAATAATCCCAGGTATAGACTGAGCTCCCTCCCATTTGGAGACTGCCTGCCTAGATACATTAAGTTCTTGGGCTAGCTCTTCCTGCGTCATGCCAAGTTTTTTCCTATGAAACATAATCTTATCTGCAAGTATCATAGTGGAACCTCCTTTATATTTTCTAAGATCAGTATAGTCCCTGGCTTAGTTGCAATCTATAAAGCTGACTGTCCAATTTGTAAACCAGGGGTAGCAAATCACTGTTTTTAAGGTTGTCCCATCAATTTATCTAAAAAAGAAAAAGAAACTAGGCTTCTTTTTTCCTTCCCCTTCTTATCTGGTCCCTGGTAAATACCAAGACTCCCAGCCAGATAAAGACAAAGGAAGCAAGCCTCAAAAGATCAAACTCCTCTTTAAAAACAAAGACTCCTAGAAGAAAGGTAAAGCTTGGAGAAATATACTGGATAAAGGCATTAATATTTAAAGACAGCTCCTTGGCTCCATATCCAAAAAGAAGTAGGGGGAGGGCAGTTACAATCCCCGTAGTTGATAAGAGAAGCCAGTTCAAGGAGCTAAAATTTCCACTTATACCTTGGCCAGTAAACTCCCAGTAGACTAGAAAAATAAGGGCCACAGGAGCAACAAAAAGGGTCTCTGTGTAAAGAGAATCTAAGGAATCTAGAGGGCTCTCCCGCTTTAGGTAGGTAAACACTGTGAAGGTTCCTGAGAGTAGTAGGGCCACCCAGGGAAATCTTCCTAGTGCTAGGGTTGAAATAACAACTCCAACGGCCGCCAGACCATAGGCAACCCACTGCACCCTTCTTAGTTTCTCGCCTGATAGCAGGGCAAGAAGCCCCGTCATAAGGGGCAGGATATAGTAGCCCAGGCTAGACTCTAAGACAAAGCCCGAGTTGACAGCCCAAATATAAATAAACCAGTTAGCAGTAACAAAAATACCACCAAGAGCACTTCCCCTCCAGTGGCTCCTATCCCTAATCAGCTTCCTAGAATAACCCCTACCCTTTATAAAATAAATAGCTAGGTGGAGCATAACCAGGGACCAGACCATGCGCTGGGCCAGGATCTGGTAGGGTGGAATAAAGGCTAGGATCTTCCAGTAAAGTGGCAATATCCCCCAAAGAACCTGAGCCAGTAGTGCCAGTAAAAGAGCTTTTTTCTTGTCCATAATAACCTCTTTTCTATGTCCATCCTACACTAGAAAGTTGCTCTTGTACATAAAAAAAAGACCAGCAACTGGTCTCCTATCTCTCCTCCCTAAGTACCTTTTCATGGCGGAGGTTTTCAATCTTCTTTAAAAAGGCCTCTTCATAGGCATGGGCCTGGCTACCAGGTTCATAGAGCCCCTTATATGCAAGGCTGGTCAGAGATATAAAACTCAGAACCACAAAGAAAACAGCTAAAATCATAACACTAAGTTCCACTGTAAAAGAGCCCCTGTCTTCCATCATAAAAGGCCCTTTATTATCTGCCAAACCTCCATGGTAAGCTCTTCTAAGCTCTTACTGGCATCAAGCTTGTGGATTCTCTTTTCCTTCTTACTTAAGATCAGGTAGCCCTCCCTGATTTTTTTATGAAAATCAAGACCCTCCTCATCCAGCCTATTAACCTCCCTTTGGTTCCTATGAATCCTTCTAAGGCCCTCCTCGGGATCCAGATCCAAGTAAAAGGTCAGGTCCGGCATATGTCCTTCAGTGGCAAAAAGATTTAGCTCCCTTATTTTTTCCATTCCTAGTCCCCTGCCATAGCCCTGATAGACAATTGAAGAATCCACATACCTATCCATCAGAACTATCTTACCGGCCTCAAGGCCAGGTAGGACCTTCTCAACCAGGTGCTGTCTTCTTGAGGCAGCAAAAAGAATAGCCTCAGTCATAGGGTCCATTGGAGTCTCAGACCTGGTCATGATGACATCTCTAATTCTTTCTGCTAGGGGTACCCCGCCGGGCTCTCTAGTCACCATGTAGCTTAGGCCCCTCTCCTCTAGCTTTTTTACCAGTCCTTCTATTAGACTGGTCTTACCACTTCCTTCTCCACCTTCAAAAGAAATCCAAAGTCCCTTCATCTCTTCTCCTACCTAAAAAATTTATATATATCTTCAGCAAGTCTTTCACTAATGCCATCTGCCTGAGCTAGCTCTTCAATACTGGCCTTCTTTATTTTCTCCAAGGACTTAAAATGCTTTAGGAGCTCTTTTTTTCTTTTTTCCCCTATCCCTGGTATCTCTGTTAGAACAGAGGCTTCTAGGCCCCTGCCTCTAAGCTTATGATGATAACTAATAGCAAAGCGGTGGACCTCCTCTTGGATTTTGTAGATGAACCTATAGAGGGCTGAGGACTTATCTAGAGGAATGTTCTGTCCATCCACATAAAGCCCCTGGGTCCTGTGCTTGTCATCCTTAACCATACCACAAACCTCCAGGTCCAGCTCCAGCTCTTTTAGAACCTTCTCCACAGCCCTAACCTGGTGGATACCACCATCTATTAGTAGGAGGTCGGGCTTCTTTCCAAAGCCCTCTTCATGAATTCTTTTAAGTCTTCTTGTCAGCATCTCCTCCATGGAGTCCACATCGCTATTTCCCTTATCATGGATGATCCTAAACCTCCTGTAATCAGAAGGTTTCTTCTTTCCATCCTCATAAACCACCATGGAGCCCACAGTAAAGGTCCCAGAAAGATGGGAGATATCGTAGGCCTCTACCCTCCTAATTTCCTTTGAGAAAATGGTATAGAGAATAAGGTCCAGCTCTTCTTTTTCCAGCTGCTCCTTGTCAATCTTTTCAGAAAACTTATGCAGGTACTCCCAGGAATTTCTCCTGACCAGCTCCAGCATCTCCTTTTTTTGTCCCTTTATTGGCCTAGTGATTTCCACCCTATGGCCAGAGACCTCTCTTAGGTAATTACTGACCAGCTCCTTCTCAGCAATCTCTTCTACCACCAGCTCCCCTGGTATAAAGGTAGCCTCCTGGTAGTACTGAATAATAAACTCCTGAAGGGTCTCTCCCCTATCCTTCTCAAGAAGGTTATCAAAGACATGGTTCTCCCTATCAATTAGCTTACCATCCCTGCGCATAAAAATCGTAATACAGATCCTATCTTCCTTTTCGGAAAAGGAAATATAGTCCATATCATCGGCCCTAAGCTGGCTAAGCTGCTGGTGGAGAGAAAGCCTCTTTACAGCCTCTATCTGGTCTCTAAGAATTATTGCTCCTTCAAAGTCCAGCCTAGCTGCCGCTTCATCCCTTTTAGTTTCAAGACGCTCAATAAGAGGCTGACGCTTGTCCTTAAAAAAAACACGGATTAGCTCCACCGCCCTATCATAATCCTCCTTGAGCTCTGGAAAGGCGCAGGGAGCCAGGCACATGCCCATGTGGTAGTAAAGGCAGGGCCTAGTAATCCTATCAAGGGGCAGGTGGCATTTTCTGATGGGATAGACTGAGTGGAGGGCCTCCAGCACCTTGTTAACATCAAAATCAGATGTAAAGGGCCCAAAGCAGGTCCCCCTCTTATCAAGGCCCCTGACCTTAAAAAGCCTGGGAAACTTCTCCTCTGTAAGAAGAACGTAGGGATAGCTCTTATCATCCTTTAAAAGCACATTAAACTTAGGCTGGTGGGCCTTGATTAGGTTGGCCTCTAATAGCAGCGCCTCCTCCTCACTGTTGGTGAGAATGTACTCAAACTCCCTGGTATTTATTACCAGGGCCTTGGTCTTTACAGGATGGCTCTCCACAGCCCTAAAGTAGGAGCTTAATCTATTCTTTAGTTTTTTGGCCTTGCCCACATAGATAATCTTGCCCAGGCCATCCTTCATAAGGTAGACACCAGGACTTTGGGGCACCCGCTCTAGTTGCTTATTAATATTGTCTGGAACCTTAAACACTTAGCATATCCTTTAAAAACTGACCTGTATAGGAACCTGGGATCCTAGCCACTTCCTCAGGGCTACCCACTGCCACCAGCTCTCCTCCTCTGTGGCCCCCTTCAGGCCCCAGGTCAATTATATGGTCAGCTGACTTAATAACATCTAAATTGTGCTCTATTACAATCAGGCTGTTGCCTCCATCCACTAGCCTTTGAAGAACCTTAATAAGGAGCTCCACATCGGCCATATGGAGGCCAGTTGTTGGCTCATCTAGGATATATAGAGTCCGACCCGTATCTCTTTTAGAGAGTTCAGAGGCTAGTTTAACCCTCTGAGCCTCTCCACCGGAAAGCTGGGTAGAGGGCTGACCTAGTTTTATATAGCCAAGTCCCACATCCTGCAGGGTCTGAAGCCTTCTTTTAATCATGGTATGGTTTTCAAAGAAAACCAGGGCCTCACTAACTGTCATCTCTAAAACATCATAGATGCTCTTGTTATTGTACTTAACCTCCAGGGTCTCTCTGTTATAGCGTTTGCCCTTACAGGTTTCACACTTGACATAGATATCTGGTAGAAAGTGCATCTCTATCTTATTAATACCATCCCCCTTACAGGCCTCACACCTCCCCCCCTTAACATTAAAGGAGAAGCGGCCCTTATTATAGCCCCTCTTCTTAGACTCTGGAAGCTCACTAAAAAGGTCCCTAATTGGGTCAAAGACCTTGGTGTAGGTGGCTGGATTGGACCTGGGGGTCCTGCCAATTGGAGACTGGTCTATGGCAATTACCTTATTAATCTGCTGCCAGCCTTCAATGCTCTTATAGGGTCCAGGCTTTATTGAAAGATTTCTATAGACATTCCTATGCATAGCTTTATAGAAAATCTCATTAACCAGGCTTGACTTACCGGAGCCTGAAACTCCTGTTACACAGGTAAAGACACCTAGGGGAAAATCAACATCTATGTTCTTTAGATTATTAACCTGGGCACCCTTAACTTTGATATAGCCCGATGGCTTTCTTCTCTCACTGGGCACTTCAATCCTTCTCTTACCAGATATAAACTGGCCTGTGATAGACTCTTCCACCTTTACAATATCTTCTATGGGACCCTCTGCCACTACATGGCCTCCATATTCACCTGCCCCTGGTCCTATATCCAGGATATAATCGGCGGACTCAATGGTTTCCTCATCGTGCTCCACAATTATCAGGGTATTTCCAAGATCAGTTAGGTTTCTAAGGGTTCCTAGAAGCCTCTTATTATCCCTCTGGTGGAGTCCGATGCTGGGCTCGTCTAGGATATAAAGGACCCCTGTTAGGCCTGAACCTATCTGGGTGGCCAGCCTTATCCTCTGGCTCTCCCCTCCCGATAAGGATCCTGCCCTTCTAGCTAAAGTCAGGTAGTCAAGTCCCACATCTATAAGAAAGTCTAGTCTGGCCTTGATTTCTTTTACAATCTGCTCTGCAATACTGGCCCTGGGTTCTTCAAGGACAAGTTCAGTGAAAAAGTCCCTGATATCTCCCACACTCATGGAGGTTAGCTCGTAGATATTTTTGCCCCCTATAGTTACAGCTAAAACCTCGGGCTTAAGCCGCTTGCCTCCACAGGAAGAACAGGGAATCTCAGCCATATAGTTTTCTATTTCATCCCGCATGTAGCCAGATCTGGTCTCATGGTACCTGCGCTGGAGGTTTTGCATAATCCCTTCAAGCTGGGTCTTTACCACCCTCCTGCCATAGCGGCTGGATTCATACTCAATATCCACCTGCCTACCTGCCTCACCCCAGAAGAGCCTATTTAAAGCCTCCTCAGAAAAATCTTCTATTGGGGTCTTGGTGTCATAGCCAGTGCCCTTTAAAAGGTTCCTAATAAGGGTCCCATGGTAGGTGCCAGCCTTGACATTCTTCATAGGCAAAATAGCTCCCTTATCTATCGAAAGGCTCCTATCAGGAATAATCAGCTCAGGGTCAAGTTCCTGAAGAAAACCAAGTCCTTTGCATTTCTCACAGGCTCCAAAGGGAGCATTAAAAGAAAAACTCCTAGGCTCCATCTCATTGATTCCCTGGCCATGTTCGGGGCAGGAAAAATTCATGTTAAAGATCTTCTCCCCTTGGCCCTGAACCTCAATTATCACCATGTTTTCTTCAAGTTCAAGGGCAGTCTCAATAGAGTCTGTCAGCCTACTTACTATATCCTCTTTAATTACCAGTCTATCAACTACAACGCTGATATCATGCTTCTTATTCTTCTCTAGCTCTATTGTTTCTTGGAGGTCTCTTAGTTCTCCGTTGACCTTGACCCTGGCAAAACCGTCTTTTCTCAAGGCTTCAAAGATTTTGACATGGGTTCCCTTCTTACCCCTTATAACTGGAGCCAGGACATAGATCCTGGTGCCTACTTCAAGCTCCATAATCTGGTCCACTACCTCATCCAAAATGGCAGGGGATATCTCGATACCACAAACTGGACAGTGGGGGATTCCCACCCTGGCATAGAGAAGTCTCAGGTAGTCATAGATTTCAGTTATAGTCCCCACAGTGGAGCGGGGATTCTTAGAGGTTGATTTTTGGTCGATTGAGATTGCTGGTGAGAGCCCCTCAATAAGTTCAACATCAGGTTTTTCCATCTGACCTAGAAACTGCCTGGCATAGGCAGAAAGACTTTCTACATAGCGCCTTTGTCCTTCGGCATAAATAGTATCAAAGGCCAGGGAGCTCTTTCCAGAGCCCGACAGGCCAGTGATTACCACCAGCTCATTTCTTGGTATATGCACATCTATATTTTTAAGGTTGTGCTCCTTAGCACCCTTTACAAAGATTCGATCTTTCATCTTTTCCTTTCAAGCTCCTCGATTGCGTCTCTAAACTCAATAGCCTTTTCATAATCCAGCTCATTGGCAGCCTTGAACATAGCAAGTTCTAGCTCGGCAAGCCGCTCTTTTTTATCCATAGCTTTTATCTGTTCTTTAAAGGAGGATGGAGCACTTTCCTTCTTAGTAGCAGCCAGGACATCCCTTACATCCTTCTCTATACTCTTAGGGATTATGCCATGCAGGTCATTATAATCCTTTTGAAGCTCCCTACGTCTATTTGTTTCCTCCATGGCCCTTTCCATGCTGCCAGTAACACTGTCTCCATATAGGATAACCTTACCCTGGCTATTTCTAGCTGCCCGGCCTATGGTCTGGATCAGTGAAGTTTCACTTCTTAGAAAGCCTTCCTTATCTGCATCAAGTATTGCCACCAGTGAAACCTCCGGAATGTCCAGGCCCTCCCTGAGGAGGTTTATTCCCACCAGAACATCCACATGGCCAAGTCTTAGATCCCTTATTATTTTCATCCGCTCAATGGTGTCTATATCCGAGTGCATGTAGGTGACCTTGGCTCCTAGCTCCTTGAGATAGTCAGTAAGGTCCTCTGCCATGCGCTTGGTCAGGGTTGTAACAAGGACCCTTTCATTTTTTTCAGCCCTCTTCATAATTTCACCAAATAGATCATCCATCTGGCCCTCTGTGGGTCTGAGCTCTACCTCAGGATCAAGAAGGCCTGTTGGTCTTATAATCTGCTCTTCCTGGTGCTGGGTATGTTCCTTCTCAAAGGGGCCAGGAGTAGCAGAGACAAAAAGAGTCTGGCCAATAACCTTTAAAAACTCATCATAGTTTAGAGGCCTATTATCCAGAGCCGAGGGCAGCCTAAAACCATAGTCTACTAGATTTAACTTTCTTGATCTATCTCCTCCATACATGCCTCTGACCTGGGGCAGGGTAACATGGGACTCATCTATTAGCATTAAAAAGTCATCGGGAAAGTAGTCTAAAAGGGTAAAGGGCCTAGATCCTGGGGGTCTATCTAAAAGAATCCTGGAGTAGTTTTCAATACCCGAGCAAAAACCCATTTCTCTAAGCATCTCCATGTCATAGCGGGTGCGCTCCTCTATCCTTTGGGCTTCTAGGAGCTTGTTATGGTCCCTAAAGAAGGCCACCCTTTCTTCTAGCTCCCTTTCAATCTCAACAAGGCTTCTTTCTACATTTGCCTTATCGGTTACAAAGTGGCTGGCGGGAAAAATAGCTATATGGTCCCTACTGCCAATCCACTCTCCAGTTAGAACCTGGACCTCAGAGATGGAGTCTATCTCATCTCCAAAGAGCTCTATCCTATAGGCGTTTTCTTCCTTGTTGGCTGGAATAATCTCGATTATATCTCCTCTAACCCTAAAGGTTCCCCTCTTAAAGTCAAAGTCATTTCTCTTGTACTGGATATCGACCAGTCTACTTATAATCTCCTCCCTTGTCTTAACCATGCCAGGCCTTAGGGAAAGCACAAGATTTTGGTAGTCAACAGGACTCCCCAGTCCATAGATACATGAAACCGAGGCCACTATTAGCACATCCTTTCTTTCCTGAAGGGCTGCAGTAGCCGAGTGGCGCAGCTTATCAATCTCATCATTGATGCTGCTATCCTTTTCTATATAAAGATCCAGGCCTGGCACATAGGCTTCAGGCTGGTAATAGTCATAGTAGCTGACAAAAAACTCCACAGCATTGTCTGGGAAAAACTCCTTAAACTCAGCTGCCAGCTGGGCAGCCAGGGTTTTATTATGGGCCAGAACCAGGGTGGGCCTTTGTAGGCCTTCTACAATCTTTGCCATGGTATAGGTCTTTCCTGAACCCGTTACCCCCATTAGGGTCTGGTACTTATTACCTCTATTTATGCTATCAATTAGCCCTGCAATAGCCTGGGGCTGGTCACCCGTAGGCTCAAAGGGGGCATGAACTTTAAACTCCATAATACTCCTCGAACATTTGTTTGATTTATTATACCATACTGCTAACTATTAATTATAGCATTCTTATCAGGTTTATAAGAGCCTAATAAAGGGGTAAGAATCCACTAAATACATCTAATCAGGAGGTCACTATGGATTACATCCATCTCTACACCAGACAACACGAGAATTCCCTATATGAGCTAGAGCAAAAGGGTAGGATAACCAACAAGGAGATTTACATTAAACTCCATATGGGGGATATAGCAGATTTCTTCCTAGACAAATACTCCCACTTTACCAGTCTAGCTGAAAAGATAGTGGAAAGACCTAAAGATGTAGCCTATCCCATCTGGTGCTCTGTCAGTAAGGAAAACTGCCTCAAGCCCATAGAAAAGGAGCTGGTCTACGCCCTTAGAGTACCCAGAGACCAGGTTTTGTATTTTGATGGAACTAAGTGGGACTTTGTACTTAACAACCTATATCTACCCTCTGATAGCGAGGATGAAAAGAGATATCTTAAGGAGCTAAATAAGCATGGTATTAGTAATTCCTTTGAACTACTACTAGATAAAAATAAAAAACTCTACCAGCTCTTTGAAGATGAAATAACTTCTAGCTGGCAGAGAATTTTTGATATTGAGGATTGGAATCCCTTTTCTGTTCAGGCCAATCTCTGGGAGATTAAAGCGCAGTGGGTTATGCATGTACTAAAGCCTGGTGATGATATCTTTGAGCTGACCGATATGGAGGATAGCTTCCCTCCTAGCCTTAAATAAACTTATCAGGTATGTTTTTGTCTAAGTAGGCAATGCCTAGGGCTCCAGGCCCAGTGTGAAGGCCAATGGCGCAGCCCAGCTCCCAGTCCTCTACTTTAACACCAGGCATTAGCTCCTGGACCTCTTTTAAGAAGCTATCTCTGGACTCTTCATCGGTATAGACTATATTAATCTCATCAAGCCCAGGATTATCCTTTAAGGCCTTGTTTAGGAAAAATCTCTGGGCTTTTTTCCTGCCCCTGATTTTGTCTAAAACATAGAGGTTGCCCTGGGAGTCAAACTCTATAAGGGGGATAATTCCCATTAAATTTCCTAGCACCACCTGGCTTTTTGAGAGCCTGCCCCCTTTTGATAGGTGGTTTAGGTCCGGCACTATTAATCCATGCTTGATATGGCTTTGGAGAAAGACCGCCAGCTCCATAAGCTCTTCAAAGCTTTTCTCCTTTTTTGCAGCCTCTGCTAGCTTTCTTACAATAAGCCCCTGCCCCACCGAAGCCCCACGGGAATCAACCACTGCCATTCTAACCTCAGGATAACCTTCTTTAATTGCTTCCATAGCTAGGCTAGCTGTCTCAAAGCTGCCTGAAATACCCGAAGAAATTGAAAGATAAATAAAGTCATGGCCCTGGGAAGCTAGACTATTAAAAAGCTTGAGATAATCAAAAACCGGAACCTGGGCAGAACTATAATTCCTGCCCTCTGCTAGTCCCCTAAATAGATCCCTTCCAAAAATATCCTGGCCATCTCTAAATTCCCGCTCACCCTGATTGATAATTAAATAAAGGGGGCTTACTCCTAACTCAATATACTCTTCTGGTCTTAAGTCCGCAGAAGAATCAGTTATTATTCTTACCATATAAATCCTCTTAAATACTAATCTATTTATCACTACCCCAAAGCTTACCACATCATTCGCTTCAATCAAAATTATCAACATTTTTGCAAAAAAAAGAAGCCTAGGTTCAGGCTTCTCTTTATTACTACAATTTTTTAGAAAAAATAGCTAGAACAGCGATTACAACCAGTCCAGTAACCATGACACCTGTTTGCTCGATAGACAGGATTCCAGATATAGCAACGACTGCTACCAGTACAGGAATAACAAATTTAACAAGGTTATACCAGATGTTGAAAAAGCCAGTGGCGCTCTTGCCATTATTGGTAAACTGGTTATAAAGAAAATCTTTATCCAACTTCCAGCCTACAAAGATACTTATTAGAGCACCGCCCACAGCTAGGAAAATCTTATCTGTAATGGTATCTAAGAAGTCTAGGGTGCCTAGGCCAAAGAGGGTCACGTCTGCCAAGGGGCCTTGGCTAAGGGAGGCCATAATACAGACAACAAACATAGCAGTTGCAGATAACCAGGTGGCCTTCCTTCTCTCCATTCCTCTCTCATCCATGAGATAACTAACAACAACTTCTAGTAGAGACATAGAGGAAGTCAGAGCTGCAACCATTAGGGCTGCAAAGAAGATAAAGCTAAAGATGGGGCCAACAGCTCCCATTTCCTGGAAGATTCTAGGCACTACCATAAATACTAGACCAGGTCCCTGAGTTGGCTCTAGACCAAAGGCAAATAAAGCTGGGAAAAGAGCTAGGCCTGCCATCAGAGCAATAGAAAAGTCCATGGTGGAGATAATTAAAGCATTCTTTGGCAGAGACTCTTCTTCTCCGAGATAGGAGGAATAGGTAGTCATAACTCCCATGGCCAGACTTAGAGAGAAAAAGGCCTGCCCCAAAGCCGCTAGGAAGGAGCTGGGTCTTACCTGAGAAAAATCTGGTTTTAGTAGGAAGGTTAAGCCTGCACCTGAGCCTGGTAAAGTAAGTCCCTTAATTATAATGATGATCAATAATACAAATAAAGTAGGCATGAGAACAACCGAAGCCTTCTCAATCCCTTTATTTACTCCCCTTGCAATAATAACAGCATTCATAGCAAGATATATAAGCATCCATATTAGGGGTTCCCAAGTCCCTGAGATTAGGCCCACAAAGGAGTCAACCATATCAGGGGACTTAAGTAGGCCAGTTAGAGACTTGACCATATAGGCTAGAGACCAACCTCCTATTACTGGGTAATAACCCATGATTAAAAACGGAGTAAGAACACCCAGGACACCAACAAAAGTCCAAGACCTATCCTTGGATTTAAAAGCTCCTACTGAAGACAGTTTGGAGCTCCGACCAAGAATAAACTCTGAAGTCATTACACTAACACCTACTGCAAAGGTAAAAAATAAATAAATGAGCAGGAAGGCTCCGCCACCGTTTTCACCGGTAATATAGGGAAACCTCCAGATGTTTCCAAGGCCTATAGCAGATCCTGCCGCAGCCAGAACAAAACCTATCCGCGATCCCCATGATTCTCTTTCTTTTTTCATGCTTCCATCCTTTCTAGGACTTAGTCCTTATTTTTGTTTGTACCCTAGTATATCAGTGATTTGTTAAATTAACAACCTTTTTTGTGCTTATTTATGATTATTATTCTTCTAGTTAGTTAATTGTACATAATAAAACGAGCCTAACCAGGCTCATTTTCCTTTGAAACTATTAATTTTTCTCTTCTTTCCAAGTAATCATCAAACTCACTATTTATAAGCGCCAAAGTGGGAACTCCTAGTACCATACCAACAACCCCATAGAAGCCTCCGCCAATTACAACTCCCAGGATTACCCAAAAGGGTGAAACCCCTATACTCTCTCCTAGTATTTTCGGACCTATATAGTAGCCATCCAGTTGCTGGAGGGCAAAAATAAATATAGCTACATATACGGCAAGCTTTACATCAACAAACATTACTATAAAAACTACAGGAACTCCTCCAATGAGCGGTCCAAAGTAGGGGATTATATTGGTGACTCCAACTATTAAGGCCAGAAGCAGGGGATAGGGTGCCTTAAGGACCAGAAAGCCAAAGAAGGCAATTATTCCTATAATCAAAGAATCTAGGAGCTTACCCGAAAGAAAGCCTCCAAAGGTCCTATCAGCCTTTCTAATAAAGTCTCCCACTGCTCTCTCCCTCTCATCTGTAAAGCGAACCCGTAAAAACCTAAAGACCTTCTGCTTAATTGATTCCTTATTTAAAAGCATGTAGATGGAGATGATAAGGCCCAGGATAAATTGACTGAGTCCCTTGAAAAAGACTAACACAAGCTTAGATATACCATTGAGCAGGCCTCCTATCTTACTAAAGCCCAGCTCTATATAGCTACCTAGATTTAGCTGCTTAACTAAGGGGGCCAGGGGACCTGCGGATAAATCCTTTTCTATTTCAATTAGCATATCCCTTATAGCTCTTGCTATAGAAGGAAGGCTCTTGATAAGGTCTGCTAAGTTTTCACCAATAATAGGTATAACTAAAAAAATAAAACCAGCTATAATTATAAAGAATAATAGATAACCTACCAGAATGTTAAGAGACCAGCGCCAATTGGTCTTCTGCATAAAGAAGGTGCATACGGGGTTCATAATATAGCTAATTGCAACTCCCCACAGGACAGGCTGGGTTATGCGAAAAATTTCTCGAAGATAATTCATGTTATTGGCAAAAAAGAATAAAACCGCTCCTAAAATAAGTAGTGGTGCGTATTCGTAGAATTTTTTATATTGCATAGCCACCTCCTTTACTCATTATACTATAGCCCTAGCTTTATCCCTACCATTTTTTGAAAAAAAAGAAGCCCCTCATTAACAGGGCTCCCAATCTTTTATGCTTTTAATCTAAAAGTTCATTCAGATAGTCTACTGAGTAATTTAGCACACCATCATCTATAAATCTTCCGAAGTCATCAAAACTATCCTCATAGCCTAGTTCCTGGATTTCTTCCTCAGATACATCGGGTATTAGAGGCTCATCAGGGGTAATCAGTCTACCACTAGGTGTTAAATAATAAGAAGTAGTCAGCTTAAAACCAGTACCATCAGGTAGGCTTATAACATCTTGGACTAGGCCCTTACCAAAGCTGTGACTTCCAAATAGTGGGGCTGACTCTGTATCTTGAATCGAGGCTGCTAGGATTTCCGAGGCTGAAGCTGAAGAACCATCTATAAGTACCACAAAAGGAATCTTTAGCCTATTCTTCTCATCGGACTCAAAGGTCCTCTTTGGAGAACTAGGCCCCTCTGTAGAAACAATTACCTGCTTACCCAAAATCTCATCGGCAATCTTTATGACCTCATTTAAAGATCCACCAGGGTTGCTCCTTAGGTCAAGGACCAGGGCTTTCATATCTTGGTCCATTAGCCCCTGTAAAGCTTCCTTAAATTTGCCGTGAACCCCTTCATCAAAGGAGATTATCCTAAGATAACCAACCCTCTCATCCATCATTTCACTTTCAATTAGAGGTAGGGGAATCCTCGCCCTCTTCATAGTAAAGCTAAGTTCCTCGTCCTTCCCATTTTCTTTATTAAAGCGACGGACTCCTAGAGTAACCTCAGTGCCCTCAGGTCCCTTAATCCGACCTACAGCAGCATTATGAGATTCATCATCTATTATGTCAATTCCATCAACACTAAAAATCCTATCCCCCGCTAGGATACCAGAGCCAGCTGCCGGGGTACCTTCAATTATAGAAACAACATTAATCTCCCCATCCACCATAGGATCTATGTTAATGCCAACTCCAGAGAAGTTTCCTGTAAGTTCAAGTTTAAACTGGGTATACTCCTCCCTATCATAATACTGGGAGTATTTGTCATCAAGGGAATCGAAGAGTCCTTTTATCATGCCTGTATCAAAGTCTACATCGGTAGTGTCCTGATAGAACTCTTCCTTAATTGTTCTTTCTAAGGCTAGAATCTTTTCAAAACGCTCATAGGTCTTATAGAGCTCTTCATATTCATCCACATCTATTAAAACCTGGTCCCCTAGTTTAAAGGGAATTACTTTTACAACAAAAATCACTGCAATCACCGTAATGATTGCAGTGAGTAGTATCGTTGAAATCTGTAGACGACGATTCATCCTAGCCACCTACATAAGCAGTAGGATCAACCCATACACCGCCACTCATAACTCCAAAGTGGAGATGGTTGGCAGTGGAAACTCCAGTGGATCCCATAGCCATAATATAGTCACCAGCACCTACATACTGGCCATAATAGGCAGCAATGCTAGAACCATGGGCGTATAGGGATTGCATTCCATCACCATGGTCAATTATAACTGTATTGCCATAGCCAGAATACCAGTCTGCTAGTATTACATAACCAGAACGAGCAGCATAAATTGGAGTTCCATGATCACCTAAAATATCTATTCCATTGTGGAATTGTGCAGTTCCATATAGAGGATGAATTCTATTACCAAATCCATAAGAAACATAGTAGTATCCAGGAGTTGGCCAAGCCCAGCCACCACCTACAAAGTCGGGGCCTCTACTTGGTTCATCATAGCTAGAAGAACTATCAGAATTACCATTTTCCTGTTCAAGTCTTTCTTGCTCAAGTCTTTGCTGTTCTCTTCTTGCAGCTTCTTCAGCTTCTCTTTGGAGCCTAGCTTGCTCTACAAGGTAATCAATTTGGGATTGAATCTCATAACCAGCAGCTTCTTCTGCAGCAATTTGATTAGATATTTCTTCAGCCATAGCTGCTAGTTCAGCCTTGCGCTCCTCTAGCTCAACTGCCTTTGCATCTAAAGCAATCTTATCAACTTCTTGTTGATCTTTTAATCCTTGGAGCTCATCCATTTCAGCTTGAAGTTTAGCTTCCATTTCTTCAAGAATCAGTTTTTGCTTATTTAGGCTGTCTAGGGTTTCCTCGTCCATTTTAACGATGCGACGATAATTTGAAATCCTCATCAGCAAATCTTCGAAGCCTTCAGCATTGAAAATCATATTCCAAAAGGACTCATCCTTAGTAAGATACATGGTCCTAAGACGGCCACCAAACTCTGAGGCTTGGAAATCATAGTCTTCGCGGGCCTTGTCTAGTTCCTTTTGGGCTTTTGCAATTTCTTTGTCTTTAGCTTCTATGTCTAGGGCAGTTTGGGCAATTCTTTCTTCTAGAATTTCAATTTCTTCTACTGCAGCCCAGTAGGCAGCTTCTACACTGCCATGCTCAGCCTGAACACTCTCAAGCTCAGCTTGTTTTCCCGCCACACTAGCTTCATTTTCTTCAATTTGCTTTTGTAAGTCATCAATGCTAGCTCCAAAGGAAAGTCCCAAGGAAAGTGTCATTGTAAGTACCAACAAAAACGCAATCAGTTTTCTCATGTTTTTCACCTCTACACTCGTAAGTATTTTCGTACGGAGAAGATGCTGCCTACCATGCCAACACCTATGCCAATAATTACCGCCAGGAAACCGACCCTCTTCACGATATATAGTGTATCAAGAAAGGGTTTGTCCTGGCCAAGTTGGCTTAAGCTGCTTAGCGTCATACCAATAAACTTGTCATACCCAAAATTAATCAAGGCTGTGCTTATTACAGCACCTAAAAGTCCTAGTATAATGCCTTCAACAAGATAGGGTCTTCGTATAAATCCTCTTGTAGCTCCAACATAGCGCATAATGCCTATCTCGGTTCTTCTCCCAGCAATACTTACACGGATAGTATTGTTTACAACGAAGACTGTTGTTATTAATAAAATTAGAATTAGAACCATGCCTACGGTCTTTATAACATCGGTTATATTTAAAATCTTATTAACAGTATCTCTATAATAATGTATTTCATTATCTTTGTCAATTTCCTCAAGTTTAACTATGGTAGCCTCAGCCTGCTCCACATCCTTAAGTTCTATTCTAAGAACGTTGGGCATAGGGTTTTCTGGTAGACCTTCAAGGGTCTCGCTGTGCCCTTCAAAGTCTTTTTTCATCTTCTCCAAGGCCTCTTCCTTAGTTATTAAAGTGACAGACTTGATATTATCCATGCTAGAAATCTTAGCTTCAAGCTCTTCAATATCCCCATCACTATAATCATCACTTATTTGTAGGTTGAGGATGTTGAACTTATCTACAAACTCATCGGTCAGATGGTTGACATTTAAAATTAAGGCAATAACAATCCCGAGAATTATCAGGGTAGATGTTATTGAAAATATAGATGCAAAGCTCATTAAAGCATTTCGTTTTATATTCTTAAGTGATGACACAAAGCTTAGAGCACCCATTATGCGTAGCCTCCTTGCTTCTCATCCCTAATAAGCTTGCCATCTTCAAGCTCTATTACCCTTTTTTGCATAGTATTTACTATGTCCTTGCTATGGGTAGCCATGATAATGGTGGTTCCATGGTTATGGAGCTTACTAAGTAGGTCCATAAGTTCCCAGGAAGTGGCAGGGTCCAGGTTACCAGTAGGCTCATCACAAATAAGTAGCTTGGGATTATTGGCAATGGCTCTAGCGATGGATACCCTCTGCTGCTCTCCACCGGAAAGCTGGTCTGGAAATTTTTTCTCTTTACCATTTAGTCCTACAAGATTTAGGATTAGGGGGAGTTCTCTTTTGATTTCCCTATTCTTCTTACCTACAATTCTCATAGCAAAGGCAATATTTTCTGCTACAGTTTCTTTTTCAAGAAGTCTATAGTCTTGGAAAACTATACCAAGATTTCTCCTATAATGAGGAATCCTTCTTTTGTGATATTTAGTTATATTTTTATCCTCAAACCAAAGCTGGCCTGAGGTTGGTGAGAGTTCCTTAGTCAAAAGTTTTATAAAGGTAGACTTACCAGCGCCCGAGGCACCAATAAGAAAAACAAACTCTCCCTTATCTATTTCTATACTCAGATTATCCAGTGCTACATTGCCGGCTGGATAGCGCATAGATACTTCTTTTAATTCTAACATTAGCTTCTCCTTTTCAAGGTGCTCATTATTATAGGCCTCCTTGATTAAGATTTGCAAGTCTATTTTAAAAATAACAAAAGTTTTTACAGAAAAAGGGGACATATTACACCGCCGTTAAAAAGCTGTCCCCTTCTCTGTCTAGATTTCTTCCTTTTTATCAAGGCCCAAACTAATGCTAGTTGCCACCTCAATATCCATAAGAGCAACCTTTGAGAGGCTACCCAGCTTAGTGATTAGTCTTTGCTTATCAATGGTCCTGATCTGCTCCAAAAGCACATTTGAATCCTTCTCTAAACCAGAAATTTCTTCTGTGATAAGTACATGGGTTGGGATATTGCCCTTTCTTATATGGCCTGTTATAGGAGCAATTATAATTGTGGGGCTAAATCTATTGCCTATGTTATTTTGTAGCACCAAGACTGGCCTAGTGCCCTGCTGCTCGGAGCCTACTCCAGGATCTAAGTCAGCCAGGTAGATATCCCCCCTTTGAATTTTTAATCTTAACTTCCTATGGGATTTATTCATAGATATACTCCCGGTCTACCCTCCTACCCATGGTTGTTACTATCTCATAGTTTATAGTCCCAGCTGCCTCAGCCAGCTCCTCACACTTAACATGCTCACCCATAAGCTCAACTTCATCGTAAAGCTTGGCATCGGTTTCTGTTAAATCAACCATAGTCTGGTCCATGGATATATTGCCTATCTGAGGAGCAAAGGCTCCAGCAACATAGACTCTAACCTTCCTAGACATCTGTCTCTTATAGCCATCTGCATAGCCTATTGGCATGGTGCCTATTCTTGAGGGTTTTTCTGCTACGAAGGTATGGCCATAGCTGACCCCTTCCCCCTCATTGATTTCTCTAATAGAAAGAATCTTACTGTGGAGGGTCATAACAGGTTTTAATCCAAAATCCTTCTTACCATCTGGGGCCAGCCCATACATGGCTATTCCACCTCTGACCAAATTAGTCCTTCCCAGATCTAAACTAAGGATAGTTGCGGAGTTAGCATAATGGATGAAATCGAATCTAAGTCCCTGAGCATCGCTGAATTCAAGGACTTTATTAAATCTTTCAATCTGCTCATAGGCGGAAGTGGTATCTTCTTCATCGGCCCTGGCTATGTGGGTATAGATTCCCTCGGCTCCAAGTAATTTGATTTTATCAATGTTATCCATAAACTCCTGGGGCTGAAGACCTACCCTGTGCATGCCAGTGTCGATCTTAATATGTACTGGTCCCTTTTCTTCAAGGGCTAAATAGTTCTCAAGACTGGCCAAATCAAAAATTGGTAGTCTGATATTTTTTCTGGCAGCCTCCTCATAGTCAGAAGGGTCAGTTGCCCCCAAAACCAGGATAAAGATATCCTCGTAGACTGCCCTAAGTTCCAGAGCCTCACCAAAGGTGGCCACACCAAAGTGTCGAACTCCTTCCTTATATAAATAGTTTAAGCATTCAATTGCCCCATGACCATAGGCATCGGCTTTAATGACAGCAAGGAAGGTCCTATCTCCTGCCTTCTCCTTCATCAAATCCATATTGGCCTTAAGGTTTTTCATATGTATTCTTGCTATTGTAGGTCTCATTTCTCCTCCTCCATAATAACTATAGCCGTAGCATAGTCCCCATCGTGGGAGATACTGCACTGAAGAAATTTAAATTCTCTGTCCTTTAAGCTCCCGCCAAGTCTTATTATTGGTTTTCCCAGCTGATCCCTAAGTACCTCTACATCCTTTAAAGCAAAGTCTCTTATTCCAGTTCCCAAGGCCTTACTAAAGGCCTCCTTAACAGCAAAGTTTCCAGCCACAACCTCAGCAGACTTTCTTTTCTCAAAATATTCAATTTCTTCATCTGTAAAAAAACGTTTTAGAAAGGGCCCTTTATTTAAAAGGGCCTCTATTCTTGGCACGTAAACCAGATCAATACCAATCATCATTAGACTGGGTAGACCTTGTTCTCTCTATCGAGTAGATTATTGTCAAGGTTTAAGGATGCAGCCTCTCTCTTCTTAAAGAACTCCAGAGCTACCTGGGGGAAGAGAGCGTAGCTTAGCACATCCTCGGGCTGGGTGTAGTATTCACCTATTTCCTTCTTGAAGTCTTCCAGGGTCTGAACCCTTTCTTCCTTAGGTTTTTGACCATTTAAGACCAGTTTTTTTATCTCTTCATTAACGGGAGCAGGGCTTCTACCATACTCACCTCTCATATAGGCCTTGACCTCTTCAGGTACCATCTTATAGCGCTCACCAGTAAGCACATTAAAGAGGGCCTGGGTTCCAACTATTTGTGAAGTTGGAGTTACAAGGGGAGGATAGCCAAGGTCTTCTCTAACCTTTGGAACCTCAGCCATAACATCATCTAGCTGATGAAGCCTATTTGATTCACTAAGCTGACTTACAAGGTTTGAAAGCATACCGCCTGGCACCTGATACCAAAGAGTCCTAACATCAACTCCCATAACCTTGGGATTTAGTAGCCCCTTTTCAAGATACTCGCTAGTCTTACCGCGGAAGTAATTAGCAAGTTCCATAAGAACTTCTATATTTAGGCCCGTATCATAGGGACCATCTTTAAGGCTCATTACAAAGGACTCAGTAGCTGGCTGACTTGAACCCATGGCTAGAGGGCTAAGAGCAGTATCAATTATATCGGCTCCCGCCTCAATTCCCTTGAGATACATAAGGTCAGCAACCCCACTTGTCATATGGGAGTGGAGTTCTAGTGGTAGGTCAACCTCGGCCTTAATAGCCTTTACTAGCTCAGCTCCTTCATAGGGCAGGAGGATTCCACTCATATCCTTAATACAGATAGAATCAGCTCCCATATCCCTAAGCTCCTTGGCCATCTCTACAAACTTCTCCTTGGTATGGACGGGGCTTGTGGTATAGCTTATGGCAGCCTGGGCGTGGGCTCCAGCCTTTTTAGTAGCCTTTAGGGCTACCTTGATGTTGTTAAAGTCATTAAGGGCATCAAATATTCTAACAATATCTATGCCATTATCAACTGAGCGCTGGACAAACTCCTCAACAACTTCATCGGCGTAGTGGCGATATCCAAGAATGTTTTGACCCCTCAAAAGCATCTGTAGCTTGGTATTCTTCACATGCTTTTTAATAAAGCGCAG
>LFRM01151899.1_pt1 | contig 36609 bp, 28 predicted proteins | sample 618341 | NCBI WGS metagenome assembly LFRM01 (sample SAMN03654438, study PRJNA283298) | anaerobic digester metagenome | isolation source: pool of bioreactors CSTR01a, CSTR02a, and CSTR03a thermophilic anaerobic... | place: Denmark: Kgs. Lyngby | collected 2014-05-21 | reverse complement strand
AATAAAGCGGTTCCAAATCCCATATTCGAAAAGCCCGGGGTAATCAACGATGTAACCATCAAAACTATTGCGGCAACAACAAATCGAATTATTATCCCCAGCCAGCTCCTTTCATCTTTATTCCTTTTATCTTGAGCTTGCTTGTTTCCCATCTCTTCAGCCATAAAACTTTCTCCTTTCTTCTCGCTTATGGTTTATAAAGCATCTTATATCGTTATTTTTTCCGACTTTTCATTTTTCATCCCATTTTCATCATAAAAAAAGAGGAGTAAATTCCTCCTCTATAAACGCTGTTTGCTTCATACATCCCGTGCTTCATCCTGTATTTTATCGTCATTGTTTTCAGGAGCCGAACCTTCCCCATCATCAACAGCTACATGTTGCTGTTCATCCTCCGATGATAAGTCTTCTGTGTTAGGCTCACTCGGTATTTCCGGCTCATCGCTTGGCAGAGAAACATCATTTATGCCCTCGGCCTGGAGCACCAGATTATTTTCGCACGCTTCATCCTGAGAAACGGCTGTATGCTTTTTCCGCCTGATAACAAATAGTACAGCGGATAATACGATCAATACGGCGGACAAAAGCTGTGATATCCTGACTGGTCCCAGATACAGGCTGTCGGTACGCAAACCTTCAATCACAACTCGCCCGCAGGAATAGAGGAACAAATACACGAGAAACACTTCTCCTGATATTTTTCTTCGCTTTCGAAAGTTTAACAAGAATAGAAATACCAAAAGGTTCCACATCGATTCGTAAAAGAAAGTAGCCATGTGCCATTCTTGCCTGGCTTCTATATAGACTGCATACGGAAACCACTGCCATGCCTTATCGGTAACAATTCTCCCATATGCTTCCTGATTAAAGAAATTGCCCCATCGGCCAATGGCCTGACCCAGGATAAGGCTGGGGGATACAATATCCACCAAATCCCAGAAATTCATTTTTCGCCAATGTGAAAATATAAATGCTGCCACAAGCCCTCCAATCACAGCTCCATATATGGCAAGGCCGCCTTCCCATATCTTAACGATATCCAGCGGGTTATCCTTGTACACATCCCATTCAAAAATTACATAATATAACCTTGCACCGATAATACCCAATGGAATGGCAAGCAGACAAAAATCCACGATCATTTCCGGATCGTAATTCAACCTTTTTGCATATCTCATTGCGAGATATATACCAACAAGCACGCTTACAGCAATAAGTATGCCATACCAGTATACTGGACGCCCGAACAGTTCAAATGCTACCGGATCCACATGCATAATACATTTTTCCCCCTTTTAAAACATGTTTATATGGCAAGTTTATCTGGGTAAAATCATGGACAAACTGCTTTGGTAATCATCAAAGAACATGTTGAAGTGGGTTCTTAACTCTTCATAATTCATTCGTTCCAGCCGTTCCAAATATTCAAACAAACCTATGTCCCTGAAAAACAATGATACAAACATTACACCCACCGATTCCAGAGAGTTAAAACTCCTGATATACTCTCCGATCTTTTTCCTCTTAAGCCTTAAAAAGTATTCCTGCTCCCACGGTTTGCTTTTAACTTTTTCTATCTCCCGATATACCATGTCAACAACCTTTTCAGGGTCGGCAGATTCCCCTCCCAGAATTATATGCCCGTATTCCATTTCCCCTACATAATCCGCACTGAAGGTGGAATCAATAAGCCCCTCTTCATATAACCGGTTGTAAAGCTCAGAAGCGGGTCCTATCAGCATATCCACTATTATATCATTTAGTATGAGATGATCGAGAAGCTGCTGGCTTGATCTTCTTTCCACTTTGTCTTTAAAGCCCAATAAAAACAGCGGTCTGGGTACGGGAAGTTTTTCCTTTATCACAGGCTCGGCAACCTCTTTAGGCTCATCGGGATATATTCTGTCTATCCTGTCCTGTTTGGATAAATCTCTCTTGCTAAAATAAGCCTCCACCTTTTTGATTACCGTGTCGGCATCGATATCCCCTGTTGCAAATAAAACCATATTGGAAGGGTGATAAAAGGTTTCGTAACACTTATATAGAGTATCCTTATCGATTTTTTGAATGGATTCTACAGTTCCTGCTATATCATTTCTGACCGGATGCTCATGATATAAGCCCTTTAACAGATTAAAATACACCCGCCAGTTAGGATTATCCTGATACATCGTTATCTCCTGGGTAATTATACCCTTCTCCTTTTCAACGGTCTGGTCGGTAAAATATGGATCCCCTACAAAATCTATTAATATATCCAGGCATTCATAAAAATTGCCGGTGGAAGTAAAATGATAGGCCGTTGTAGTAAAGCTGGTAAACGCATTGGGATTTGCTCCTAATTTTGAATATTCCTCAAACACATTGCCATCCTGTTTTTCAAAAAGCTTGTGTTCCAGAAAATGGGCAATCCCCTCCGGAACCTTTATCGGTTGCGTATCACCGGGCACAACAAAATGACTGTCATTAGATCCATAGTGAGCGGCATAAATTGCAAATTGCTTTTTATATGTCGGTCTGGGAAGTATATATACGTTCAGGCCATATCTGTGTTTATAGTGTATAAGCCTTTCTCTTAATACATCGCTGTTAATTATTCGTTTCATGGACAATACATCCCTTCCTCTTGTTTGTTAAAAAGTAAACGGTATCCATAATGACCATCCTTGAAACCTCAACAACCTGATCAATGCTGACATTTTTAATATTTTCAACAAACTCCTCTAGGGTAATGTTGGATTCAAGTATGCTATTTCCCAGGTAATAATCTATTAGCTGAGATGGCTGATCTGCCGTACCTGTAATGGAGGTAACTAATGAATTCAATGCTCCTTCATACTCATGCTGGCTTATTTCCCCTTTGGCTATAGCATCTATTTGTTCCATTATAATATCCAGCGTTTGCTGCCGCTTATCCACATCAATGCCCGCGCTGACAAACATAAGCCCTTTGAATTTTTCAAGGCGGGCAAATGCATAGTATGCCAGGCTGGCCTTTTCTCTGACGTTAATAAAAAGCTTTGAATGGGGACCTCCTCCCAGAATACTGCTGTATACCAGCAAAGGAAAGAATTCCTTATCTCTGGCAGCTACATTGGTCCTAAAGCCTATGACAAGTTTCCCCTGATTTACATCCATCTCTTCGGTTACTTCTTTCACCTTTGCCTGTAATTTCTTATAGGGTGTCTTCGGGATGGTTTTTACCCTGCTCCTATCCATGGGTAGACTCTGCTCCAGCAGCAGTTTGACCTTTTCAGGAGCCACATCTCCCACAACAAATATATCCAGCGGACTGGTGCCTACAACGTCCTTGTATACCTCATACAGCCTGTCATGGTCCAGCACATTTAAATCCTCTTCGCTGCCGAATACATACCTGCTATATTTCTCTTCCTTACACATCTCCTGGGCACATCTCTCAAGGCTGTACTGAATTTTATCATTTATCAGCGAACGAATTCTATTTCTTAAATTCTCCTTTTCCTGCTCTATATAGTCCTTTACAAAACCGCCCTCCTGCAATACAGGCCGATTGATAATCCGATTCATAAAATAAAATGATTGGGCTAACAGACCCCGGTTGCCCACATAATCATCATTAACCACTTCCATTGAAAACCGCAGTATCTGTCGTTCTCCCTTCTTTTGCACTCCCACATCAAAAAGGGCTCCGTACAGATTTTCCATATGCCGTTGAATATCCATAAGAGTAACAAAGCCTTCGCAGCCTCTTCTCAGCACTGCGGGTATTAAAGCATTATACGTATAGTCATTATCCAAATCCCTGTGAAAACAAAAGCTCATTGTTACGGTTTTAAACTTCTCGGTAGGCAAAACGAATAATCGCACACCTTTGCCTATGTCTATCGTTTCCACATTCATCCATATCCCTCCCAAATCTTTAGCGCAATGCTTTAGCACATCACAGGAACATCTTATTATTTCGTCTTTTTTTTCAAAAATCCTTTAAAAATATTATTCTTTAGTAAAATATTTCTATACCCATAAAGTCGAATTATTATCCACAAAACAGATACATAGTTTTCAACAATAAGATGCCCCTGGTCAAGATCGCTTATAAACATTGGTTAAGCTATCCCGTCCCGAAAAGTATAAACAATATTAACACTGCAAAATTAAGAAGATCAGGGAGATTGATCAGGAGGATTGATGACATGTCCGCAGAAAGGAGGAAAAGAAGAATAAAAGGCAATAAATGAAATAAAGGGATGCTCCCGGAGTTTAACTCCAGGATTATCCCTCTATAATATTATGCAGATGAGACCTCCGCTTCCCTCATTAATTATCCTCTGTAAAGTTTCCTGAATCTTGAATTGAGCATCCTCCGGCATTCTCATGAGCTTGTTGGCCAATCCTTCTTTTACCAGTTCGTGCAGAGATTTACCGAAGATATTTGTATTCCACAACATGGATGGATCGTTTTCAAACTCCTCCAGCAAATACTTGACCAACTCCTCGCTTTGCCTTTCGGTACCCACAATGGGAGATACCTCGGTCTGTATATCGGCCCGTATAAAATGCAGCGACGGAGCGCTGGCTTTAAGCCGAACACCAAAGCTGTTGCCCCTCCTTACGATTTCGGGCTCCTCCAGGGTCAGCTCTTCCATGGACGGAGGCACCATTCCATACCCCGTTTCCCTTACATCATGCAAGGCCTCCGCTATCCGATCGTATTCTTTCTTGGCAACTGCCAGCTGCTTCATCAAACCTATCAACTGATAATCCCCTTCAATCTTATAGCCACATTCCTCGCCGAGGATCCTATAGAACATTCCCGGCTTAACGTCAACGTCAATGACTACCTCTCCGCTTCCAAGCTTAATGTTGCTGATCTTGGGCCATTCTATATATTCCATCTGTTCATCCGCTATTCCGATCCTTTCAACATCCCTCACCCTGTAAACATTATCGATAATATTCTTAACATATTCCAGAATGTATTCGACCAACCAATGGTCCTCATCCAGCGTTTGCACCCATCTGGGAATATCGATCTTTATTTCGGTTAACGGAAACTCAAACAACACACTGCTCAATATGTTGTTTATGTCCTGGATGGTGAGATTTAATACATCCAGCGCCAGTACCGGCACATCGTACTTTTCTTCCAAAGCATTTTTCAATGTGATGGTTTCATGGTTCTCGGGGTTCCTTGAGTTCAATATGACAATAAACGGCTTATTCAGCTCCTTCAGCTCCCTTATAACCCTCTCCTCGGCTTCCACATAATTAGCCCTTGGTATTTCGGTTATGCTGCCGTCGGTGGTAACAACCAGCCCGATTGTCGAATGATCGGTAATTACCTTCCTTGTTCCCAGCTCAGCTGCCTCTTCAAAAGGAATATCGTAGTCATACCAGGGCGTGCGGACCATCCGGGGACCGTCACCTTCCATGTGCCCGATGGCACCCTTTACCAGATATCCAACGCAGTCGACCATTCTCACTTTTAAGTTGGCCGTCTCCTTTATGGTTATCTCAACCGCTTCATTCGGAACAAACTTAGGCTGGGTTGTCATAATAGAACGGCCGGTTCCGCTTTGGGGCATTTCATCCTTCGTCCGCTCCTTTTTGAAACCGTCCTCCATATTGGGTAAAACCAATAAATCCATAAATTTTTTTATCAAGGTTGATTTGCCAGTACGTACAGGTCCAACTACCCCTATGTATATATCACCTTCGGTTCGCTCGGCTATATCCCGATATAAATCAAACCTTTCCATCCATTCCCCTCCTTTTTATCCATAGCCCTTTTCCAGCCTTAACCGGAGCAATCCCTTATCCTGCAACCGGTGCGTGCACGTGCATTATATACGCAGCCAACCATAGTTATGCATATTAATATATATTGAAGGGGAATGAGTTTTATGACAAGTTATCGGAAAAAATGGTATTACACCCGCCTACCGTACCCTTGACCGTTCACCCAACTTGTGTTCCCTGCCCGACAGCAAGCGGGAAATATTGCTTCGGTGCCTATACAATGCCAGCCCCCCCAAAAACAAGCCAAATAACACTATTTTCCAATCGTATCCGTATATTATTAACAGTATCGGCAGTAATACAGCCGCAGTAATGGAAGCTAACGAAACATATCTGGTGACGGCAATAATAATGACACCTATGATGAAGAGTATACCGCTTATGACGGGGAAAAGCATCAGTATAACGCCAAAGGATGTGGCAATGCCTTTTCCCCCTTTGAAGTTTAAAAATACCGACCAATCATGTCCCACAATTGCCGCAGCCCCGGCTACAAAGGCACCTGTTCTTCCGGCAATCCATCCTCCTATAAGGACTGCTATAACTCCCTTTAACACATCCGCCAAAAATACCCCGATGCCGGCTTTCAGCCCTAGAACCCTGAAGGCGTTGGTTGCTCCGGCATTACCACTGCCGTACTGCCTTATATCAATTTTTTTACATATCTTACCAGCTAAAAATGATGGCGGTATGCTTCCTATTAGGTAAGCTAAAACAACCGTGAAAATGAGTTTCATCCTAATACCTCCATTGTTATTTCTTTTGACGGACCAAAAACTTTATAGGAGTTCCATCGAGTCCAAATGTTTTTCGCAGATAGTTTTCCAAATATCTTTGGTACGATAATTGCATATAATCGGGTTCATTGACGAACAAAACAAATGTAGGTGGTTTAACCGAAACCTGGGTGCTGTAATAGATCTTTAATCTCCTTCCCTTATCCGAAGGCGGCGGGGTAATGGCAACCGCATCCGAAACGCAATCATTCAGCACACCGGTGGAGATACGGTAGGTATACCTCTCATAAACATCGTTCACCAAATTGATTATCCTGTTTACCCTTTGGCCGGTTTTTGCGGATGTAAACAGGATTGGAGCATAGCTCAAAAAGCCCAGCCTTTGCATTATCCTTTGACGAAATTCGTCTACGGTATAGTTATCCTTTTCAATCAAATCCCATTTGTTAACAACGATGATGGAAGCCTTTCCCTCTTCATGCACCAGACCGGCGATTTTGGCATCCTGTTCCGTTGCCTCCTGAGTTGCATCAATTATAATTAATGCCACATCGCACCGTCTGATGGCAGTAAGGGCCCGGAGCACACTGTAGTGTTCCAGCGACTCGCTTATTCGGCTTTTTCTTCGAATTCCGGCAGTATCAATTATTACATATTTCCGCTCACCGATTTTAAAGGGAGTATCAACTGCATCTCTGGTGGTTCCGGGAATATCGCTTACAATTACCCGCTCTTCACCCAGAATACGGTTAACCAGCGAAGATTTGCCTACATTGGGTTTACCAACCACCGCAATCTTTATAACCTGTTCATCCTGAGCGTCTGCTTCTAATTCCGGGAAGTAGCTAATTATCATATCGAGCAGATCCCCGAATCCCCTTTTATGGGAAGCCGAAATCCCTATCACCGGTCCCAATGCAAGATTATAGAATTCCAGCACCAGATCTTCATCTTCAGGTGTATCAATCTTGTTAACGGCCAACAGCACGGGTTTTTGGGTTTTTCTGAGATAATCTGCCACCTCCCGGTCTACAGGAGTAACGCCGGCCCTCCCATCCGTCAGAAAAATGATTACATCGGCCGTTTCAATGGCTATTTCAACCTGCCGCCTCATCAGAACCAGTAATTCATCGTTGCTCCTCGGATCAAGTCCTCCCGTATCTACCAGGGTAAATCGCTTATCCAACCACTCGGCATCAGCGTAGATCCTGTCTCTGGTTACTCCCGGTTGATCATCAACAATCGATATCCTCTTACCGATTATATTGTTAAAAAAGGTTGATTTGCCGACATTAGGTCGTCCGACTATTGCCACAATAGGTTTGGCCATACTCGCTTTACACCCCCTCACCGACATCCAGCAATTCTTGATATAACCTCAAGAAATTCCCTGCCATCAATCGGCACCGGAACAACCGGAACTCCCAGTGACAGGCTCAATTCATCCAAAGTAACATCGTCCAGAAATACATCCTCACCTTTGCGCAACATGATATTGGGTATCAACAGCCAACTCCCTAATTCTTTGTCCTTTAGCTGACTTATAATATCCTGACCGGTTATCAACCCGGCCACCGTGACCTTCTCACCAAAAAAATGGTTTGATATGGCATATGCATTTACGGGTATTCCCATAACCTCCCGTACCCTGTCCATCATTGCTCTTATTGCAGGATAAGCAGACACGCCGGTGGCAACAGAGATTTCCTTAATCTCCTTGCCGTCATAACGGAGTTTACGGTAATCATCAATGGCTTCATCGAATTCACGGATGAACCTGGCCATCAACCCAACTCCGTTCTCCAACTGGGGAAAATCTTCATAATCCTCATAAGGTGGAATCCCCCTACCGGCAAGGATGTAAAATTCATCAGCAGCAAATACAAATGCGGTGTCCCCCTCCTTACGGCATTTATCCTGCCACCGCTCTATCTGCTCCAGGACCCGGGCCGCCGATATCGAGTCAAAATCCAAAAGGTACGTCAGCCCTTCTCTGTACTTGGTCAGACCGACCGGCACCACTGCTACCGATTTCACAACAGCTCTCAAATCCCAGAGATCGGCTAAAGTTCGTTCCAGTTGAGCGCCATCGTTCCAATTGCGACACAGCACAATTTGGCAATGAACGGATATATTGGCCTTTTCAAATGTCTTCAATAGGGACATAATTTCTCCGGCTCGCCTGTTTCCCATCATCCGATGCCGTAACTCAGGATCGGTTGTATGCACCGAAACATGCAGAGGACTTATATGTCTGTCCACTATCCGCTTTATATCCCGCTGCGTCAAATTGGTAAGGGTTATATAATTGCCCATCAAAAATGATAACCGCCAGTCATCATCCTTGCAATACAGGGTCGGGCGCATACCCTTGGGAAGCTGATCGATAAAACAGAATATACAGCGATTGCTGCATGATCGCTGCCTGTCCAGGAGCGGCTGTTCAAAGATAATACCAAAATCATCATCGGGCTCCTTTTCAATATCTATTATCCACTCCTGTCCGTCCCTCTTTTTTATGGTAATACTTACTGTATCGACACTGGTCCATTCGATAAAATCTATTATATCCCGAACCGGTCGTCCGTCAATTGCAACCAGTAAATCTCCTGCCTCTATGCCCACCTCCTCGGCAATACTACCGGGAACAACGCCTGAAATTCTATGCCTTGTCAGTTTTATCCTCTCCCTCAATATTATTAGCTGTTTTTATTACCTGATACTAAATCTGATTACACTTTTATTATTATCCAAAATCCGTCTCAAGTCAATAAGAATCATGCTTGGCCGCAATATTTTGTTTTACCTTGTTTACCAGCTCTACCAGGTGGGGATAACTCCTTCTTATACCCCATATGGTCATAGGCCTTCCTATAAACGCCAAACCCAATCTTCTTGATACGATTCCGCCAATGGCGGTTATGGGATGCAATTGCACCAGAGCACTGACAAACAACACCTCCCGGCGGGAAACATTGTTGGCATTGAGATAGCTTATTATCGCCGGGATGACCACATTTTTTCCGTCTTTCATTCCAACTACGTAAATATCCCATCCCATATCGTCCCGTCCCATGTATACCGGCTTTCCCAATTCCTTATTTTCCATTTTATCATAAAATGGTATAGCTTTAAACTCGCATGTTTTGGGTATCCGGTCATTTGGAAGGTAATTTAAATGAATTGACGCACAGGTAACGGATGTATGGGCTCCTCCATAACAATGATAGAACAGCTTCATCTCATTAATTCCCACTCCCCTATCCTTTCTCCGTTTTCCAGCTTATGTTTTATAGTTGTTGCCATTCTAGAAAATTCATGATACTTTCGAATTAACCAATATGAAAACAACTTCTCGCAGAGCCTTTCGCTAAATCGGCGTGCCAGCATAAAACCTATTATTCTGGGGAGTATTCCTTCCAATCTTCCTACATCCAGATGATAGATGTTCTCTTCCGGCTTAAATATCCTATTCATGTGTACATGTGCCTTTCTAATAACGGAAAAATATCTTTTGCATCCCAGGATATATATCTCCCTTAAACCTTCATCCACTCCTATATAGATTAAATTCCCATATTGCTCGCCGTATAAACGGCATATCTCAAAATATTTTTTTATATGCCTTTTATCACAAAAGCCAGCTCCTTCATGCAATCCCAGATGGATCGCCGCTGTTAACAGGGCTCCATACGTTCCTCGATATCCACAATAGACGACTTTCAATTTCGGTTTCTCCCCTCATATTGCTGCAAATTGAAATGAATTATTAAAAAACCGAGCTGCTCGAGGATACCAGCAACTCGGTCAAGAATATTACCGTTTTCGTTTTCCGTCCTTATCCTTACTATCAAAAGTACCGGTAACCTTTGACATCATTTCCCTCCCACCACCGCTTATAAAGAAAAATATCCCCGCTCCAATGACCAGAGCCAGCAACAGCCAAAGCATCCCGCTCCTTCCTCCCCGTGTATCCTCCCGATCAATTGGTTCCGGCCTGTAAGTTCCCTTTTCCTCCCCTTCCTGAGTCTTGCCCTGCACCTTACCGCCAAACATGGCCTTATCGATCACAACCGCCAAATGTTCCGCTGCCCTCTGGGCTGCTTCCTTGCTGTTTTCGTGGGTACCGAATTCAAATAACAGGGATCGGGGAGACAGTTCCTGATTGTATGCCCCCGCTCCTATATATATGTCCTTTATAAGCCCAGGGTAGACTTTATCTGCCACGGCTTTGATCTTATATGCCAGCTCCTCATTTGCTTTTCTGTTTTGATTCCGGGAACCTACCACAATTCTGACCTTTGTCATCGGCTGCCCAGCCACTCTTGTAACATAGACACGGGCAGGCACCGCATCCCTGTGAATATCAAATATAGCAGCAACGGGTGAATACTTCTTAATCAAATTTATGGCTGTCTGTCTGGAACGCCTGTAAGCCCCTGCATCATGGGGTTCATGGGGGGTTTTGTCCAATACGGCATTGATTCCCCTGCTCTGTAAAGCGTTTTTGAATGTTTCAGCCACATCCAGAATTCCCCCTTCACCGGGCCTGGAATGGGAACCGTCAGAGGGAATATAGGATTCATCGGTGTGGGTAGAATACAGAAGTATATTCCTGCTCTTGTCCAGCTCCTGTGCCAACACATCAATAGATGCGGTATCCTCCTCTATTTCCGGGAGCTGAACATCACCCAAATATTTTGCTACAGCCTTTTTTTTGTCTTTGTCCACTGATATTATGGAATAATGTTTATTATCGCCGCTTATATACTCATCTTTTACCAGCATTTCTCTGGCCATCATGGTCAGCTCGTTCCCCGACTCATCAACCAGGGTGTAGTATCCCGTTTTGTCCTCAAACCAGTCATCGGCGTGAACCTTTGGAACACCGCTTCCAACTCCAGCAAGCAGCAGACATGCCGTTAACAATATGCTTGCCCTCTTATTCATTCTCATCCCCACCTCCTGTTTGCTGATTTTCATCGGAACTCTTTTTCATAAATTCACCCCGTTGGTAGACCATGGATTTTTTAGCTGTCCCACCCTGAAGCCTTTCACGCAATTCTCCCACTACCTCCGCCAGTATTACCGCCAGAAAGCCTGCTATCACCACAGCATCCACGGCTCCTGCGCCCCCCAATCGTATCCTGCTTGGAATGCCTAGAATCAAATTTTCAATTCCCTGAGCCAGGTCTGCCAATATTACACCCAGCACTCCGGCTATGAATGAAGCTCTTCGGGAGCGCCCAAATAAATAGCCGATAACCCCAGCAATGATACCGTAGACATAGTTGGGATCGATTACGATTGTCTCCGGTTCCGAAGGCATGTAACGTCCGGCAAGATAAACTCCCAAACCGGACAACAGAGCAGCTATTCCGGCTCTGACCTTTTCCATGCCGCTACCCGCCTTAGCAAACAGATAAATAACAAGTATAAGCGGCACAACAGCCCCGCCGATGTTTACGAACAAATCCCTTCCCAGAGGTATGTCCGGAATAAGGCTTCCAATAAATATTGCCACCATAAACAGCACGGCGGCTTTATCGCTCAATCGCATTCTGTCAAGCATTCGTTGTCCTACGCCGAACAATACCAATAGAGTAGCAACTGTCAACAGCGTCAATCCCAATGGCATGCTATCCCACCTTTCGCTAACGATTGTACATCCTCATTTTATATTTCCCTTGGTATAAACCTTATATTCTAATAAAATCATCAGTAATACTGTTAGTATTTTATCCTGACCCTGGTCGACAGATATAGGTTTTTTTATCATATGCAGTTATTAATAAAAAAGCCAATGCCTTCTGCTGTAATGCAAAGACTGAAGGCATTGGCTTATATGCAACTGAAAAATTCTATATGTTATTTCCCCCAAAAAGAATGGCAGATCCTTTTCTTCCACCAAGTAATTAGCATTAATAAGGCTTACATATTATCTCATGTATCCTGGTATCAAGTATGTTGCTGGCATGGGCCGGAGTAATTATCACGGCAGTATCGGCTCCCCGACCGGTACCACCTATAGCAATAACAGGCTGGCCGTACGGTATAAGGCCGGCATCCAAAGCCATAACCGCAATTTCAACACATACCTTTACTCCTTGTCCAAACATTCTTAAAGTATGGGCCATTATCTCAACCGGATACGTACCGCCGAATTTTCTGCTTATCCCTCTTTCTGCACCGCTCAGCACATGAGTCGTGGTGAGTACTTTCATACCAGATTGAACCAGCTGATTACGAACATCCTCCGGCATCTCGTTCTGGCCCGGCTGTTTAAAACCATTCACATGGGTAACGCATACCCTCTCCAAGTCAGTGGCATTCTTTAAAAAGCCAGCTGTGCAACCTGTATTGGAGGCCACAACAATATGGCCTATCCCTCTTTCCCGCGCGGTTTTTAAAGCCAGTTCCACCGTCTTTTCGGTATTATGTTTACCTGCAGCTTCAAAATACATCTTTCCAATCCCCCCTCAATGAATCATCGTATCATGACTCTCATCCCCGTTTTCCGAGGCACCTTAAATAAGCTTATACATACCGGCTTTCAACTTATCCATCACCTCAAACCTATCCCAGGGATGGCAAGCCGGTGGGAAGCATTTGAATACCATTTCCTCTCTTAGCGTAGGATGCATAAACTTAATTGAAGCCGACCACAAAGCCAATTGCTGCCCCGGTTTATTGACATGCTGCCCGTATTTCTGGTCCCCGTACAAGGGGAAGCCTGAACATGAGAATTGGACCCTTATCTGATGAGGCCGGCCGGTAATCAGATCTATCTTCACCAAGCTTAGAATATCATTGGTTTTGCAATTGTCCGAGCATTCCAGCATCTCGTATTCCAGCACGGCTTCCTTTGCATTATACTGAGGCGTTTCATAACAAAAAACCCTGTTGGTCCTGTTGTCCTTATATAAATAGTGTATCAGCCTTCCCCTTTTCTCTGACTTTCCCCTTATCACCGCAAGATATATCTTTCTAAAAGATCCCCTTCGTATTTGCTCGGATAATCTCGAAGCTGCTTTTGAAGTTCTGGCAAAGACCATTACACCGCCCACCGGGCGATCCAACCTGTGAACCAAGCCCAAGTAAACGTTGCCCGGTTTACGGTATTTTTCTTTAATATAATCCTTCAATACCGACAGCAGATCGGCATCCCCCGTAACGTCGCCCTGGGACAGCATGTTTACCGGCTTTTCCACCACCAAAAGATGATTATCCTCATATAACACATTTATTCCCCGGTTAGTTTGCATATCCATCATTTCCTTGCGTTCCTTCATCGTCAATGCTGTTTTGTTCCGATACAGCTTATGTATACCCTTCGTGACCGGGGACCATCAAATTCGCAAAAGTATACACCCTGCCATGTCCCCAGCAAAGGCTTTCCGTCGGCGACAATTACACTGCAGCTGGAACCGATGCAGGAAGCTTTCGCGTGGGCATGAGAATTGCCCTCAAAATGTCTGTAATCTCCCCGAGCGGGAAACACCCTGTCCAGAATCTTTATTATGTCAAAAACAACATCCGGATCGGCGTTTTCGTTGATGGTTATCCCCGCTGTGGTATGCGGACAAAACACCACCGCCAATCCATTTTGAATACCGCTGTCTTCAATTGCACGATTCAAAAGATGGGTTATGTCTATAAACTCCTCCTTTTTTCCGGTGGATATTGAATATTGAAAAACATTTCTCAATGTTTTGCACCTCACCTGTTATATGTTCATTTTATATTGTCCCTATTGTTACCAAATTTTCTGCTTTATTTTCCCCTGCTATTCAAATCTATCATGTTTCTGGGTTTAATTCAACCAAAAAGACAGTCCAAGGTATATAATAAAGATTTCCTTAATATTCTGCAAATATATGGGATACACTTTTCGTTTTTAAGTTAAAGATATGTACCGGGTAATTATCCTGATAGGATGCGAGCCGCGCCCTTCAGGATAATAACTCCGGCAGAAATGTAGCTATCTGGGGAAATGCAATCAAAAGGAGCACGCACGTAAGGGCGGCCAGTAAAAACGGCCAGACACCCTTGAATATGGTCTCAAGGGAAACATCTTTTGCAATGCCCTTAACAACAAAAACGTTCATGCCCACAGGGGGAGTAATAACGCCCATAGCCACCACAATGGCAATTATCACGCCAAACCATATAGGATCAAAACCCAGCATCTTTATCACGGGATAGAATATCGGGATGGTAAGCAGAATAAGCGCCAGGGCATCAATAAAACACCCGAGTATCAGGTATACTAGAATAATGCATATCATTACCAAATAGGGGGGCAAATCCAGCATGGATACCCAGTTTGCCAATCCAAAAGGCAACCTGCTTATTGCTATAAAGCGCCCGAACACCATGGCTCCCGCCACCATTAACATGATCATGGCCGTAGTCCTGGTGGTATCCTGGAGAGACTTTATAAAATCTGCCCTGGTAAGCTGACGCCTTGCAACGGCTACCAGCAAAATGCCGGCACATCCCACCGAACCAGCTTCGGTTGGCGTAAACCAACCTGCAAACAAGCCGCCCAGAGATATGCTGAACACCGCAATGACTTCCCATACACCATTTCTGAGAGAATTCAGTTTTTCAGACTTGTTTGTTTTTTCGCCTGCAGGTGCCAAATCGGGATTTACGGACACCACAAGCCGTATGACCAACATATACAATACCATAAGAAGAATGCCGGGAAAGATTCCTGCCATAAACAGCTTTCCCACCGATTGCTGGGTTGATACCCCATAAACCAGCAATATAACGCTGGGCGGAATTAGTATTCCCAAAGCTCCCCCGGCGGCTACGCTGGCGGTGGACAGGGAATCGTCATATTTGTATTTCCTCATTTCCGGCAGCGCAATGGCTCCCATTGTGGCAGCGGTTGCCGTGTTGGACCCACAGATAGCGCCAAATATAGCGCACGCAGCTTCGGTTGCCATAGCCAGCCCGCCGGTACGATGCCCGACAAAATTATATGCAAACCGGTACAGCCTGGTACCTATCCCGGAATAATACGCCAAAAATCCCATCCATATAAACATGGGAATTACGCTCAACGAATAGGAAGTAAAGCTTGAATATATTTCTGTTGCCAGCATGCTAAAAGCTGCCGATGGGGAAACCAAATAGCTAAAGCCTGCCAGCCCCACAATAGCCATAGCATAAGCAATCGGTACATTCAATCCCAGTAGTATTAAGAATACAAATATACCTGCCAAACCAACAAACGGTTCACTCATCCTTATCCGACCCCTTTAATGTTTTTATAGCCAAAACCAGGTTAACAAGCGAAAGAATGAAGATTCCAAAAGCAACGATATATATAAATGGATAAAACTGAATTTCAGCTGTGGGAGTAACCTCACCGCTTACCCTGATCCTGTTCCCGTACCGTATTAGCTGCCATGCAGCAAACATGAAGAACAGGAAGGATATAACTCTTAAAACAGCAATAAGCAGCCTTTTTACTGCTAGAGGAAATTTTTGCACCAGAACTTCAACGCTGATATGCCCGTCCAGCATGGCGCAATAAGCTAAGGAACAGCCAATTATAATAGCCATCAGCACGCTGACATACTCGGAGCTGCCTAAAATTGACCAGCCAACCAAACGCCTTGTCAGTATATTAATAACGGTAAATGCCATTATGACCACAATTCCCCAGCCGACAACAGCGTCCATGGACCGGCTTATTCTGTTAAGCAAGCTTTCAAACCAACCCATATTATCTCCCTCCATCCGCCATCCCCTTATTGTATTTTTCAGCAAGCTGTTTAACCGTGTCCAATATTTCCCGTCCATTTAACCCTCTTTTGTTCAGTTTTTTTGTATATTCCTTGTGGATGGGCTCAACTCTCCTGATCCACATAAGCATTTCTTCCTCCGAGAGTTCGATTATCTCCATACCCATCTCATTGACAGCCCAATTAAGGGCATCCTCATTTTGCTTATCCCATAAACCGGCCGCTATTTCATAAAAGCACCTTTCGTTCACATCTTCGATGGCCCTCTGTATATGAGACGGCAGCGAATTCCACTTCTCTAAATTCATCGTCAGAAAAAACAGTGTATTATACAGAAAAGGCGTCTTGGTCAAATATTTGGTAACTTCTGCATGTTTCCAGCCTTTTAACACTTCCACAGGAGCAAGATTGCCCTTTACCATTCCCTTGGACAGAGCCTCATAAGCCTCCGACTGAGCCATTGCAATAGGTATTGCCCCCAACATGTCAAGGGTCCTGGCACTGAGGCCGGTAGCCCTTAACTCCATTCCCCGGAGATCCTTTAAGTTGCGTATCGCTTCTTTTGCAAATAAATCCCCCGAACCGGTTGCCAACACCATCATCAGCCTGGTATCCTGTATTTCCTCAGGCCGTAGTATCTTTATCCCCTCCCAGGCTACTTTGCTGGCCACCTCAGCGCTGTTGTACACAATTCCAGGAAGTTCAAAGACTTCCAGCACGGGAAAACGGCCTCTTGTGTATGAGAAGCACGACAGGCCGATATCTGCCACACCATCCAGCACCCCCTGGTATATATCATTAGCTTTCAGCAGGGTTTCACCGGGATATCTGATTATTTCCACCCTGCCCTCGGTAGCCCGTTCAACGGCTTCGGACCATTCTTTCAATAATTCAGCTTCCACCGGGTGGGTGGCAGGGAAAAAATGGGCAAGTTTAAGCTTTATTACCCCATTTTCTTCCGCACTTTCATATTTCGTTAGTCCTTTTTGACCGGCTATACTTGCCAATGAACACGAGACCAAACCAACTGCCATCACCAGCATTGCAAAAAACATAAAAAACCTAGTTTTGTTAAACATTTTCCCTTCTCCCCCATGCTCAAATAAAACAAAAAACCCCCGTAGGGGTTTAAGATGCATAAGTATGCCAAAGAGTATATAAAGCTATATACCTACCATCCAACCATCCTACTTTTTTTCAAAACCATCGGTTATAAAATTTAACCTAACCTTCCATCCTACCAATGCTTGTAAAAATAATAACAATATTACTGAGAAATGTCAACCGGAACATTTGCCATTAACAGGCTCTAAACCTTTCTACAATGCAATTTCCATAATATTTTCCGCATAATAATGCATGATCATTGCGCCATTCTTCTTAATGCCTCTATATCCTTTATGCGGACGGATGCCTTGTGAAAATCAATAACTCCTTCATCCCTCATATTGCACATCTCCCTCGAAAGGGAAGGTCGCGATACATTCAAAAAATCAGCCAGTTCGTTGCGATTCATTGGTAGCATAAACATGGTTTTTCCGGTTTTGCCGTGCTGCTCCAGCAAAAAAGTGCTTATTTTACCACGTATGCTCTTTATCGATAAATATTCAACCTTTCTGCTGAGCGCAAGGGCCCTCTCCGAGACTACCATCAACATATTTTCGATTATCCTTCTGTGCCAGGGACACATCTGCCTGCATTCGCCCACAATTCTTTCCCGGCTAATAAACAGCACCTTGCATTGCCGTTGGGCTTCCACCGTTACCGGCCATCCGGACTGGGTGGAAAATGCTACAATCTCACCGAACACATCTCCCGGTTCAAGAAGCTTCATCATAACTCTGGTACCGGCCACATTTTCCTTATATGCCATTGCATCACCTTCCAGTATTATTCCTATTCCTCTAAACTCTTCCCCTGCAATGGCTATAAAGTCGCTTCTCTCATATTCAATTATTTTCGGTTCAAGGCATCTGACCATATTGGCAATCTCATACTTATCCAAACCGGCAAACAGCTCGGTTTTCGACAAAACATCTACATATCCTTCTATATGCAAATTATTATCACCTCTTAATTTTTTGTAACCTCAGATACCGACTCAACAGCTTTAATTATATTATAATAGCAGCGACAAGGCAATAAAGAAACAAAAGCCAGTGATACGTACAATAACAATACAGAATTTGTTTTTTTGAAAGCAGAACGAAATTTTCGTTTCAAGTTTGAAAGGAGTGTTAGAAGTATGATTAGGAAGATTGTAAAAATTGATCGGGAGAAATGTAACGGCTGTGGCCTGTGTATCGATGCCTGCCATGAAGGCGCGCTACAGCTTGTCGATGGAAAGGCCGAGCTTGTCTCGGAATCATATTGCGACGGCCTGGGAGACTGCCTGCCGGAATGCCCTACCGGAGCAATTTCAATTGAAGAACGGGAAGCCCTGCCCTTTGATGAGGAAGCTGTTAGGAAGAACATGGAGAAAACAAAACTACAGGACACCCTGGCGTGCGGTTGTCCGGGCACAAGGGTAAGGTCAATGGCAAGAAGCTCATCCGAACCCAGCCAAAATCAGGCCCAGGCCCCTGTGGAATCTCAGCTCAGACAATGGCCATGCCAGATTAAACTTGTCCCAGTTAATGCTCCGTATTTTAACAATGCTCATCTGCTGGTAGCTGCCGATTGTACAGCCTACGCATATGCAAACATTCACCAGGATTTCATGCGTAACAAGATAACCCTCATCGGTTGTCCAAAGCTGGATAATGAAGACTACTCAAATAAGCTGGCCGACATATTAAGACACAATGAAATCAAGAGCATAACAGTTGTAAAAATGGAGGTGCCCTGCTGCAATGGTTTGGCATACGCAGTAAAGAACGCCCTTATCCAAAGCGGAAAGATGATTCCCTGGAGTATAGTCACCATATCCGTTGATGGAAAGATCGTGGAAGACTGATTGTTGAAGAGTGCACTAGGGGCAATGTTGCACACAAAATTTACATTATTGAATCACAGGGTTGTTTATACTTGACATTGCCCTTTTCATAACAATAAGACAAAGAAAACAATGAATTACGGGAGGTATGGTATTTATGAACATGTTTTGTTACCAGTGTCAGGAAGCGGCAAAAGGCACAGGATGCACATTAAGGGGAGTATGCGGCAAAACCAATGACGTGTCGAACCTGCAGGACCTGTTAATCTATGTCCTTAAGGGAATATCAATTTACGGCATGAGATTGAAAAATGCCGGCATCAATACCCCCGAAGCGGATAACTTCATAGTTGAAAGCTTATTTGCAACCGTCACAAATGTCAACTTCGACAGGGAATACTTCATTGAAAGAATTAAACAGGCGCTAAATGTGAGGGAACAGCTGAAGGAACAGGCAATACAGGCCGGCGTAGAGCCTGATGAAAACCTTCATGATTCCGCCGTCTGGACAGCCGAGACAGCAGAGGATTTTGAAGCCAAAGCTAAAAGTGTTGGTATACTGGCTGACGATAACGAGGATATAAGATCCTTAAAGTCAATCATCCTGTACGGAGTCAAAGGAATGGCAGCCTACGCCTATCATGCCCATGTTCTGGGCTATGATGACCAGGAAGTGTACCATTTCATGCAAAAGGCACTGGCTGCAACTGCTGACAGCAGCTTGAACTCCGATGAACTTCTCGCACTGGTCATGGAAACAGGTAAATACGCCGTCCAAACTATGGCACTTTTGGACAAGGCCAATACATCCACATATGGCAATCCCGAAATCACCAGGGTAAACATCGGAGTAAGAAACAATCCCGGTATTTTGATTAGCGGCCATGACCTGAAAGATATGGAAGAGCTTCTAAAACAGACCGAAGGCACTGGAGTAGACGTCTATACCCACGGTGAAATGCTTCCCGCCCACTATTACCCTGCATTCAAGAAGTATGAGCATTTTGCTGGCAACTACGGAAATGCCTGGTGGAAGCAGGATAAGGAGTTCCAGAGCTTCAACGGGCCCATTCTAATGACCACTAACTGCCTGGTTCCGCCAAAGGATTCCTATAAAGATAGGCTGTACACCACAGGCGTGGTTGGTTTTCCGGGTATAAAACATATACCTGTAAAAGAAGACGGAACAAAAGATTTCACAGAGATAATCGAACATGCCAGGCGATGTGCTCCCCCCGAGGAGCTCGAAAGGGGAGAAATAGTCGGAGGCTTTGCCCATTCCACCGTGCTTGGCCTGGCCGATAAAGTGGTGGAAGCCGTTAAATCGGGAAAGATCAAGAAGTTCCTTGTAATGGCCGGGTGCGACGGAAGAATGAAGAGCAGGGAATACTATACCGAATTTGCCAAGAAGCTTCCTCAAGATACGGTAATACTGACGGCAGGGTGTGCAAAATACAGGTACAACAAGCTGAACCTGGGAGATATTGACGGCATACCCCGGGTGCTGGATGCGGGACAGTGCAACGATTCCTATTCGCTGGCAATTATAGCCCTTAAACTCAAGGAAGCCTTCGGCCTTGAAGATATAAATGAACTGCCCATCGCCTACAATATAGCCTGGTATGAACAAAAAGCCGTTACTGTCCTTCTGGCGCTATTGTACCTGGGTGTAAAGAACATCCATCTTGGTCCTAGCCTCCCGGCCTTCCTGTCACCAAATGTGGCCAATGTGCTGGTGGATAAATTCGGCATAGGCGGTATAAGCAATGTAGATGACGATATAAAGGCGTTTACAGCTTAAAAAACAATTTGCTTGTATATACCGCAATACGCCATTTCCATTGTCAAAATAAAAAAAGCTATTCCAATCGCATGTCCTGCGATGGGATAGCTTTTTGCCTATTTTATGAGCTTTGAAAGCTCTCTGAAGAGGGGGGTACCCGCCTGCTTCAACAGATCGAAGAATATAGTTTCAGTTGAGGTAATGACGGCCCCCATATCGTGCATCAACGATAAACCAAGCTTGTGGTTTCTCGGCCTTCTCGAGCAGACCGCATCTTCCACCACAAAGACCATATACCCCGACTCCAGCAGCCCCCTTACGCTCTGAAAAACGCATACATGTGTCTCCATACCGGTTACAATTACCTTTTTTCGCCCCAATCTTTCGAGAGCCGACATCACTTCCTGGGTACAGGCCGAAAAGGTTATTTTTTCGTATACAAAGCCGGTATCCAGTTTCTCCCCTATCTTCTCAACGGTTTTCCCCAGGCCTTTAGGATACTGCTCGGTAACCACTATAGGAATCCCCAATTTTTTGGCCGTTTCAACCAGGATTTCGGTGTTTTTTATAACTGATTCCCGGCGCGCCATTGCCGGTACCAGCCGCTGCTGAATATCGATTATTAGCATAACCGCTTCATGGCTTTGCAGAGCAAACCTATCCATATCAGGCATGTCTTCTCCCCGCTTCGTTAAAAAGCAGGTATTACACCACCTTCATAGGTATCTTCAATAAATTTCCTCATCTTCTCACTCCGTAATGCATCCATCAATTTCTTAAACTTTTCCTCATTCTCCTCGCCGGCTCTTACAGCCACAATATTGGCATACGGTGAATCCTTATCCTCCAGGATAAGTGAGTCCTTTGTAGGCACCAGACCGGCTTCCAGAGCATAGTTGCCGTTTATTATGGCGCCGTCCACATCATCCAGCACCCTGGGCAGCTGGGCGGCTTCCAACGGAACAATCTTGATATTTTTCGGATTTTCCATTATATCGTTTTCGGTAGCAAGTATACCGGCTTCTTCGTCCAGTTTAATCAAATCATACTTCTGAAGAAGCAAGAGGGCTCTCCCTCCGTTGGTGGGATCGTTTGGTATGGCAATCTCGCAACCGTCGGGCAATTCATCAACTGAGCCATATTTATTGGAATACAGCCCCATGGGTTCAACGTGTACTCCGCCTATGGATACGATATCAATATTGTTTTCCTCTTTAAATGTATTCATATAGGGCTCATGCTGGAAGAAGTTAGCATCCAGTTCCCCCTCAGCCAGGGCAAGATTGGGTTTAATATAATCGGTAAATTCTATAATTTCCACCTTAATACCCTGTTTTTCCAAATCATCTTTTATATGCTCTATCATTTTCGCATGGGGTTCCGGTGAAACTCCAATCCTGATTAAGTTGTCCTTGCCCTTACCGCCGCCACATCCAGTGAAAACAACAACAAATAAACTTGCAATAACCAAGAATAATAATGCTCTCTTCATACTCATTTCTCCTCCATCCTCATCATTTTTTGCTTATTTTTGAAGCCAATTTGTTCCCTGCATATTGTATGCCCTGAACCAATAACACTATTATGATAACCGCAGCCACCATTACATCTGTCTGAAATCTGTATAAACCGTATCTAATGGCTAGATCGCCCAATCCACCTCCTCCAATTGCACCGGCCATGGCCGAATAACCGATTAGATTTATTACCGTCAGCGTTACCCCCATTATCAGTGACGGCATTGCCTCCGGTATGAGTATCTTAAATATTATTTGCGGAACACTAGCTCCAATAGAATGTCCCAACTCTATTACCCCTCTGTCAACTTCCTTCAGGGAACTCTCAATAACCCTGGCAACGAAAGGCGCTGCTGCAATGGATAGTGGCACTATTGTAGCGGTGGTTCCGATGGTTTTACCTACAATCAGCCGCGATAATGGGAATAGCAGGATCATCAGTATCAGAAAGGGAAAGGATCTTAGAATATTGATAATACCATCCAACAACCTGTATAAAGTTGGCTTTTCCCAGATACTTCCCTTCTCGGTTATCACCAACAGGATGCCCATTGGAAATCCAAGAACTAATGAAAACAGGGTTGAAAAAAATACCATATACAATGTCTGCAACAAGGAAGGAATGAGCAACTCCAGCATCTACATCACCTCCACATCTACCTCATGAGCCTTCAAATAATCAAGGGCTGCCCGTATTTCCTCACCCGGCCCTGTTAGCTCAACTATCAGATGTCCTGCACTGGTACTCATCAACTGACTTATATTTCCGGATAGGATATTGACGTCAATATCAAACCTTTTAACCATATGCGAAACGACAGGCTTTTTCACAATATCGCCCCAGAAGCTGAGCCTTACTATATGACCTTTTAACTCAGCCGGTTTTATAAACTCCTCCTGTATATCGGATTTAAGGCTGTTGATGAAAGCCCTTGCCGTTTTTGACCTGGGCCGTTTAAACAGCTCTTCCACGGTGTTTATTTCAACTATTTCACCGCTTTCCATTATTGCCACCCGGTCGCATATATCCTTAACCACTTCTATCTGATGGGTAATCATTATTATCGTCAATCCCAGCTCATCCCGTATCCTTTTTAAAAGGTCCAAAATGGATTTTGTAGTCTGGGGATCCAATGCTGAAGTTGCCTCATCGCTTAACAAAATCTTGGGATTATTGGCCAAAGCTCGGGCTATTGCAACCCTCTGTTTTTGACCTCCGCTGAGTTGAGACGGATAAACATTTCGTTTGTCCTCCAAGCCGACATATTTCAGCAAAGCATTTACCCTTGCTTCAATCTCCCTTTTGCCTGTTCCTGTCAGCTCCAGCGGGAGAGCAATGTTTTCATAAGTGGTCTTCTGCATTAACAGGTTAAAATGCTGAAAAATCATGCCGATATTCTTTCTCTGTGTTCTTAACTCCTTTTTTTTCAGAGATGTTATATCCGTCCCGTCAATGATTATCCGTCCCTCAGTCGGCTCCTCCAGCCTGTTTAAACATCTTATCAGCGTTGACTTTCCAGCTCCGCTCAATCCAATGATGCCGAATATCTCTCCTTTGTCTATATGCATGCTTACATTCTTGATTGCCCATAGATCTTCATTTCCGACTTTATAACATTTTGATAAATTCTGTATATCCACCATATTGCTCTTCCTTTTTTAAATAAAATAATATTAAAAAAGCCTCTTTATAAAGAGAGGCCATAATAAAAGCCTCTTTAAAGAAGAAAGAGGCAGCTTCCTCTCTCATCTTTCGGTATATATAATATATACCGCAGGATTTGGCACCTTGTGTATACACAGGTTGCCGGGCTTCATTGGGCCAGTCCCTCCGCCACTCTTGATAAGAGCTCTATATCTATATTTAATTTTATGCTATATGAAAATATAATAATATGAACGATTTAATTTGTCAATCATATTTTTTAGACTCAGTCTTCCCATTCAATCACGTCATAATCCGTTATATAATCCTTAAACTGGGCCTGATATAGCCTCGAATATATTCCGTTTTTCTCCATCAATTCCTCATGGGTGCCCTCTTCTACAATACCTTCCTCGGTCAGTACCAGTATCCTGTCAGCATTTTTGATGGTGGACAGCCTATGGGCAATAACAAGAGTGGTTCTGCCGTGAGCTAACTCTTCCAGAGCCCGCTGAATCTTTATCTCGGTTTCATTGTCCAGAGATGAAGTTGCTTCATCTAGCAGCAGTATAGGTGGGTTTTTTAAGAAAACCCGGGCAATGGAAATGCGCTGCTTCTGTCCTCCCGAAAGCCTCAACCCCCTCTCTGCCACGTAGGTATCGTAGCCATCGGGGAGCCCAATGATAAAGTCATGGATATTTGCCCTTTTGGCTGCTTCTTCGATCTCTTCATCGGACGCATCAATTCTGCCGTATCTTATATTCTCCCGTATCGTACCTGCAAACAGGAAGATATCCTGCTGTACCAATCCTATATTTCTACGCAGAGATTTCAGGGTATATTCACGAATATCCCTTCCGTCTATTTTTATACTGCCCTCCATTACCTCATAAAAGCGGGGAATGAGATGACACAGAGTGGTTTTCCCTCCGCCTGAAGGCCCAACCAAAGCAATGGTCTGCCCGGCAGGAATGGTAATATTGATGTTTTGAAGAACCTTTTCATTTCCATCATATGAAAAGCTGACATTTTCAAAGACAATATCCCCGCGGACATCCTTAAGCTCTACCGCATCAGGAGCATCCACTATATCCGACTGAACTTCCATGATCTCCGCAAAGCGTTTTATGCCCGTCATCCCCGATTCAAACTGCTGCATAAAGTTGGTAAGCCGACGAATTGGCTGCAGAAAAACACCTACGTACATGATAAATGCCAGCAGATCGGCTACTCCCATCCATTGTCTGTATATGAAATATCCACCTACAGCAACCACAATGACGTTAAGCATGTGTGAAAAGTATTCAATACCCGTATGAAAAATAGCCATATACTTATAAGCCGTATATTTGGAGCTTCTAAAGCGCTTATTTCCCTCTCCAAATTTCTTCTTTTCATAGTCTTCATTGGTAAAGGATTTGGCAACCCGTATGCCGGATATACTGCTCTCCAGCTGTGCATTTACGTCGGCCAGTTTAATGCGCATGTCCCAAAATGCCTGGTTCATAAGTTTACGATACCTAAATGCAAACCAGGTCATTAAGGGTACAATGAGATATACAATAATTGCCAGACGCCATTCCACAACTATTAGCATAAAAAAAGAACCGACAAGCATGATAACGGAAAGAAACAGATCCTCCGGACCATGATGGGCAAACTCGGCAATTTCATTCAGGTCATTTACAATACGGGACATCAGATGTCCGGTTCTGTTTTTGTCAAAAAATTTGAAGGGCAGTGTCTGCAAATGTGAAAACAAGTCCCGCCTCATATCATACTCAATACGGACACCCAGTACATGTCCCCAATACTGTACAATATATTGAAAGACGGTGCGAATAATATACATTAGCAGCATTGCTGAAACAAATAACCAGAAGGTCCCCATCTGACCGGCAGGCAGAACCGTCCCTATTACCTGCCTGGTCAACATGGGGAAAAACAGGTCTATTAGTGCTATAAGCAAAGCACAGGACATATCAAGAAAGAAGAGCTTATAATGGGGTTTGTAGTAAGAAACAAAGGTACTAAACAGCTTTTTTTTGCCCACCGTAATTTCCTCCAATATATACATTTATAATAAAAGGCAACAAATTCATTATAGACAACCCGCATCATAAAAGCAAGTCGGAGGATAAATAAAAATTACTCCGCATAAAGTACAACAACATCCTTCAATAACCCTGACGGTTTGGGCTTGCTTTCAATAAAATTGATCAAGCTGTTGGTTACCTTCAAAGTAAGGGTATTGATTCCCTCTTTTAGGTAAGGAGTAATGGACAACTCCCATGGTGCCCATACCCTTGTCCCTGCATACTGACCATTAACGTAGATTTCAACACAATCAGCTACGCCTTCAATATAAAGCCTGGAGGCTTTTGGAATGGCATTCAGACAAAATTCCCGGGTGTATGAAGCCGTTCCCGAGTAAAATGGATATCCCTGCTCGGTCCAGGGACCCAGCCGAATTTTCCCCGACATGGATTCAAGGGAATAACCCCTAGCATTTTGCTTTAAAGAAAAATTCCCCAGCAGCTTTACCGAGCTAGTCAGGAGATGGGGTTCATCCGACCAGGAGGAATGGTTTATAACAATTGTTATACGATTTACTCCCTCCTTAACATGTCCTGTTATCGGGAAGGTAACAAACTTCTTGTCAATGTAATAACCGTCGCTTCCTGACACCCTTTCCCCATTAACAAAAATTCTAAGATCCATCAAACCCATGAAGGCTTTTCGGTATTCGATATCATCCAGCATCAGTTTAAACTCATCCGCCTTGCTGATTACCTCAAAATCGGTTTCGTACGTATATGTCGTACCTCCCCCGTGGGTTCGGATTGAAAATTTCCACTCGTTTAAAGGAAGAACGTTATAGCCTTCCAGCGAAAACTGCCACTCTCCGTCTCCCAGCCTTATGGACTTAACCTTCTCTGTTCCCCACACCTCTTTTTCAGATGTCATGCAGTCATTTTCAACTTCTTCAGCTTCCTCGTTACCTTTCTTTCTGATGCCCAACAGCAGGGAGTCGCAGGGCAAGAATTTATAAGAAAAACGTATTCCTCCATCCCCCTTGTTGCAGGTGTCAAAGTATTCCACTTCCCCCGTTTCGGTATTGTAGATTACAGGATAACCCGTCTCCGGCAAGTATATATCCACGTCAACTTCATGATCCCTCGATGTATTGACAAAGAAATAGATTTCTTCGTCATCCAAAGATCTGTTCATGTAATAAATTCTTTCGCTATCTTCTCCCTCAACTGCTACATGCCTGCCTACAGCAGCAGGTATCAGCTCCTTAAGCTTTTCCTTCAAAAACTCCCTCTGTTCCTGCCTATCCAGATCAAGCCTTTGAATGTGATAACACTTTCGGGAATCGCTTTCCTTCCCTGTGTCCGATGTAACCTGAAAGTCATCTTCGTCCTGATTAAATATGATCACATTTCCACCCGATGCGCCAAAACATTCAATCTTTTCTTTTAGTCCCTCGGACAAGCCTTCCAACGACGGAACCAACAACAGTTTAAACTCTTCATCGGAAATCTTCAGCCTTCCGTCGGCGATCCGAGCCTCCAACAAGTGGTGTTCACCGATCACATCATAGTCATNNACATCATAGTCATGGTGGATTTTAGGCAGTATTTCACAAAGGGTATCGAACAAATCGCTGATATCTTTATCCTTTTTCTGCTGCAAACCCGCCACATATACCGATTGAAAACTGCTTAGGGGGTACAGGAGGGCAACATGAGCTCTATGGACACCCCGGGACAATACATGGGACAGGCGGGCAACATAGTCAGCAAATATCTTATAATGCTTCCAGTTACTGTTATGCATATGGCAGGGGGGTGCATCCGATTTTCTAAAACCTTCTATGCTGTAGAAGAAGGCATGAGGGCAGAGTTGGTTTATCCCCAAAACATACTGCCAATTGACAATCCATTTCATATCCTCAATGCTAAGCCCCCAGCCGCTGACTCCAAAGCTTTCGCTCAAAACCTTCTTATTGCCAGATAAATGGGCCGCTGAAACAACAAGCTTCTGTCCCTGAATGTTAGTTTTCATCTTCGGTATATGAGGGGCATTGCCCACCAAGAATTCAAGTCCGTTTTCCTCGGCAGTCTTGGTCAGATGATCCACTCCGGGCATATCGAAATATTCTAAATTTTTGATTATATTCCCCTGGAAAATGGTATTGAAATACATGCCTTCCTCAAGCAGGACATGGCCGGTCAGTACGAGTCCGTGAGAGCGACACCATTCGCTGTACAATTTGAAGAAATTCTTCTCGTACAATTCACCAACCACAGCCCAGAAGTTCCGACGGACATCCTGCATACGGCTGTCATCCGAATAGAAAACAGCAGCCATAATGGTATCAATATTATATCCATACCTTTGATTTAGGATTTCATATACTTTTTCATTCCACGGCACCACGCGTCCATTTCCCCTGGCAATATACCAGTTAATATCCTGATGCCATGGCAGAAGGGTGGGTTCATCGGTGAAAATTCCCTTTATCGTCTTTCCAAAATACTCACCCAAATTCTTCGCATATACCTCGTGTGTAGTCTCAAAAAAATACCTTACAGCATCTTCGTTCATGTAATCAATTCCAAAGATCTTGTCGTTGGGGTTTTTAAGAATCCTTTCAACAAACACAGCCAGCTTAGTGTCCTCACCCAATTGTTCCTTAAGATTGACCCGTCCATTCGAAAGCATAAAGGGCAGGGGCTTTAATCCGCTTTCCCGAATACATTGGACGCTTAATACTTTACCCGGGAATGAAGGCAAAACCCGATCGCCCGCCTTGAGGAAACATTCGATACAATCAATATACCGGCTTCTAAATGAGGGCTGTTTGCTCACCTTTAGTCCACCAATCCCGCTGGGAAAGGGATTTTCGTCATAAATCCATACTTCCATACTATATTGTTCCGCTCTTTCAATGCACAATCTTATACAGTCAAACCATTCCTTTGACAGATATTCAGTTTCCAATCCAAATCGGGCATGGATGAAAAATCCGCCTATACCCTTTTCATGCATATCATCAATTTGTTTGAGCAGTTCATCCCGCTCCAATTTTGAATTCCAGAACCAGAAAGGCTTTATACGATCCTCTGCCGGTGGATTTTTAAAAATCTTTTCACTAATCATATTAACCTCCGCAAATTAATGTTTTTAATCTTCACCCAACTTCAATGCCTGATGTATCTTCAATGCAGCCAGTTGCCTACCCAGCACCGCCAGGCCACAGCTCAGCATCAGGACAACGATGGCATACAGCTTAACCCGATCCTCCATAAGGGATACCACTCTAAACGGTGGTACCTGATCAACTGCGCTGGCAGTAAATTGGAAAAGGGGCACGTATAGGTTGCTGGTTACAGCACCTATGACAAAACCGGCTACTATACCCATCAGCGATGTCAATGCCTGTTCCCATCCAATCATCCCTATCAGCTGTCGTAAAGGAATGCCCATTGCCCTCAGCACACCAAACTCGAGAGTCCGTCTGCCGATGGATAACATCCAATAGATTAAGAAGCCCAGAAAGGTTATAACAAGCGATATAATAAAGCCAAGAGTTAATATGCCATTTATCGCCAGGCGGAATGGGTCGTTTCTCTCCTTGATAATCTCCTGGCTTGCATCCTTTATGTTGTATGCCATTACATTCTTTTGCTGAATATCATTGTACAGTTCGGCACTGGTAGCGCCTTCACTGAGCTTTAGCCAGATCTCATATGGCTCCAGCTTAAGCTGATTCTGTACATATGAAAGATTGGCAATAACAGCCATGGGCTGCTTTGCATCCTCACCCTCAATTGTTTTTTTTGGATTCCAGGAAGGCCAATAATCCACAAAGCCATACACATAGAATGTTGCTTCATTCAGGTCGTCCCACGACAATGTAATATAGTCTCCCACCTTAACCTTATACTGCTCCGCAAAAGATCTTGACAACAGGGCGGCACTCGGATCCTCATTTAGCAGGTTTAAATAAACGTTTATATGATGTCTAAGCAAATCCGAGCGGAACCATAGAACCTTGGAAAAATCATAGGGTTCGATGGCCATTAATGTAACACCTGACACCGACTTATTCTCGATATTGACCTTTACCCCGGTCCGCCTGAAAACCTTGGCCGCGTGTTCCACGCCTGCCAGTTTTGTGTAGGGCTCAAAGGGCGGCTCTTCATACTGTACATCCGATGTGTCAACCTGCGTTTGCTGCGTCAATCCCGGCAATGGGCTTGTCACCGGCTGATCGCTTTCCCACACAGGCATCAGGCTAACATCGGTACCGATGGCATAACGGATTCGTTCCTCGCCATTACTGTTTATGGTTCGTGCTGCATTTGCGCTGAATAACCCCGTAGCCATTGTCAGGATCAGGAATAGCATTAATACCTGGTATTCCCGAGTCGCTCTGCCTACCTGTATAAGGGAAGCATACATGGACGGAGGCCACCATCTCCTCCCCACCCTGTAAATAAGCTTGACAATCAAAGGATAGATCCGCATAAAAAGCAATCCACAACCCAGAACAAAGATGGTGGAAGTAAAAAACAGGAACTGATCCACATCGATATCCCTGGCACTTACACCGGTAATTTCTAGAATTCTCTGTCTCTGTTCAAACAGATAAAGTCCAAACCCCCCTATGCCTAGCAGGATAAAATCTAAAAACATCCGTTTCCATAAAGGCTTTTTCGTTTTTCTTGCCATTTGCCGCTTATGGATTACTATATTGGTTTTTGATGCACGATAGGCCAGGACAAGCAATATTACAATGGAAGCCACCACTGCAATTGAACCGTATTCATATGCCCGGGGGCTTAAACCAATCCTCAGAGCTTTGCGCTGAACAAATTCCATAAATCCGCTGGTGGAACCCAAGAATCGGGTTAAAAGCAGGCCCAAAGGCGGGCCAGCCAACATAGCTGCAAGTCCCAAAATCAGTCCTTCAAGCAAATAGCTAAACAGAATCTGTATTTTGCTTGAACCCCGGCTTTGCATAATGGCAATCTCATTCTTTTCCGATTCTATAATTATGGATGACACCATGCAAAGATAAAATACAAGCAGCAAAATCACCGGTACGCTGAGAGCCCACAACATCATCCTTAACTGTTTTTCTTCTTCCAAATAGCTTTCCAAAATATCCACTGTAGGTACATCAAATTTTATCCTGGGATAAAGATCCTTGGCAAATTTCTCAATTTTATTTTTTCCTTCTATAAATCTGTGTATATCTCCCAAAGTGATCTTGCTGTAATCAAATGCATAATACCATTCAGCAATTCTTAGCAAAGGTGCCTTTGACTGAATAAAATCCCTGGCAAAAAGATCGGCGTCAATAAAAACGCTGGAAGAAAAGGAATCCGGATCGGTATACCACCAGAAGCTCGACTCCTCCTTCGGTTCTATAACCGCCACGGGTTTAATCTTTATATCCCTCATGGCCCTGCTGCCAGGCTCCGTCAACAAGTATACCCTGTCCAATAAAAGGTCCAACCTGTTAAGGGCATTTTGCGTGGCCATAACCTCATAAATCCCGTCCTTAACCTCTCTGCCCGGCTTCCTTCCTTCTACAATCACCACATTGTCTTCCATATCCGTCATGCTTTGAATCTGTACCCTGCGGCCTTTATCAAGCTTTTCAATGTCTTCTCCGTACTCTATAACGGGATAGGTTACCGTTGTACCTCTTTTAACTTCCGCTAATATGGGAAGTTTTATCACATCTATCATATTATCCTGTATATACTCATCCAGCTTGTTATAAATCTTTTTTCGCTCGGGATAGGCTACCGAACCAAAAAATTCCACAGAAACCTGGTAGCTCCCTCCGAATTTGTTGTAGTCCATCTGATACTGCTCTATTTCCTTTACAACAAGGTTCTGCAGCACGCCTTCGGTATACATCGGGATACTGCTTAAGAGAGCCACGGCAATAATCAGGCCAAGGACAAGGCAAGCAACCAGCAGTTTATTCTTTCTCATCTTCCGCAAAACCATTACTATGATTGCCATACAATCTTTCCCTCCTACCGCAGTATGACCTGCTGTCCTTCTTCCAAGCCTTTAATGACCTCAACTTCAGTAGCACTCTCAATTCCCACTTCTATATCAACTTCTTTCTTAACTTCTCCCTCCAAAATTTGAACATATTTTCTCCCCAGATACTCCCGCACGGCTTGTTTGGGGATTTTAATGACATTATCCTTCTTTTGTATGATTATGCTGACACTGGCCATGTCCCCGACTTTAATGCCCTCCGGCTGTTCCTCTATCGATAATATCAGCAGGTTCTTATAGCGATCGTCCGTACCCTCGGGAATATCGGCCGGTGTACCAATGACCTCCCCTGCATATATCTCATCATTAATCTCAATCTCAGCCTTCATGCCCGTGACTATTGCAGTAGGGCTGTTCTGCTTGTATTCCATAACCAATTCCAGATTGTTGGGATCTGCTACCGTCACGATTTTCTGATACGGCCTAACCACGTCCCCTTCGCTTAGGTCAGCAACAAAAACCACACGTCCGTCAATGGGCGACACCAGCTTGGTATTGTTCATTCTTTCCTTTAACTTGTTTAGGGTATACTCGATGCTTTTCCTTTCTATCTGGTTTAAATTAATCTGGTATTTCAAATCACTGGTATCGGCATTGGGGTCCTGCTTCAATATCTTTCTTTCTTGATTTTTGAAATGATTAATGGTAAGCTTTATTTTTTCCAAAGCAAATTCCTGCTGTTTTATAGCCGTTTCCAGATCCTCGGCATCAAGGGAAACCAGTATATCCCCCTTCTTTACACTGTCTCCAACTTTAACATTGATCTCTTTCAATCTGCCGTCAGTTTTGTAAAACAGGGAATACTCCTTTGAAGACTGGAACGTGGCGGTACCATTGACTGCCCTTATTATATCCCCTCTCTTTACCTCATGCAGGTTGTATGTTGGCGGCTTCGGTTTTACAACAGGCGGCGCAATGACCTCCTCTTCCTTCGGAAATAAAGAACAACCTGCTATCATGACCAGTACTGATACCATAACCAATAAGCCCGTTATTCTTTTTATCCTAAATCTGTCCTTCTGCCTCAATGTTCAGCTTCCCCCTTACCGATTTGTTCAAATATATTATATCAATCTATAATTTTCGAAACCAATTTCCTTTTCCTGAAAATTATTATTCTAATCCAAAAACCCGAGCTTTCTATAATGGGTATTTGTGTTACTGCTCTTAAAGCTGTAATATAGTAAGTTTTCAGCAGACCCGTCAATGGTGACATCCTCCAGAAATTCGATGTTCATGCTATAACTATATCCATAGCATTAATTGAGGGCGGGATTTTTCTCTCCCACCCCTTTTATATACTCTAACTTTTTGCTGCCGGTCCCACGCAAATAGTAGACCATTTCCATATTCATGTTCCGAATCAGGAGTTTTTTCCTGGAATCATCGGTAAAATAGGCTTCAATACCATTCTCATTTTGATTGACTCAAGAGACGGTATTATCCATTTTTGAGCCGGTTGGAGTAACCTCAACCGGCTCATCTGAATTGCATCCCATAAGCATATTCCCCAGTGTAATCAAACTTATGGCTGCCAAAATGGGCTACTCGAGTCTTTTTAACACCTTTTAGCCTTCTTGAGAGCGTATACTGCAATCCATTTATTGACTTCCTTATCGGTAATTGTTATGGACAGCTGCTTATCATTCCATTCGTAGGGTATTTTCCTGTCGGTGCGGAACACTTCGGTGTCGCACACTTCAACCCTGTATCCCTCCATACTTTCGAGGGGCAGAGGAATATTAACCTTTACAGCCTTATTAACCTTTATCATAAACAACTTGTCTATTTCATCGCATAGATAATTCTCCGATACAAGCGTCCATGTGATATCCACAGCTTGATCGGTAAAGCGATACTCCCGTCCGTCTATGGTGATTCCGGTGGTGTTGCTTCCTGCAAAACCAATCAATCTGCCCTCACAATCCACATTATATGTCAATGCATCGATTCCTCTATATGATATGGTATGCCTCAATACATCACATTCATCAAGTTCAATTTCAATCGGAGGAAGCGCCCGTCCCTTGAGGAATTCTTCGTCCTGTTTGTCATCCCTGAAGAACTGGCCACTCCAGGCCTCATAAAATGTTCGATAATGATTGGCTATGGAAACAGCTCCGTTCATAAACCTGTTTACGATATAGCGGCTGTCAGCAGGCCTGGAAATTGCTTCAGGGCTGTTTGGGTCATATGCTCCTGCAGCCATCAGAATTGAAAACAGAGTGTCCACGTCCTCTCCGGTAGAGCAGGATTGATCATCCCGCGGCCTGAATCCCAGGTAGAGTGCAAGGCCTCCATTATCGTATTTCTTTGCCACTCCGACTATGTGTTCTTGGCACCTGGCAACAACTTGTCCATCCGACACCGATACAACCGGGTAAAGCAGGTCGGGCAGCATATCGGTCAATACCTGCATATTCTTCACCTTACGCAGCATACCTTCAAAAACAATTTCCTTATTTCCGGCTTTTATTCCTTTATATGCAGGAGACAGCTCCCCTATCCCAAATAGCTCCTTCCACTCATCCAGTATATTATGTCCCTCTTCAGAAAGAACGGGATATATGGATATCCAGACAAGCTTCCCGCCCCGGTTAACAAATTCTCTAAGAAGTCTGAGGGTATTCTCCTTTATAAATGCCTCAAACAAAACCAATACCGCCCTGTATTTCCTGCCCTTCACCTCAATATGACCATCCTGCGTAATGGTAGCATTCTCCAAAAGCTTTTCCTCTGTAATATAGTTGCAGTAGCCGTATTGAACCATCCAGCTGCCAAATCGCTCCTCAACATAGTTGAGTTCCAGAGGATACAGGGCCAGCACATCCGTGAGCCGATGAGAAATCCCCTGAACCAGATTATGCCCGTGTTCTATTCCTGAATCCATATTCCCATAGGTTATGCCTACATTCTTCAGCCGCCTTAATACTTCCTTCGGGCTTCCCCAGCTGCCGCAATAAGCATATGGGAATTTGTTAAGCACCCCCAAACTGCAGGTAAAGGCCTGGGCATAGTAATTTCGATCTATATTTCCTCCCTCCGGATGGTCGGTACCGCTGCCAGTCAGAAAATCATTCCACTTGAAATAATCATAACAAGCAGATATACTTTCTCTGATTGATGAGGACCACACGTAATGGGGTGTATACTCATAGCGGGAAATCTTTACCCTTTCCTCCTTTGATAAAGATGACATATCAGCAAAGCGGTCACAGGTGGGCGACTCCTGCCATGTGGCATGAGCCCGGGTCATAATCGGGCCGCCGAACAGCTCTTCCGCATACTCCTTTGCAGCAATGCAAAGGTCGACCACCCGGGTCTGCAGAAGTTCGAAATAGCGTTTGCGGAACAGCCAGGTCTCGTAAATCCCCTTTTCATCCTTACCGAAAACATGCTGGTTTGCTCTTTTACCCTCGTCACCATCCAGAAAATCGTGCTGATGATAGGAAAAATATACCAAGTATTTGAGAAAATCCTTATACCTGTCACCATACCTCCTTGCATATTCATCTGCCAGGTTAGGGGTGATGTAACGTGTATTTATCTCGGTTGGGCCGAAATGGGTCCCCAGATCCCAGTCGAACTGTATATGCATTTCATCGGAATAAAACCCTTGATAGCTGATCCCAGCTTCCCTGTGCATATCTATGACGCTCTTCATGTAGGACAGAGCATCAGGGCTGAAGTAATCCAATTCGGGTGTCCTGTAAACCGCTACAGCAAGGCATCTGTCATAACCAGGCTCCCTCTCCTTCCATTGTCCGAAGACCCTGAGCGAACTATAGCCGTATCCCGCTCGAGTAATAACTACATTCTCCTCATCGGCCTCATATCCGGCCGTATGGGAAATATCCAATATTTCATCGGGATTAACATAAAAATAATCGGTATCTTCAATTTGCTCCTCTTTAAAGGCATAGACCAGCACCTTTTCAAGTTTCAGCTCAATTGGACCCTTATTGTTGTACCACTGCTTCTGAAGTACCATTTCCACACAGTATTCCCCCGTATGGGTATCGATAGCGCCTTCCTGGTACTGATACTGAAAGCCCGTTTCATCATGCTTACGCGCATATCCTCCACCAATATCCAGGGGTGAAATGATGCTGGCTGAAAAGCTCATTCCATGTTCACGGGCAACATCATGAATAATCTTGAAAGCCTTCAGAGTAATCTCGCTGTCAGGATAGTTGGTTCGTCTGCTGCCTCCAAAAAAGAAATCGTACGAGAGTTCCAGCCTTTCCGCACCCTTTTTCTGGCCTTCACGACATATATCTATCAGGGAAGTATTATCCCTGTAGAGCTTTTCCCTCTCACCGGAAAAGCCGCGCTCATCGTTTTCGAATAAAG